>ERZ795031.5704-NODE-5704-length-9907-cov-3.827040_pt1 | contig 9907 bp, 9 predicted proteins | sample MGYA00375123_ERZ795031 | MGnify/ENA primary metagenome ERZ795031 (study PRJEB30166, sample SAMN05720159) | activated sludge metagenome | isolation source: anaerobic digester from wastewater treatment plant | place: USA | collected 2015-04-21 ... | reverse complement strand
GGATGTGAATTTTCGTATGGGTCTGCACCATCCATTTGTGTGATTCCTGTGTTATATGGGTCTAACCATATTTTTAGTTGCTTGCTTGCATCTTGATAATAATCCCATGCGTAGGAGATTCGTGAAAAATAATCTAGTACAGGACTATCGCAGGTAGAATTACCTCCTGTTAATGCTCCTATTATATATCCATTATTATCAAGTAGGGCAGAACCGGAAGATCCGGGCTCTGTAGTTCCTTTTTGCCATCTGTTGATTCTCCAAAATGAATTTTGTACCGGATTAAGTATATCGCCATCGAAGGTTGATATAACAGGTGCATTAGTAGTCTGACTAATTCGTTTTGTGTCTCCTTGCGGATGTTGAATACAAGTAAGTGGTGGTGTAGGTGATGCTGTCAAATTCCAACCTGCAAGATATGGACGATAGTCTTTAGGCGGCATTTGATTTAATTCGAGTAGCGCAAAATCTAAAGTAAAATCTCTCGCAATTACTTCAGAACTTGCCATTGTAAATTCTTCAGAACCTTGAACTAAGGTGTCTTTTGCAGGTACTTCGTAATTAAAATACCAAATAACATGATGCTCAACGTTCGTTTCGTCAACATTATGTGCAGCCGTATAAATGTATGGATGCTTATCAGCGTTATTGATTAAATTTGCTGTACCCCACCAAGCATTTGATGTACCTGTTGCATATAAAATACAAACAGATCTTTTTATTGGTTCAGCACCTCCCCATACAGATGTGTGTGGACTGCATCTTTCTGCATAATAGAATTGTCTGACTTTACGTGTTGCGCTTGTGCTTGATTCGAAATTATGTACTGCGCTGCCTATCTTTAAACTTCCTTTGAATGCTGCATCCATTGGTTCTTGATACTCGATAACAATAGTATCATTGTCTAAAGGTCTTATTGGAAGAGTGTTGTGTGAATTGTTGTTTGCAGATGTGAAAGCACCATATACTATAGTTTGTGATGGATTATACAAGAATAGTTTTGCTCCATCCGGAACATTAAATTCGCTAAATATTAAGCTTATAGATGCTGCATTAGGAGAATACATACCAACTCTCCAAATATTTGTACCATCTTCTGTTGTGAATGTTGTACCGCTATTGGTAGGTGATAAATCTACATTACATACTGTACCGGTATATAATACTCTCAGGTTATTCTCAGGCAAGGTCTTATTGGTATCAACAGGTAGTTTGTAGTAAAAGTTTGTTACTGATTCTGTTGCTACAACTTTTCTTGCTTTCTCTGAAGGTTGTGGATGTTTATAAGGGAGTGGAGATCCTCCTGAAGATATTTGTGCTGAAACGTTTACGTGTAATAAGCATAACAACAACAATATTGAGTATTTTACTAAATTATTCGACATACGATTTTTTTAATATCAAAATACTTTCGTTTCCCATATTTAGTAATAAGTCAAAGATACTCAAGTTTTCGATAAAATCATATTTTTGTTTAAATATTTGATAATAAGGTTCCTGCTTAAATGTTTTATCTTCTATTGGTTTTATTAAAACTAAGTTTCGAAAGTCTTTAGAGTATTCTTTTTCGTATTTCTGAGTTCTGCAAAAATCTGTTTTACATCCAATGAGATTGCAAATACATTCTTCCAATTCTTGGTTGAAGTCTGCAAGAAACTTGTACTTTTGTGTGTAAAATGGGCGTAGGTCGTCTTCGTAATACTCGAAATACGGACTTGAATTATATGCGCTCATAATAGCACCCCAGTGCAATTTTTGCCAAGCTTCATCTGCAATTTTAATATCACGAACGATGCATTTACCATCAGGTTTTTCAACCGGTATAGTTAAATCCATTATACCATCTGCAGTTGCTATTTGACATCTATTACGATATGTTTGTCTCAAATAATTATCGTAAACTTCTGTCTCCACTAAATCAAAATGTGCTATTTTACTGAAATAGTGTATGTTTCCGGCGTATGTAGATGATAAAACAACGGTACTCATCGTATATTTTCAACTAACGAAAATATTCGTTTCCAACGTATTGAGTTTATAAAACTTTTGTCTTTGTCTAATGAAAGCCAAATAAAAATAGGCTTACCAACAATGTGGTCTTCAGGAACAAATCCCCAAAAGCGAGAATCTTCAGAGTTGTGTCTGTTGTCTCCCATCATCCAAAAATAGTTCATCTTGAATGTGTAAGTATTAGATTTTTCACCATTGATATATATCACGCTGTCTTTAACCTGAAGTTCATTGTTTTCATAGTTGACTATAGCACGTTGATATATAGGTAAATTGTCCATATTCAGACTAATTGTTGCTCCTTTTCTAGGTATATATATAGGGCCATAATTGTCTCTTGTCCAATCCTTTTCCGTTTTAGGAAATACTTGATGCGAAAATAAATTAGGCTCAATTTTGACGTCAATTACATTAGGTAATTTTTTCGTTGCACTTAATGCAGCTTTTGTAAGAGGAAGATAATAAACAGGATTAAATGCTCCATTCGAATTTCTAGTATATCCAAGATACTCTAAAATGGCATCACCATTGTTCCATTGATTTATAACATTTCGGTCATCCACGCTAATGCCAAGTTTATCAAATTGCTCTTCAGATATCTTTCTTCCATCAGTAGCTACAAAATAATTAAATTGTAGACCTTTGGGTTCATATTGTGCTTTGCCATTTATAAATATATGGTTGTCAATGATTTGAAGGCTATCGCCCGGTAATCCTACGCAACGTTTTACATAATTCTCGCGCCTATCTACAGGGCGATAAACTATTTTCCCAAAGGTTTCGGTATGTTTTAGTACGTTGTCTCTACCAAACATTTCGCATAGAGTGTAATAATCCGGATTAGATTGTAAAGTTGCAACGGTATCTCCTGTAGGGAAGTTGAAAACAACGATATCTAATGCTTTTATTGTATCAAGTCCGGCAAGTCTTTTATATTCCCAATGGGGTTTTTCAATATATGATTTTAAATTAGTCCCGGGGAATGTGTGTTGAACTAAAGGAAATGAAAGAGGAGTCATAGGTACACGTGGTCCGTAACTAGCCTTACTAACTAACAAAAAATCTCCAACCATCAAAGATTTTTCTAGTGATGAGGATGGAATTCTATAGTTCTGAAATAAGTATGTGTTTATAAAATATACAGCTATCAATGCAAAAATTATGGCATCCAACCAGCTGCAAATACTATAAAGTGTTTTGTTCTTTATTTTCTTCCAAAAACTCCAAGGAATTATTTTTGTGATAAATATATCTGCAATAAAAGGTAAAAGCAGCAACCACCAATAATTGCCAACCCAAATAATGAATAATATATAGGTGATGCAAGAAATGGCAGCTTTAATCCATTGCTTGGTTTGAATATTTGAAAATTTTTGCATCGTTTTAGTATTTAAAAATTAAGCATATCTGACATACCCAGGCAACCTTTTTTACGGTATGTAAATTCCGCAGCAACAACTGCACCCAATGCCAAGCCTGCGCGACTTTTTGCGTCATGAGTAATGGTTATAGAATCTACATCAGACTCATATCTAATTGTATGAATTCCCGGAACTTCTCCTTCGCGTATTGCTTTGATGCCTATTTTGTCGTCTTTGCTTGCTTTGTCAAGTTCCCATGATGATTTGCGATCTAGATTTTCGATAATACCATCAGCCAATGTAATAGCAGTGCCACTGGGAGCATCCAATTTGTGTATATGATGTGTTTCTGTTATATCTACTTCATATTCAGTGAATTCGTTCATTATTTTTGCAAGGTACTTGTTCATTGCAAAGAAGATATTTACGCCCAAACTAAAATTTGAAGTCCAAAAGAAAGCTAAATCTTTTTCCTTGCACCAAGATTTCACTTCTTCCATTCTTGCTGTCCATCCTGTTGTTCCTGATACGACAGATACTCCGGCATTAAATGCCCTTCTGTAATTTTCTACGGCTACAGATGGTGCAGTAAATTCAATAGCGATGTCTGCACTTTTAAATTCCTTAGAATCAAAATCTTGTTGGTTATCTATGTCAATGTGTGCAACAATCTCGTGTCCACGACTTATTGCTATTTGTTCGATGGTTTTACCCATTTTCCCGTATCCTATCAATGCTATTTTCATCTAAATCAGAGATTAATGTATAAACTACAAAAATACAGCAAAGCAGTAAAGTAACCAAATTTATTTAGTTGAATGTGACTTGTGAAAATTCAAATAAGAAGTGCGAAATAGGATATACATTAAGGAACACAAATTTTTGCATCAGTATTTATATTAATAACCAATAATCACCAAACAGGACTCATAAATGCATCTTTAATATGGTCTATACTATATCCTCCATACTCGCCGGGTATTAAAGCCATAATATCAAAACGGACGTCTTTTTTGATGCCGTATTGGTGAATATAACCCTGCGCTGCATTTACAATATGACGAATTTTGGCATGAGTAACAGCATCTTGAGGTAATATAAATCTGGTACTACTCCGTGTTTTAACCTCTATTATTATAAGAAATTCATTAGTCTCAGCGATGATGTCCAGCTCAAGATGTCCGCATCGCCAATTAGTGTGTCTAATAGTGTATCCGTTTGATTGTAAATAATTTACAGCAGCGTTTTCTCCGTCCTTGCCGAGTTTATTGTGTTCAGCCATGATATAAATAAGAATTAAGTAGTTAAAAACGTCTCAAAATTACATATAAATTTCTATTAAAACAGCACTAGTGCTTGGAAATGCTTGCGAATGCGAGTTTTGTTAATCACTTGATATGCAAATAATAATCGATTTGAATTTCTGTAATCTCAAAAAACTATGTACTTTTGTAGTTTAATAACTAAGTATTCGCATCTTTAAAATGTCGGCAAAAAAGAATCAAATAAAAAAAGTTAAGACGATGAAGCGCATTCATCGAGTAACGTTTATGCTGAATGATAAAGAGATGGAAGCCTTAGAGCGTTATATAAAGAAGTACAGAGTACAGAGTAAATCAAAGTTTGTACGTGAGGCACTGATGCTTACTGTAATAAGAAAGTTAGAAGAAGATTCCCCAACATTATTCGATTGATGATGTACGATGATAATTATTTCATGAAATTAGCATTGACCGAAGCTAAAACTGCTTTTGAAGCAGGGGAAGTTCCTATTGGGGCTATTGTGGTGCAACAAAATCGAGTAATAGGCAGAGGGCATAACCTAACAGAAACCTTAGAAGATGCAACAGCTCATGCAGAAATGCAGGCTTTAACAGCAGCATCCGGAACGCTTGGTGCTAAATATCTGATTGATTGCACAATATATGTCACGGTTGAGCCTTGTGTGATGTGTGCGGGTGCTATGTCGTGGACAAAAATTTCGAGATTGGTATATGGAGCATCCGAACCCAAGTTCGGTTATACACAGAAAGCCCCTACAGCCCTACATCCTAAAACAGAAGTTTTGGCCGGGCTTATGGCTGATGAATGTTCTGAATTAATGAAACGTTTTTTTAAAGATAAAAGATAAGATGAATTTTGTAGAAGAAATTAAATGGAGGGGGATGTTGCATAGCATCATGCCGGGTACTGAAGAACAATTACAAAAAGAAATGACAACTGCATATTTGGGGATAGATCCAACAGCAGATTCATTACATATAGGCCATTTATGTGGTGTGATGATGTTGCGCCACTTTCAGCATTGCGGACATAAACCATTGGCTTTGATTGGCGGAGCAACGGGAATGATAGGCGATCCATCCGGCAAAAGTGCTGAACGTAACTTGCTTGATGAGGCAACACTTCGTCGTAATGAAGAAGCTATAAAAAAGCAATTATCTCATTTTCTTGATTTTACCGGAGAAGCTCCAAATAAGGCTGAAATGGTAAATAATTATGATTGGATGAAGGGTTTTTCTTTCCTTGATTTTGCTCGTGAAATAGGAAAGCACATCACGGTTAATTATATGATGGCAAAGGAATCTGTACAAAAGCGTCTTAATGGTGAAGCAAGTGATGGTTTGTCATTTACGGAATTTACATATCAGTTATTACAAGGATACGATTTTATGCATTTGTACGAAACCAAGAATTGTAAATTACAACTTGGAGGTTCGGATCAATGGGGCAACATTACTACCGGTACGGAACTTATTCGTAGAAAATTGGGAGGTAGTGCATTTGCTTTAACATGTCCGCTTATAACTAAGGCTGATGGCGGTAAGTTTGGTAAAACAGAAAGTGGTAATGTGTGGTTGGACAGACGTTATACATCTCCATATAAGTTTTATCAGTTTTGGTTAAATGTTAGTGATGATGATGCGGAAAAATATATTAAGATATTCACATCATTGACACGTGAGGAGATAGAATCGTTAGTTGAAGAACATAAGACAGCTCCGCATTTGCGAATCTTGCAAAAACGTTTAGCTCAAGAAGTAACTATCATGGTTCATTCAAAAGAAGATTACGATATGGCTGTTGAGGCATCTTCAATCTTGTTTGGAGGAAGTACTTCTGAGACTTTACGTCGTTTGGATGATGATACCTTACTATCTGTTTTTGACGGAGTTCCACGTTTTGATATTGCTTTGTCAGAAAATTTAGGACTTAAATTTGTTGATATTTTGACTGAAAAAGCATCAGTTTTCGAATCTAAAGGTGAGATGCGTAAGTTGGTTCAGAATGGTGGTTTCTTTATAAATAAAGAGAAGGTAGCAAGTGCTGATATAGTATTTGATGAGGCGAATTTGCTTAACGGTAAATATATTCTGGTACAGAAAGGTAAAAAGAATTATTTTTTACTGACAGCAAAATAAAACCTAAAATTTTGCGCAATTTTAGGAATTTGTATTATCTTTGCCGCGCAAATGCGGTAACCGCAATAGTGATTGTCTCATGGTGTAATGGTAGCACTGCAGTTTTTGGTTCTGCCTGTCGAAGTTCGAATCTTCGTGAGACAACAACAAACCTGATCATTTTATGGTCAGGTTTTTTTGTGGAAAAATTTGATTTTGTGAAATAAAAAAGCGGCTGATGTAAATCAACCGCTTTGCAGGTGGGCCCACTTGGACTTGAACCAAGGACCTGCGGGTTATGAGTCCGATGCTCTAACCAACTGAGCTATAGGCCCTGACTTGAGATATTTTTACGTATCTTTGCAAATCGGAGGCAAAGGTAATTTTTTTTTATTAAGTTACAAAGAAAATGATAAAAAATATTGTGTTTGACATGGGTGGTGTGCTGATTGATTTGGATATGCAGGCGTGCGTAAAATCGTTTAAAAATTTAGGTTTTGAGAATGTTGAAGAGTATATTAGTCCATACACTCAGTCTGGTTTTATGTTGGATTTTGAGAGAGGGTTGATGTCTAATGCGGATTTCTGTAATGAGGTAAGAAAACTATCCGGAAAGACTGTTTCTGACAAACAAATAGAAGACGCTTGGTTTCAGTTTTTATTGGATATTCCTGCCGAGAAGCTGAAACTTATAAAGAATTTGCGCGAGAAGTATATGATATACCTTCTTAGCAATACAAATTGGATACACTTTCCAGTTATGTTAGAACGTTATAATCTTGATAAATATTTTGATAAGTTTTATTTGTCTTGTGAAGTGCATTATACAAAACCGGATCCTCGGATATTTGAGTATATGATAAACGATGCCGGAATAAAAGCAGAAGAGACCTTGTTTATTGATGACGGACCTGCAAATATTAAGACGGCAGAATCTCTCGGATTTCAAACTCATTTGGCTAAGGCAAATGAGAGTCTGGAGTTTTTGAACGCCATAATTTAAGGCTTGTGTTAAATTATAGCTAGCAGATATTTAGATACATATTATTTTTTTTGCTTAAAAGTTGTTTTTCGCTAGTCTTACACTATCTTTGCCTCCATTATGAAAATAATTGATAACATAGCTAATTTTGATTGTAGCGCATCAGCCGTTACTATCGGTTTTTTTGATGGTGTACACAGAGGCCATGTGGCACTATTGCACAAATTAACCAAAGAAGCACACAAACGTTCACTGGCTTCGGTTGTAGTAACATTTGCTATCCATCCGCGCGAGGGTTTGCATGCCAATTACGTTCCTAAATTGTTAACTACACATGCAGAACGTATGCAATTACTTGAACAGCAAGGTGTTGATATTTGCGTTTTGTTGAAGATTGATCATAAAATGTTTGAGATGTCGTCTGGTTCATTTATGCATCACGTGTTATTTGAAAAACTTAATACCAAGTATTTACTTGTAGGTCATGATCATCATTTTGGTTGCGATCGTGAAAATGGCTATGTTCATTACAAAGAATGTGGAGATAAATATGGTATAGAAGTAGAACAAGCAAATCCATTCCCCGGAAATGGATTAAATATAAGTTCTTCGTTAATTCGTAAAGCCCTTGAAGAAGGAAATATAAATCAAGCATCAGAATGGCTGGGATATCGATTTTATATTGAAGGCACTATTGTACAAGGTCATAAGATAGGTCGTTCAATAGGATTCCCAACAGCAAATATTGCTATTAATGATGTGCGCAAATTAATACCTCATGAAGGAGTTTATGCAGTAGATGTGGAATTGGAAGGAGAAAAAGAAATATTGCACGGCATGCTTAATATTGGAATTAGACCTACCTTTGTTACAGTTACAGTAGCTAAGAGCATTGAAGTGAATATTTTTGATTTTAACCAAGATATATATCATAAAAAAATAAAAGTATTTTTTCTTGATTATTTGCGTCCAGAGATTAAGTTCGATTCGCCTGAAAAATTGACAGCACAACTTAATGATGATAGAGCAGCTGTTTTGAAATGGTTTGAACAAAAACAATAATATATTTTGTAATTATATTATAAGCCCCGAAAGTTAGATTAAAGCTTTCGGGGCTTGTTTTATTTATACTCAGACCAACTCTTTATTTCAATATTATTGATATTGATATTGCAAAATGCATTTATAAATGCAGATGCAAGACGTGGATTTGTGAGTAGAGGAATATTAAAGTCTATTGCAGTTCGCCGGATTTTGTATCCGTTGTCGAGTTCGTCTGCACTTAGATTCTTTGGAATATTCACAACCAAATCAATCTTCTTTTCGCGTATTAAGTCAAGAGCTTGAGGCTGCTTATCAGTTTCGTTAGGCCAATAAATGCGTTCAGCCTTAATTCCATTATCTTGTAAGAACTTCTGAGTCCCTCCTGTGGCGTATAAATGATATGATTTTTCTTGCAAAAGGCGTGCAGCATCCAACATATCTACTTTTTGTTTTGCACTTCCTGTTGATAGCATAATGTTCTTCTCAGGAATTTTGTATCCTACTGACAGCATTGATTTTAAAATAGCTTCATTAGTGTCATCTCCTAGACATCCGACTTCGCCTGTTGATGCCATATCAACTCCTAATACCGGGTCTGCCTTTTGCAATCTGGAAAACGAAAATTGTGAGGCTTTTATTCCTACATAGTCTAGGTTAAATGCGTTTTTATTCGGTTTTTCTACAGGGATACCAAGCATTATTTTTGTAGCAAGTTCAATGAAATTTATTTTCAGAACTTTAGATACAAAAGGGAATGATCGTGATGCGCGTAGATTACATTCAATAACTTTTATCTCATTGTTACGAGCTAAAAATTGTATGTTGAAAGGACCCGAAATGTCTAGCTCTTTTGCAATTTGTTTTGATATTCTTTTTATACGACGCATCGTTTCAAGATACAATTTTTGTGGGGGGAATTGTATAGTCGCGTCACCGGAATGAACACCTGCAAACTCTACGTGTTCTGAAATAGCGTATGTGATAATTTCACCATGGTCGGCAACTGCATCCATCTCTATTTCCTTTGCTCGTTCAATAAATGAACTTACTACTACAGGATGTTTTTTTGAAACATTCGCAGCTAATTGTAAGAACTCAATCAATTCGCT
>ERZ795031.5702-NODE-5702-length-9910-cov-3.791071_pt1 | contig 9910 bp, 7 predicted proteins | sample MGYA00375123_ERZ795031 | MGnify/ENA primary metagenome ERZ795031 (study PRJEB30166, sample SAMN05720159) | activated sludge metagenome | isolation source: anaerobic digester from wastewater treatment plant | place: USA | collected 2015-04-21 ... | reverse complement strand
CTCTTTCCCTACACGACGCTCTTCCGATCTTAATCGATTTCCTCAATTTTAATGTCAAATTTATGGAACAAATCTATGAACAACAGCCATTATCAACACCTGGTCAATGGAACCGATTGGAACAGCGTCCTCTGGAAGGTTTTGTTTTTGCCGTAACGCCGTTCAATTTTACTTCCATCGCCGGTAATTTGCCGACTGCTCCAGCTATAATGGGCAATACCGTTCTCTGGAAACCAGCCAGCACCGCAGTGCTCTCCGCTTATTATTTTATGAAATTATTACAAGAAGCCGGACTGCCAGACGGTGTAATTAACTTTATCCCTGGAACCGGTCGCAATGTAGGACCGAATGTTCTTTCCAATTCGCTACTGGCAGGTGTGCATTTCACCGGCTCGACGGCCGTTTTTCAAAATATGTGGAAAACTATCGGCGAGAATATTGCCAACTACCATAATTATCCACGTATCGTCGGCGAAACCGGTGGCAAGGATTTCATTTTTGCGCATTCTAGTGCCGATCTGGATGAGTTAAATACTGCACTTATTCGCGGCGCTTTCGAATACCAAGGTCAAAAATGTTCGGCGGTTTCCCGCGCTTACATCCCGCAATCACTCTGGCCATCATTAAAAGAAAAAATGCTCGCTTCTCTTAGCACGATTAAAATCGGCGACGTGCGCGATTTCCGCAATTTTATCAATGCTGTAATTGACAAAACCGCTTTCGATAATATTTTATCGTATATCAATTACGCTAAAAATTCCCGCGATGCGGAAATAATTGCTGGTGGAAAAGGCGACGCTACTAACGGCTATTTCGTCGAGCCAACTGTTATAATAACGACCGATCCGCATTTCAAAACTCTTGAAGAAGAAATATTCGGCCCGGTTATGACCGTTTTTGTCTATGACGATAATAAATACGAAGAAACTCTCAATCTCTGTAATATGACTTCGCCGTACGCCCTGACCGGCGCTATTTTCGCTCGTGATCGGCAGGCTATCCAGCTCGCGGACAAAATTCTACTCCACGCCGCCGGTAATTTTTATATCAATGATAAACCAACCGGTGCAGTCGTCGGTCAACAACCATTCGGTGGCGGACGTGCTTCCGGTACGAATGATAAAGCCGGTAGTATGATTAACCTTTTGCGTTGGGTTTCACCACGCGCGACGAAGGAACTTTTCGTTCCGCCAAAAGATTTTCACTATCCGTATATGATCGAAGAATAAATTAATAAGCCCATGAATTAATTCGTGGGTATGTTATTAGTGAGTTTAATGTTTTTGAGGCTTTTTTATTTTCGGAGAGCCGCGCAAATACGCTCGACTTTTTTTACGGCTTCTTCAGATTCCTTTTTAAGTTCCACCACGAATTTATTTTCTGCAAAAGTCCCTCGCACGGCTTCAAAGTCCTGATCACGGATAGTCGCATCACCATCAATTCCATACCCGACTCGACTGCATTGAGCAAATTCCTTTTCAGCATCTTTGAGAACCAGATTATTAAAGCGGACGACACTTGCCTGCCATTCATCTAGCAATTGGCAAACCTGTTCGGAAGTCAAGGCGTTAGTCGCAAAACGTTTAAAAAGCAAATTGAGACAGAATTGCCAGGTATTTTCTTCATAATTTTGATGAACATCTCTTAAAGCACATTCCAAATCAACAATTGAATTAAGGCGATTCTCCCGCAGTGCGAAATTGATCTTACTTATTTCCGCGCTGGTAGCAAACATACCGCTAAGATCTTCCCAATTTTCTGCCGATTTATCCGCTTCACCAGTAAAAATATTTTTCACTTTATCCCAGGTTAAATTATCGATCGAACCAATTTTCTGCATAATCAAATTGCCATAGAAGATTTTCGGAATCAACTCATAATTTTGGATAGCCCCTTTTAAGACTGACTTTCGAATATACGCACCTTGATATTTAACGAATTCTTGATCCGGCTGTGAAGATTCATCAAGACGATGGAGTATTTCAATAGCACGAAGAGCCTTTTCAATAATATATGGGCTAAAAAAATCAAAATTGATTAAATCCAACCGGTCGGTATCTTTCCGCCGATCGCGAGCCGGCCATTTAATAATATCACGTCGCGTGCCGGAAGTGAATAAATTCATCGCCGGTTTTAGAATACTTTTGCCTTCACTTTCTATAAGGTATGAAAAAGGCAGTTCGGAGGTATCCAGATGTGCAAAGTGTTTCCCAATAACGACTGAAAATATCCCAATACGAGCTGGCCATACTAAATAACTGTACGATCCAGTTTTTGAGCCGCGATCGAGAACCCCCTGATGTAATGGCCCTAGCTTATACATATGATTACTCTGGTTTGTACCGCTTCCTGCATTGAAAAAACTGAACATCCCAGCAATTAAAAAATTAGATTTATGATGAGTAACAGTATAGGGCCCGGCAAAAACGCTGACGGCTTCGCCGTGAAAACATTCGCAATTAGCAAAAAAAGCCGAATTCTCAGCTGAAAATTGCTTACCAAGACGCGTTCCCTGACCAACAAAACATTTGTCAAGCATTGCAGAACTGTCCACTCGCACGCCGCTTTGGATAATAAAATGTTTAGCGATTACGCCTTCTCCAATGTAAACCGGATCCACCTTTGAACCGGCAATGGTTCCGTCTTCGAGTAGTAATGCTCCTGAAACGGTAGCTTTTTCCCCTATTTGCACGTTGCGGATGATATTACTGTTGTAAATTCTGACTCCTTGAGAAATTACACCGCGGCTTGATTTGCGTTCGGCGGCATAGTCACTTACTAGCTTTTTTAGTGCCTTCTGCAAAGCCGGATCATGCTTGTAAATGACGATCATATAGGCTATTTGGGCATTCAAACGATCATAAATGGGTAAAATGCGCCCGCCACCCTCATTGAGAATTTCCAGCTCGGTACCGTTGCCGAAAGTCGTTTCGCCGGTAACAATCAGATCACCAACGTTTTCAATTATGACATCCTTCTCGATTGTATAATTGATTAAATTTTTTACGTTAGCGATATAGACATTATCGGCAATCGTACAATTGCGGATATAGCTATCATAAATGCCACAATTTTTCAGACAGCCCGGTTTGACTTCCTGAACACCACAGCAATTACCTATTTCTACTGCTCCGGCGAATGTAACATTACGGACATTGGCAGGATTAAAATCGGGCTTAACTGTGATTATTTCCCAGTTTTCCGCCCGACAGCCTTGTTTTTCGAGAAGGTTAATTTCTGCTTGAGTTAATTGGCGATTTTCCATTGCCTAACTTTCCTACTAAACCGGCAGGTTATTGATAGCTTCATCCTCGATATCTTTGAAATATTCCACAGTGCCGACTTTCAATTCGAGCGTGGCTTCATCATCACAAACAATGGTGCCGTGCGGATGCAACTGCAACATCGAAACCGTCCACATATGGTTGACACCTTCTTCGATGACTTTCTGCAAGGCTCGCGCTTTGGTGTATCCAGAGGCTATCACCATTACTTCTCGGGCGTCCAGCACCGTTCCGACACCCACGGTTAAAGCCGTCTTAGGTACTCGGCTAAGGTCACCACCGAAAAAGCGCGAATTGGCAACAATCGTATCATAGGACAGCGTCTTTATTCGAGTCCGCGAAGAAATTGAAGAACCCGGTTCGTTGAAAGCAATATGTCCATTCACCCCGATTCCTCCCAGAAAAAAATCAATGCCGCCGACTCTTTTGATTTTGGCTTCGTATTCTTCACATTCTTTTTCAAGATCTTTGGCATTCCCATCCAGTATATTAATATTTTCAGGCGGAATATCAATGTGATCAAATAAATAATGCCGCATAAAATAATGATAACTTTCCGGGTCATCTTCCGAAAGTCCTACATACTCATCCATATTAAAAGTAATGACATTTTTAAATGATACTTTACCTTCTTTATACAATCTTACCAGCGCCTGGTAAGTACCGATTGGCGAAGAACCAGTTGGTAAACCGAGAACAAAAGGTTTAGCGCTAGTCTGATTGGCATGAATAATTTTAGCCGCAACATATCGGGCTACCCAATCACTCAGTTTCTCATAATTATTGTGAATTATTACCCTCATTTTAAATTCCTTTACTAATGAATAATTTTACTTTTACTGAATTACTGAATCAAAAATACCATTTAAAGTTCTTGTAGTTACAATTTTATATAAAATTACCAATCACAAAAATAATATATAACAAAAATATAATTAGCAGAAGAAAAATTTATGAGTCATAACTATAAAGTTCTGCGTTAAGTAACTTTTATCAATCGTTATTCTAATCCACCTTCAGCCAGCAAATTTTCGTCTTTATACATTTGCTTATTAGAAGAATTAAACTCGTGTTTAATTTGCCCTATTAAATTATCAATACTAAAAATTTTCCAATGTACAGGAAGGAATGCCCTTTTGCCTTCACGTTCGGCTCTTTCAATTTTAAAACTGACAACTAAATGCCGTGCATTATAGATAACCTTAAAATCGGTTGATCTTTCTGCCGGTGAGAAATAAAATGATCTTTGAGTCATCTGATAATTTCTTTCGTTATAAGTTTTGCACTCTAAGTAATTTGGCCTTCCGTTTCGATCTTTTAGGAATATATCCGGATAGCCGACAGCTTTTTTCTTTCCCTCTTTTGTTTCGGGTCTGTTTGCAGTTAGTCCTATTTGATTTAAGGCTTCAATCATAAAAGGCTCAATATGATTCCAACCTCATTTTCTCTCCTCGTGAATATCCCACTTTTATTTGCATTTTTTACTGCAAGTCTTGTAGCCGCGATTAAATCCATTAATAATTGTTTATCATTTGGATTATTTTTATTGAATGGAATTACGTCACAACCTGATATTGCCTTTATAGCAATCCTGAAAGGAATATTTTTAAGCGGTTTAAGAAACTCAGAAATAGTTTCTTCTAATTCTTTTATATACTCCTCTTTTCCATTTTCTGCCATATATCAACCTCTCTTCTGGAAAATTAAAATGTTTTCTTTCTGCATAACATTATAAAGCCCAAAAATGATCTTATCTATGTTTTTGACTAAGTTAAAACCAATCTTATTAGCATAATCTATTATAAATTCCACGGTTTTAATTTCGTGTCCCATATATATTGCATTCCCAATTACTATAACTGCGTATTTCTGAGGCTTGAGAATTCTAAACATTTCTTTCAAACTGTTTTTCATATCATCATTATACAAATCAATCCTTGCTTGTCCTTTTCCTCTAACACCAACAAACTTCTCCCTAATCAAAGTAAGGTCATAACCCAATTCTTTCAAAGCATGGGCATCATTTGAAACATAGTCCAAAGCAATTGAATAAGGGGGAGATGTAACTATACCATCAATGCTTTCATTATTCAAAGATAATGCTCTTGAGTCGCCAGTTTTAATATGTATTCGACCTAATTTTAGATTAAGTTCCTTTATTATATCAACATAATCTGAAATTGAGGAAATCATTACTTCTAAATTTTTTAAAAATGCATTAGAAAATTCCCGCCCTCGTCTGGCATTATCGCTTATTGCCACAAGTTTTGCCATTCTATAAAAATTCTTAACCTCCTCATCAGGAATTAAATTAATGGCATCATCAATAGTTTTTCCTTCCAAATTGAACAAGGAGGGCTTTATCCTTTTTATTATCTCTTCTTTCCATTCTCTTATCTGCGGCAGAACATCTATTGATTCTGTTTTTACCTTGCTTTGAAGCACACATAAAGGAGATACATCTATACCTATACAATTTATTCCTAAGAGTTGGGCTTCAACAGCGGTAGTGCCACTTCCAATAAATGGGTCAAGCACAGTATCCCCCTTTTCAAGACCAATAATATTCAGAAGTGCTCTAATCATTTGAGGATGAAATTTCCCTTTATATGGATATATCCAATGAGTAAGATACTGATTTACAGAGCGTGTTCTATTTTTTTGAATAATCTGGAAATAGTCGGTTGGTTGCCCATTTACATACTTGAAGTACGCCAACTTTCTCCGGAGTTCTTCTTCATCTTTGCTTTCTAATAGCTTGAATTCTCTAAGACCATTAGTAATCTCAAAATTTACTCCAAGAGATTGCAGTTCAAGTTGAGCTAATGCCAATTCATAAATGAACTGAACATTATCGAGAAGGACTAAATGTTTATCTTTAGATAATTCTTCTTTGTTATAAGCCCAAAAGAAATTTAATTCATCGGCTCTTTTGAGCATTTTCTCTCCTTTAAAATTTTCTATCTCATTTGTCATAATGTCGTCTTTTTGTTAATCAGGTAACTTTTCGAAATTATAAATCACCCTTCTAATAATAGCAACCAAAAATATTCCATAAAAATTTATGTTTGATCAGATTCATTTGCCAATGATTCGCCGTACGTAGCGTAATTTCTTCAGCAAATAATCATTACAATTAGCCGCGCCGGGTTTGAAACTATTAATCCTTACCCAAGCCGAACAATGAATATACTCATAGTCCCCAATATAAATGGCAACGTGATTAATTTGCTCCGGATTTGGACCGAAAAACAACAAATCGCCGGGCATTAAATTCTCCAGTAAATTGGTCGTGTCAACCGCAAATCCCTGATTGACCTGCATGTTGGCATCCCTGGCTAATAGATAACCGTTGCGACGATAAACCGTTTGGGTAAAACCACTGCAATCAAAAGCTTTGGGCGAATTGGCACCCCAGAGATAAGGCCTCCCAAGTAAATTCTTGGCAGTCGTTATAATCCCCTCCGCGGTCGGAGTTCTTGCCAGATATTCCGATTCGCTAACCAACATCTGGGACGGAATAAAACCCCGGCGACCGTCAGGAATTTCGACGTGAGTCCATTGCCCTTGCTTGCCAATCATTTTAAATCTATTCCCGAGGACAACATCGGCTACCGGCATAGATTTTCGGTCAGCCTTAGAGTAAATGATGCCCTCGAAATCATCGTAAACGACTTTCGATGCATTTTCCCAGGCGGTCTTTAGTGAGTCGCCGCCAACTGCTAATCGGTCATCCTCCATCCATCCCAGGTAACCATCATCGGTCTTCACCAAAAAACAGCCTTCGGCACTTTTCAATATTTCGACCGTCAATCCCCGTAAGGTTTGCGTTACCATATCGTTAAATACCGATGGTCCACTCCGCAAAGGCTCAACTGAATTAATCACAATGCCGAAATTTCTTCCGTTCACCGTTTCATCGGGCAATATTTTAATGAGATTTTGGATTTTAATAGCTGGCAAAGTTTGTTTTATTTGATTAGTTAAAGCCCGGACTGCCTCGGGATGGTCGGTTTCTCCTACTAAATTATAATCATTATCCTGATAATTAATTTCAATTTTCCATAGCGCGACTCGTTGATCCGGACAATATTTCTTGCGAATTTCTGCAATGATCGTTTCAATTTGTTGCTTGACTTCTGTTGTATCTGCCTGGCAAATTTTACCAATACTAAAAATGAAGAGCATTAAGGCAAACAGTTGAATGGTAGTTCGCAAGAAAACCTTTACCTGGCTAAACCAAGTGTCGTTTTATATTTTCCGTCATCCCTGACCGCTAAAATTGCCTCGGAAACGACCTTGTCATATTTTAAATCGGCTTTAAGTTGTCCGGCGATTCCATCCCTGAGCATCGCGAACTGATTCTCAATTCCACGCTGGATCATCAGGTGATTATTTTCGAATTCGGCTTCTTTTAATGAATCAAATATTTCATATACCGGCTGGAAATCAACTTTGACGTTCTTTAAGCGTTCATCTTGGCTAATTATCTTATCCATCTCTCGGATGTTCTTTTCGGTTTTTTCGATAAATTGAAATCCCGAATGATCAATATAATTTTTGAATTCTTTGATAATCCGCTCGTTAACCTCTTCTGGTAATTCATTATGTTCAGTTTTATACTTAACGGCAAATGAATAAAACTGATTTTGACGCCAGAGTTCGGTTATAAAATCGCTCTGCTCATCGCTTTTAATAACAATATCTGGGGTAATTCCACCCTTGCTTTTTAGCTGACGCTTATGGCGTGAATAAAAGATCGAATCCTGAGACGGACTGGCGGCGATTAACTTTGGATTTTTAATATAATCAGGCTTTTGAATTAATCGCCCACTGGGAAGATAATATTTGGCGGTGGTTATCTTGAGAGAATGCTCTTTATCAACGCGAAAAACGGTCTGTACTAAACCTTTACCAAAACTGGGAGTACCCAGAACGATTCCGCGGTCGAGATCTTGAATTATACCGGCAACAATTTCACTAGCGGAGGCACTGCCGCCGTCAATTAAAACGGCTATTTTTACGGATTCATCCAAGAGTGGTCGGCGACGGGCAACATCAACTCGATTGGAGCTCTCATTTTGACCACGCGTAAATAACAAAGTGTCTCCCGGCTGAGTAAACAACTCGGCTACCGCCAGTGCTTCCGTTAATAATCCCCCCGGATTGCCGCGTAAATCTAAGATAAGGGCTTTAAGCTGGTCATGATCTTTAAAATTTTCAATCGCCTGGCGTACTTCCGCCGTTGACCCTTTAGAAAATTCAGCCAATCGAATATAACCGATGCCTTCTTCTAAATAATCGGCATAATAAACATCATAAACCTGAATTTTTGCCCGCTCTAAAATATATACTTTTCCTTCATCAGCCCCCGGACGCCGAATCACTAATTCGACCTTGGTACCGACATTGCCGCGAATCAGGCGGGTGCATTTATCGAGGTCGAGACCGGTTGTCCAGATTGTATCAATTTTTAAAATTTGATCACCAGGCAAAATGTTCGCTTTTTTAGCGGGACTGCCTTCGATCGGTGAAATTACAGTCAGCGTGTCATTGCGCAGACTAATCCGTAAGCCGACTCCGCCATATTCTCCTTTCGATAAAATTTCCAGCGGCTCTTTTTCCTCTTCGGTCATATAAACCGTATAGGGATCGAGCTCACGGGTCATATTCCGAATATTACTTTCCGTTAAAGCGGCGGCATCGAGTGGATCGGCATAATTCAGCAATATTTGCTGAAAGACCGCATTATACAGCTTGTAAGAATCCGAAATCGTTTTATAAATATCCTTCGCCGTAAAAGCCAATAAGACACTTACTGAAACCAGCACGGCAATCCAGATTTTTAAACCTTTTTTAAATGATAATTTCATAGTTGCATCTTTCTAATAATTTTATTGAATTTATGCCAAACTTCATCAGCCACCAACTCTTCCGTTTTAGTGCCATCAATTAAACAAACACGATTGGGTTCAGCGGCGGCGATTTTCAAAAATCCCTGTCGGATTTTTTCCTGAAAATTATGTTCTTCCCTTTCGAGACGATCAAGATCACGCGTACCAAGGCGCTGGAGCCTTTCCGCAACCGGAATATCGAAGATAAAAGTCAAATCGGGTACCAGATTATCAGCGGCGATGCGATTGAGCATATTTATAAAATTTAGGTCTATTCCCCTACCATAGCCTTGATAAGCAGTCGTCGAATCGTAAAACCGATCGCAGACAACGATTTTTCCCGATTCCAAAGCCGGGCGAATCAATTCCCGACAAAGCTGGTGTCGGCTGGCTGAGTAAAGTAAAAGTTCAGTAATGGCAAACATTTCTGAGTTGGATTTACTTAAAAGAATTTCACGGATTTTCTCACCGATCGGCGTACCGCCCGGTTCCCGAAATAACGCCACTGGAATGTTTTCTCGCTCACACTTTTTTATGAAATATTTAATCTGGGTCGTCTTGCCCGAACCGTCAATCCCTTCGAATGTGATTAGCAGACCTTTAGTCATTAATGAATACTTTTCTATTGAATTTTACTAATATACTAGAAACTCTATTTTGACATTTGCGCGGCTAATAATTTTAGGAAAAATTGGGGCGGACGGACTGCTTTTCCGGATTGATTAACAAAGG
>ERZ795031.5701-NODE-5701-length-9911-cov-4.537439_pt1 | contig 9911 bp, 5 predicted proteins | sample MGYA00375123_ERZ795031 | MGnify/ENA primary metagenome ERZ795031 (study PRJEB30166, sample SAMN05720159) | activated sludge metagenome | isolation source: anaerobic digester from wastewater treatment plant | place: USA | collected 2015-04-21 ... | reverse complement strand
CTCGATATGATTACTTAACCAATGAACAAAAAGAAATCGATCAGATAATTTATCAGATGTACGGCCTTAATGAAAGCGATATCCTTGAGGTAGAAACATGGTATGCAAGGCGTTACCCTAATTTAGCTCATCTTTGCAATATTAAGAATTCAACAGAAGATCAAATTAGCTAGAGAAATGATTGCTTTCAGGTAAGGCAGGCATTTTCTTTGCTCATGCCCCCAAAAGATGAAAAATGGGGGATTTGGGGGATGTAAGAGGGGAGTTTCGTGCTAATATAGAAAGGATGTTCTATAACTTTCAACTTTTAGCATACCGAAGGGGGCGAGAATGAACCTGTGGCAACGTTTGACACAATTTTTTGGAGGTGAGCCGGCGGAGGAGCGGGCGCAGCTCTCGGAGACGGAAAATGAATTTTTGGTGGGGGCGACGCCACTGGCAGCGACGGAATTTGACCGACCGGCCCTCTCGAGGTTCCAGGCAGGAGCTGCTGCAGCAATGTTTGGACGCGTGGCGCACGTCTACCGGCTGTATGCGGGCGAGGGGCACAATTTACTGTTGTATCTAGTTTGCTTGACTTGGTCTACACGAATTCTGGACTGAAGCCTTTTCCCTTTCCCCATCCTCCCCCCCGAATTATGCCTATAAAGGTATAATTTGGTTCTAGCAAATCTCATTGCTGACCGCACAATTTTATGCTTGGGGATTTTTACTTGCCGATTATCTCTTTTCTACTACTTCAAGATTATGTCATCGAATCGATATTCCTCAAATATAGTGCCTGTACGTAAACCTCAAGGAGTCTTTCATGACCATTGAACTTCTCATCGCCCCAGCTACCACTGGAAAAACAGCGACCTGAATTGAACATGTCCCGATGACGCAAAATGAAAAATTTTTGTAGGACTACACATTTAAGGTTTGGAGTTATTCGCTTGTGGCTCGGTTGCAAATGAAACAGCCCGTGTGCCAGGCTCTGTTTCCTCTACGACCTATGTAAGGTGGGGTTGGCAGAAATAGCAGACATTTTGGGCACGCATCCTTGCCAGGTAAATAAAATCACAAGTTTGAATGCGCAAAGGTATAATCTAGTCATGATGAAATCAGGTGGGACGTAAATGGATTTACAGCGACAAAACAACTCAGGCTGCCTATTTCCGTTTGGGGACGGCTTGTTGCCAAATCTCGTGTTCTTCCTACAACTCAATGAGCATAGCCTTGAAGGAAAACAAATCGAAGACGATGAGGATGAGGAAGAGAAAGGTTATTTTGGGGATTCAGATACTGACAATGAAGAGTACGACTCTTGGTAAACTTCAAAATTGCAAAACATACTATAGGTTTACTCGAGTCGGAATTTTGCGCTAAGTGTAGAAAAACAATAAGAAAACCAAATAACTATGGATGTTATTGAAGACTCAAATTCGTTAAACCAGGCTGACTTGCTAGCCGATAAGATCATTAAATTTTCCAGGGACACTTTATTAGTAAATCTGCGTTTTCTCGATGCTGCCATCCATCAGTTGATAATCCAGCCGGAGGACGAGCTGGATACGATTGCTACTGATGGCCAGTACTTCTTTTTCAATACATGGCATATCTTAAATAATTTTCAGCGGCAAATGGAAGCCATTACACGGGATTACCTACATGTAATCTTTCACTGTATATTCCAACATCTTTTTATTAACAAACTAGTGTGCCAGAGTTGCTGGGATCTGGCCTGTGACATCGCTGTGGAAAATGCAATCAATGACATCGGGATCCAATCCCTAGACACAGCCCGGCAGAGCAAACAAATGCAAGTCATTACCCAATTAAAGAGCTCACTGCGTCTTATGACTGCGGAAAAGATCTACCGTTATTACCTCGACAAAAAAACAAGCGAAGAAGAACTAGTCAACCTGAGGCAGAATTTCTATGCTGATAATCATACCCTCTGGTATGTCAGACCCGAAAAGAAAGGGTCAACCGGCGAAAGAGATCAAGAATCAACAGAAGTCGAACCAAGCCAGAGATCGAAAGGATGGGGTCAGAGCAAGCATTCCCGACCTACGCAAGAATTGATCGACTTGTGGAAGCAGATTAGCGAACGTGCCCAGGTAGATATTGAAACCGCCTCCAAGAAATGGGGCGACCTTGGCGGCGGTTTGCACCAGGGGCTTAATCAACTCAACCGTGAAAAGTACAATTACGCATCTTTCCTTAAGCGGTTTTCAGTTTTAGGTGAAGCTATGCAGGTTAACGACGAAGAGTTCGACCTGATCTTTTATACTTATGGCCTCAAGTTGTACGAGAATATGCCCCTGATTGAACCCCTGGAATACAAGGAGGTCAAGCGTATCAAGGAATTTGTCGTCGCCATCGACACTTCTGGCTCAGTTTCAGGTCAGGTCGTTCAAGCCTTTGTCCAGAAGACATACAACATTCTGAAGCAAACGGAGAACTTTTTTACTAAGGTCAATATCCATATTATTCAATGTGATGCGGAAATTCAAGAAGATTATAAAATAACTAACCCAGAAGAGTTTGACAAATACGTACAATCGATGCAACTGCGCGGGTTTGGTGGCACGGACTTCCGTCCGGTCTTCACCTACGTGGATGATTTAATCAAGAAAAGAGAATTCGAGAACCTCAGAGGACTGATTTACTTTACCGATGGCTTTGGGATCTACCCAACTAAAAAACCACTTTACGACACCGCCTTTGTCTTTTTGGATGAAGATTATGTTGATACACCGGATGTACCGCCATGGGCAATAAAACTTGTTTTGAGCTCGGACGATGTAATGGAAGAAGGAATTAATTTATGAATATCAAAGAAGCCAAAGAACAGATCAAGAACGCCATAGCAGCCTATTTTACTCAGGACAGTTTTTCGAATTATTTGATCCCGATCGAACGTCAGCGGCCCATTTTCCTCATGGGCGCACCAGGCATCGGTAAGACTGCCATTATGGAACAGATCGCTCAAGAGCTGGGGATCGCGCTCGTCTCTTACTCCATGACCCACCACACCCGTCAAAGTGCCCTCGGCCTTCCATTTATCGTCCGGAAGAACTTTGGCGGCGTGGAATATGATGTCTCTGAGTACACGATGAGTGAGATTATCGCCTCAGTATATGAGACCATGGAACGAACTGGACTTAAGCAGGGCATCCTGTTTTTAGATGAAATCAACTGCGTGTCCGAGACACTGGCACCTTCCATGCTCCAGTTCCTACAGTTTAAAGTTTTCGGTCGGCACCGAGTGCCAGATGGTTGGATCGTGGTGACAGCGGGTAACCCCCCTGAATACAACAAATCGGTACGTGAGTTCGACGTGGTCACGCTCGACCGCCTGAAGCGTATTGACGTCGAACCGGATTTTGAGGCATGGAAGGAATATGCCTATAAAACTGGGGTCCATCCTGCAATCCTAAGTTATCTGGAGATTAAGAAGGGAGATTTTTACTCGGTTGAAACAACAGTGGACGGCAAGAAGTTCGTTACTGCCCGTGGTTGGGACGATCTTTCCCAGATGATTCGTCTTTACGAACAGCACGGCTTTGTTGTGAATGAAAAGTTAGTCATTCAATACCTACAGGAAGGTAAAATTGCTAAAAATTTTGCCATTTATTACGATCTTTTCAACAAGTACAAGTCTGACTATCAGGTGGATAATATTCTAGCCGGCAAAGCTAGCACAGAAATTAAGGCACGCGCTTCTTCCGCAAAATTCGATGAGCGTCTATCATTACTGGGCCTCCTATTGAATGCGGTTTCCTCAGAAATCCACAACGTCATGGAGCATGAACAGATTCTAATTGATTTGAAGAAAGAGCTCCAAAATGCTCTGAGCAAAATGACGAGTAGGGGCGCCGATCCTGTTGCCGTGATGGAAAAGCAAATTGATGCGCTTCAAAACAAATTAGCAGCCGCCAAAGAAAACCATACGCTCTCCGCGGAAGCAATAAGGTCAGGTAATATCGTAATAGAACGCATGCAAAAACAAAAAGAAATCTTGCTCCACAACCGGGAGGGTTTGGATAAGAATTCTGCCTATCAGCTACTAAAGCAAGACTTTGATGAGGAGTCTGCAGCATTTTCTCGGGAGGTTGAAAAGGCTGGCAAGTCCCTTTCGCATATGTTCGAATTTACGGAAGAAGTGTTTGGCGAAGGGGAGGAGGTCTTAATTCTCGTCACTGAATTAACAATGAACCCTCATACTGCCAGGTTCATCAGCCACTTTGGGAATGAGGCCTATTTTAATCATAGCAAGGAACTGTTGTTCTTTGAGCGGCAAAAAGATTTGATCTTAGATTTGAAAACTCTTAAATTAACTGATAAGTCACAAACATAGCGAAACAAGAGAAAACTGAAGGTTAAATCCTAAGCTTCTCCCTGAGTAATCTTACGCCTGTTTACGGCCGGGAATTGTAATTGAGCAGGCCTGTTGGCCATGCTCGCCATATCCGCCACGATACCGCTTAGAACTGCTGAAGCATCTCCTTTTTAGAACTTTTATTAGAGCATTTCTATTTGTTCATCAAAGCTCCAAATCCTCCCAGGCAATTGGGAAGTGCTCGTTTTTGTAGTTCAGCAGCCAGGCGGTACATTCCATCTGCTGCGCCTCGATCGAGACATCGATCAGATGCTGGATGGTCTTAGCGGTGATGGCGCTGGAGAAGGTTTGGACAGCTGCGATGTTGCCATTCCTCACACGATTCTCGATCAGCGCCTTGTCCATTGCGTAGATCTCATGGTTTACTGCCCTTGGTGTGCCTATAATAGAAACATCTTCCAGCTTTACTATCGCGTCGAAGGAAATACTGCGCTCAGTAAAGGCGAAACTATTTCTTGTACCAAAGTCAACTATTGATGCATTAGCCTCAATTGCACGACCATGTATCCCTATCTCTATTGGTTCTGTGGAGTCTAAATCTACCTCGATACCTTCCTTGGACAGTCCTCTCAGCAGGAACATGGGCAGTTCAATACCCGTATAGCGTGCGGCAGCTTCAGCCGGATCCAGCGTGCTGACCGGTTCAAAGATCTGCACAAAAGGTTGGGCGATCTGCTTTTGAGTGAGCAGATCCTTCCAGCACTCCAATTCCTCTGCAGGAATTTCTATGGGATGCGCCAGGCAGATCGTGCCTTCATCTCTCACCTCAACCGGTTGACCAGCACAGTCGATAAAGGAGCCATCCATAGTCAGCATAAAGCGGCGTGCGGTCTTCTCATGCTGCCACTGCCAGACCAGCAGGGAGGCAATGCGTTTTAGCACATAGTTGTTTACATAGAAAGCTTTCCAATCAGACGTATTGATCTCAGATCCGGATACAAAATCCTCTTTCAACTTATTGACTATGCTTTTGACCGCGTTCTTGATGTTCTTCTTCAGATCCGTGAAATCCTTAGAGGCAGCTTCATATTTCTCTGGGTCCGCGCCCTTTTTGGGCAGGGATTTGACTTCTTTACCAGAGTTTTCATTGACCAGGGAAACAGAGAGATCCGAGGCAATTGAAGCGGCAATAACCGCGTTTCCGAGATCGTAATGCTTGCTGCCATCAACATCCAAGTCAAATTCCGTTAACACAGTATATCTAAGCACGTCTGCCGTGGTATTCATGCGCCGAGCAAGTTCATCGAGCAACCCCCATTTATCCATCAGGAACATGGCTTCACGGCTCTCGTTTAACAGCATGGCACCGCGTAGAATCATAATCCTGGTGCGCCCTTTGGCTAAATATTCATACCAATTCTCCCACTTCTCCCCCCGCGAAGCTAAGGCATTCATCTGTTTTCCACTGCCATATCGGCAGTAGGGCAAAAGAAGCCACGGGTAGTCGATCGGATCATATTCAGTGATCAAACGCTCTAAAAGTTGTTGCAGATCTTCACGCTCGAGCGCATCGGCAATTTCGTCGATCTGTGCATCCCGTTCCACCTTGATAAAATCCGATCGATAACTGCTAATTTTCTTCGGTAGCACCTTCAGTTTCTGCATATAAGGAACAATGACACATTGTAATACGTATGCAGGCGCAAGCGTTTCCGAGCCTTTGTAACGAACGCCCGTAAACAGCTCTGACCGAATGCCATAATTTTTCAGCCCACGATCCAAGATTGGTTGATTGAACCGCTCCAGGCAGATTGCTTCAATGGGGTTGCCGGTAGCACCTTCCAGCTTGGGTCCCTCTTCATTCTGAACTGCTTTCTCTAATAATTTAACGGCGGGTTTTGCCCCGACTGTTTTCAGCCCTTCATAAATAGCTAGCAACTTTTCTCGGGGAAGCTGGTTGCCGCAGATCAGTGCGAAATTCGCAATCTTTTTCAACGCTGGGCTATTATCTTTGAATGATTCAATCAGCCCAAGCATGACATCCGCTGACCCTGGGCAATCAGCTAATAATCCGGCTTCACAAATATTGTTAACCGCTTTTACATTCAGGGCAAGGTAAACCTCGGCGGTCTCTTTCAGATGTTCCGGACTTTTCCAGAGGTTTCCCAATAACCATGTCAAGGTCGAAACCTCAACTTTGCAGCCATTCCGTACCAGTGAGACCATGTTAACAACCTCTTTTAACGAAGAGCAACCCGCGAATACATCCTTGCCGATAGTGGTAATGGTAATTGGGAGGACGAGGTCGGTCAGGCTGCTGCAGCCTTGGAACGCGCCCTTCCCGATGCTGGTGACACCCTCAGGGATGGTGATGCTGGTCAGGCTATCGCAGCCCTCAAACGCGCGCTCCCCAATACTGGTAACGCCTTCGGGGATGGTGAGGCTGGTCAGGCTGCGGCAGTTGTAGAACGCCCATCTCCCAATACTGGTGACACCCTCAGGGATGGTGAGGTTGGTCAGGCTCTCGCAGTCCTCAAACGCGCTCTCCCCGATACTGGTAACGCCTTCGGGGATGTTGATGTCAGTCAATCTATTACATCCAGAGAATGCTTCATTCCCAATACTTCTGACGCTTGCCGGAATTTTTATGCTGGTTAGAATATTGTTACCCAAGAACATTTTTTCTTTAATGGCAGTCACTCCATCTCGTATAATGACATTAGTAAATCTGTCTGGTGCGACAATATTGGTCAGAGACCTACAGCCTAAAAACGCATTTGCCCCGATACTAGTGACGCCCTCGGGGACGATGAGGCTGGTCAGGCTGCTGCAGCCTTGGAACGCTCTCCACCCAATGCTAATGACACTGTCCGGAATTGTGATGCTGGTCAGGCTCCTGCAGTCATAGAATGCCATCTCACCAATGCCGGTAACACCCTCAGGGATGGTAAGGTTGGTCAGGCTCTCGCAGCCCTCAAACGCGTGGTCCCCGATTCTGATAACGCTATTTGGGATGGTGATGCTGGTCAGGCTGCTGCAGTCTTTGAACGCCCAATTCCCAATACTGGTAACGCCTTCCGGAATGGTGATGCTGGTCAGGCTGCTGCAGTTGTAGAACGCCAAACTCCCAATACTGGTGACACCCTCAGGGATGGTGAGGTTGGTCAGGCTCCTGCAGTTGTAGAACGCACTCTCTCCAATGCTGGTGACGCTTTCCGGAATGGTGATGCTGGTCAGGTTTATGCATCTGTAGAACGCTCTCTCCCCGATGCTGGTGACGCCCTCAGGGATGGTGATGCTGGTCAGGCTATCGCAGCCCTCAAACGCACTCTCTCCAATGCTGGTGACGCCCTCAGGGATGATGACCTCTGTAATGCCTGGTTCTTCTGTGTACTCTTCCAGCACACCGTTATTGATCGTAAAGCCCATTTCTCCTCCTGGTTTACCTATAAATGAATGTGGAATAAATTTTCATCTTGTGGCTAGCATCAAAACCTCAATGTATGCTTATTTTCTGTCGGCAAATTTTACTCTATTTTGCTAAAATCTACGAAAAAAGTTGGATGTTTAGAGAACATGATAACCACCAACCATGTCAAGCTTCCTTCACAGCCTTTGTTGGACCCGTATTTGCCTATCCTACGATATAATTGCACAATGCCAAACGGGTAGAGGATTTCTCATTCTCTTCAAACTAAAATATAAGCATTTAAAACAAGAACATAGGATATTAAATCATCCCCCTCTTTGAAACGGCAGCTTAAACAGGGGGCTGTAGCTTAGCTTTCATGCTTGATCTGCGTAAGATGCGTCCATTCCGCCTCGAGCTTGCCAGCCTCATCCTCCCCCCAATTGTCCGTATTAAGGTATAATTTTGTCCTGATCAGTCCAGGAGGTTCGGAACTGAAAGATACCGTGTATCGCTAACCTCATGCTTGGGGATGTGTACCTGTCGATTTTCTCTTTTCTATTACTTCATGCACTCATCGCCCAAAACTAGGATTAATACCGCGGAGTTCTCAAATTAATTAAAGCTCAACCAAGAACAGACAATTAAAAACTAATCTAACCCTTCAAGATTATGTCATCGAATCGATATTCCTCAAATGTAGTGCCTGCACGTAAATCTCAAGGAGCCACCTATGACCATTGAACTGCTCATCGCCCCAGCTGCCACGGGGAAGACGGCCTCCTGTATTGACCGGCTCCGAACAGCGCAAAAAGAGAACCCCTTAGCCCAGGTGTGGGTTTTCGTGCCCAATCTACAAGCCGCAGCGCAATTCCGATCTCGACTGGCAGCATCTGGCGGCGGGATGGGCGCTAAGATTGGGTTTTTCCACCATTTTTACCAGGATATCCTGGAAGAAAACGGGCGTTTTGTACCCGTGATTTCCCGAGCGCTTTCGCACCGCCTGATTCAAGAGACAGTGCGGGAAGTTTCTGCCTCGGGTAACCTTTCTCATTATGATGCCATCAAGGAAAAACCTGGCTTTTTCTCGGTTCTCAAAGATTCTTTTGCGGAATTGCGCAGCGCGCTGGTCACACCCGAGGCGCTTTTGGACTACACGCGCGGTTCCACACCAGCCCGGCATGAGCTAGCCATTTTGTACGAGCGTTTTCTCGCCCGTCTTGGCTCCCTTGGCTGGGTTGATAGCGAAGGCCAGGCCTGGCTAGCCATTGAAGCTTTGGAAAACAATTCAGCCACAGCTTCGAATGTGAGCCTTGTAGTTGTCGACGGGTTCACAGCGTTTACCACCGCGCAGAGAAAATTCCTCGAGCTTCTCGGTCAACAGGTGGATGAAATGGTCATCACCCTCACAGGAGAGCTCGAGAGCAAGCGCATGGTGCATCGGCGCGCCCAAAAAGTCTTACAAGAACTTGAAGCTGACATTTCTCCAATAATTGTGGCAATAAATCATCCTTCGCATTTAGCGGCGCCTATTTTACAGATGGAAAAACACGTGCTGGACCCGGAGGAAGTCGAACGGCTTGAGCTTCAAGCACCGATCCTGCTCGAGACGCGCTCCCAATCGGAGGAAGCGCGCGAAGCTTTGCGATGGATTAAGCAGCTCCACGTGCGTCAGGACGTTCCTCTCAATAAATGTGCAATTTACACGGCTGATTTGAATACTTATCAATCCCTGTTGCGAGCAGCTGCGGACGAGTTTGGGCTCAATGTTCGTTTTTCCCAGCAGGATCCATTAGCGGAATCCCCAGCAATCCTTTCGATGCTAAACCTGCTCACATTACCTCTGGAAAACTTTCCAACCAGGGCTTTATTGAACGCTTTGCATTCTCCCTACTTTATTTTTGATCTGGATAACCAGGATGTTGAGGACCTGGAAAAGGTCAGTCAGCAGGCTATCATTGTCACAGGAAAGGATCAATGGGATGCAGCCTGGAAAATGCTGGCCAGAAAGCGCCAGGACTATGCAGAGGTATTGGATGAGGAACGTTACAGACCGGACCTTACTGCGGGCGTCGATTTGCCAGGTTTGAAGCAGCGCCTTGATGGTTTTTGGAATCTGTTTACCCAGATAGAAACTACCCACTCGCAGGCTGGATGGGTGGAATGGCTGGAAGC
>ERZ795031.5694-NODE-5694-length-9919-cov-7.249594_pt1 | contig 9919 bp, 10 predicted proteins | sample MGYA00375123_ERZ795031 | MGnify/ENA primary metagenome ERZ795031 (study PRJEB30166, sample SAMN05720159) | activated sludge metagenome | isolation source: anaerobic digester from wastewater treatment plant | place: USA | collected 2015-04-21 ... | reverse complement strand
TTTTTGTTTCAAGACAAAAAAGTAAGTGGGGTTTGGGGCAAAGCCCCGTTATTAATTATCTGAAAATAAAGAATATAAATGTTTTTACAATTTTTTTTCATGTACTAAGAAAAAAAGAATAGGCAACTTTCTGATTTACGATAAAAATGACTATTCTCTTGTTTGAATATCTTTTTTGTGCATCCGATAAATGCTTTCGGACAACACTCTGTAAATTTCCGAAAATTCGGGTTTATTTTCAAGCAACAACAAATGCTGACGAATAATATTTTGATCATTTCGTACAGCTGGCCCTGTTTGCGCTTCGTAAGGAGACAGCTCGTTCAATTTATTTACTGTTTCCGTAATCAGCGGCAACAAAATATCAAAAGAATATCCGGCAGATTTCACCAATTCATCTGCTATAGCAAAAATATGATTCACAAAATTGCAGGCAAATACGGCAGAAAGGTGAATTCTTTTTCGTTGTTCCGAATCGGAAGAAAAAACTCTTTTGGATAATGTTTCGGCAATTTCTCTGATTTCTTCCTCTGCTTCCACTGAATTCCCTTCCACAAAAACAGGAATTTCTTCAAAATTAACTTCTCTTGCTTTTGAAAAGGTTTGAAGGGGATAAAAAACTCCATATCGATGGTATTGTTGTTTTTGTTCAAAAATTCCGACGGGCAAACTACCGGCAGTATGAACATGCAAAGCATTTGGAATATCGATTTTGTCGATCAAATCTTCCAAAATAGCATCTTTCACACAATAAAAATAAATGTCAGCTTCTCTGTCGAGTTCTTGCAAATTGGTTGTGAAAGAAGCGTTTAGTTCTGAAGCAAGCTGTCTGGCAGAAATTTCCGTACGGCTAAAAATCTGACCAACAACAAAACTTTTTCTCTGTAACGCCCGCGCCAAGTGAATGGCTACATTTCCCGCTCCGATAATAACAATCCGTTTCATGATGAAAAAAATATATCAGAATTTAAACGTTAAGGAAATAGATATTTATGATGGATTTGATTAACAATGACAAGAAATTACTTTCTTTTACCGAAAATCAATATGCCTCCGGCAACAATCAATAAAACCGGAAGAATAAATTCCGAAAAATTTTTTGTCCATGCGATAATCTCTGAAAGCCGAAACAGCACTCCCACTGCCAATAAAACTATTCCGATACTGCTACTGGGATGAAAAAAAAGAAAAATGACACCGGCTATGAGCGGAAAATTTTTAATATCGAAAAGTATGGCTCCGACTTCAGGCGGAACAATCTGCAACTGACGCAAAAGGAACAAAAAGCCAAATAACAGCAATGTTATGCCCCATGCCAGATTACTACTTTTCTTTTTAGAAGCCATATTTTGAAATAAAGTTAGAATTTTTCAAAATGAACTTTATTGTAAGCCAGTTTTTCTTCATCGTGCGGACTTTTTGTTTCGGCGGGGTAACCAACAGCAAGAATATTCAGAATAGCATATTGCGAAGGTATTTGCAACAAACTGCGGATATAATCTTCCGAACTTGTATTTTCATCCATTTGTCGGTCATGAACATGAATCCAGCAACTGCCTAAACCCAAATCGTGTGCCTGTAATTGCATCATAATAGAAGCAATGGCTGCATCAACCATCCAAACATTGCTTTTCTCCGTATCGGCAAGCACCACAATTGCCAAAGGAGCTCCGGCCAAAAATTGGGAATTTTTTGGACGACACAACGATAATTTCTGCAACATCTCAGGTTGTTGCACCACAATGAACTCCCATGGATTGCTTCTTTTGGATGCAGGCGCCATTAAAGCTACTTTCGTTATCATCGAAATTTTTTCGGGCTCAACTTCTTGAGGAAGAAATTTGCGAATACTCCGACGCGTCTTGGCCAAATTGAAAAAACAATTCATATTAATTTAATTTACTGATTTTCAATTAAATATTCCAACGGATTTCCTGCTTTTAAAATATCTTTCAATCGGGCATAAGGAATTCGAACTTCTGTTTCACCCAGATAATAAGGACCAATTTCATAGGGATTAAACAAATAATTTATTCCTTCATCCGAAATATAAAAATTACCGTTTGGCTGTATGGAGTCAACCCAATAATCGGTTTGGTTCAAATCGGCATAATCAGCAAGTTCCTTGTTTTCCTCCACCATCCGGCTACGGATAATTTTTGTCAATTCTTCTTTATAATTAGGAATAAACAAATCATTTTCAGTAAGCATTTTGCCGGTTTTTAAATCAAAGTTCATGAATATCTGCGTATTTAAACCATGAGCTCCACCCATGAATACATACCGTTTTATTCCATAAGAAAAAATATTTTCGTCACTCCACAATGCAGTGCCTTCCAAAATATGCTCATTGTTGAACGAAAAATAACTGTGCAGGTTGGCAGCTTGCAACATGGACAGGTTGTTGTTCCGGTAATCCTCATTTTGATCGGCAACAAAAGAAGGAATAATCGAATCCAACGGCAAGGAAACATATTTATCTCCAAACAGACTTGCAATCAACTTGCTTCGAACAGAATCTAAAACAGCTTTGTTGGAAAATTTTACCGGAATTTCTACCTGAATAACCAAATTCAAAGATCCACGACTTGTATCGCTGGTAAGATAAAACCTGTTGGAATATTCCAAGTTTTTCGTTTTGATGGTTTTTGGTGCACAACCCACAAAAATAAGTATAGATAATAAACTAACAGACAATAAAATACTTTTTTTATTCATCATTTCGTGTACTATTTTTTTGACGCTGCAAATTTACAACAATAACTAAAAACATTTAGTATTTTTGCAAAATAAAAACAATTTATTGAACATATTTTCAAAATTACTTTTTTACCTGTCAACTTTGAGTTTTTTCTTGAATACAAAAAGTAAACCATGAACAATTTTTTCTTCACTTCGGTAGAAATTCCGCCTGCAAAAGAGCAAATCAGTTACCAGCACAAATTGATGTTGCTGGGCTCATGCTTTTCGGAAAATATTGGAATGAAACTCAAGGAAGCTTTTTTCCAGGTAGATGTCAATCCTTTTGGAGTACTTTACAATCCGCTTTCCATCTCAACGAGCCTGAATAGATTAATTGAAAACAAAGGTTTTTCTCTTTCCGATATTTTTGAATATCAATCATTGTGGCACAGCTTTTTTCACAGTAGTTTATTTTCAGATGTATCGCCCGAAAAAACACTTTATAAAATCAAAACCCGTTTTGATGCATCCCGTTCATTTCTGAAAAATACCGATTTTCTTTTACTTACCTTTGGAACAGCTTGGATTTATGAAAACCGTGAGACAAAGACTGTCGTTTCCAACTGTCACAAGTTGCCTTCACAGAATTTCAACCGCCGAATACTTTCAATAAAAGAAATAGTGGATCATTACACTTTACTCATCGACCAACTTCAGCATTTGAATCCTTCACTGCATATAATTTTTACAGTCAGCCCTATCCGTCACTGGAAAGATGGCGCTCACGAAAACAACCTGAGTAAAAGCATTTTGCTCCTATCGGTAGAAGAACTGCAAAGAAAATTCGACAACGTTGATTATTTTCCTGCCTACGAAATTCAGCTGGACGAACTGCGCGATTATCGGTTTTATGCTCCAGACATGCAACATCCGTCGGACACGGCCATCAATTATATTTGGGAAAAATTCTCGGATACTTATTTTTCTGAACAAACAAAACAGATAAAACAACGAACAGAACATTTAACGAGCCTATTAAATCATCGACCTTTGCATCCCGACTCTCCTCAATATCGCCTTTTTCAGACCCAAATAGAAAACGAAAAAGAAGCTTTACGCTCTGAATATCCTTTTTTAAAAGACCGAATATAGGGCAGAGATGAACAATCAATTTTTTTGAAATGCTCATGGCTAAGCACAAATGTATTTGAATTTTTGTTCAAAACCTTTGATGTGTTGGAAGAATAATTGCATTCGACCTTTCAAAAGATTTCAGCCTACTTTTTGACCTATAATTCGAAAAATGAAATATTTCAAAATGTACACAGTTTACGATAAAAAACTCGAAATCGAATTCTCTAAAAATAATAAGAGCATGAATTTATTTTTAGTGTGCTTTCGATATTTGAAACTACTGCCGATTTTTGTACCTTTGCAGGTTCATTTTAAAGAAGGCTTGCTTTGTCAAATCACAACAATATAAACAACACGAATACAGATACTTCTGAAAAAATCGAAGTTATTGGAGCACGTGTCAACAACTTAAAAAATATCGATGTTTCCATTCCACGCGATGCACTCACTGTCATCACTGGATTGAGTGGAAGCGGAAAATCATCCCTTGCTTTCGACACCATTTATGCCGAAGGACAGCGACGCTATATCGAGACCTTCTCGGCTTATGCCAGAAATTTTTTGGGAAATTTGCAACGTCCTGATGTAGATAAAATCACAGGTCTCAGTCCCGTTATTTCAATTGAGCAAAAAACAGTCAACAAAAATCCGCGTTCTACCGTTGGTACCACTACCGAAATTTACGACTTTCTCCGGCTACTCTTTGCCAGAGCCGGCGAAGCTTTTTCGTATGTTACGGGAGAAAAAATGGTAAAATATTCGGAAGATCAAATTGTGGAACTGATTCTGAAACAATACGAAGGCAAACGCACTTATTTGTTGGCTCCATTGGTGCGCGGGCGTAAGGGACATTACAAGGAATTGTTTGAACAAACCCGGAAAAAGGGATTTCTACACGTTCGCATTGACGGAGAAATGAAGGAACTGGTTCCCGGACTTCGCGTTGACCGGTACAAAAATCACAACATAGAAGTAGTGATCGACCGAGTGCTGGTCTCCGAAAAAGATCGCCGCCGGCTCAAGGATTCCATGCAAAAAGCCATGCAGCAAGGCAATGGAATTGTTATGCTTTTGGAAAAAGAAACTGATCAGGTGCGCTATTTCAGCAAAAAATTAATGTGTCCTACCAGCGGGATATCTTATGACGATCCCGATCCACACCATTTCTCCTTCAATTCGCCACACGGCGCTTGCCCCACTTGTAAAGGATTGGGATTTGTTAACCAAGTTGACATGGACAAAATTATTCCAGATAAAACTATATCCATTTACAATGGTGGCATAGCTCCTTTGGGAAAATACAGAAATACCGTCATCTTTTGGCAGGTGGAAGCTATACTGGAAAAATACGGATGCCAGTTGAAAACTCCAATAAAAGAAATTCCTGACGAAGCTATCGACGAAATTATGAATGGTTCGGAAGAACCTTTAATGATTAAAAACCACAGTTTGGGCATTACCAATTATTCCTTGAATTATGATGGGATACTGAAATATATCGAAATGCAGCAAGATGAAAATGCTTCTGCAACGGAACAAAAATGGGCCAATCAATATTCTAAATCGGTCAAATGTCCCGAATGCAAAGGAGCCAGGCTGAGAAAAGAGTCTCTCCATTTCCTTATTCACGAAAAAAACATTGCCGATCTTGCTGCCATGGATATTGTCGAATTATCGAATTGGCTGCAGGAAGTTGAAAATTATCTATCCGAAAAACAAAAAGCCATTTCCATCGAAATTTTAAAGGAAATAAGTACCCGTTTGCAGTTCATGCTCGATGTCGGTTTGCACTATCTTTCTCTCGACCGAAGTTCCGAATCGCTTTCGGGCGGCGAAAGTCAGCGTATACGATTGGCAACGCAAATAGGCTCGCAGCTGGTAAATGTGTTGTACATTTTGGACGAGCCCAGTATCGGACTACATCAACGCGATAATTTTCGGCTTATCAATTCTCTGAAACAACTGCGCGATTCGGGAAATTCCGTTATTGTAGTAGAACACGATAAAAGCATGATGTTGGCAGCCGATTACATTGTCGATATGGGGCCGCGAGCCGGACGTTTGGGCGGAGAAGTGGTTTTTGCCGGCAAACCGGAAGAAATGTTGAAAGCCAAAACATTGACTTCAGCCTATCTAAATGGAGAAAAACGCATCGAAATACCTGCCCGCGTCCGAAAAGGAAATGGACAATTTCTGACAATTTATGGAGCGAAAGGAAATAATTTGAAAAATATTGATGTGTCTTTTCCTTTGGGAGTTATGATTTGTATTACCGGAGTTTCCGGAAGCGGAAAATCTTCATTAATTACTGAAACCCTTCAACCTGTCTTGAGCCAGCATTTCTATCGTTCGTTACGCGATCCACTTCCCTATGACCGCATTGAAGGATTGGAAAATATAGATAAAGTGGTTGAAGTAGATCAATCGCCCATCGGACGGACGCCCAGATCCAACCCGGCAACTTATACAAATGTTTTTTCGGATATTCGAAATTTATTTGCAACTTTGCCTGAAGCAAAAATTCGCGGCTACAAACCCGGCCGATTTTCGTTCAATACTGCCGGTGGTCGATGTGAAACCTGCTCCGGAAATGGGTATAAAACCATTGAAATGAATTTTCTTCCCGATGTTTACGTAGTTTGCGAAGACTGCAACGGCAAACGCTATAACAGAGAAACACTGGAAGTCCGGTTTAAAGGAAAATCCATCGCCGACGTGCTGGACATGACCATTAATCAGGCGGTAGAATTTTTTGAAAATCAGCCGTCTATTCTGAACAAAATCAAAACCCTGCAGGATGTTGGGCTTGGCTATATTAAACTCGGACAATCCAGTACCACGCTCTCAGGAGGAGAAAGTCAACGCGTGAAGCTGGCAACCGAGCTTTCCAAACGTGATACCGGAAAAACCCTGTATATTTTGGATGAACCGACTACCGGCTTGCATTTTGAAGATATACGCGCTTTGCTCGATGTGCTAAATCGTCTGGTAGAAAAAGGAAATACGGTGATTATTATCGAACACAATATGGACGTTATAAAAAGCGCTGATTATATCATTGACTTGGGCCCCGAAGGAGGAAATGCCGGCGGAAAAATTATTTGCACCGGAACTCCAACTGAAGTAGCCAACCATCCCGAAAGTGAAACGGGCAAATATCTTACAATGGAACTGAACGAAAATTATACGGAAGACTTAATTGATTAAAATATTAAACCGAAAAATTATGAACAAACTGCCACTGAAATCGCTGTTAAAACCAATACTTTACGGACTTGGAGTTTTTGGAGTATATATTGTAATTATCGTATTGCTCCGGCTTTTCGGTGGACACGTCCCTGACGATGCGGTAATTTTCAACTTTTTTACCAAAAACGATTTGTTCATTGGCCTATTATTGGCTTTTATAATGACTTACATCCATCAAAGAAACAAAAAAATATAAAGCTTTCATCTTATCGATTAAAAATCAATTTTTCGTGGAAATAAAACCAATGATTTGCAAATAAAATATCAAAAACATTCTTTTCCATATACAACTGTTATGAAAAACCAACGTTACGATTTGCGCGGAGTTTCGGCATCGAAAGAAGATGTTCACAATGCTATCCGTCATTTGGACAAGGGAATTTTTCCAAAGGCTTTTTGCAAAATTATTCCCGACATTTTGGGAAACGACCCCGACTATTGCAACATTATGCATGCCGACGGAGCCGGTACAAAATCTTCGTTGGCGTACGCTTATTGGAAAGAAACAGGCGATTTGTCGGTATGGAAAGGTATTGCTCAGGATGCACTCATCATGAATATCGACGATTTATTGTGTGTAGGAGCAGTGGACAATATTTTGGTTTCTTCCACCATTGGTAGAAACAAAAACCTGATTCCAGGTGAAGTAATTTCGGCTATCATTAACGGAACAGATGAACTGATTCAACAACTTCGCGAAATGGGCGTAAAACTCTATTTTACCGGCGGAGAAACTGCCGATGTGGGCGATTTGGTTCGAACTATTATTGTGGATAGCACCGTAACGTGCAGAATGAAAAAAGCCGATGTTGTCGATAATGCCAACATCCAGCCCGGCGATGTAATTGTGGGACTTTCTTCGAGCGGTCAGGCCAGTTACGAAAAGGAATATAACGGCGGCATGGGCAGCAATGGTTTGACTTCCGCCCGACATGACGTTTTTGCCCATTATCTGGCCGAAAAATATCCCGAATGTTATGACGACAAAATTCCTTCCGAACTGGTTTTTTCTGGTTCTTACCATTTAACCGACAAAATTGAGAGTCTGGGTGTTGATGTCGGAAAACTGGTGCTCTCACCCACCCGTACCTATGCTCCCATTGTGAAAAAAATTCTGGAAAAGCTCCGTCCTCAAATTCACGGGATGATTCATTGCAGTGGTGGAGGTCAGACAAAAATTTTACATTTCATTGAAAATTTGCGGGTAATTAAAAACAATCTGTTTTCTTTGCCGCCATTGTTTCAAATCATTCAGCAAGAATCGCACACCGATTGGAAAGAAATGTATAAAGTTTTCAATATGGGACATCGTATGGAAATTTATCTGCCTGAAGCATACGCAGAAGAGGTCATTGCCATTTCCCGCTCATTCAACGTAGAAGCAAAAATTATTGGACATTGCGAAGCCTCCGACAAAAAAGAATTGATCATCGAAAGCGAATTCGGGAAATTTGAATATTAACAGCAATCGGAATTCTTTTTAAAAAACAGATGCCGGTTTTTCTAAAAATCGGTAAAAAGATGCGTTAATTACAGCAAAAACCTAATGTTGGTAGTAAAAAGTTTTACTGCCACAGCCAGTAGAATAATTCCAAAGAATTTTCTTAAAATATAAATTCCTCCGTTTCCCATCCATTTTTCGATTTTGGTTGTGGACTGTAGCACAAAGAAAACGAAACAAATATTCAGCACAAGTGCGACTATAATATTTTCGATGGCATATTCTGCTCGCAAGGAAAGCAACGTAGTAAATGAACCTGGCCCCGCTATCAATGGAAAAGCTATCGGCACTACGGAAGAAGCTCCTTCAGGCCCTTTGTTTCTGAAAATTTCAACATCGAGAATCATTTCCAGCGAAAAAATAAAGATTACAAAAGAACCTGCTACAGCAAAAGATTCAATATCGACATTAAACAGTTTAAGAATCCAATCACCCGCAAATAAAAAAATCACCAGAATGACCAGAGCCACCAGACTGGTTTTAGCGGCATGAACATTTTCCCCTTTGCTTTTGATTGCCAAAATAATAGGCACCGATCCCAAAATGTCGATAATGGCAAACAGTACCATAAAGGCACTGGCAATTTGTATTAAACTGAAGTTCATATTCCCGATTTGTTTTCTTTTTTACGCTTACCTTTAAAATTTTTCCTTGTCAAACTTTGTACTGCCATAAAGTTTCCCGATTTATCTGCTTTCGTTCGGCATCACAAAACCAACCCCATTTGTTGAAATATTTGATCATATTCACAATATGTACCCAAAGCATTCGGAAATTTTTATAAGAGCTGCGTTCATGATAATGTACCACCGAAACGTGGGGATAAAAAACCGTCCGAAATTTTCGTCGCATTCGACGCGTTATATCGATATCTTCGGGATAAAGAAAAAAACGTTCATCAAAAAGGCCAACTTCACGAAGCGCTTCGGTACGAAAAAACATGAAACAACCCGAAAGATAGGGAACATCCATTACCTTATCGTAACCGGAAGCTCTCATTTCAAACTTTTCGGTTCGTTTTTTTGTCCATCTTTCAGGTAAAAAACGCCGAAATATCAAGTCGAAAGGAGTAGGAAGCAATTTACAAAGATACTGAATTTCTCCATCAGGATAAAATACTTTTGGCATTAAAAGACCAATATTTGTATTTTTATCCATAAAATCAACAATTTTTTTGAGAATTTCAGGTTCAAAAGCAACATCAGGATTGACAACCAAATGATACGGCACGTTTTTTTTCAATGTTTCACGCATGGCAATATTGTGCCCGGCTCCATAGCCCAAATTTTTCCCTGTAAAAATATACGTAACGGGAAGTTTCTCAAAATCAGCGTTGGGAGACGGAGAATTGTC
>ERZ795031.5693-NODE-5693-length-9919-cov-24.758617_pt1 | contig 9919 bp, 9 predicted proteins | sample MGYA00375123_ERZ795031 | MGnify/ENA primary metagenome ERZ795031 (study PRJEB30166, sample SAMN05720159) | activated sludge metagenome | isolation source: anaerobic digester from wastewater treatment plant | place: USA | collected 2015-04-21 ... | reverse complement strand
TGGCAAAAGCGCTCTTCGATTATCTCTACCTGCGCCCCATTTCTGCTGCCTTCAGTTCCCCCCGGTTTGATCTGGCCGAAGAACTGCGCCTGAACCTGGATGAGGTGGATGCGGAATCTCAGGAGGCCTTTGCTGGGTGGGTGGAAACCAGTGGCTCACCCAAGATGCGATCCATCTTAGCCAACTTTAGGAGCCATGTATGGCAACCCTGATTGAAGTCTTACAGCACACGCTTGCGCAAAAAGATCCCCGGCTTTCGCCAGAGACCCAGCGCATTATTCTCAAAGAGGATCTGCAGGCCTATGTCCTGGACTTCCTTTATAACCACCCGATTTATCGGCGGTTGAACTTTTATGGCGGTACCTGCCTGCACGTAGTCTATGACCTGAACCGGCTGTCTGAAGACATTGACCTGGATAATGGCGCGGGTGTGGACCTCTCTCATCTGTCCGAAGACCTGGTGCAGATGTTCAAAAACACTTTTGGCTACGCCAGCACGATTGCCAAGCCCCAGCAAGGGGGGCAGGGCATTTTGCGGATTACACTAAAATTCCCGATATTGAACGCGTTGGGGTTATCCGCTTATGGCAATGAGGCACTGCACCTCAAGGTGGAGGTCAGCCATCATCCGCAGACCGCCGTGATTCAAAACACGCCGGTGTTTTATCACGGGCGTAGTTTTGTGCCGGCTCATTTCTCACTGGAAACCATGCTGGCTGGCAAGATGCTGGCTTGCCTGGAGCGCAATTTTCAGCGCGGGCGGGATGGGGCGCTCATCAAAGGACGTGATTTTTATGATCTGCTGTGGTTTATGCAGAAGAACGTCCAGCCGCTGCCGGAAAAACTGGCCCGGGATGGCGAAAAACCTTACACCGTTTCTTCGGCAATGCTGGCACTGAAGGAGCAGATTTCTGCGATCAGGGTGGCCGACCTGTCGGTTGATTTGCTGCCAATGTTCGAATCCAGGGTGTTTATTGAAGCCTGGCTGGAGCATTTTCACGCCAACTTTGAGCGGTATTTGAATCAATATGTGACAACATAAGGTCCTCCATCACGCGGTTTTCCCGAACAGCTCACATTTCTGCACCGCATCTCCCCGAATGCCCGACGCGCCTGGCCTACTCTGCCGATAAACGATAATGCCGGGATTTGCGCGCCGCTCCGCTCACTTACAGCCAGGTTTGACAGCCATTAAGGTGGAATAATTCAGATGTCAGAAGTTCGAGCCTCCCTGAGGGTGCCATATGTGGGGTGAAAAAGATTACCAATCATGCACTCAATGGGCCTGGACCCGCAGCTTTCAGTTTTGTGAATTTTCACTTTCCTCTTCGTGCTATAATCTCTTAAGACAACCTCTCACACCCCCATCATGCACATGGTTGAAGATGATTTGTGGGGGAAACCAGCGAGATATATCACAACTTAACATCATCTTGATTGAATGCAAGGAGGATTGGATGATTTGCCCAAAGTGCGGTTTCCAAAATGAACCCTCTTATCGGTTTTGTATGCGCTGTGGTTCGCCTCTGGCACAACAGCCGGTTGCATCACCACCACAGGTGCCAGTCAATGCTTTTGTTTCCACCCCGCCACCTCCGGCTCCATCCCAACCACCGATCCAATCTCAACCTGTGCCGCCCCCCGTACCCCAGCAGCCCATCCAACAGCCAGTGGGATACCAGCCGTCAATGTCACAAACTTATCCATCATCGGCGCCTGCCTACGGCAGCATGCAGCAGCCGCAGACATCCTCGCTCAATATTTGGGGACCCTTTGCCGGTCGTGGCGCCCGCCGCCGGCACATTGGCTGGCTGATGGATGGACGCGGTGATCGCGCCCCAGAACTGGTTCAGCGGATTGCGTCAAAGTTTAATGATCGCCAGATCCCAAACACGAATCTTACGCATGAAAATTTGACCGCAAAAGGATTATGGGTTGAGACGCGCCCCTATTTTATTCTCCGCCGCGGCCTGGTAACACTGGCTCTAAATATCAGTCAGGTTGGACGGGACCTGTTTATCTCCCTGGCTTCATACATTAAGCCCCCAATCAGCAACTTTAGGGTCCTTGTGGTTGGGCTGATGTCTCTGCTCTGGTTGTTCACGACCTTTGCCGTGCCATCCATGATTTCGGCAGCTGCCGACAAAGCTCTAAACGGTCTGGCTGGTGGCCTGTTTGGCGGTGGCGGCACCCCGGATACCTCCGGGCTGCTCTTTTTGCTCTGTTTTCTTGGCCCCATTGGCCTCATCAATGGCCTGTTGTTACTGGCGTTTCTCGGTTTTAGCGTTTACAAATGGTTGACCGAAAAAGATTTTCTGGCCGGACTGCGGGTCAAGCCTAATGAATTCAACGAGGACGATCTCATGGCTATGGAAAAGGCTGTAGAGCAGACGGTTCGCCTCAGCCTGGATGAAATTGGGCTCGATCCAAATGACCTGAAAGCTACGTTCAACGTGTCGGGGGGACGCGTCATCTAAACTCGGAGTAAACCAGCATGGGATCACCCAATCTCTCTCTGCCAGGAATTACCCTACAAAAATATCCTGATCTGCGGGCCGAAGCTGCTTATTTTGGCTTTGAGATCCCATATCTCCCAGATTTTTTGGCTGATCATACCTTGCTGGGGCAGACCCCGCGCGAAAAACTAAAAGAAGTTCTGGATCGCTTTGAACGCTTTATCATTGGCCTGCGCAAACTGCGCGGTTCAGCCTTTGTACTGCGATTCATAAGCGATCCGCAGCAAGGAACGGTTGAACTCTATCTATTAGGGCGTGTCTGGGCGGCAGCCGGGTATGCAGAGGCTCAGGCCATCCAGGCCGCACATGATCTGGATGTTCACCTGATCGGCTATCGGATTCCCCACCGCCCGTTGAAAGATCTCCCAGATGATGCGGGTAAAACACTGTCGCAAGTTCAGTGCCCATTTCCTCACGGTTCTCCGCTGGTAGAAATTCGTCAGCACGAGGAATTGACCCGTCTGGCAGTTATCCAACAGGATGCCTACGTCATCCATCCCTACTGGCAGGCAGAGGGGGCCTGCTTGCAGCCACTGGAAGCCATGCTGCAGCAGACCGCACCGACAGTATTAAGTATTTACCTCGAGCCCATTGATATCAGTGATGCCGAAGTGGCCGCAATTGATGAGGCTGCTCACATTGCTCAAACCCTGGCCGATGTCAATATCGCTGTCCAGAGCACCACCAGTATTAGTCGGCGGCGTGACCCGGCTGCTGAACGTCTCAGCAAAATCTACTCGGCTTACCGCCAAACATTGAATGAACCCTTCCTGGTCACCGCCCAGGTTGTGAGCCCGGATGCCAGTGCCGCCTGGACAGTTGCCCGTGTCTTTGCGGCAGAAGCCATTCAGGGAGGAGCGAGTTCTGCAAATGACCCGGCGAGCGCCAATCTGCCCTCCCAGGCAGATTGCCTTGCTCCGAGCAATGCAGACGAATACGCTGCTGCCTGGAACTGCTTCCAGAACCTGTTGATGTCGGGTTGGGGAACTTCCCGGGCAACCCCGGGTAAAGAACGTTTCCCCTATCTGGCCGGGGCACGGGGTGCTAGCGCTGTTTTTCGCCTGCCTGTCAATCTTGGAGGCGGCATTCCTGGCCTGGCTGTACGGCAGCTTCCGCCCGATTTTGAACCCGGCCCGCGCCACGAACAACCTGGGCCGAAGGAAATCATCCTGGGGCGGTTTGAGAACGGTGGAACAGCCACTATTCCGGTTAGCGCGCTGACCCGGCACACACTCATTACCGGATTCACGGGCAGCGGTAAAACGAATACTGTGCTCTATCTGCTGGATCAACTCTGGCGGCAGCAGAGAATTCCTTTCCTGGTGATTGAATCTGCCAAAAAAGAATACCGCAGCCTGCTAAAAGTCCCCGGATTTGAATCGTTGCTGGTCTTTACACTGGGAGATGAGACTGTCTCACCGTTCCGACTCAACCCATTTGAATTGCTCCCAGGCGTCCGGGTTGAAGCTCATATCGGCCGCCTCCAGGCCTGCTTTGATGCTGCCCTGCCGCAGTTTGGTATCCTGCCGTCCATTGTGGCCGAGGCGCTGGAGCGTGTGTATCGCAATAAAGGCTGGAATCTGACGGACAAAGCCCCCGCCCAAACAGATGTCGAAACGGCCAATCGGCGGTTGTTCCCGACCCTGCGCGATCTATATACAGAAGTCATTCGCGTGACGGACGAACGCGGCTATGCTGGCGAAACCCTGCATAATATTCGCGCCGCAGCTGCCGGACGGATTGGGAATTTATTGCGCGGCAGCCGGGGCAGAATGCTGGGTGGGCAGCGCAGCATCCCCTCTGAATTGTTATTCAGCCGCCCGGTTGTTCTGGAACTTAATGATTTAAATGAAGAAGATAAATCCCTCATTATGATGTTCCTGCTGACCTGGCTGCGTGAGTGGCGGGAATTGCACCCTGGCCGGGCCTTGCAGCATGTGACGGTGGTCGAAGAAGCCCACAACGTAGTCGGTAATGTGCAGTCCGTGGGGGCCAGTGAGATTGCTGCGGACACCCGGGCAAAAGCAGTTTCTGCATTTGCAAATATGTTATCAGAGGTGCGGGCTTATGGCGAAGGAATCGTTATCTCAGACCAATCCCCTGAGAAGTTGGCTCCCGATGCGATGCGCAATACCAATTTGCAAATTGCCCACCAGTTGCGAGACCGCCGTGATCGCGAGGCCATCGCCCGTGCCATGATCATGGATGAGGAACAGCAGGATTATCTGGCCCGGTTAGGGGTAGGCGAGGCGGCCCTGTTCCGGACAGGCATCCAGAAGGCCACTTTTATCCGCGTGCCCGAATATAAGGACGAGGCCGGTTTTGATGAACCCCCTGCTGACGCAGAGGTTGAAAAGCAGATGGCTGTTTTCCGAAAACAATATATCACCGCAGTGCTTCCATTTGATGGCTGCCGTTTCTGTGGCAGCCCCTGCCGGCATCGTGAAGCAATTGAGCCGCATACCCTGGATAAGGAATTACACGAGCAATTACAAGCTGCCCTGAAGCGATTCGATGAGCAACCCGATACCGTTTACTGGCCAGCCCACTGGCGCCGCATTGCTGAAGTCTGTGCCGAAGCCGCCCGACGCGCCGGGTTAGAAGCGGAGAAAGATGCGGCTTATTGTTATTTCGCTCACGAAATTGATTTCGCTTTTACCCGATCTATGCGCGAATCATTTGAAAAAGCCACGTTAGGATAAAAACCCATGCCTGCTGATCAAGTCTTCAAAATAACTGAACAGGCCGTTACCGGCGCAGTCAAAACTGCCGAAACAACCCTGAAAAGGGCCTGGTCCATCCTGGATGCAGCCACAGAAAAACAATCTCCCTCTGAATTTCTGAGCCCTCAGGCTATTCAGGCCATTCAAGGGGTGCGCAAGGACGGGGCATAACATGGTCGCAGATGCGGTTCCTGAGGATATTACTCCCGTTGAAACACCTTCGCTAGAAACAACCTCAGAAGGATTGACATCCCGGGGTATCCGTTCCATCCAGGGTGAAACGCAATCCACCAGCGATTGGGTGGAGCGAGGTATTGTAGATGTGCCGGTTGCCGCTTTGCCTGAGCCGGAAGGTGTTGCAGGACCTCAGGATTTCGATCATCACCTGACGTGGGAAGATGCCCGGCAGACCACCGAACAGATTCCACAGTTGCAACAGGAAGTGAATGCTGGCAAGACGGGTGATGATTATTCAGCCGAAGACGCGGCAGCCGGATTGGATTATGCTGACGGCCGCCGCCGCCTCTATGACCTGTACTACGGCGGAAATGCCATTACAGTTTGCAAAGATGGCGATCAGTACGATATTATCGATGGACGGCATCGCGTTTATGCTGCCAAAGCGTTGGGGTTGGAGACGATCCCGGCGCGCCTGACTGAAAAAGTAGCCACATCCTGATCAGGAGATTATCTTATGTTCTGCCCGCATTGTGGTCAACAACATCCTGCTGGTGCCAGCTTTTGCCCTATTACCGGACAGTCGCTGGCAATGATGTCACAAAAGCCGAAAAGTAAAACCGGGCTGCGTATTTTCTTTGCGGCCTTGTTGGTGCTGGGTTTAATCCTGATGGCGATCGGTGGAATTCTGTGGGTCATTCCCCGCCTGAACCTGGGCGCTTTACCCAACCGTGAGACCCCGCCGGGCAATGCAGTTGTTCCCACCCAGCCTCTCACGGAGGCACCGCAGCCCGTAACACCGCTGGATACCCCCGCGGTACAGCCTACATCCGCTAATCCACCCGCGGCCACCAACCCACCAGTGGTTGTCCTGCCACCCACAGCCACAGTGCGCCCAATGTTTACGGCTACGCCGTTCCCCACCAATACCACTGCCCCTAATTACACCCCTACGCCTTACTGTCCGGGTGTTTCCTGGTCGCCGCGGGTGAAAAAAGGGGATACGGTTAAGATATGCACTATTTACCGGCTGCGATTACGGGATAAAGTGGATGGCGAGGATATCCTGTTTCTGCTGCCAATGACCAGCGGCACAACAATTTTGGAAATTATTGATGGTCCCTTCTGCGGCGAAGATGCCTGGTGGTGGCAAGTAAAGGTCCCGGCCAACTCCATGAGTAATAACGCCAATACCAATCCAGGGGCGCCGGTCGTTTATACGACCAGCGTGATGACTGGATATGTTAAAGAAGGGCTGGATCGAGATCTGTTACCCGATTCGCAAGGATATTACCTGTGCGTTCAGCCAAAGAAGTAGCTGGAGGTCGGCAGCCGAGGCCGCAGGCAAAAAAGCCGGTACTGATGATCTGGCTCAGTGTTGGTGTATTGACGGGATTGTTGATCCTGGTATTCCTTGGCCTGTCCCGCGGCACTGCTGTACTTGCCTTCCTCCATACAGCCACGCCCACTTTTACCACGACGCCGATACCACCGACGCCCACCCCAACAGCCACGCTCACACCAACCCAAACCCAGACCAGCACACCAACCCCAACCATTACACCCACACCTGCTCCACCAGAAGGAGAATTGTTTCCAATTGGCTATTCTGTCGAAGGGCGCGAACTGTGGGTGGTGCGTTTTGGCAATGGCCCCGTGGTGCGGATGATTGTGGCGGGTATTCACGGCGGTTATGAGTGGAATACGGTGGACCTGGCCAATCAACTGGCCATGGATTTTCGTGAGGACACATTAATTGTTCCCCCCGATACCACGCTCTATATCCTTGCCAATCTTAATCCGGACGGCTATGCCAATTATTGGGGACAGTATGCCGGACGCCCGAATGCCAATGGTGTGGATTTAAACCGCAACTGGGATTCCAGCTGGCAGTCCGATTGGCCGTTGGATGGATGCTTCAGCGCCATCAAACTGAATGGCGGAACGGTGCCCTTCTCAGAACCCGAGACCCAGGCCCTGGCTCAATTCTTGCTTGATCACTCTGTAGATGCGTTGATTAGCTACCATAGTCAGATGGCGGCGATTTATGCCACAGGAGATGCAACCCTCGACCCTGCCGCAGATAACCTGGCCCAGACCCTGGCCGCAGTCAGTGGTTATCAGTATCCGCCGCCCTGGTCAGCCTGTGTCTATACCGGGCAGTTGGTGGATTGGGCGGTAGATCAGGGTATTGCCGCAGTAACAGTTGAATTGACGAACCATGATGATACGGATCTTGAGATTAACCGCCGTCTGGTGACGGCCTTTCTGGCATGGCGCCGGCCAGCCGAATAAAAATTGGGTATAGCAATGCCGAAAGAATTTGAAGAAGAACCAATTGAACAACCTCAACCCAGGCCAGAAGTGCCTCCACTCAGTCGTCGGGGGCGCCAAAGTATTCAAGGCGTATCTTCTGCCCCGGAGGCGGCTGCTGATGATGCTGCTCTGCCAGACGCCAAAGTCCCTGCAAATGATTTTAAGAATCCCCCTGAACCAGTAACTGAAGATCTTAAACCAGAACGGCCAGCCTACAAAAATTTAGATAAAACCGAATTATCTGGCCTTGTTCAAGCTGCAAGCGAAAACCCTGCAGATGGATCTCTAGAACGCAATAATTCCCAACTTTATCGCAATATGGAGGTTTTTTACGGCCCCCATCCGGCAGGTTATGACCGTCATCATCTGATCCCGGTGGATGTGGCCCAAAATCACCCGGCAATGCAAACGGCAGCCCGGCTGGGCTATGATATTAATAATCCCAATAACGCAATTTACCTTCCCGATACGGCTTCTCTGGCTGCGCAGACGGGGGAACCGCTGCATACAAAAGAGACCCACTCTTATGATCGGGTAGTCCAGGCAGAGTTGGATGATGTCTGGACGCGTTACGAGCATCAGCGGGTCAAAACTGGCAGCTCTCTTGCAATGGCAGATTATCTGAAAGCCAGTGACCAACAGACCGCTTTTTTACAGGATATCCAGCACGTCGAGAATTCCATCCGGCAGAAACTGGTTTCGCGTGATCTCTTTATCACCGAATCAGATCCGAACTATAAACCGCCCACCGACTACAAGAAACTTGACAAAAAACAACCCGAGAACAGAATAAAGGTGTAGCCAACATGAAAAACTCCAAATTCGCTTTGCTGACCCTGGCTGGCTTGCTGTTCGTGCTTCTGATCGGCGGCTGCATTCCAATTGAATCGGTTGACACAGAGATCACCCTTCAAACTCGGGAGCGCTGGCAGATGGGTCTCGATATCACTGTGGCCCCCGATTCTGGGATGACCGTGGCTCAACTTGAAAACGAGATGCTGAGTCAGTTTAATACGCAAACCCTGCAATCTCAGGGCATTCAGGTAAATTCAAGCGCCGAGGAAGATAAAGATGGCCGGATTATCATCCAATTGATCTTTGAAGGTCAGGGCCTGGATTTATTGAATCAGACTCTTTCCGGTGGTTCGACCATCTTGCGTGAAGATCGGCAAGGCGGACGCGATGTCATTGTGTTTGAAATGGCACCGGTGATGCAATTCGGGAGCATGGACTTTCAATTGACGCTGAAAGGTGCCCGGGTTATTTCCAGCAACGGCGTTGAGCAGGGTGGCAATCAAGTTACCTGGATCAATCCCACACAATCCATGCAGGCTGTCCTGGCTAAACCTGCGCTTTTCGACACACTGCCCGTCATTCTTCTGATTGTTGGAGGCATCTTAGCATTCGTTGGCTTGATCGGGCTTCTCACTACCCTGGGCAGCCGCCGGGTCGGGTAATGAGATGATGAACTTTAGCGCGGCCCCCTGGCGCCTATCTGACAACCTCTCCGCCTTTTATGACGACCCACCCCAGCAGCGCGGCATCATCATGGAATGGCTCAATTTTACGAATCTCACTCCCGTCAAAGCTGACGATAAAGATCTTGCCATCCCAGCTAGCATAAGCAAGCTGCGTTGAGTCCGGTGACCAGACCGGATCATCGAAATAAGCATATACATCGGGTTCGATTTCAATTGATTTAATTTTCTGAAAGGCCTCGCCCTTCAATTGATAAATTACAATGGCATCTGTCTCACGGGTTGCCAGATATTGGCTGTTTGTGCTCCAGACATATTGGAAATTCATCGGAAACGGTCCTGACTTCGCAGAATCACATGTTGCCTGGTTGATACAGGATGTCTCTACCAGATACACGCCATCGGTGCCCGGTGGAATAGGTCCTACCTGTGGTGTATAGACATAGTAAGCGATCCATTCTCCATCCGGAGAAAAATGTGTTTGTGCACACATCCTGTTCTCTTTCAAGAAATTGCAAATCGGTATTATCTCGCTCCCATCAACAGAAATTAGGTAAACTACGACCCCTCCGCTGATTTCAGAATCGCAGGTTGCCAGGAAGTCTTGATTATCCATTGAGAGTGTTGCGCTGTAGCAATCTTTCAGAAATGGGTATTCGCTTTTTTGACCGGTTGTCAGATCAAACACATATCCGCGATGACCGTGCCA
>ERZ795031.5690-NODE-5690-length-9921-cov-15.339145_pt1 | contig 9921 bp, 9 predicted proteins | sample MGYA00375123_ERZ795031 | MGnify/ENA primary metagenome ERZ795031 (study PRJEB30166, sample SAMN05720159) | activated sludge metagenome | isolation source: anaerobic digester from wastewater treatment plant | place: USA | collected 2015-04-21 ... | reverse complement strand
CTGGGGATTAAAATAAAAACATGGGCGCGAGAGGGCTCGAACCTCCGAACCTCACGGATGTGAACCGTGCGCTCTAACCAACTGAGCTACGCGCCCGAAGTGCACAGATTATAGCAAACCCCCGCTTTTTTGTCCACCCACAAATCCCGCTCCCAGCGATTAAGCTCAGGCGCTCCCACCTTTCGGGTAAAATTATCCTACGCACAAAACCCAGCATCGAAAGGACGCGCATGGCAATCTGGTGGATACGCCGGGACCTTAGACTGACTGACAATCTCGCTTTCCAATCCGCCCTTCAGGCTGGCGGCGCATTTGTGCCGGTTTTCGTATTGGACCCAAGCTTGCTGGCAAAGCCCGCCGAGCGCCGGCAGGCGTTTTTGTTCGCCGGCTTGCGCGCGTTGGCGGAAGACCTGCGCGCGCTCGGTTCAGGCCTCCTCATTCGCAGCGGGGACCCGGTCGAAGAAATCCCACGCCTGGTCGAAGAACTTGGCGGAGTGCCCGTTTTTGCTGAGGAAGACGCCTCCCCTTGCGCCCGCGCGCGCGACCGTGCCGTGGGCAGCCGCGCCAACCTGAGCCTTCTGCCTGGGGTGGGCGGCCAGCCCCTCGGGTCTGTTCTCAAAGCAGACGGAAGCCCCTATACTGTCTTCACTCCCTTCAGCCGCGCCTGGAAAGCCCTGCCAGCGCCCTCAACGCGCGCCCAAAAGCCCCGCGCGCTTCCAGCTCTTCCCGCGCTGCCCACCGCCGCGCTGCCGGATATGCCAACCCCTGCAAATTTCCCCGCGGGCGAAAAAGAAGCCCTGCGCCGCCTGGACGCATTTCTGGACGGACCAATCTATGCCTATAAAACCGACCGGGACCGCATGGACCTTGATGGAACCTCCACGCTCTCCCCATATTTGCGTTTTGGCATGCTTTCCGCCCGCCAGGCTGCCCAGGCAGCACGCACAGCATGGGCGGGCGCGCAAACAGAAAGCGCTCGCGCCGGCGCGGAGACCTGGCTGAATGAGCTGATTTGGCGCGAATTCTACCTTTCCATCCTCTACCATTATCCCCGGGTGCTAACTGAGGCTTTCGCGCCGGCTGGGAATCAAATCCGCTGGCGCCAAGCCCCGCAGGACCTGGCAGCCTGGCAAGCAGGGCGCACCGGTTACCCGGTGGTGGACGCCGGCATGCGCCAGCTGGCAAGCATGGGCTGGATGCACAACCGCGCGCGGATGATTACCGCCTCGTTCCTGGTCAAGCACCTGCTGGTTAGCTGGCAGGAAGGCGAAGCCTGGTTCATGCGCCAGTTGGTGGACGGCGACCCGGCCTCCAACAACGGCGGCTGGCAGTGGACGGCAGGCACAGGCACGGATGCCGCGCCTTACTTCCGCGTGTTTAATCCCATCCTGCAAGGGCGCAAGTTTGACCCCGCCGGGGCTTATGTGCGCCATTGGGTGCCAGAGCTGCGCGGCGTGCCAGACCAGTTTATCCACACGCCGTGGGAAATGCCCGCTGAACAGGAAGCTGCAGCCGGCTGCCGCGTGGGGGTGGACTATCCGCTGCCAATCGTGGAGCACAACCTGGCGCGCGACCGGGTGCTCGCGGTCTATCAGCAGGCTTTTCGGCGCTAAAGGCCTGGCGCAATAAAGTGTTAGCAGGCGCTTTGCATTAGATTTTCCCCTTTCATACGGAAGTATGATAAAATCCCTGCTATTCATAATATGAATAGCGAGGAACCTGCATGTCCCCCAGAGCCGCTTTACCGCTCCACCTTGAATACACCCTGTTGGGCTTAATTCGCCATAAGCCTCAATACGGCTACGATATTCTGCAAAACTGGGATAAAAACCTGGGGATTATCTGGAAGGTGAAGCCAGGCAGGTTGTATGCCGCGCTAAACAAGCTCGAGCAGACTGGTTTGCTTTCCGCCCGGTTGGAAAGCGCGGAAAACGCGCCTGACCGCAAAATGTTCGCGCTGACAGCGCAAGGAGAAGCTGTTTTTTCACGCTGGCTGCAGTCGCCTGTCTCCTCCGCGCGTGAATTCCGGCAGGAATGGTTCGCGAAGCTCTTTTTCTTCTCCGAACTGAGCCCGGAAAATCGCAGCGCGCTCTACTCAGAGCAGATAAACGCCGCGCAGAGGTGGCTGAAAGCGCAGGAGGAGCTCAACCTGACCGGTTCAGCTTTCGAAGGACGGGTTCGGCGCTTCAGGCAAATGCAAATCCAAAGCATTCTGGATTTCTTAGTTGAAACACAAAATACTTCGATTGATTGGACCCAACAATGAAAAAAATTGCAGCTATATTTCTTTTCTGCAGCCTGCTGTTATCGGCGTGCTCTCAGGCTGCGCAAACACAGGCACCTCAGGCAGCCGGGCCAATTGTGGTTGTCGACGCATTAGGTCGCCAGGTGAAATTGGACAAACTGCCCCAGCGCATCGCGGTGACAGGCAAAGCTTCGCTGATGATTCTGGACGCGCTCTACATGTTCCCGGAAGCAAAGGAGCGCGTGGTGGCGTTTGAGGACGCTGTGCAAGGCGACCTGAATTTCATTAAGCTCCTGGACCCGCAGTATCCTGACAAGGCATTCCTGAAGCGCGATGCCGGCGTGGAACAGTTCCTTACTGCCGAACCGGACCTGGTGCTGCTGAAGAGTTCTCAGGCTGAGAAATTCGGAGCCCCAATCGAGGCCCTTAACATTCCGGTGGTATATCTGGATTTTGAGACCCCCGAGCAATACTCGCGCGACCTGGCTGTGCTTGGCCAGGTTTTTGGCAATGCCGCGCGCGCGCAGGAGCTCATCAAGCTTTACGAAAGCGCCGTGGACGAAATAAATCAGAAAGTACCCGCGGCTGCCGTAAAACCAAGCGTGCTCGTGCTTCAGTACTCCGATGAAGACGGCGCGGTAGCGTTTAAAGTGCCGCCGGTGAGCTGGATGCAGACATTGATGGTGACATTGGCTGGCGGCAGCCCCGCCTGGCTGGATGCCAATCCCGGAGGGGGGTGGGCGCAAGTGACAATTGAACAAGTGGCAGCTTGGGATCCCGGCCTAATTCTCATTATTGCTTATGCGGAGGACCCGAGCCTGGTCACAGACCAGCTGAAGCAGGACCCGCAGTGGCAGCTCCTGCGAGCCGTGAAAGAAGGCCAATTATTCGGTTTCCCCAAGGATGTATACAGCTGGGACCAGCCGGATACCCGCTGGCTGCTGGGCCTGAAGTGGTTGGCTGCCCGCTTGCACCCCACTGAGTTTGGCCAGGTGGATGTCTTGCGGACCGCGCGCGAATTCTATCAATCTGCTTACGGAATTAGCGCGGATGTGTACGACGCGAACATTCTGCCAATTACCCAGGGAGACCTTGATTGAACGACGATGCTTCCCTTCTGAAAGCCCAACCCGAGAACACCCAGAAAAAATGGGTGTGGGTTTTTCTGGCACTTGCCCTGCTCTTGCTGCTGGTTTTGTCAGTCTTTCTGGGGCGCTATCCCCAGGTGGGTTTTCTGCGCATAAGCCAGCTGCGGGAAAACCAGCTTGCTCAATTGCTGGTCATCAATGTGCGCTTGCCGCGCCTGCTGACAGCCCTGCTGCTGGGTATGGTGCTGGCGGCTTCCGGCACGGTCTTTCAGATGATTTTTGCCAACCCCTTGGTCGAACCCGGATTTCTGGGCGTTTCGCAGGGGGCGGCTTTTGGGGCGGCTTTGGCGATTGTTTTCTTTTCTGCTTCCGCCGCGGCTGTGCAGGGGATGGCGGCAATTTTTGCATTCACGGGGCTGGGTTTTTCGTACCTGCTAGCGCGTCGCATGCGCGTGGGGAGCTGGCTGCTGCGCCTGGTACTGGCGGGCATCGCGGTTTCGGCGCTATTTTCTGCCGGGCTGGGGATTGTCAAATACTTGGCTGACCCGCTGCGCCAACTGCCCGAAATCACCTTTTGGATGCTGGGCGGACTCGCGAGCCTTACCTGGGATAAGTTTTGGGCGGTGCTGCCCGCCTGCCTGGCGGGTTTGGCGCTCATTTTTGCCTTCCGCTGGCGTTTGAACCTGCTGGCTTTGGATGAAACCACCGCCTTTTCCCTCGGCGCGGCACCGCGGCGCGAACGCTTGGTGATGATGGTTGCGGCGGTTCTGGCCACCTCGGCAATTATTTCAGTAGCCGGCATGGTTGGCTGGATTGGTCTGATCATCCCGCACATTGCCCGGCGCCTGGTCGGCTCGGATACGCGTCGAAACCTGCCCGCAGCAATCCTGCTGGGTGGGGCTTTTGGAGTAATCTGTGATAACCTGGCGCGCATGCTGATGGCAGGAGAAATCCCGCTTGGTATTCTCACCTCGCTGTTGGGGGCTGGGATATTCATAATTTTGATGGCGCGCGGACTGGGCAAGGGGGTGCGCGCATGAGCGCCAGCCTCTTAAGCTTTGAACATGTCGCCTTTGCGTATCCGCACGGCAGGCCGATTTTCAGTGACCTGAACTATCAACTGCGCCGCGGCACACTCACGGTCGTGCTTGGGCCGAATGGAATCGGAAAGACAACCTTGCTTTACATGGCCTTGGGTTGGCTCCAGCCTTCAGCCGGCCGCGTCTTGCTGGAAAACCGGCTGCTGCAGGATTATTCCCGCGCGGAGCTGGGCCGGCGAGTCTCCTTGGTGCCGCAGATAGAACGCCAGCCGTATTCCTACACAGTTCTGGAATATGTCCTGTTTGGGCGCGCGCCGCACCTGGCGCTATTTGGCGCGCCGGGGGCAGCGGACGAACTGGCAGCGCGGCAAGCGCTGGTCAGGGCGGGCATCCCGGAGCTGGCTGGCGCGTATGTGGACCAGCTCAGCGGCGGGGAAGGGCAGTTGGTGCTCATTGCGCGCGCCCTGGCGCAGGAACCGCGCGTGCTGCTGCTGGATGAGCCCAGCGCGCATCTGGACCTGGGCAACAAATACCGCCTGATGCAGACGCTTTCCGACCTGCGGCAGGACGGCACGACCATCCTGATGACCACGCATGATCCTGACATTGCCCTGGCAGTCAGCGATGAAACCGTCCTGGTGGATGGCAGTGGCGCGGTAACCGTAGGAGAGCCAGCAAAGTTGCTGACTGCGGAAAAACTATCGCGCCTTTATAAGCTTCCTGCAGGCGCGTTGGAAATCCGTCCTTCACATCCCGGGCTTACACTGCGCCGTTTTTAAACCTAGTAATCTTGTCTATCAACGAAAAAAGCAGATGCCTGGGTAACATCTGCTTTTTTGTTTCGATAAATGTTGTTCAGGATTTTATCACTTGTTTAAACGATGCAGCGTTGATTCCGCGCGCCAGCTCGGCGCTGAAATCCTTTTGCGCTTCGACCGCGTTTTTGACAGCGGCCGCCAGAGAGGCATCGCCAAGCAAGATGGAACCGCGCAGGATGCCGCCGCGGAAAAGGAAGCTGGCGTAGTTGCCGTTATTTTCTTCGACAAGCACCACATCTCCCTCCGCCGGGGTAATCTCGCCGATGCTGAACAAATCAATCCCCAGCACCTTCAGGCGCGCGGAAGGGGGATCGCTGGCGAACTTGGCGGGTTTGCCCGCGGCGGAAAATCCCGCGATTGCTCCCTGGCTTTTGGCTGGCACCCACAAGCCGTACATGCGGCCCTGGTGTTCGGTATCATCCCCGGCGGCGTAAATGTTTGGGTCGGAGGTGCGCATTGTGTCGTCTACCAGGATACCGCGATTGATGGACAGCCCGGCTTTACGGGCGAGTTCCAGATTCGCGCTGACGCCCGCGCTGATGATTACCAGGTCTGCCGGCAGCGAACTGCCGTCTTCCAGTTCTACGGCTTCAACGTGTTCATATCCCACCAGCGCTCTGGTTTTCGCGCCGGTGTAGACAGTGATTCCCATGGCTTCAATTTTTTGCTGCAGCAGCCGGCTGGCAGCCTGGTCGAGTTGGCGCGGCAGCAGCCAGGGCAAACTTTCTACGACGCTCACTTGCGCGCCGCGCTTGGAAATTGCACCCGCGACCTCAAGCCCAAGCAGCCCACCGCCAATGCACACCACGTTCACCGGTCTGGAACAAACCGACAGGACGGCATTGGCATCCCGCAGGGTACGCAGGGTTTGCACGCCAGCCAGATTTGCGCCCGGGAACGGGGGAACAAAGGGGGACGCACCAGTGGTCATCACCAGCACGTCATAATCAAAACTGAGCCCATCGGCTGTAGAAACCCGCCGTTCCCGCGGGTCTATGTCTACCACCTTGCTGTTCAGATGCAGTTCGATGTGATTTTCGAGGTACCACGCGCGCGAATGCAAATCAAGCTTGCTGTCATCCAATTCCCCTGCCAGGTAGCGGGTGAGGTTCATGCGGAAATAGGGCAGCTCTGTTTCATCGGAAAGCAGCACGACATTTGCGGTGGAATCTGCCTGGTGAATTGAATCTGCCGCGCTGACTCCAGCGATACCCGCGCCAATTATTAGATAGCGCGTGCCAGGCGGGTAAACTTCCTCGAAGTGGTCGCGGTCCGTGCCGCACTGCGGGCAGCTGTTTGGTGGGGTTTCACCTTCAGCGGAAAATCCGCATACATTACACACCCATTTTCTTCCGGGCAGTTGTTCCATTGGTCACCTCTTTGTGAACAAACGCTTGCTTTTGGACATTTGGTGAGTTGAGTGTAGCACAAAGCAATTTCCATTTCAGCCGATTATACAAGCTTTACATCTGACTCAAACAGGCTGGGATTGGCCTTGGGTATAATTAGCCGCAGAGAAATTCGGAGAAAAACACATGAGATCAGCATTGAGCGCGTTGTGGTTGTTGGCTGGCTGCCTGGCTGTCATCATATTGTTGGGAATGTTTGTAGCGCGCTTGCGTGCGACGCACGGAATTAAGAGCGCGCCGGGCTATTTGGGCGGCATTATCTGGGTAATTGCGATGATCGGGTACGCCGTGCTGGCGAAGAACGAAATGTCTGACCCAATTATATTCATCCTCATCAGCGCAGTCATTCCGCTGGTATATCTGATCAACATCGCGGTTATCTTGCTTTCCAAACGTTATATATGGAAAGACCCCACGGATAAACGCGCAGCGGGGCGCTTCGCGTGGATTATTCTTGCGGTAATTGTCTTCTGGATACTCGGGTTAATACTGGTGTGACGCTTATCCTAAATAAACACCAACTCGGGGCTTGGGGCTATAATTGGGGGGCTTAAGTAATTCTCGGCAGGAGCAATTGGATGACAAATGAAACAATAACCCGACCAAAGCCGCTGTTAACAGATTGGATTCTGCGGCTCCTTAAAGGCATCCTGGTTGGGATTGGGTTTATTACCCCTGGGCTTTCAGGCGGCGTGTTGGCAGTAGTGTTTGGTATTTATGAACCCTTAATGCGCTGGCTTGGAAACCTGCGCGAAAAGTTCCTGAAGAACCTGGTTTACTTTTTACCGGTAGGTATCGGCGGAATTCTGGGCGTGCTGGCCTTCTCTAAGGTTGTGGAATGGGCTTTCGGGCATTATCCGGCGCAGTTTACCTGGCTATTCATCGGTTTCATTGCCGGCACCTTCCCCTCGCTCATCAAAGCATCTGGAAAACAAGGGCGCAAAGCCTGGCACTGGGGCTTGCTGGCTATCGTGGCGCTTGGAACCTTGTTCCTGATGCGTTGGCTGGCAAACATCCGCAGCGTGCAGATGGCGCAAAACTTTGGCAGCTGGCTGCTGAGCGGCGCGATGATTGGATTGGGCGTGGTTGTGCCTGGGATGAGCCCCTCAAACTTCCTGATTTATCTGGGTTTGTATGAACCCATGGCCAGCGGCATCAGCCGCTTGGATTTCGGAGTCATTATTCCGCTGGCGCTGGGCGGTCTGGCTTGCGTGCTGCTATTCGCCAAGTTGGTTTCCTGGCTCTTCAAAAAGTTCTACGCCTTGATGTATCACATTATCCTGGGCATCGTGGTCGGTTCCACGCTGGCGATTATTCCCGCAGGCGTGCGTGGTTTGGGCATGATCGCCGTATGCGCGCTGCTCTTCATGGCAGGCGGTGTGGTTTCTTTCCTGCTGGCTAAACTGGACGAGAAATATTCCCGGGACGCCGAGGAATAAGGCATTTCTGTTCCAATAATTCAGGGTATTGACCGCGATATCGCGGAAATTCAACGATAATTGGGGTTGTAATTGTTTTTTGCTGCCCTAATAACTGCCTTTATCCATTAAAATAGAGGTGTAAGAGCAGCGAGGTAGAAGTATGCAGAGAGATTTGGATAAAGCGGACTGGGCAGTAGGTTTGATGCAATCACGCCAATCCGTGCGTAATTTTAAAGAGGAGCCGGTTCCTGAGGAAATCCTTTATGAAGTGCTGGCAGCTGGCATTAACAGCGCGACCGGCGGTAATCTGCAGCCTTATTCCATTATTGTTGAAAAAAACCGACTGAAAAACCAACAGCTGGCTCAGCTGTGCGGCGGGCAAAGCTTTATCGCGCAAGCGCCAGTTAACCTGATTTTCCTGTTGGATTGGCACAAGCTGGCGGTCTACAGCCGCAAGAACAACGCGCCGTTCACCTGCAATAAGAGTTACCGCCACTTTATGATTGCTATGGATGATGTGGTTTGCGCTGCGCAGAGCGTGGAAACCGCCGCCTGGCTTTACGGCATTGGCGGCTGCTACGTCGGCACCATTCTGGAGTGCATTCCAGCCATTGCGGAGCTCTACAAGCTGCCCATGCTTGCCGCGCCGGTGCTCTTGTTAAGCCTGGGTTACCCCAAGACCCTGGCTGTTCCGCGCAAGAAGCTGGACCAGGATATGGTGGTTTTTCGCGGCGCTTATCCCACGTTGAGTGCTGAGAAAATCAGCGAAGCGTACGACCGCAAGTACTCTGGGATGCGCTTCTCGCTGCCTGCAGACCCGCACAAGCGCCAGGCGCTGCTGGATGAATTCCGCGCGGCGCTGCGTACGACATACAACGAAAGCAAATGCGACGAAATTATCCGCGCGGCTGAAAAAGCTGGCTCACTATCGGAAATTCAGCGGCGTTTTGGGCTGCACTACCACGCCGCGGAAATGCTCAGCTCAGACGTCATCGAAGGTCTCGCCAGCCAGGGAATCTACCCTTACTATGGGCTGCTGGAGCAGGACCCCGAACCCTAAAGCGCGCTTCTCCATCCGAAACATTTCCTTTCTTTACCGGATGCACCCTCGCATTCCGCGAAGCTGCGCCTGGTGGTTGTTTACCTTTAACTTTGAGGTAAAATTCGGGGTAATATTTCAGTTCTTTCCTGTATGTTATTGAGTATCACTTAAGCTTTGGAGGTACATCGTGGGCACGATGTTAGAGGTCCGTAATCTGGTTAAAAAGTACGGCGAAAAACTTGCCGTGGACGACATCTCATTTGATATTCGGGAGGGTGAAATATTCAGCCTGCTCGGTCCTAACGGCGCTGGAAAAACCACCACAATCTCAATTCTTTCCACGCTGTTCTCACCCAGCGCGGGCGACGCGTCTATCCTTGGGTATTCCGTGACGAAAAACCCGATGGAGGTGAAACGTTTGATTGGCGTGGTCCCGCAGGAAATCGCGTTATACGATGATATGACCGCGCTTGAGAACCTGAATTTTTGGGGCGAGATGTACGGTCTCTCCGGCGGCACGCTGAAAGCCCGCGTGAAAGAGCTGCTGGAACAAATCGGGTTGGCGGACCGCGCCAAGGAGCGCATCAAGACCTACAGCGGCGGAATGAAGCGCCGCGTAAATATTGCCGTCGGTCTAATGCACAAGCCGCGTCTGTTGTTTATGGATGAACCCACAGTTGGCATCGACCCGCAGTCCCGCCGGGCAATCCTCGATTCGGTGAAAGCCCTCAACAAGGAGGGCATGACCATCCTCTACACCACCCACTACATGGAGGAAGCCCAGGAACTTTCGGACCGGGTGGGGATTATTGACCACGGCAAACTAATCGCCCTCGGCACCCAAAGCGAGCTGACCGC
>ERZ795031.5685-NODE-5685-length-9927-cov-6.195300_pt1 | contig 9927 bp, 8 predicted proteins | sample MGYA00375123_ERZ795031 | MGnify/ENA primary metagenome ERZ795031 (study PRJEB30166, sample SAMN05720159) | activated sludge metagenome | isolation source: anaerobic digester from wastewater treatment plant | place: USA | collected 2015-04-21 ... | reverse complement strand
CCCGCGCCCAGCAGGGCGTTTTCCGTCATGACCAGATAGGGGCGCAGCAGCAGTTCCTCTCGGGGCATCGCACCGGCATAGAGGAATATCTGCCCCGTGTAGACCAGAAACCCCGCGCCGATCGCAAGGAATACCCCGCGTGGAATGCTCCGTGCGGGATCGCGCAGGTCGCCGGACATGTTGATCCCCGCCATGATGCCCGTCACCGCCGGGAAGTAGAGGGCGAACATGGCCCAGAAGGGCGGGGAAAACACCCCTCCGGAGACCGACAGGTCCGCCGGAACCGGTCCGGCCCAGTTCCGGGCAAGCGCTTCCGGAGAAAAGACCCGGGCAATCCCCGCAAACGCAATGAACAGGGAAAGCGCAAGCACCGCAAGGATGCCGTATTGCACCTTTATCGCCCACCTGGCCCCGGTCCAGCCGATGAAAAGAAGCACCACCGCCGCCACAGCGGCCACGCGCCAGGGAATCAGCCCCAGGCCGGGCACCGTGTCGCAGAAGGCCTCCGCGAAGCCAAGCAGGTAGAAGGGGACCGACACGGCCTGGGCGGCGAAAAGCGCGATGCCCATCACCCCCCCATACTCCGGGCCGAGGACGCGCGAAATGAGGAAATAGGCGCCGCCGCCGGTCATGCGCGTGTTGGTGCACACCGCGCTGGTGGAGAAGGAGGTCGCCAGGACGATCCCCTCGGCGAAAACAAGGATCAGCAGCGCGCGGTAGGCCCCCACGGCCCCCACCACATAGTTGGCGCGCATGAACAGGATCACGCCGAGGATGGTCAGCAGGCAGGGGGTGAACACGCCCCCGAACACCCCGAGATTGTTCTTTTGCGCAGACTGGTCCACACGCACGCCTCCCGCGCCCACCCGGACGCATTGGGCATCATAGCCGAAAGCCGCCCCCGCACACCAAGGAAAGGCGGCAGGACACACCGAAACCTTCCTGTCCACTCCCGGGGCGCGGCAAGCGGCGCCCCTACAGGGGAATGGCCGCCGCATTCGTGAGTGCCCGGGGCGCAAGGCCGTAGGGGCGCCGCTTGCTGCGCCCCACAACGGTGATTCACGCGTCTTCATGTGAGCCCGGGGCGCGAGGCCGTAGGGGCGCCGCTTGCTGCGCCCTCTTCCTTCGCGGCGCAACCGTCTCACGCGCCGAAAGGGAGCCGCCCTACCGGTTCAGCGCCTGGAAGGCCTCGCGCACGTACTGGTAGTTCTCCTCGCTCATGCCCAGGCACGCGTAGTCCTCGACATAGCCGATGAACCCGCCGCCCGCGCCCCCCAGCGTGTCGCGCAGCCGCTGGGCATAGTCCAGGATCGCCTCCCGCCCGTCGTGGATCGCCCGCCGCTGGTGGTCCACGGAGCAGCAGAAGCACACCTTCCCGCCGAAGTCCCGCGCCAGCCGGTCCACGCCCATCACATCCGGCTGGAGCAGCTCCACCACGTCCGCGCCAATGTCAATCAGGTCGCCCAGCATCGCGTGGACATTGCCGCACGAGTGAAACCACACCTTCTTCCCCGCCCGGCGGATCAGGTCAAACTGCGCCGCGTAGCGCGGCCGAAACACGTCCCGCCACAGCTCCGGGGCGACCATGAGCCCCTGCTGCGTGCCCCAGTCGTCTCCGAAACTGACCGCGTCCACGGGGTATTCCAGCGCCCGGCGGATGATCTCCGTCTCGAAGTCAAAGACGAAGTCCAGCACCGCCCCCGCCCGCTCCGGCGCCTCGAACAGGTCCTCCAGGAAAGCGGAATACCCGCGCAGAAACGTCGCCTGGTTGAACCCCGTGATCCCAAGGCTGAACTTGATGAACCGCCCGGGCCACCGCGCAATCTCGGCCTCCACGCCGTCAAAACGCCCCGGCGCAGACGGGTCCGGCGGACGATACGTTGCCAAGGCCCCCGCATCCGCCAGCGGATGCGTCTTCGGCTGGCCCATCGTCCCGTCCAGCACCTCCCACACAAAGCCCCACTCCGTCATGCCCTGAACGGACGGAATAAACCCCGCCGCAGGCGCATACGTCACATTCACCACATCCGACTCCCCGAAATCCCGGTTGCAGAAGTACAGCGGAGTCCGGGGAGGGGAGAGGCGGTCTATGGCCTGCAGGGTGACGGTCTTCGAGTCCATGCCCCGAGTATACCCCGGCGGCCATACCCGGAAAAACCTGCCGCGTTTGGACCCGCGCCATCTGCGGCGGGTACAATGGGGGGCGTTCTGACGGCGTCCCCGGGAGAAACTCCATGAACTACAACCGTTTTGGAAAAACAGGGCTCCTCGTGTCCGAGGTGTGCCTGGGCACAATGACCTTTGGCAATGAGTCGGATGAGGCGGTGTCGCGGGACCTTATGGACGCGGCGCTGGACCTGGGGATCAATTTCTTCGACACGGCGCACAACTACAACAAGGGCGCGACGGAGGAAATCGTGGGACGGTGGATCGGCCCGCACCGGGACCAGATCATCCTCGCGTCCAAGATATTCTTCCCCTTTGGCGGGGGCCGGAACGACGAGGGGCTGTCGCGGCGGAACATTCTGGCGTCGGTGGAGCGGTCGCTGCGGCGGCTGAAGACGGACTATCTGGACATTGTGTACCTGCACCACTGGGACGAGCATGTGCCCGTTGAGGAGTCCCTGCGGGCGATGCACACGGCCATCGAGCAGGGAAAAGTGCGCCATTGCGGGGTGTCGAACTTCGCGGCGTGGCAGGCGATGGCGGCCCTGTCGGCGTCCCGGCAGCACAACCTCCACGCGCCGGTCTGCTTCCAGCCGATGTACAGCCTCATCAAGCGCCAGGCGGAGGTGGAAATCCTGCCGATGGCGGCGCATGAGGGGCTGGCGGTGGTGCCCTACAACGCCATCGGCGCGGGAGTGCTCACGGGCAAGTACCTTTCGGGCGGCACGGGCCGCCTTCATGAGACGGAGATGTACCGGCAGCGCTACGCGGACCCGGTGTACATGGAGGTGGCGGGGCGCTTTGTGGAGCACGCGCGGGAGCGGGGGGTGTCGCCCGCGGCGCTGGCCATGGCGTGGGTCATGGCCCACCCGGCGGTGACTTCGACCCTGTTCGGCTGCCGGAACCTGGACCAGTTTCGGGACACGCTCCAGTGCCTGGAGCTGCGCCTGTCGCCGGAGGAGCGCGCGGTGGTTTCGGCGCTTTCGCCCGCGCCGCCCCACGCGACGGACCGGGAGTCCATGGACGCCATGAAGGCGCGGGGATGGTGATGCGCGCTTTGCAAAGCGCGCGCGGGCTCCGCTACGATGGGAAGGGGCAGGAGACGCCCTCCGAGGAGAACCCCCATGGGGCTGCTTGACAAACTGAAAAATCTGCGTTCCGGCAAGAAGACGGAGGCCAAGGGGGCCGCCGCCGCCGGGGCCGCGGTGGACTACGAGTTCGAGCTGTCCAACGTGGGCCCCTACCGGATTCTGGCACCCGTGGGCAGCGGCGGCATGGGCACGGTGTACAAGGCCCTGGACCCGGTCAAGGACGAGACCATCGCCATCAAGGTGCTGCACAAGACCTACGACCTGGACAAGAAGCGCCGCAAAAAGGACTACATCGGCCGCGAGGTTCTGATCGCCGCCAGCCTGAACCACCCGGCGATCATCAAGATGCAGAAGACCATCGTGGAGCAGGAGGACAACGAGGGGAACATCCGCCGCTGCCTGCTGATGGAGTTCATCGACGGCTACAACATGAAGCACTTCATTGACAACCGGGTGCTGACGGTCAAGCAGATGATCGACATCTGCATCCGCCTGTGCGAGGGGCTGGACTTCCTCCACCAGCACTCGGTCATCCACCGCGACATCAAGCCGGCCAACTTCCTGTTCTCCAAGGACGGGCGCGACATCAAGATCGTGGACTTCGGGCTTTCCAAGTCCACCTCCAGCTGGCGGCTGCGCTGGATGAAGGAGACCGGGGGCACGCGGCTGTACATGTCGCCGGAGCAGCTCCGGAAGAAGAACCTCGACAGCCGGTCGGACATCTTCTCCTTTGGCATCACCATGTTCGAACTGTTCACGGGGCGCCACCCCTGCACGGGCCTGACGGTCCGCGAGCGAATCAAGCAGATCATCAGCCCCGCCTATGACTTTCCGGCAGCGTCCTCCATCAACGGGGACGTTCCGGACCGGCTGGACCGTGTGATTCTCAAGTGTCTCCGGCGGGACGTCAACCGGCGCTACCAGTCCTGCACGGAGCTCCTCTTGGACCTCCGCCGGGTTTACGAAAGGCAATCCCGAATCTGATGGCACGAAAGAAAAAGAGCGTGTTTTTCCGGAGGTCCGGCGGGGACGGCGGGCTCTTCCGCATCCTTGCCGTGCTGGTGGTACTCTCCGCCGTCGGCGGCGGGGGACTCTATGTGTACCGCAACGGCGCGGGCCGCGTCCTCCAGCTGGCCGCGCCGTCGCCCGAGGCAGGCGAGAAGGCCGTGGCGGAGGCGCGGACACTGCTGGCCGGAGGCAATGCGGACGCCGCGCAGGAGGCGCTCCGGCCCGCCCTGCGGGTGCGCGAGCCGCGCGTGGCGGGCCCGGCGGTGGTCTGCCTGGCGGAAATCCTCACGGCGCAGGGAAAGCCGGAGGAGGCCCTTTCGGCTTTGGAAAAGGGCATGAGCGATCTGGCGGGCACCCCCGAGTATCCGGTCCTCGTGGCCCGGCTCGCCGCGGAGCATGAAAAGGCGGGGCGCAAGGACCAGGCCCTTGCCCTCTACGGGCAGCTGAAGGAGAACGCCCCCCCCGAGATGCAGGCGGCCGCCCTGTGCGGTCTGGGCCGCATGAAGGAGGCCGAGGGCGACCTGGTCGGCGCGCGGGACCTTTTCCGCGACGCGGCGGAGCGCGCGCCCTGGGACAGCCCGGCCTGGAACGAGGCGGTCGGCCCGCTGGGCCGCCTGAACGTGCAGCTCGTCTTCTCTCCGGGGGAAACCCCCGAGAGCAAGGTTTACGCGGTGGAGCGGGGGGACACCCTCATCAGCATCGGGATCAAGCTGAACACAACGCAGGCCCTGCTGATGCGGGCCAACAACCTTTCCGAAGGGCAGACCCTGTCCCCCGGCCAGCGGCTCAAGTACACGCCCAAGGACTTCCGGATCGTCATCGAGCGGTCCACCTGCAGGATTTTCCTGCTTGATGGACGGGGCGTGTTCAAGATGTACCGGACCGGCCTCGGCATGCCGGGCCACGAGACCACCCCCGGAAAATACATCATAGGCGTCAAGGAGAAGGACCCTGTCTGGCACAAGCAGGGCGCGGCCCCCATTCCCGCAGGCGACCCGGCCAACGAGCTGGGGACCCGCTGGATGCCCCTGGTGCCCCAGGAGCCGAATCTCCCCAAGGATCTGGGCATCCACGGCACCATCGCCCCGGACAGCATCGGGAAATACAGCTCGCACGGGTGCGCGCGCATGCTGAACGAGGAGGTGGAGGAGCTTTGGGACCTCGTTGTGCGGTCCACGCCCGTGGCCATTGTGGAGAAATATGTACCCGGGATGCCCCTGGAACCCGGCGGCGCGGACGCGCCCGCCGCGCCCGTGGAATCCGCCGAAGCGCCGGTGGAGGCCCCGCCCGTTTGATTTTTCCCGCCGTTTGCGGGATAATCCCCCCGCCCCCGTTTGGGCGGCGGCAAGGTGACTGTGCGTTTTCAGGTCCGTTGAACATGACTCCCAGATGAACCGTCTGCTCGCCAAAAAGATGCCGTTTTCCGTGCCCGGTGTGTGCGCCCGGGTTCACGATCCCGCCGTCTTCTCCGCCCTGCTGTCCGAGGCGGCCAAAATCGCCCTCGGGCAGGACGACGAGCATCTCTGCGTCGTTGCGGATGCGGAGACGCTGAACTGGCTCCCCGCCGCCTCCAAAACCGTGCACGGGCGCGCGCGCGCCTACTGCCTGGCCGACTGCCGTGGCGAGGGCGCCTGCCCCCCCGGATTCTCCTGCGTCCAAAGTGTCACCCCGCTCGGCCCGGGGGACCGCGTTTTCGCGGCCCTGTCCCCCGAGATCAGCGTGGCGCTTTTCGCCTGGGAACCCGCGGCCACGTCGGAGGAGGGGTTCTTCCACGGGGGATGGACCGTGCAGCGCTCGACCGTGGCCAACCTGGCGAAAATGGTCCTCGGGGCCGAGGCGATGGCGGGGTGCCAGAACGGAACCCACCAGGACGCCGGGGAGGCCAACCCCGCCCTCACAACGGCCATGCGCCTGACCTCCCTGCAGACGGAAGCCCTGGAACGGCTCGCCATCACGGACGAGCTGACCGGCGCGCGCAACCGCCGCTATGTGCGGGAGCGTCTCGACCAGGAATGCGAGCGCGCCGCGCGCTACCAGATCCCCCTGTCCTGCATCATGCTGGACGTGGACGACTTCAAGATGGTCAACGACACCTGGGGGCACGCGGCCGGGGACGCCGTGCTGAAGGAGCTGTGCCGGCGCATCCTCCGGCACATCCGCAAGGTGGACCTCCTCGCCCGGTACGGCGGGGAGGAGTTCGTGGTGGTGCTTCCGCAGACCGGGATGGACGGGGCGATGCTGGAGGCCGAGCGCATCCGCAAAGCCCTGTCGGGGGCCCCCTTTGAGCATCTTCCCCCCGGAATGCGCATCACCGCGAGCCTCGGCGTGGCCCTGTACAATCCCGAAACCATGGACGGGGGCGCGGACTTGTTGAAAGCCGCCGACGCGGCGTTGTATCGTGCAAAGGGCCTCGGCAAAAACCGTTGCGAGGCGTTTCAGGAAAAGGAAGAAAAGACATGAGACTTTCCCCCCTGGCGGTGCTTGCGGTCGGCGCGGTGTTTTGCGTGGCGTTCGGAGGGTGCTCGCTGATCCCCCGCCCCCTTGTCTCCCATCGCGTGGACTATTCCGGCCTTCAGGAGGGAGACCTCCGCGGGGCGGCCGAGGCCGTCGAGGCGGCGGTCAAGGCGGGCAACCGCGACTTCGTCCCGGAGAACAGGGGCGCCATCGTGCTGGACACCGAGGAGATCGCGCAGGCCGTGCGCACCCGCGCGGCGCGGGCGGAGCTGGTGGCGGAGCTTCTCGCGAGCGGGTTTGCCGTCGAGCAGCGCAACGGCCTCATCTCCCTTGTCCGCGGATCGGCCTACAAGAAGGCCACCACCTCGCGGGAACGGGACAAGAACGCCCTCGTTGTCATGAGCGAGAATGCCAACCGGTGGACCATCTATGAGGGCGTTCAAAACGCCTCCAATCTCAAGTCCAAGGCCCTGGGGGCCATTCAGGACGCCTTCTACCAGGCCCGCATCGCCCAGTTGAGCCCCGGGGCGAAGTACGAGGACGCCGAGGGGAACCAGGTCACGAAGTAGGCCCCCTCAGAGCCCGCGCACTGCTTCCAGCACCTCGTCCGCGTGGCCTTCCGGCTTGACTTTCGGCCACACGCGGGCGATGTTGCCGGCGGCGTCCACCAGGAAGGTGGCCCGCTGAATCCCCATGTAGGTCTTTCCGTACATGCTCTTCTCCACCCAGACGCCGTAGGCCTCGGCCGCCTCGTGCCGCTCGTCCGAGAGAAGCGTGAAGCCAAGGCCGTACTTCTTCTGAAACTTGCAGTGGGAGGCGGGGGAGTCGGGACTGACCCCCAGCACTTCCGCGCCCGCCCGGGCAAAGCCCGCCCCGAGCGCCTCAAACCCCTTCGCCTCCACCGTGCATCCGGGCGTGTCGTCCTTGGGGTAGAAATAGACGACAACCGGTTTTCCGCGCAGGGCGGACAGCGTTACCGTCTTGCCGTTGCCGTCGGGAAGCGATATTTCGGGGGCCTTCTCCCCGGGGGCGGGCAGGCATGCTGTCTTGGACATGGCGTCTTCTCCTTTTCAAGGGGAAACATCCCGCCAAGCGCCGCCATTCCGCCGCAACGGATCAAACCTCCAGGAGGCCCCGGAGCCGCCGGTCCACCGCTTCCAGCGAGGGCAGCGCCGTGCCGTCGCCCGTCTGGGGGAGCATGCCGGAGATGCCGTCCAGCACGGCCAGCATGACCCCCGCCCGCCACCGGGCGGCGGGACGCGCGGCCTCGTCCTGGAGATAGGCCACATCCCGCAGCAGGGTCCGCCGCGCCTCGCCGTCCACCGCGCAAAACTCCGCCTCGTCGGCCAGTTGGGCGAGCAGCAGGGGGAGATCGGCGCGCTCGGCCTCGCACTGGTCCGGCAGCGGGGGATACTTCGCGTCGAACAGCGTCCTGTTCTCGACCAGGTCTATCCCGTCCGCGGTGATGCGCGCGCCGGAGAAGAGGGGGGGGCGGTATCCGAGCATCATCTCCACCAGGCCCCGGTCGGAAAGGTAGTGCATGTTGAACATGAGGGAGCGCCGGTCCCCGTCCACCTTTGGAAGAAGCCGCTCCGGCTCCACCATCTCCAGCGGGTCCTCCCGGTACTGTTCATACAGCGCCTTGAGCAGCGTCCGTCGGATATGCCTGTAATGACGGTCGGACATGTCCGGATTATACCGCAGGCCAAAAAGGCGGCGCACGGAAGCCCTGTGACGCGGAAACAAAACGGCGGCCCGGCGGGTTCTTAATTCAATAAAAATTGCGGCTCGGCGGGGAAAGCTCTATAATTTCCCCACCGACACCCCGCCGACCGTGAATCCCGGCCAACGGGAACGCAAAGGAACACACCATGACGGAAAACGTGCATATTTTCGACACCACCCTGAGGGACGGCGAGCAGTCCCCCGGCGCGAGCATGGACGAGGCCACGAAGGTGCAGATGGCGCTCCAGCTGGACCGGCTGGGCGTGGACGTGCTTGAGGCGGGGTTTCCGATCGCGTCGCAGCAGGAGTACGACGCGGTGAGACGGGTCGCGGGCGCGGTGAAGCGGGCGAGCGTGGCGGCCCTGGCCCGCGCGCTGGACAAGGACATCGAGCGCGCCGCGTCCGCGCTGGAGCCGGCCGTCCGCCCGACGCTGCACACCTTCATCGCCACTTCGGAAATCCACATGGAGCACAAGCTCCGCATGAGCCGCCAGCAGGTGCTGGACAACGCGGGGAAGGCCGTCGCGCTGGCGAAGAAACTGGTGTCCCGCGTGGAGTTCTCCGCGGAGGACGCCACGCGGTCCGACTGGGACTTTCTGGCCCAGGTCACCGCGGTGGCGATTGAGGCGGGCGCCGACGTCATCAACCTGCCGGACACGGTGGGCTTCACGACGCCGGACGAGATCCGGGAAATGTTCCGCCACGTCATCGCCAACGCCCCGGGCTCCGACCGAGTCATTTTCTCCACGCACAACCACAACGACCTCGGCCTGGCCGTGGCGAACGCGCTGGCGGCGGTGGCGGGCGGCGCGCGCCAGATCGAGTGCACGGTGAACGGCATCGGCGAGCGGGCGGGCAACACCTCCCTGGAGGAGGTGGTGATGGCCATGCACGTCCGCCATGACACGTGGCCCTTCGCGTGCGGCGTCATCACCGAGGAGATCGTGCCGGCGAGCACGGCCCTCAGCAAGCTGACCGGGCTGGCGGTGCCCTACAACAAGCCCATCGTGGGCCGCAACGCCTTCGCCCACGAGTCGGGCATCCACCAGCACGGCATGATCGCCAACCGCAGCACGTACGAGATCATGACGCCGGAGTCCGTGGGCCGCAAGCGCAGCGAGCTGATCTTGGGCAAGCATTCCGGCCGCGCGGGCCTCGCCAAGCGCTGCGCCGAGCTGGGCTATGAGCTGAGCGAGGAGGAGGTGACCCAGCTCTACGAGCGTTTCATCGCCCTCGCCGACAAGAAAAAGGAGGTCTTCGACGACGACCTGCGCATGCTGGTTCTGGGCGTGCAGCAGGAGAGCTTCGAGGTCTTCCGGCTGGAGCAGGTGCACATCTCCGGCCACGACCCCGCCATGGCGCTCATCAAGCTGCGCCGCGGCGACCAGCAGCTGATGGACACCGCCGTGGGCGACGGCCCCGTGGACGCCGCCTTCCGCGCCGTCGAGCGCATCGTCGGCGTTTCGGGACGCCTGGAGCAGTT
>ERZ795031.5680-NODE-5680-length-9938-cov-3.928261_pt1 | contig 9938 bp, 5 predicted proteins | sample MGYA00375123_ERZ795031 | MGnify/ENA primary metagenome ERZ795031 (study PRJEB30166, sample SAMN05720159) | activated sludge metagenome | isolation source: anaerobic digester from wastewater treatment plant | place: USA | collected 2015-04-21 ... | reverse complement strand
GAAGCTGCGCACGGATATCGATCTTTTCGCCGAGGTCTGGAGCGACCGGCCGGCGCTGCCGGCGGCGCCGGTCTACGAACACCTGCCGCCGCACGCGACGCAGCCGCGCGCGGCGAAGCTCGCCGAACTGCGCGCCGCGATGCAGGCGCACGGCGCGACGCATCATCTCGTCTCGACGCTCGACGATATCGCCTGGCTCTTCAACCTGCGCGGCTCGGACGTGTCTTACAACCCGGTGTTCCTGGCCCACGCGCTGATCGATGCCGCCACGGCCACGCTGTTTGTCGCACAGGGCAAGGTCAGTGCCGAACTGGCAGAACGCTTGAAGGCAGACGGTGTGCTGGTGCAGGACTACCCCCTGGCAGGCCCCGTGCTCGCCGCGCTGCCAGATACCGCCGTGTTGCTGCTTGACCCGCGCCGCGTGACCCTGGGTCTGCGGGAAAGCGCCCCCGCCAGCGTGAAGGTGGTCGAGGCCATTAACCCCAGTGTGTTGCTCAAGAGCCGCAAGGGCGCTGCCGAGGCGGCCCATGTGCGCGCTGCCATGGAGCAGGACGGCGCGGCGATGTGCAACTTCTACGCCTGGTTTGAAGCAGCGCAGGGCAAGGAGCGCATCACCGAGCTCACCATCGACGAACGCCTGACCGCCGAGCGAGCCAAGCGAACGGGCTTTGTCGGCCTGTCGTTCAACACCATTGCCGGTTTCAATGCCAACGGTGCCCTGCCGCACTACCGCGCCACTGAAGAGAGTCATGCAGTCATTGAAGGAAATGGCCTGCTGTTGATCGACTCTGGCGGCCAATACCCTGGCGGCACTACCGACATCACCCGCGTCTGGCCGATTGGCACACCCAGCGCAGCCCAAAAGCGCGACTACACGCTTGTGCTCAAGGGCACCATCGGTCTCTCACGGGCACGCTTTCCGCTGGGTACGCTGTCGCCCGCGCTGGATGCTCTGGCCCGCGTACCCCTGTGGGCCGAGGGCATGGACTATGGCCACGGCACCGGCCATGGCGTGGGCTACTTTTTGAATGTGCACGAAGGCCCGCAGAGCATTTCCAAAGCCGTTGCCGATGCCAACATGGCCATGCAGCCCGGCATGATCACCTCCATCGAGCCCGGCCTGTACCGCAGTGGGCAGTGGGGCGTTCGCATTGAAAACCTGGTGCTCAATGTGCCCTTTGCCAGCACCGAGCCGTTTGGCGAATTCCTGGAGTTTGAAACGCTGACGCTGTGCCCCATTGACACCCGCTGCATCCAGAAAGACCTGCTGCGCGCCGACGAAGTGCAGTGGCTCAACGCCTACCACGCCACCGTCCGAGCGCGCCTGAGCCCGCTGCTCAGCGGTGCGGGTCTGGACTGGCTGATGACGCGCACCGAGGCGCTGTGAGCGCACAACCCATGCCGAAGGATGGCATGGGACTGCCGCCGTATGAACAGGCGCGGGTGGTGGATGCCTACGCCCGCACAGCACTCGATGCGGCACTGGCCGCCGGGCTGTCGCTGGACTGCCTGGGCTTTGCGGACGGCATGCCCGCCACTTTGCCGGTGGGCCGGTACATCGATTTGCTTGAACAGTCCGCTGCACGCAGCGGAGACCCCTGCTTTGGTTTGCATGTCGGTGAACGCATGCGCCCCTCCACCTTTGCCACCTACAGCCACGTCGTTCTGAGCAGCCCGACCTTTGCCGAGGCAGTGGTGCAGACCCGCCGGTTCGAAGGGCTGGCGCACGATCTGGGGCGGACTGAGCTGCTGGTGGAAGGGGATGTCGCCACCTACCGCTGGCACTGTCCGTGGCTGGCGCGTCAGCCGTCGCGCCATTTGCCCGAAAGCATCATGGCGGGTATTCTCACCTTCGCCAACTGGCTGGCCTGTCAGAGCCTGCCTCTCTACAGCCTGGACTTTCCGCATGCGCGGGATGAACGCGCAGACCGTGGCGAGTACCGGCGCATCTTCGGGGTGGACCCTATGTTTGATGCGCCGTTCACCCAGGCAAGGTTTCCAGCTGCGGTGCTGAATATTGAGATCCCCAACGCAGACCGTGCCCTGTTCCCCGTGGTCGAGCGCCACGCCTCGCAGCTGCTGGCCCAACGTGATCAGGAGCTGCAAGGCGATGGAATCATCCAGCAGGTTCGGCGCTGCATTGCGGACCAGTTGGCGTTTGACCAGGTGTGCATCGGAGATGTGGCACGCACGCTGAATAGATCCGTGCGCAGCCTGCAACGCAAGCTCAGTGACGCCAACACCCGTTTTGGCGATTTGCTGGATGCCACGCGCAAGGAGTTGGCCGAAGGCTATCTGGCCGACCCGACCCTGAGCCTGACGGAGATTGCCTTCCTGCTGGGCTATCAGCAGCAAAGTTCGTTCAACCATGCGTTCCGTGGATGGCACCAGTGCACGCCGCAGCAATGGCGAGCCCGCAAGTGATGGCGCTTACGCTAGGTTCCGTCTGACACCTGAATCAATTCTTCGTCGGATAACCGGTGATGTCCTGAATGTCGCGGTACAGGGGTTGCAGCCGTGCATACATGCGCCGATAGACCTGGGTGAACAACTGCTCATAGGTGTGCACATGTTCCGGCTGTGGCTGAAACACCTGGCCCATGCGTGTCATCGCGGCCATGGCACTCGCGAAGTCCGGATAGAACCCCAGGCTGACAGCTGCCAGAATGGCAGCACCCAGGCCGCTGGTTTCATACAGATGGGGCCGCTCGCACGGCAGGTTGAACACATTGGCAGTGATTTGCATGGCCGCATCGCTTTGCGAACCGCCGCCTGACACCCGCACCGTCGTGATGCGCGTGCCGCTGCGCTTTTCAATGCGCTCCTTGGCTTCGCGCAGCGCATAAGCCAGGCCTTCCAGAATGGCGCGGTACAGGTGGGCACGGTGGTGCACATCGCCGAAGCCAATGATGGCGCCCTTGGCTTCCGGCCCCGGAATCTTGATGCCGGGGTTCCAGAACGGTTGCAACATCAGACCCTGCGCGCCCGGCGGCACGGCGTTGACCAGCTCGTCAAACAACGTCTCTGCGGCAATGCCGCGCTGGTCGGCCAGCTGCTGCTCATGCAGGCCAAACTGCTCCTTGAACCAGCTCACCATCCAGAACCCCCGGGTGATTTGAATCTCGGTGTTGAAGTGACGGGGTACAGCGGCCTGGTAGGGCGGAATGAAAGGGGTGGCTTCCACATAGCGCGGTGTGGTGGTGTTGACCGTGGCCGTGGTGCCGTAGGACAGGCAGGCGATGTCGGGCGTCAGGCAACCCGCGCCAATGACCTCGCATGCCTTGTCCGCCGCGCCGGCGATCACCGGCAGGCCCTCGGGAATGCCGGTGTCGCGTGCGGCCAAGGCGGTGACCGTGCCGATGCGCGTACCGGCTGCCACCAGCTCGGGCAGCATGTGCTGCTTGACCGGAATGGCCTGCCATTTCCAGTCGTGTGCACTGGCCCAGCAGCCCTTTTTGTAGTCGAAAGGGATGTAGCCCACCTGAGACGCCACCGAATCCACAAACCGGCCGGTAAAGCGGTAGTTCAGGTAGCCCGATAGCAACAGGTATTTGTCCGTTTTGGCCCAGATCTCGGGCTGGTTCTGCGCAATCCAGTTGGCCTCGGCCTCTTTCTGGAAATGGCGGACGGTGTCGCGCATGCCAATCAGTTTGAACGCAACCTCCCACCACCACTTGAGTCGCGGCGTCTGCTCGGTGCGGCGCTGGTCCAGCCAGATGATGGCCGGGCGCAGCGGCTTGCCATCCCTGTCCAGCGCGATGGTGGTGGCGCGTTGGGTGGTGATGACCACACCGGCAATCGACTCCCTGGGCACCTGGGTAGTGGCCCACAGGCGCTGGCAGGCGGTGGACAGCGATTGCCAGAAAGCGTCCGGGTCGTTCTCCAGCCAGCCGGGCTGGGGCGACTGGTAGGTGTCAATCGCTACCTGTGCTTTGTCCACCAGGTTGCCCTGCAGATCAAAGATCAGGGCACGCACGCTTTGCGTTCCGTTGTCGATGGACAGGATGTAGCGCGGGCTCATGGGTTGGCTCCCTTGTGCGGATGGCTATTGCCGGGAATGCGGTAGTGCCGGGCGATCAGGTCCTGGTAGCGCGCCAGTTCCGCGTTCCAGCGCGTCTCGCCCCACTGCAGGTGCGGCTCACACAATTGGCGGATGCGCGGGAGATGGTCCAGGCCGCCGTGCGGCAGCAGAATGCCCAGCCGCGTGCGCCGCAGCAGCAGATCGTCCAGATGCTGCACGGCCTCAAACTGCGCGGCCAGCGCCAGTTCCAGCCACAGGGTTTGCGTGCCGGGAATGGTTTGCAGGTCCTCTTCGGTCGCACTTTGTGTCCACTGTGCCGCCTGATAGCCGTATCGCGCACCCAGGCGGTGCCGCACCGCACTGCTCCAGCGCGGATTCAGCGGGGCAACCAGAGTGAACACCGCAGCGTCATCCCGCGCAAATGACCTGCCTGCGTGCCGTGCGGCCAGTTGCAGGGCGTCCTGCGCCATCAGCCGAAAGGTGGTGAGCTTGCCCCCGGCGACCGAAATGAGCCCGCGCTCGTCCATCACCACATGGTCACGCGCCGCCTTGGAGGTGTCGCCGCTGCCATCGTCCACCACCGGGCGCACGCCGGAGTAGCAGGCGCTGATGTCAGCAACCGTGATGGCGGCTGCGGGGAACTGGTCGTTAACGGCCTCCAGCAGGTAGTCCATTTCCGCTTGGGTGATGCTGGCTTCAGTATTGGGGTCGCCTGAATGGTCCAGGTCGGTGGTGCCAATCAGGGTGGCGCCCTCCCAGGGGTAGAGAAACACCGGGCGGCCATCGCGCGGGTGCATCAGGCTCACGCTTTGCGCCAGCGGCAGCCGCCAGAACGGCACCACCAGGTGGCTGCCGCGCAACGGTCGCAGCATGGGCTTGCCACCCACCCCGCTGCGCAACTGGTCGGTCCATGCACCGGTGGCGTTAACCACGCATTTGGCGCGTATCTGGCAGGTCTGACCGGTTGCCCCGTCCTCGGCGATGACGCCGGCGACACGGCCCTCGTGCACCACAAGTTCCCGCACGGCAACATAGTTCAGCGCCGTGGCGCCATCGCGCCGGGCTTCCATCAGCACGCGCAGCACCAGGCGTGCATCGTCGGTTTTGGCATCGGTAAAGACCAGTGAGCCCTGTAGTCCGGGCGGGGCCAGGCCCGGCACCAAAGACTGCGTGCGGGCGGTATCGGCCCAGAAATGGCTCTTGTGCCGCGCCATGCAGTCGTAGACCACTAAACCCGTCTGGAACAACCAGCGCGTGGGCTTTCGCCCCTGGCAGCTGGCAAACAGAAAGCTCTGTGGCTCTATCAGTTCGGGCGCCTCCTGCATCAGGCGCTGGCGCTCCTGAACCGAGTGCAGCGTCGTCTTGATATCGCCTTCCTTCAGGTAGCGCAGGCCGCCGTGCACCAGTTTGGAGGAACGACTGGACGTGCCCCAGGCAAAGTCGCGCTGCTCCAGCAGCAGCACCTTCCAGCCGCGCCGGGCCGCCTGCTGGGCCACGCCGGCACCGGTGATGCCGCCCCCGATCACCAGCAGGTCCCAGGTCTGATCTTGCACGTGCGCTAGTTCGCCCATGGTCCGCCATCCTGCAGCAGCTTGCCGGGATTCATGATGCGTTGGGGATCAAAGTGCTGGCACATCTGGGCCAAGGTGGCCATGCCCAGCGGGCATTTTTCGTCCACCAGATGGGCGGCATGGTCACGGCCCACGCCATGCTGGTGGCTGACCGTGCCACCATGGGCGGCTATGGTGGCGGCCACCGCGGCCTTGAGCTGTTTCCAGCGTTCCATGTTGGGCGCAAAGCCGCCCGGTAAAGTGGCCCACACATACTGCGAATAGATGCTGCAGCCCTGCGGGTACACATGGGACAGGTGGGTGAACGCGTGCACCGGCTGTCCGCTGGGTGCAAACACATCGCGCGCGGTTTGCTCCATGGCCAGCATCAGCGGCTTGACCTTGGGCCAGTCCACTGCGGTCTCAATCGTATCGGCGCAATAGCCCGCATCCCACAGGGTGTTGCGCAGGTACGGGCCCTTAAAGCGGTTGACAGCCCACTTGCTGCCCATGGCGGGGCCAATGTAGACAGCACCGTGGCGGCCCAGGGTGCGCCGCGCTTCACGCAGGGCGTGGCGGGCAGTGCGCGCGTCAGCCGTCACACCCAGCATCAGCATGCACTTGCCCGCCCCACAGCCACGCAGCGCCAAGTAGCGCTCCAGCCAGCCAATCAGGCGCGCATGGCCGGCCAGGGTGAGATTGGTTTCGGTCTCAATACCGTTGGACAGACGCATCATGCTCAGGGGCAAACGGCGTTGCACCAGCTCGCGCACGGCTGCCTCTGCCGCATCCCAGTCGGGCAGAAACAGGGCGTGGAAACTCTCCGATTCCGGCAGTGGACTCACCCGAACCGTGGCTTCGGTGAGCACGCCAAAACGCCCTTCCGAGCCCATGACGATTTCGCGCAGGTCGGGTCCGGCGCTGGCCGCAGGCAGGGTGGGGATGGTCAGTGTGCCCACAGGGGTTTCCATACGGCCCCCGGCAAACAACTGCTCGATGCGCCCGTAGCGCAGCGACTGTTGGCCGCTGGAGCGGGTCACTACCCAGCCACCCACGGTGGAGTATTCAAAAGACTGGGGAAAGTGCCCCAGTGTGTAGCCCTGGGCGCGCAACTGGGCCTCTACCTGGGGCCCGGGCGTGCCCGCGCCAAAGGTTGCCAGCTGGCTGGTGGTGTCCAGGTGCAGCAGGCGGTTCATGCGGCTCAGATTGATGGACAGAATGGGTCGCTCGCTCACCGCGCAGTCCAGGTGCCCCGACACACTAGTGCCACCGGCAAACGGAATTACCACCCACTGGTGGCTGTGGGCCAGGTCCAGCAGTTCGCGCACTTGCTCGGTAGACTCCGCGAAGGCCACGCCATCGGGCACCGCGGGCAGTGCGCCAAAACGTTTGCGAATCCAGTCGGCAAAGCTCTCACCCATGGCCATGGTCAGGCGGGTGGACGCATCGGTCTGGATCAGCGGGTGGGCGGGCAGGCGCGAAGCGGGGATGCGGGCCAGCAATTCCGCCCGGTCAGCATCCTGCCCGGGGCAACCGGGTCCCAGGCGCTGCGCCAGCATGGCGCGGGCACCCGCATTGAGGTCCATTGTGGTGGCGTCGTCGCCCCAGCCATTCCATCGGCGCATGCGCTTCTCCTGTGGGTCATGAACTGGATGGGAATGTAAGACACATTCGCGCGCGGGGATTTCTCAATCGCGCCAGGGTTTTGTCGCATCGCGCCACGCTGTGCGGGGAGCGCCTGAATGCTATAACTATGATAGCTATCTATGTAGTATTGAAGAGGGCTGGAGGCACTTTTGATGCTTAGAATACGAGATCGAGCACAATCCACCCCAAAAAGGGCATGACGCTGCCCACACCCCGAGGACTCTCCGAATGACAACGCGCAAAGCGCTCGATGGGCAAGCCATCACCCTGATGCTGGTCCTGTGCTTCGTATGGGGCCTGCAGCAGGTCGCGCTTAAGGCCATGGCGGGCGAGATTGCGCCGGTTTTCCAGATTGGCCTGCGCTCGGGAGTCGCCGCCGCACTGGTGGGGTTGATGATGGCCGCCCGCGGCGAGCGCATGCGGGTCAGCGATGGCACCTGGCGCCCCGGCATCGTGGTGGGGCTGTTGTTTGGACTGGAGTTTCTGCTGGTAGCCGAAGGGCTGCGCCACACCAGCGCATCACACATGGTGGTGTTCCTGTACACCGCACCGATTTTTGCTGCGCTGGGCCTGCACTGGAAGCTGCCCGCCGAACGCCTGGGCGCGGTGCAGTGGACCGGCATTGCGCTGGCGTTTAGCGGTTTAGCCCTGGCATTTTTTGGCCGCAGCCAGGGTGCAGCACCGGCTCCAGGCAATGTGCTGTGGGGCGACTTCCTGGGCCTGATGGGCGGGGTTGCCTGGGGCGCCACCACGGTGGTGGTGCGCACCACCCGCCTGGCCAGCGCACCGGCCACGCAAACGCTGCTCTACCAGTTGGTGGCGGCCTGTGTCATGCTCGTCGCGGCAGCGTTCCTGACCGGCCAGGCCCGCTTCAACCCCACGCCGCAGGTCTGGGCCAGCCTGGCGTTCCACTCGGTGGTGGTGTCGTTTGCCAGCTTTTTGGTCTGGTTCTGGCTGCTCCGCCACTACCTGGCATCGCCACTGGGGGTGTTCTCGTTCCTGACCCCGCTGTTTGGCATTCTGCTGGGTGCCTGGCTGCTGTCAGAGCCCATTGAGCCCAGCTTTTTGATCGGCGCGGTGCCGGTGTTGCTGGGCATTGTGCTGGTCAGTGGCGGCAGGTGGGTGATTCAGGTCTTCACGGGCCAAGCGAAATAACCGACCCACCCCCACGGCCCTGGAGCGCCATTGCACGTGGCATCATCAGACCCATTGGGCAATTCAGACGAGACCGATGGACACATTGCAACAAGGTTTGCTGGTGGTAGCGATGGCAGTGGGCACGCTGGTTGCCGTGATGCTTGTCATCATGACGCAGCGGCTCGCCAGCCTGCGCTGGCAGCATTCAAACTGCCATGCGGCGCCCCGTGAGGACGTACCCGCCGCCAGCCGCTCCATCCTGGACCTGCCGGTGGCGGAGCTGGCCGCTTTGGGCTTTGTCTACCGCTACAGCGGGCATATCCGCAAGGGCTATGTCACCCCCGACGATGCGCCAACTTACTTTGACATGTACCAGCACGCCGACGGCCACACCCACGCCCTGGTCTCGCCCTCACCAGTGCCCGACCCACGCCAGCCCTGCCTGATCCAGCTGATCAGTTGCCTGAGCAATGGTCAGAACTGGACCACACTAAACCGTTGCCGCCACTACTCGCCCATGGATGTGCCGCAGTGGAAGGTCTTTGATGACTATTTGCCGCAATGGCAGGCTGCGTGGCAGCGCCACCTGCAGCGTGTCCAGGCGGTCGGCCCGGCGCAGATGTGCACCGACGGCATTGAGGTCAAGCGACGTCTGGACCATGCATTTGAGCGTTTGCTTCCCCACATGCGCAAGCAAGGCCAGTTGGTGCGCGCAGCAGACGGCAAACACTACCGGCTGACATGGCGGTCCGCCCTGCGCTTTGCGGTGATCGCCCTGGGCGGCCAATGGCGTGCCGCATGGGCGGCACGCGGTCAAGCTGTGCCAGCCACTGCGCCCACCGACGCGCAAGGCTTCGCAGCCGACCTGAAAGCGTTTGAAGACCAGTTGGCCCTGCGCCGATCGTCCACGTCCACCGGCAAGAGCAAGTTGGTGGTATTTGCGGTCACTGCCATCCTGTTCCTGATCGTCGGGGGCTGGTGGATGTCATGGAGTTTTGTACCGGTACTGCTGGCGGTGATTGCGCTGCACGAAGGCGGCCACTATCTGGCGATGCGGCTCACCGGTTACCGCAACGTGTCGGTGTTCTTTCTGCCTGGTCTGGGCGGGTTGGCCACCGGCGAAAAGGCCGACGCCACGCCCATGGAAAAACTCCTAGTGTATTTGGCCGGTCCGGTCCCGGGCATGGTTCTGGCGGGTGCCGGGGTCTGGGCCAGCTCCGCCGGGCTGTGGAAAGCGCCACCCTGGCTCAATGAATTTTTGATCGCGTCGCTGGCCATCAATTACCTCAACCTGCTGCCCGTCTCGCCACTGGACGGCGGTCGCGTGCTGGAGACCTTCGCGTTCGCCCGCCACCCGCGCTTGCGCTTTGGTTTTGCAGCCGTGTGCTGTGGCCTGCTGCTGGTCGCCGGTATTGCCCTGGATGACGTGGTCCTGAAAGTAGTCGCAGTGCTGGTGGCCATCGGTCTGTCGCACCACTGGCGGGTGATGCAGCTGGACCTGGCCGTGCCCCGTGATGACAGCACCGCGCTCGACGAGCCACAGGCCCTGCAGCGCATTTTCACCACCCTGCAGCAGGCACCCT
>ERZ795031.5671-NODE-5671-length-9945-cov-6.246512_pt1 | contig 9945 bp, 8 predicted proteins | sample MGYA00375123_ERZ795031 | MGnify/ENA primary metagenome ERZ795031 (study PRJEB30166, sample SAMN05720159) | activated sludge metagenome | isolation source: anaerobic digester from wastewater treatment plant | place: USA | collected 2015-04-21 ... | reverse complement strand
TATAGAAATCAAACTTTCTTAGCCTTTGTCGGATAAATTTCGGCAGAGGTTTTTTATTGAAAGAAATTACAAAATTTCTTTAAGCATGACAAGCGCTGCTTGTGTGGTACGTTGAATAATTTGCTCGCGTGTATTGCCGAAATGGAAAAGTCGGCTTATCATTTTTTCTTTTATACAGACTGCAATCCAAACTGTTCCCACGGGCTTATCGGGTGTTCCGCCGGAGGGTCCGGCAATACCCGAAGTAGCTATGGCTGTGTCGGTGCGCAGCAGTTGCAAAGCTCCTTTTGCCATTTGTTCAACCACTTGCTGACTGACCGCTCCAAATTTTTCCAAATCTTCAGGAGTAACTTGTAAAATGTCTGTTTTAACTTCGTTAGCATACGCTACTACACCGCCTTTGAAATATTCCGAACTTCCGGCATGAGAAGTAAAGCGGTGTGCTATGTTGCCTCCTGTGCAACTTTCGGCGGTAGCAATGGTTTTTCCCTGTGCAGCCAGCAAATTTCCGACAATCTGTTCCATAGGTAAATCTTCAAAAGCTATGATAGCTTTTCCCAAAATCTGTTTCAAAGATTCGATTTGCTGATTAATAGCGAATTCCAGCGAAAGCAAATTGTCTGATGTTCCTGTTAGTCTGAGTTTAACAATTCCATAATTAGGCAGATAGGCCAAATGAATAAAATCGGGTAATTCTTTTTCCCAATCTGCAATTTTTATAGCCAAAGCTGATTCGGAATATCCAAAGACCTGAACTGTTTTATGCAGAATTTTTTGTGTTTGGAATTTTGTCTGCAGACGCGGAATAATTTCATTCCGCATGGCTTCCTGCATTTCGTAAGGTACACCAGGCATGGAAACCACAACTTTTCCTTCTTGCTCAAACCATGTGATGGGAGCAGTGCCGACTCTGTTCTGTATGACGGTGCAATTTTCCGGCACCATAGCTTGAGAATAAGTCAGATCGTTGAAAACAAAATCGAGTCGGTTTGCAAAAACCTGTTTGATATTTTCTAAAACTGAAGGATCGAATACCAACTTGGTATGAAAATATTGACACAATGTTTTTTTTGTAATGTCATCATTGGTAGGTCCGATACCACCGGTTATCAATACTATATCCGTTCTTCGTAAAGCTTCATCGAGCGCGTGGGTGATATGCGAAGCTTCGTCGTGAACGGAAGTAATTTGAAACACTTCAAAACCTGCCTTATTTAGTTCTTGAGCCATCCATGCCGAATTGGTATCCACTATTTGACCAATAAGAATTTCATCTCCTATGGTAATGATTTCTACTGTTTTGCTGTTCATAATTTCTTTTAAAATTTTTATCAAAACTTTTTTATACAAAAGTGCTTTTAGTAATTTAATGAAAATAAATCAATTATATTCGATGTTTTTTCATTATCCAACATGTGCTTTAACCGTTGCATGCGACAGCTCTACAAAAACCCAACTATCTATTTCAATCAATTCATCTGGATTCCAAACTCCAAACTTATCAAACATTGCTCTCTTTTGTTTCTTTTAACAATTCAGCTATCGTTTCAACTTCTTTATACCACTTTTCACCAAAACGCCGTATCAAAGGGACTTTTAAGAAGCGATAAGCTGGAATTTTCAGCTTTTTTCCAAATACAAAAGCACAATCGCAAACTTTCCAGTGTTGCAGGTTGACTGCTGTATAATCGTCTATTTTTTGCAGTCTTACGGGATAAAGATGGCAGGAAATTGGCTTGCAAAAGTGTGTTTTCCCTTGATAATACGCCTTTTCCAAACTACATTTACAGGTTCCATCCTCTTCAAAGAAGGCAAAAACACATTCTCTTTCATTCACCAGTGAGGTTACGCAATCGCCATCCTCATCGATATAATAAAAACCTTTTTCTCGAATTATTTTTTTTGAATTTTCCGGTAAAAATTCCTGAATTTCAGGAAGAATATTTTTTATTGTTTTCAATTCTTTTTTTTCCAAAGGAGCGCCCGCATCTCCTTCCACGCAACAAATACCTTTACAGGAAACCAAATCGCAAACAAAAAATTCTTCCAATAAATCTTCACTGATAAGCGTATCATTCACTTGAAACATAGTATTCTATTTTTTTTCGTTTCAATTGCAAAATTATCAATCAGGCGTAAACAGAATGCAAAGTTAATCAAGTTCTTTTTTTTTCAGTTCGATTACTTCAAGATTTTGAATTTTTTTCCCGTCAATTTCGAGTCGTACAATAGTTTGAACTGTATGAAAGCCATATTTTCCAGCAGCTCCTGGATTAATATGCAGCAAGTTGAGTTTTTTGTCGAACTGAACCTTTAAAATATGTGAATGACCGCATACAAACAAGTCCGGTGGTTGTTGAAAAATAGTTGGACGAACTTTTATATCATATTTTCCGGGATAACCGCCAATATGTGTCAGCCAAACCGAAACTTCTTCGCACTGAAAATGAAGATGTTCGGAGAAAAGTGAACGAATATTTACATCATCAATATTTCCCCAAACGCCACGTACCGGTTTGAAATTGATCAATTGATTCACTACTTCCAACGAACCCCAATCGCCGGCATGCCAGATTTCGTCACATTCGGAAAAATATTGATATATACGCGGATCCAGAAAACCGTGGGTATCCGAAAGAATTCCAATTCGTTTCATTTTTGTTGAATATTTTTAATGTTATGAAAAGGATACAATTTATGATAGGAAAAATTTTATTTGTAAGTAATTATTTTCCAACGAATTAATATGTTTTTATTCAATTTTTTTGTTTTATGCGTTGTTAGAAAAGCCTCAATTTAAACAATGGGCAATAGTCAGTAAAAATTTTTCAAACTTGAAATTGTAGAGACGTAGCCATCCTACGTCTCTACTTAAAATTCAAAACCTGTATCTCCTTATGGCACATCAAAACCCGTAACTCGAAATAGATTTTCTTCTCTCACAAGACTAATTTTTCCATCGTATCATTTTCAGGAAATAAAATTAATCAAAAAGTTTTGTATTTTTGCTGTTTTTGAAAATCGTGGCACGTTCGTTGTTATTTATTAAAAGTGCAGATTTACTTCTGAGCGAAAAATATTTTTTTTTAGAAATCAATTAAAAAATTTCTAATCCAACGCTTTAAGTCTGTTTTTTTGGGAGTATGTGTATGAGAAGCAAATTTATTTTACAAATTTTTTTCTATTCTTGTTTGTTTACAACAGTTGGAATACATGCTCAGGAATTGGGAAACTATCCTGAAAAGACACCCGAACAGGAAGCGGTGCAACAAACCAGTAAACTTCAGCAGGAGTTGGATTTGAATGCAGAACAGGTAAAAAAAATTTACGAAATTAATCTTCGGTATGCCAAACAGCGTCAGTTGGTTACGAAGCGTTCGGAAGCTATGGAGTTGCTGAAAAAGAAAGATGGCGAAATAGAAAATGCACTTGGAAAAGAGAAATATCAGCAGTTGCAAAACAAACGCAACGAGCGAATTTCTATTGATGTGCCAACCACTTCGGGTATGCAAAATATTACGCCTTCTTACCGTTCCACCAAAAGAACCGGAAATACCAATTTGAGTACGCCCGAAAGAAATTTGCGAAGAAACAATAAGACATCAGAAGGTTCAACAGTGCAACCCAAACGATTGACTCCGAGCAATTCAAGGCGCTCGACTGATGACACGCAGAGAAGAACTGTGTCCCCACAACAAAGAAAGTAAAAGAGCATGTCCAATCCGTATTTTCAGTTTAAGCAATTTACTGTTTTTCACGATCGTTGTGCCATGAAAGTGGGGATTGATGGCGTAACGCTTGGCGCATGGACGCCGATAAATGATGCGGGGAAAATTCTTGATGTTGGAACCGGTACCGGATTGATTGCCTTGATGTTGGCTCAACGAAGTAACGCCGAAATTGATGCTTTGGATATTGATAACCATGCCATGGAACAAGCCCGCATCAACGTAGAAAATTCCCGGTGGAAAAATCGGATTCAATTGTTTGAAACTTCTCTACAAGAATATGTTTCAGTTTGCTCAACTACTTATGATGTTGTGGTTTGTAATCCTCCCTATTTCATACGTTCCAAAAAAAGTCCGATAGATGAGAGAAATACGGCTCGCCATGCCGAATCACTTACTCATGTAGAGCTGGTTGACCTTACTTCAAATTTATTGAAACCGGATGGGACATTGTGCATTATATTACCTGTGGATGAAGGCCTGCAAACAGTTTCGTATGCCTTAAACCACAATTGGTTTTGCCATCAGCTGGTTTTCGTTTTTCCCACACCGTCAAGCAAAGCCAAGCGATTGCTCATTGAGTTAGGGAAAAAAGAAAAAATCACCCGTATTTCGAGACTTACCATCGAAACGGAGCAACATCACGAATATACGGATGAATATAAAAGTCTGGTGAAAAATTTTTATCTGAAACTGTAAAGAAAATTAAAGAAAAAATCAAAGTAAAGATTTAATTTTTTCTGTCAAAACGGATTTCGAAGTTGCTCCAACTTGTTTATCGACGAGTTGTCCGTCTTTAAAGAACAGCAAGGTAGGGATATTGCGAATCCCGAATTTTGAGGGAACTTCGGCGTTTTCATCTACATTTAATTTTCCCACTTGCACCTTTCCGTTGTATTCTTCGGCCAGTTCTTCTACAATCGGGCCTACCATTCTGCAGGGGCCACACCATTCTGCCCAGAAATCAACCAATACAGGTTTTCCACTTTCAATAAATTCGTTAAGATTTTCGTCTGTAAATTCAATGACCATAATTTTAAAGTTTTGATGTTTGAAATAATTTTTACTCAAAAAACAAATACATGGAATAAAAGTTTTATAAAAAAATCATATTTTGCAATAGAAAAAAGCAATTAAGAACGCATTGGATTGTCAATTTACATCAAAATCGAGTATTCCTTCAGTTTTGGCTGCTTTCAAAGTTCGATATACTTTGGGATTGATATCGACGCGATGTTGCCGGGCAAAGAAATTTATTTTGTTTAAGGAATTTTGGTCATGCACCTGAATATAAACATTTACATTTCCCTTATTTTCGAGTATTATTTTACTCAACATTGCAACAGTATCTTCTGAGAGTTGCTGCAAAGGGATATTGATTTTCAGGTTGTTGACAAATTTGTTTTTTATATCGGAGAAAAAGTCAATTTTTTGTATTTTAAGTTCGAGTTCCCGTTCACTGCCAATTTCTGAAGTTTTACGAAATTTGCTGTCGGCATATTTTTCTTGAACGATGGCCTGAATAAAAACAAACATGTCCTTTATCATATATTTCTGGAATTCTATATAATTATTTCCATACAACAAAAATTCAAAGGATCCGTCATAATCCTCGATAGTAAATACGCCATAAGGTTTTCCTGCTTTCGACACAGAATGGCGAATATTAGTAACGAGTCCGCCGATTTTCAGCTGTTTCCCTTTCAGTGATGGTAAGTCTTTCAGTTGAGAGGTGGAAGTATTGCAAATGTAATTCATTTCAAATTCAAACTGATCGAGTGGATGAGCTGAAAGATACATTCCAATCAATTCTTTTTCCCTGTTGAGCCGGGTTAAAGGTGCCCATGCTGGAGCATAGGGAATTTCCGGTTTGTTGATTTCAATGGAATTCATGTCGCCGAATAATGTATTTTGCGTCATAAGTTTGTCCGCTTGATACTTATTTCCGTACCGAATCAAGCTTTCCATTACCGTTTCTCCTTTGCCGTTTTCCACAAAAAACTGTTCGCGTTTTATATCGTTTAAGCCGTCAAAAGCTCCTGCTATGGCAAGGCTTTCAATAGCTCGTTTGTTGCATGCCGTGAGATTGACGCGTTCTACAAAATCAAATATGTTTTTGAATTTTCCGTTTGCATGACGTTCGTTCACTATAGCCATGACTGCATTTTCACCTACACCTTTTATTCCGCCCAAACCAAAACGAATATCATTATTTTCGTTGACTGAGAAAGTAAAATCACTTTCGTTGACATCCGGTCCCAGTACATTGATTCCCATACTTCGGCATTCGTCCATGAATTTGCTTACTTCATCAATGTCGTCCTTGTTTCTCGACAGGTTGGCTGCCATGAATTCAGAAGGATAATGCGCTTTCAGGTAAGCGGTGCGATAGGCAATATAAGAATAGCAGGTGGCATGCGATTTATTGAACGCATACTTGGAAAATTCTACCCAGTCGCTCCAAATCTGTTCCAATTTTTCGAGCGGCCCGTAGCCATTTTTCTGGCATCCGGCAATAAATTTTTCCTTCAAGGCTACCATTTTGTCGGTAAGCTTTTTTCCCATGGCTTTTCGTAACTCATCGGCTTCAGCACGTGTGAAACCAGCCAAATCTACACTTAGCAACATCACTTGTTCCTGGTAAATAGTAATGCCGTAAGTTTCTTTCAGCCTCTTTTCCATGATAGGGAAAGGATATTCAATTTTTTCCAAACCATGTTTCCGATTGATATACTGAGGAATATACTGCATTGGACCCGGACGGTAAAGTGCATTCATGGCAATTAAGTCCTCTATTTGTGTAGGCTGAAGAGCTTGCAAATGTTTCTGCATGCCGGCAGATTCAAACTGAAAAGTACCTACCGTTTGACCTTTACTGAAAAGTTGATAGGTTTCGGGATCGTCCAAAGGTATTTTGTCGAGATCCAAATCCAGATTTTTGGCTTTTTTAATGTTTACCAGCGTATCCTTAATAATGGAAAGCGTTTTCAATCCTAAAAAGTCCATTTTTATCAGTCCGACTTCTTCAATGACCGAACCTTCGTACTGTGTAACCAGAATTTCTTCTTTTGTTTCCTTATCTTCAGCTGTTGATAAAGGAACAAAGTTTGTCAGGTCATCGGCGCCGATGATTACGCCGCAAGCATGAACTCCCGTTTGTCGCACAGTTCCTTCCAGCATTTCGGCATAGCGAAGCGTGCTGGAGAGATTTTCGTCGGAAGAATTTCGTGCAATCTCCAGCTCAGGAACAAATTTGAAACAATTGGACAAATTGACTTTCATTTTTTTTCCATCCGGCGTATCGGGCAATTTGTCGGGAATAAGTTTGGTAAGTCTTTCTGCTTCGGAAAGCGGTAATTTCTGAACCCGTGCTACATCTTTAATGGCTGATTTTGCGGCCATAGTGCCGAAAGTGATAATGTGAGCTACCCTGTCTTTCCCATATTTCTCGGTAACCCAGCGTAAAACTTCATTTCGACCATCATCATCGAAATCGACATCAATATCGGGCATGGAAATACGGTCGGGATTCAGAAAACGCTCGAAAAGCAAATCATATTTCAAAGGATCAATGTCGGTAATTTTCAGACAGTAAGCTACCACCGAACCTGCTGCCGAACCACGTCCCGGGCCAACGGCAACACCCATATTTCTTGCTGCTGCAATAAAATCCTGAACAATAAGAAAATAACCGGGAAATCCCATGGTTTTGATAACATTCAACTCGAAATTGATACGTTCTTCGAGTTCAGGATTTAAATTTTCGCCATATCGTTCTTTGGCGCCTTCATAAGTCAGTTTTCTCAAATAATCGGCTTCCAATTTGATACGGATAACCTTGTCTGTTCCTCCTAAACGGTCGAATCCTTTACCAAATTCTTCACGGAGCATTTCTTCAGTGTAAAGTGAACGGTATTGGTTTTCATCGGCAAAATTTTCGGGAATTTTGAAGGTAGGCATCATAGGAGCCGAATCGATATTGTAAAATTCGACTTTTTGAGCAATTTCGAGTGTATTTTCGATGGCTTCCGGTATGTCTGAAAATATTTCTTTCATTTGGTCAGGTGTTTTCAGCCATTCCTGCTTGGTGTAACGCATGCGTGTGGGGTCGTCAATATCTTTCCCCGTACTGAGACAAATCAATCGTTCGTGTCCTTCGGCATGTTCTTCTTCTACAAAGTGGACGTCATTGGTGGCAATCAGTTTGGTATTTGTTTTTCGGGCTAACTTTATCAACTCAACATTTTGAAGGGTTTGTTTTTCGTAGGTAGAAGTGTCGCCTCCGGGTTTGTCGGTCTTGTGACGTTGTAATTCGAGATAGAAATCGTCGCCAAAAACTTTTTTGTACCAAAGGACGGCTTTTTCTGCTTCTTCCAAGTTCCCCGATTCGATTTTTTTGTGAATTTCTCCACCCAGACAAGCGGAAGATGCAATTAAACCTTCACTGTATTTTTCCAGAATGTCATGGTCGATACGCGGACGATAATACATTCCTTCCATCCATGACAGAGAAATGAGTTTGCAAAGATTTCGGTAGCCTGTCTTGTTTTTTGCGAGCAGAATGAGATGATAACCGCTTCGATCTTCTTGATTTTCTTTGGAAAAACGGCTTCTGTGAGCTACATATGTTTCACATCCTATGATTGGTTTGAAAAGTTTGCGCTGTTCAGTTTCTATATTTTTTTGAATTTCTTCTTTTTGAATTTCCGATAATTCATCATTTTTTAGTTGTTTTTGCAAAAGAGCAATATTGCCTTGAACAGGAATATTCTTTTTTTTCACATAATTGTAAAATTCTTTTATCCCGAACATATTGCCGTGATCGGTGAGAGCAATAGCAGGCATGCCGGTTTTCATGGCTTTGTCAACCAGTTGATCAATGGATGACATACCGTCGAGAATAGAATAATGGGAGTGAACGTGCAAATGAACAAACGTATTCATGCTAAATAGGTGTAGTATTGTATATTAGAAAAGATGTAAAACTTTAATTTTAGGTGTTTAAAGTTAGTAAAATTTTTGTTGTCGTTAAGTTTAGAAGTAAGAAAAAATTCAATTTAGTGATTAAAAATTTTTTTATGGTTTTTCATTGATTTACGAAAAAAATCAGGGACTGTATCGAAAGTTGACAAGTCCCTGAAGAAAATAGAAATTTTAAAACAATTTTCAAGCTCCAAAATCGTCGAACATCAGCATTTCGCGTGGAACGCCCAAATCATCAAGCATTTTTTCTACAGCTTTGGCCATTGGCCCCGGTCCGCACATGTAATATTCAACTTCTTCAGGTTCTTCGTGGAATTTAAGATATTCATTGTAGATAACGTTATGAATAAATCCTACCGGTCCAGTCCAATTATCTTCGGGAAGAGGCTCACTCAATGCTATGTGGAATGAGAAATTAGGAAATTCTTTTTCCAGTTCACGGAAATCCTGTTCGTAAAAAATTTCGTTTTTTGAACGCGCTCCATACCAGTAAGAAATTTTGCGGTCTGTAACTTTTAAAGTTTTCAGCAAATGTAGAATATGAGAGCGTAACGGAGCCATTCCTGCGCCTCCGCCAATATAGAGCATTTCACGTTTGGAATTAATAATGGGGTGAAATTCACCAAACGGGCCGGAAACATTTACTTTGTCGCCCGGTTTCAATTTAAAAATATAAGAAGAAGCAATACCTGGTTTCACATCTAAAAATTTTCCTGTTGCCCTGTCAATGGGAGGCGTTGCAATACGTACATTCAGCATCACGATGTCGCCTTCGGCCGGATAATTGGCCATTGAATAGGCGCGCATGGTTTCTTCATCATTGCTGCATGTCAAATCCCAAAGATGCATTTTATCCCAATCGGGACGAAAACGTTCTTCTACTTCAAATTCGCTGAATTTAAGTTCGTATTTGGGAATGTCGATTTGGATATAACTTCCGGGAAGAAAGTTTAAATGTTCTCCATCAGGAAGTTTTACAATCAATTCCTTGATAAATGTTGCAACGTTTTTGTTGGAAATCACTTCACATTCCCATTTTTTTATGCTGAGAATTGATTCCGGAATTTTTATTGAAAGGTCATTTTTTACCTTCACCTGACAACCCAACCGCCAATTGTCCTTGATTTCTTTTCGGGAGAAATGGCCGGTTTCGGTGGGTAAAATCTCTCCTCCACCTTCGAGTACCTGACAGCGACATTGTGCACAAGTGCCTTTTCCACCGCAGGCCGAAGGC
>ERZ795031.5651-NODE-5651-length-9971-cov-5.759883_pt1 | contig 9971 bp, 10 predicted proteins | sample MGYA00375123_ERZ795031 | MGnify/ENA primary metagenome ERZ795031 (study PRJEB30166, sample SAMN05720159) | activated sludge metagenome | isolation source: anaerobic digester from wastewater treatment plant | place: USA | collected 2015-04-21 ... | reverse complement strand
GTGAGCCTCTATGCTGCCAGCAAGAAGAGCAACGAGCTGATGGCCCACACCTACAGCTACCTATACCAAATACCAACCACAGGTTTACGCTTTTTCACCGTTTACGGCCCCTGGGGACGCCCCGATATGGCGCTTTTCCTATTCACCAAGGCCATTCTTGAGGGGAAACCCATTGACGTGTTCAACAACGGGAACATGCAGCGCGACTTCACCTACGTTGATGATATTGTGGAGGGTGTGGTGCGGGTTATAGACAGCCCGCCGGCAGGCAATCCTGACTGGACCGGCCAATCACCCGATCCGGGTACATCCAGCGCCCCCTATAGGGTTTACAACATCGGCAACAGCAAACCCGTAAAGCTGCTCGATTTCATTGAGGCCATTGAGGATGCCCTGGGAAAAAGGGCCGTGAAAAACTTTTTGCCCATGCAGCCCGGCGATGTACCGGCTACCTGGGCTGATGTTTCCGACCTCGCGGCCGACTTCGGCTACCAACCCTCCACACCCGTAGAGGAGGGCATCAGGAGGTTTGTGGAGTGGTACAAAAAATACTATAAAATTTAGAAGACTATGAAAGGAATTGTATTGGCCGGAGGTGCTGGAACCCGATTGTATCCCATCACCAAAGGGGTTTCAAAGCAAATGCTTCCCATCTATGATAAGCCAATGATATACTACCCCATCTCGGTTTTAATGCTGGCGGGGATTAGGGATATTTTAGTGATTTCTACACCCGAAGATCTCCCAAACTTTAAGAAACTTTTGGGCAATGGTTCCGATTTTGGAGTAAACTTCTCCTACGCCGAGCAGCCACGCCCCGAAGGGTTGGCTCAGGCCTTTATTATTGGCGACGAATTTATTGGCAACGATGATGTTTGCATGGTACTGGGCGATAATATCTTTTATGGGCATGGTTTCTCGGAGAGGCTCAAATCAGCCCGTCATAATGTGGAGTTCGATAAGCTTTCGACAGTATTTGGTTACTACGTGAGCGATCCTGAGCGGTACGGCGTGGCCGAGTTCGACCAGCAGGGGCGGGTTATCTCCATTGAGGAAAAGCCAACCAACCCTAAATCGAACTATGCGGTGGTTGGCCTCTACTTCTACACCAACGATGTGGTACAGATTGCCAAAAACATAAAGCCATCGGAGCGGGGGGAGCTGGAGATAACCACTGTAAACCAGGAGTACCTTAAGCTGAATCGTTTGGCGGTGGAATTGCTGGGGCGTGGGTTTGCATGGCTCGATACGGGCACTCACGAATCGCTTACCGAGGCCAGCAACTTTGTTGAAACCATTGAGCACCGCCAGGGGTTAAAAATAGCCTGTCTGGAGGAAATTGCATTTCAGAAAGGCTGGATAGGGAAAGAGCAGCTGCTTAGGATTGCGCAGCCCATGTCGAAGAATCAGTATGGAAAGTATTTAATATCACTTACAAAGTAATAGCGGAAAAATTATGGAGCGGAACATTCTAATTACCGGCGGGGCTGGTTTTATTGGGTCGCACGTTGTGCGGCTGTTTGTAACCAAGTACCCTCAGTACCGGATAATTAACCTCGATAAGTTGACCTACGCCGGAAATCTCGAAAATCTGAAGGATATTGAGAATGAGTCTAACTATACTTTTGTAAAGGCTGATATTTGTGATTACGCCCGTATGCTTCAGATCTTTACCGATTACCGGGTGGATGGCGTTATACACCTTGCTGCCGAGTCGCACGTGGATCGCTCCATAACCGATCCATTCTCGTTTGCCCAAACCAATGTTATGGGAACCCTATCGTTACTCCAGGCCGCAAAGGAATCGTGGAAGGGGAACATGGAGGGAAAGCTTTTTTACCATGTATCAACCGATGAGGTTTACGGATCGCTCGAGAACGAGGGTTTCTTTTACGAATCAACCCCGTACGACCCTCAGTCGCCTTATTCTGCCTCTAAAGCAAGTAGTGATCATTTTGTCAGGGCTTATGGTAACACATTTAAATTACCTTATGTCATAACAAATTGTTCCAACAACTATGGGCCAAATCAATTTCCCGAGAAGTTAATACCTCTTTTTATAAATAATATTAGGAACAATAAACCTCTTCCTGTTTATGGAAAAGGTGAGAATGTTAGGGATTGGCTTTACGTTATTGATCATGCTAGGGCAATTGATACCGTTTTCCATAATGGTAAAGTTGGTGAGACTTATAATATTGGAGGATTTAACGAATGGAAAAACATTGACCTTATAAAAGTGATCTGTAAGGTGATGGATAAGAAACTATGTCGGGTGTTAGGTACTTCTGAGAAACTTATTACTTATGTTACTGATAGGGCTGGTCATGACTTAAGGTATGCAATAGATGCTTCCAAAATAATGAACGAACTAGGATGGAAGCCCTCGCTTCAATTTGAGGAGGGGATTTGCAAAACGGTAGATTGGTATTTAGAAAACCAACAATGGCTTGAGACAGTTACGAGCGGGGAGTATCAAAAGTATTATAATAAAATGTATCAAGGTATTTAACGATTTATTTTTGAAGGTTTTATTTCTAGATCATAGTGATTGTTTATAGCCCCTTTTACCAAATAACGCCTATTTTATTTCTATAAAGAACATTTTTGATTCCATGAATTGATTGACGCGTTTTTGATTGCTTGTCTCATATTCTTGGTTTTTATTTTTGTAGAATCAAAATTAGAGTTATTTTCGACGACAAATATGATTCTATCAGTTCTTGTTTCTGTGATCAGCTTGGCCATTCGCGATGTTTTTCGACAGAGAGTTAGTAATGAGTTTCTTAATAAAGGCAATGCAAAGGATTTGTATGCGTAAACATATAGAGTATTCTCTATTTTTTTTGATGTTCGGATCTTTTTTCTTTTAATTTCTAATATCTTTTCAATAATTTTAGGAGAAGAGTTGAGAGAGGCTGGAGTATAAGCTCAGATTCTATCGTAAACATCGTTGTTAGGTTTTGTTGCAGATAGTGTGTTTGGAATGTTCATGTTAGTTGAAAAAATGAGAGCTCTGTTATATTGGCAGTTGTTGTATTTTGTTATTTCTTTATTGTCTTGGGAATAGTTTGTTTTTACTTTACATATATACGTTTTGTTTTATGGTGTTATACAAATGGCCGAAGTAAGGCTTATTTTGTTAACATATTTTTCTTGTATAAATATGTTCAAGATAAATCCATCTAGTCATAGATGATAATTGTTTATAATAATTTTAAAGTTGATTAGCAATATTTTGCTTTTGTTATATGTTGAAAAATAAAACGGTTGATCAAATTATTTCTTTAATGGTTTTTTTGAGTCCGTTGGTATTCAGATTACTTCTTGATATTTCATATTATACTCAGATTGTTAGGACCTACGGATATATAGGGTATTCTATGAATACCACTTTCTTTCATTATATTATTTCCTGGTTATTTCTTATACCATTTCTTTTTTTTCATTATAATTTTTGCTTACGCTATAAGTTTTCATCGATTGTTGCTATTTTTTTTCTATTTGCTTCTGTAATTCCTAATACTACTCTTTATGCATTTATGCCTGTAAAGGGGCTGTTTATTGTTTGGTTGTTAGTTTACTGGTTTTTATTTTATTTTTTATTATACATTCTCCCAGATTTTTTCACAAGTAAGATAGTTAGAGTTCCAAATTATGTTTCTGTAGGATTATTAATTCTGATTTCTAGCGTTATTATATATGTTTCAATGCGATATACAAGTTTAAGATTATGGGTAAACATATATGATGTATATTCTATTCGATGGGATCAAGAGAGTTGGGGATTACCCTCGCTTTTTAACTATATCATTATGGCCGCAGGCACTATTCTTCCCTTTTTCTTGGTGTTTTTTTTCTCAAAGAGGAATATGATTTTGGTATTTTCTACTATCCTAGTTATTTTACTTAATTATGGTATAGGTGGACATAAGTCTGTATTATTTTCTTTAGTCATTGCTGTTTTTGGATATTTCTTTTTTTCTTATTATAGTCTAAAATACATTGGCATTGTTTTTATTGCTCTACCAGTATTTTCTCTTTTAGAACAGATATTATTAAGAAGCACCAATATTCTAGCTTTGTTTATACATAGAGGTTTTTTTATCCCAGCGCGTATAACTCAAGTTTCATACTATTTTTTTAAATCGCATGAATTAGATCTATACAGGCAGAAATTTATGAGACGTTTTGGTTTTAGGTCTCCTTACGATATGGATATTGATCATATCATTTCTGGTATTGGCTTTAATGATTATGGATCTAGAGCTAATAATGGTTTATTTTCAGATGCATATTCCAATTTAGGGATTCTAGGAATTTTTATTATCCCTATAGTATTGGTTATAATACTTAAATTATTTGATTTGTGTTCTGGGTCAATCAATGAGAAACTATTTTTTGGAACTGCAGTTTCTTGTTTTATTGCACTTTTTTCGACATCTTTTTCCATTGCATTGTTGTCAAGTGGATTAATTCTTATGATGTTAGTATTATATTCCGTTAATTTTTCAACTTTTTCTGTATATAAAGGTCGTTCATTTTGAATTTTAAAGAGTAATAAAAATTGTAAATAATTTTTGTTTTTATATTGCTATGAATAAAAATATAGTTTGTCATTTCACCTCTGCCCACGAATACGATGATGTGCGTGTATTTCAAAAGGAGTGCGTTTCGTTAGCAAAAGCAGGATTTGAAGTTTATTTGGTAGCTCCCAATGCTAAATCGGAGTTGGTGGATGGCGTTCACATCGTGGGAGTTCCATCCCCTTCAATGAACCCTCTTTATCGACTTTTCTTCCTTTCTAGAAAGATTTACAAAAAGACATGTAAGATTGATGCAAATATTTATCATTTTCATGATATTGAACTATTTTGGTTTGGATTAAAGTTAAAAAAGGCGGGGAAAAGAGTAATTTTTGATAGTCATGAAGATTGGCCTCAGTATGTTAATGAAATTGTATGGTTACCTTCTTTTTTTCGTAGGATATTTTATAAGTTGTTAGTTCATCAATACAAACGTAAACTGCATAAATTCGATCGAGTTGTGACGGTTTCTCCTCATATTGCTTCAAACATGAGTCTTTATTCAAATTGTAATATTGAAATCGTTACTAATTATCCTATACTTTCATCTAATTTGAATACTATCGAAAGATCTGATTATACTAATAGAAAAAATGTTTTATGTTATTCCGGAACTGTTTATCGTAATACTTGTCAACAGGAGATCATTCAAGCCATTCAATCAATTGATAATATAGAGTATAAGATAATAGGTAAAATTGATCCGCAGTATAAGTTAACTTTAAAATCATATGATATAAGAAATAAGGTTACATTCATAGATTGGGTTTCTAAATCAGAGTTAATTGAGTTATATAAGAAATCTTCAATCGGAATAATTATTTTTGAATACTCTCCAAATGTTGGATTTAAGCAAGGAACAATGGGAAATAACAAAATTTTTGAATACATGTATGCGGGGTTACCTATTGTTTGTACTAATTTTTCATTATGGAATGAATTGATTGTTGATAAATATAACTGTGGTATTTCTGTTAGGCCTAAGTCTGTTGATAATATTCGTGAAGCAATTGCTATTCTGTGTGAGAATAAAAATTTAGCATATGAGATGGGGCGTAATGGACAGTATGCCGTTTTTAATGAATTTAACTGGGATACTCAGAAACAAAATTTGCTCAAGATATATTCAGATTTATTATTTAAGTAATATAAAGTTATGTACATTTGTATTTTTTTTGTCTTTACTTTTATGCTTTATTAAAATTTATGTTTTGGCAATAATTGTTTGTATGGTTTTTCTTTAATTATATTAATAAAATATAATACTATCAATTAATGAAATTGGGAAATATTATTAATTTGCCGAAGATATCGGATTTTAGGGGAAATCTTTCGTTTATCGAGGGGGATAATCATATCCCTTTTCGGATCGCTAGATCTTATTGGGTTTACGATGTTCCTGGTGGTGCAGTTCGGGGGGCGCATGCCTATCGGACGTGTCAGGAGTTTATAGTTGCGCTTTCGGGGAGTTTTGATGTTGTGTTGGATGATGGAGCTAGGGAAACGGTTTTCCATTTAAACCGCTCGTACAATGGTTTGTATATTCCCAGCATGGTGTGGAAGCGATTGGATAACTTCTCGACCAATTCGTTGGCTCTGGTTCTGACTTCGACTCCTTATGCGGAGGATGACTATATCCGGGATTATGAATTATTTAAATCACTAGTGCAATGAATATAGCTTCCGTTTACGATTGTTCGGTTATTGAGATGAACAAGCATCATAGCGATCGGGGAAACATCACGGTTGTTGAGAATGGAATAACGGTTCCTTTTGATGTACGGCGGGTGTACTATTTGTACGATGTCCCTGGGGGGGAGGAGCGTGGTGGACATGCTCATCGCGAATTACGTCAGCTCATTGTTGCTGCCAGTGGTAGTTTCGATGTAACTATCGACGATGGGAAGTTGAAGCGAACATTCACGTTGAATAGGCCATACGTGGGGCTATTAATAGTTCCGGGAATTTGGAGGGAACTGAGCAATTTCTCGTCGGGATCCGTATGCCTAGTATTGGCATCTTTGCCTTACGATGAGAACGATTATATAAGGAATTATAATGACTTTAAAAAATTTAAAAATGCTTGAATTAAAAGTTTACAGAAAAGAAAATATGCAAGATTGGGATTCTCTTATTAAGAGATCAAAAAATGGAACATTTTTATTTTTAAGAAGTTATATGGATTATCATTCGCATCGATTTTCGGATTTATCATTTATGATTTATCGAAATGGTAAAATTGAAGGTGTTTTACCAGGAAATATTGCAAATAAAATATATTATTCTCATCAAGGTTTGTCATATGGAGGATTAGTATTGACTGAAAAGATTTCTGTTTCGGAGGTATTGATTATATTTGAACTATTGAATCAAGAACTTAGGAATAGAGGAGTTGAAAAAGTAATTTATAAACCTATACCTTATATTTACCATAAAATGCCCTCTCAGGAAGATATATATGCATTATTTAAAATGGGTGCTATCAAAATAGCGTGTAATATTTCATCTACCATTTATCAGCGAAACAAATTAAATTTTATTGAGTCTCGAAAAAGTGGAATTCGAAAAAGCAAAAAGTTTAATGTTGAATTTATTGAATCAAATAGATTTGACCTATTTTGGCCAATTTTGAATGAAAATCTTACAAATAAGTATGAAAAAAATGCTGTTCATTCTTTAGAAGAGATATCCTATTTACATGATCAATTTCCAAATTCAATTAAATTGTATTTAGCATCTATAAATCAAAGAATTGTTGCCGGAACCGTTTTATATTTGATGGATAATGTCATTCATGTTCAATATATTTCTGCTAATGAAGAAGGAAAATCAACAGGTGCTCTAGATATGATATTCGATAAATTAATAAATGATATATATAAAGAGTATCCCATTTTTGATTTTGGTCAATCTACTGAAGATAATGGTTATTATTTAAATGAAAATTTAATTTTTCAGAAAGAGGGATTTGGCGGTAGAGGTGTTGTGTTTGATACCTATGAGATTTTAGTATAATATTTAAGTTGCTAATAATATTGATTCATGATAAAGTTTCTTGATCTAAAAAAGGTAACAGAAAGCCATTTGGCTGAGATAAATGAAGCTGTTACCCGTGTGGTGAGCAGCGGGTGGTATTTGCAGGGGGAGGAGAATCGTCGCTTCGAAGAGAGCTACTCCAACTATATTGGGGTTAAATATACAGTTGGGTGCGCCAATGGGCTCGATGCGCTGATCTGGATATTTAGGGCTTATGTTGAACTGGGTGTTATGAATGTTGGCGACGAAGTTATTGTTCCGGCCAATACGTACATTGCCTCCATCCTTTCTATTACCGAAAATGGGTTGATTCCTGTTTTGGTTGAACCGAATATCGATACCTATCAACTTGACGAAAAATGCATAGAACAGGCTATTACGAATAAAACAAGAGCAATCCTTCTTGTTCATTTGTATGGTCAATGTGCCTATACTCCGGGTATTGGTGAAATATGCAAAAAACATAATCTTAAGTTGGTCGAGGATAATGCGCAGGCGCATGGGTGCTTATTCCAAGGCCGAAAAACCGGATCTATCGGTGATGCTGCGGGGCATAGCTTTTATCCGGGCAAGAATCTCGGTGCGCTTGGCGATGCCGGAGCTATTACGACGAATGACTCTCAACTGGCCGACACGGTTCGTTCTTTGGCGAACTACGGATCATCGCGTAAGTATGTTTTTAAGTATACAGGGCGAAATAGCCGTTTGGATGAAATTCAAGCCGCTGTGTTAAATGTGAAGCTTCAATATTTAGATCAGGATATTGAAAGGCGAAGAAGCGTTGCCCGCTTTTATACGGGTAATATTGTTAACAATAAGGTTATACTGCCGATGATCTCGGATTGGAATGCTCATGTTTTCCACCTATTCCCGGTGAGAACTGTTTTGCGCGACGAATTACAGCGTTACCTGTATGGTAATGGTGTTGAAACGATAATTCATTACCCCATTCCACCCCACAAGCAGGAGTGCTACGCTGAATGGAATAGCCGTTCATTCCCTATTACAGAGCAAATACATGCCGAGGAGTTGAGTTTGCCTATTAGTCCTGTTATTGAACCGGAGGAGGTACGTCGTGTGGTCGAATTAATTAATAATTGGCACTAATGAAGAAACGGATATGGCTTGTAAATCAATACGCAATGCCACCTCATTTGGAGTCTCGTTTGCGTACTATTAAGTTTGCTCAATATTTAACAAGTGCTGGCTACGATGTAACAATATTTGCATCGAGCATTATGCATAATATGGATATTAATCTGATTGAGGATGGTCGCCTTTTTATTGAACGGCAATATGGCGATCTAAAATTTGTTCATATTAATACAATGCCTTATCGGAAGAATGGGTTGGCGCGAATTATCGGCTTGTTTCAATTCTCACTCCGATTGAGGCGTGTGGTAAATAAATTTCCTAAACCAGATGTAATAGTCCATACTGCAACGATACCGTTTAGTAATCCTATTTACTTTGTAGCCAAGCGGTTGAACGCAAAGCATATTGTTGAGGTCCTAGATTTATGGCCAGAAACCTTTGTTAATCTAGGTATTATGCGGCGCTCGAACCCTATTATGTGGTTTTTATATAAGGCCGAACGATGGCTCTATGTTAGGGCGGATGAATTAGTGTTTTCAATGGAAGGCGGGGCGCAATATTTACATGATAGGGGATGGACAAGGGACGAGGGAGGCATAATTGACTTATCGCATGTGCACTATATTAACAATGGGGTTGATATAGCTGATTTTGATTCGTATTTGGAACATTATAAGTTGGACGATCCTGATTTAACCGACTCCTCGATAACGCGTGTTATTTACCTTGGCTCTATTCGAAAGGCGAACCATCTTCAGCACTTAATAGATGCTGCTGAGTTATTGAAGCAGCGTTCCGACATTAAATTTTTAATTTATGGCGATGGTGATGAACGGGATGATTTGGTCGCATATTGTAAGAATCATCATCTTGATAATGTTATCTTCAAAGATAAATGGATTGACCCGAAGTTTGTTCCGTATGTTCTATCATGTGCAACCGTTAACATACTCAATTACATGCAGGGTTCATTTGCGAGTTATGGAGGTAGTCAAAGTAAGCTGTTTCAGTACATGGCTAGCGGTAGACCTATTTGTTGCAATTTAAAAATGATGTTTTGCCCAATTACTAAAAATAATCTTGGGATTGCCCGCGAATTTACTTCTCCTAAGGAGTATGCCGATGCAATATTGAGTTTAGTAAACATGGACACAACTGTTAGACAGGAAATGTGCAATCGCGTTCGAAGTACTGCATATGAATACGATTATAAAGCACTAACTAACCATTTGATCCGTTTGATAGAGGATTGAT
>ERZ795031.5647-NODE-5647-length-9972-cov-4.741958_pt1 | contig 9972 bp, 8 predicted proteins | sample MGYA00375123_ERZ795031 | MGnify/ENA primary metagenome ERZ795031 (study PRJEB30166, sample SAMN05720159) | activated sludge metagenome | isolation source: anaerobic digester from wastewater treatment plant | place: USA | collected 2015-04-21 ... | reverse complement strand
GACAAAGGGGGTGATCCAACAGCGGACAACCCCCCTTGATTGTCCGGCGCGCCCTCCCGTCTTGCCCGGGGCTTGAACGGTCGGATCCTCAGCCCGTTTCTTCCACACCCGCAAGCGAAAGAATCGGATCATTCAAGACCCGGCCCCGCTGCCTTCGAGGGAGGGTCATCGCGAGGCACGGCGCTCTGCGCTTCGGCATCTCCCCCCAACGAAACAAACGAAATGAACGAAATGAAAGAATAGACGTGTTTTACTGTACCCATAAACCTGCTCCGCGGCCTTTGGCCCCTCCTTTTGAAAACTCAAAGCCCCTCCCTCCCCCTTTAGAGGCTGTGTCATAATCGGCTATCGTCATTGCGAGCGACCGCAGGGAGCGCGGCAATCTCAATCTTTCCGAGGATATCCGAGATTGCTTCAGTCGCCTCGCTCCTTCGCAATGACATTGCGACACAGTCTCTCTTAGCAAAGGGGGAAGAGGGGGATTTCTTGTCTTGAGGTTCTTTCCTCCAACGAAACAAACGAAATGAACGAAATAGACGTATTTTCCTGAACCCCTGCACCTGCATTGACAGCGAAGCAGCCTGTCCCTGCAGCGCCCTCCATTGCAATCCCTGCAACTGCACGGAATGGAAAGAATGCATTGACATTACAGGGACTTTCGCGCTATATGAGTAGGCGAGTGCAGGACGGAAGGCTGGTGGAAGCACATGCGGACGCTTGAGTCGATCAGCACGATTCTGAAAAAGAACAAATCCGGATTCCATGAGACGTACAAGGTCCGAGAGATCGGTGTGTTCGGGTCCTATGCGCGACGCCGTCAGAAAGCGGACAGCGACGTGGATATTCTCGTGGAATTCGACGAAGCGCCCGATTTGTTCCTATTCCTCGAGTTTGAGGGAAGACTCGAGAAATTGCTGAAGAAGAAAGTAGACCTCGTCACGAAGCAGGCACTCAGGCCGGAACTCAGGGAACGCATACTCCGTGAAGTGGTCTACGTATGAAGAGGGAGTACACTTATACATCAAAGATATTCTGCAGAGCATCCACCAGATAGAATCATTTGTAGAAGGCCTCCGATACGAAGAGTTTCGAAAAGATGACAAGACAGCCAGAGCGGTCATCCGAAAGCTGGAAATCATCGGTGAGGCCGCCAAGCAAGTCCCGACCAGAACAAGACAGACGCATTCGGAATTGCCATGGACCGAAATGGCAAGGATGAGGGATAAACTCATCCATAGTTATTTCGGTGTTGACCACGAGATTGTCTGGAAGGTTGTCAAAGAACGCCTGCCCTAAGTGAAAGCCAATTTAGAGAAAATCATCGCACAGTTGGACTGAAAGGAAGCACTTGCGCTTCTCTCCCCCAATCCTGCCCCTTCTTATTCGAACCAGCAGCACTAACCGAACCAATAGATGACTTGCGGGCAGAAAATCCACGGGTTCGTGGAGCACAACGAGATGCTCAGTCATTCCGGAATTGCTTTTGTCATGCTCAATGTGTAGGCCATCTCCATAGAAACGGCAACGACGGTCCATGATAAGTATGCACAGTGCTTGGACGCAATTGAGCCGCATTAGAATTACAAGCCTGTTTCGATTCTTCGTGGTGCTCAAGATTGCCCGATATTCTGAATCGCTTCAATGATTCGGCAGGGTCATGAGAGGAAGCCAGGGGGCACGGGTGGTCTCCATGCCGGCGATAGTCATGATTCCAATCGTGTCCGCAGTGGTCGTCTATCATCCCGGGCACGATCAAGAGGCATCGGGGTTCGACTCCATTCCCAAAGCGCGTTGGTAGGGAGTGATGACCCTGACAACCGTCGGATACGGGACCATGTGCCCCATGACCCCGTCGGGGAAACTGCTCGAAGCAATCGTGGTGCTGGTCAGCCGCGGCCTGCTTGTGCCTTCTTCCGGGATTGTCGCGGCGGGCTTTACGGAAGAGATGCGATGCCGGGATGTCATCTGTCCGCACTGCGGCAAAAAGATCGCAGGCAGCGAGCAAGAGCACAGGTCGGGTTGAGACGATTGATTCATGCGCAACATCTGCAGGAGAAACAGAGGGCGGGCAAATTGGATCGGGGTGGCACGGAGACGCTTTGTTTCCTGGCGCGACGGAATGAGCCTGTCACAGTGACGCATCACAGCTTAGTTTGAAGCAAAGCGCATCCGATATCGCATCGGGTAATGGTACCGGGCGGATTGAGTCGGACGTGATCAGCTTGGCAACTTCGTCCTGGCCCATGACCACGCGGAACCATTGCTCGCGATCGCTCATGACGCGATACTGTCTTTCGTCGGCGGTGCCGGCCAGGTACGGGAGATACACGACGATGGGCTGGCGCCCCTCGGCCTTGCACCCAAGCCTGTCGACGCGGCCGGTACGCTGCTCGATGGTGCTGGGATTCCACGCAAGGTCGTGGTGGATCACGTGCCGGCAAAAACGCTGAAGGTCCACGCCCTCTCCCATGACCTGGCTGCACACGAGGATGTCGGGGAAAAAGGGCGTATTGAAGGCGCGCATGAGGCGCGCGCGGGCTTCTCGCCTGGTTGCACCCATGGCCACCTGGACATTTGCCAGCGTCACGGTGCCCGCGGGCAATTCGGGGTCGTCCTCCGCATCGCCTTCCACGCGGATTCCTCCTGTCTGGGTTCGTCCTGCCGCTTCCAGGTAGAGTTCCCGTTCCTCGGGGGAGCACCGTTCCGTCAGAAACTCTATGAAGCCTCCCAATTTCTGGAGCCAGGAAAGGCCTGATCCGTCGGCGCATTCCAGGGTTCTTTGCACCGCGTGATCCGGGGTGATCGCATCCAGCTCGGCAAGCGGGAAGTAGCGGACGAGGGTTGTCGGGACGCGCAGGAACCGGCGCATGATGTGTGTCAAATCTTCGCGTTGTGCAGGGGTCATCCTCGTTTTCTCGATGATCTTCTGATGCGCCTGCATGATTTCACCGAGAGCTGCATCCACCGCCCGCCGCCCCGGGGAATCGACATCGTCGAAGAAACGCCTCTGGATCCGGTCCAGGAGTTCCTCGAGTTCGCCATCCGTCGCCGCCCGCCCGGCTGACTGCAGCCTCTGCCTCCCTGCCGTCATGATCCGCCGGTCGATTTCACGGCTTATGTGGATGCGCAGTGAACGCACCGTGTAGCGATAGAAGGCGAATACGAGAACCTTCTCCCCGGCTTCCCACAGATCGACGACTTTCCTGACCGTCGCATCGACCTTCGGGTGCGCCGCGCTGCTGCAGCTCTTCAGCGCGCGATCGAACTCTTCCAGGTACCAGCCGGCATGGGACAAATCGACCGCCTTCTGCAGGCCGTCGTCGAGCCCATCCTTTGCCTCTTTGCGGCTCTGCCGCGTCGAGCGGAAGGCCTCGTAGGAGGAGGAAAGCGCTTCTCCCAGCAAATCGTCTTCCGGTCTCGCGGCGCTGCGGGCGGCCAGGAAGAACGGGAGCATTTGTCCGGGCGGTATCGGCAGGCCGTTCGAGGCATCCTGCCCGGCGATGGATGCGCCGGCCATGCGGCAGCGGCGTCTGATGTCCGTGCCCGCCCAGAGCGTTCCCTTGTTGTGGCGGACAATCCAGGTCTGCAGGGCCTGCTGTGCCGCATCGCGGCCGCTCTTTGCGGCGGCGTAGGCGTCAACGACGGCACGCAGGCGGGCGTTCAGGGCTTCATGGGGGGCCTCAAGCGTTTTTTTCCACCAGTCTTCAACTGAGCCTTCGCAGTCCCCGGGGCTGAGCCGGCTCCAGGTCTGCTGAAGTCGAATCGCCGCGCGCTGGCTGTCATCGAGCTTTTTACTCAACTCCTGCATCAGGCCGCTGAATGCGTCCACGGCGCCCAGAGCGTTCTCGTCCCACCGCACGTCGCCGAATCGTTCGAGCACCCGCACCAGTTCACGATGCCCGAGTTGGAACGGCGTGGCCGTGAGAAACAGCATTCGGTCGAATGCTCTGGCCATGGCCCCGTCCCCCGTGCGCAAATCCTGCACGACGTTCGTGGTCTGCAGCTGTCTCGCGAGAGATGTCTTCGGGTTTTTCAGATGGTGTGCCTCGTCCATGACAAGCAGGGGGGAGCGCCAGGCGGCCCGCACCAGGATGCGATTCCACAACTTCTGCTCGACATGGCGCATGGCGTCGCGCGCCTCCTTGAGCCGCTCCGAGACCCGCTCATCACCGCCGCGTGCCACGATCGGCATCGTTCTCAGCGCCTCGGCCAGCGGGGCGAGGTCGAGCCGGGGCAGTGCCTCTATGACGGCTCCGGGAACGGGATCATCCGGCAGCCGCTTTTTTTCATCGGGAACCGCACTGTTGTAGATGGCCATCCACGCGTTCGGCGGCTCCTGCAGCAGCCGCTGCCATAATTCCTCTTTCCAGTCGTGGGCGCGCTCTTCTCCGATCGCCCGGATCAGCTCGGCAAGAAACCTGTGTATCTGCCTCTTCACCTGCGCCAGGCGGCCGTCCTGGTCCTGGCCGTGGCGGCGCAGGGCCTCCGCAATGAGGTGCAATTTGATCCACTTGTCCGACTGCCGGCGGCTCATCGCACCCTGGGCGAGGAAGATCATGTGGCAGCGTGTCTCCCGCGGATCGTCCATCAGCCGCATCAGGTCGATGCTGTGCCGGGCCACGTTGTAGCGGACGGCACTTTCCTCCGGCGCCGACGCCCGGGAATCGCCGCCGCACTTCACCGGCCAACGATCATCGAGATACAGTTCGCAGAACGCGCCGAGATCCTGCACCCATTTGTCCACGAGGTTTGCCGGGACCATCACGATGACGGGCCCGAGCGGATTGCGAACGGCCACGCTGTACGCGACGGCCAGTGCGACAAACGTCTTGCCCATGCCGACGTCGTCGGCCAGGACCACGCCGGGCTGCCGCTGCAGCCGCCTGAGGATCTCCTCCACCTCGGCGCGCTGCCTCTTCTGGTCGGCTTCCGGCACCCGGGCCTTCAGCCGCGTGCCGAGCACGAGCTCCTGCGGCGGGCTGTAAATGTCGCTTACCGTCTGCATGTATCCAGCACCCGTTCCCAGAAAGAAAGCAGTTCTTCCGACAGCCGGCTGCGCCGTGCTTCGACGTGCCCTCGGAGCTTTTCCGCCAGCTCGCTGAGGAACGCCCTGAAGGCGTCATCAACGACGGCTTTTGGCAGAGACCCGTCTTCGGTCCGGTAATCGACCTCCCGGAGAACAAGGAGAAAATCGGCAAGTGTCAGCAGGACCTCGTCGGCCTTGCCGTCGGCATTTTCGAAATCCCGCACGAGGCGCTCCGCCAGCGCGGAAACGCCCAGCAGGCCCCGCAGCCGCCAATCCAGGGCCGCCAGGCTCCAGACCGGACGCTGGAGATGGGCTCGCAATTGCCCCAAAATGCGTGCGCGCCGCCGGACGCGATGGAGAAAGGTCGCCTGCAGATCATAGCGCCTGAGGGGGTCCAGGTCGCTCGGGGTTGCCGAGTCGAGATCCTCGTCATAGGCATCCGGGGGCTGCTGCTGCTTCGCCCAGGCGCGAAAGGCGGTGCCTGGATCGGCGGCCGCGACGATCAACAGCATGTCTTCGGCGGACATGTGCTCCAGGCGGGGTGGCGGCGGAAGGTGGCGGCTGTCTTCCACATTGAGCGGCAGGAACGCCTCGTGGCCCGCCCATCGGACAAGGACTTTTTCAGGCGGATGCGGGGGTTCCCAGGGGATTCCGACCGCGGATGGGCGGCCCTGCGCCGCCCATCCGGTCGACGTAAGCAGTTCCCGTGCGTCCTGGCCGCACGCGTGTGTGCACCACTCTTCGGGAAGTCCGCCCGCATCCAGCCTCAGCACCACTGTGCGTCGGGTTCCGCCGCGATACAGGGCGGAGAGAAAACCGGGGGGCAGGGCGGGCGCCGCGTCCTGCCCTCCCTCGTTTTCCTCGGGCGGTGAGCCCAGCCACTCCGCCTTGTCCGGCTCGGCAACCGTCGACACGTCCGGCCAGACCGCTTCCAGCTGCCCGCTTTCTCTCGCATAGGCAGCGCGATCGACAATGGTAAGAAGGTTGGCTTCGGCGTTTCTGTTCTTTACGAGACCCAGACCCGCGCAGGTGAAGTTGGACGAGCCGATCATCAGGGCGGTGTATGGCTCTGCAAGAAATGCGATCATCTTGGCATGCCAGGGGCGCTGGTTCCTGTCCGGGTCCGTCCCCGGCAATTTCTCGACGGTGACTTTGCAGCTGTAGTTCGGCGGGGTCAGCATCAGGGATTTCGGCGCGGCCAGCCGGGGCACGGCAGACGAATCGCCGGAATGGACGGACGGTACACAGACCCTGAGTCTGCGCTGTCCCCCCCGCGCCATCAGCTTGCACAGCTCTGCCGCCGCCTTGCTGATCGTGGCGTCCGTGTCGAAGAATGGCGATGCCACCCAGGCCTCCCGGGGAGATGCGCCGCGTGCCCGGCATGCCTGGACGGCCTCCCCGAGGCTGCTCCGCCCGCCGCCGCCGGCCGCAGGCAGGGTGAACACGAGGTGCTGCCGGATCGGGTCCCTTCGGCGCGATGCGCCCCATTTCCCCGCATGCCGTCCCACCTGCCCCAGGAAATCCTCTGCGCGACGTATCTCCGGCGGGCTTTCCGCTGCCCCCGGGACGAAGGCCAGAAGGCTGCGCAGGAACGAAACCGTCTCCAAGAACAGCTCGATCCGGCCGTCGCTCGGCGTCAGGTCGACCGCGGCGGCAACCTCCTGGTTGGTGCGATACCCCTGCTCGGTTAGGTTGGCCGAGGCCACGATGATCCGGATGTGCCGGGCCCAGGCCAGCAGGCTGATCTTCGCATGCTGCCTGGCCCCGCGAATCCGGACGGGGAGCACGTCCCAGCGAAGCGAATGCTCCTTCCCGGCCTGCGTGTAGTCGGCGAGCACGGCGGCATAAGCGCTTCCGAGACGCTTCTCACGCTCCAGGAGGAACGCCAGATCCTCGCGATTCGGCTCGGACTCTATCTCCAGAAAGCGCGCCAGGCACTGCTCCTCGAACAGGGCCGGGGAAAAGGTGAACGTCGTCGCAAGGCAGCCGACGGGTTCGCCCGCGCCCTGCGGCGGCCGCCACAGCTCGAGCATGGCGCCGCTGCCGGTAGTTTTCCTGCGTTTGCTCATTTCAGGTCCATGTAGAAGCGGCGGATGGGCCGGCCTCTGTAGTCATGCACGTATCGCCCGGGCAGGAGCTCCCGCTCGGGTTCGCGGTACTGTTGCCGGATGTAGATGCGGCCTTCCCCCAGATCGTCGAACCAGGGCCGCTTTCCCTCTGCCGATTTTTCTCTCTGGACTTCCCTGTGATGGTCGCAGAGGGCCCGCGCGCAGGCGACCGCGTCCAGTCGCTGCGCGAAACGGTCGAAACGGCAGACGAAAAGACCCTGGAGCGAGAGACGGGCGAGGGGTACCTCCCCGAGGGCGCGATGGGCCGCCTCGAATCGACCATCCAGCCCGTCGGTACTGGCCCTGAATTTGATGTTTTGTGCGATCAGGGGGATGTCATACCCCTGTGCATCAGGGGTGGAGGCCTGGGCCTTCAGCACGTCGAATCCGTCCTGGAGGCTTCGGGCAAAGGTTTCATAGGCTCTTATGGCCGCGAGCAGGCGCGCATACTCGGGGGCCGCTGCCTCCAGCCTGTCGTGCAGGCGTTCCTCCGGATAATCCGACTCGTCGGCCACCGCGAATTCATCCTGGAGCCGCCAGATGGCCGGCAAGGCGCCCAGCCGGCGTTCGCCCGTCGCATGAAGGAGATCCCGAAGATACCGTTTTTCCCTTTCCCGGCAGGCCCCGGGGGCAAATGCCGCAGCCAGCCTGGCCCACTCCTGACCGCTCCACCCCGGTTTTGTCCGCGGCGGTTTCTCGCCCAGGCTGCGGCGCACGGCCTCTTTCCAGGCCGCAAGCAGGGAGCGGGCACCGTCGACCCCGTCGAAGCCCATGTCGCGCGCCCATGCGTCCGCCAGTCCCTCCGTATGGGGACCGGGGCCGAGATGAACGTCCGCGATTCCCAGGTGCACGGCCAGCCGTTTGTAAACCCCGTGGAACCCGAAGACCCTCGGGGTCTTTAGATAGCCGCGCGCGTCGAGGTAGCCCGGCTGGACAATCGCCCGCTTTGTCACGAGCGTTCCCGGTACAGCCGATATGTCGGCATCGTCGCCCATCTGCCGGATCAGGGCTTCCACGACGAGCCACTCCCAGACGAGGAAAGGGGAGGCGTCGCGCTGCATCGGATCGCCCTCGAGCCCCTCGGTCACCATCGTGCCCAAGGCCATCGCCGTGAGAAACCGGATGCGGTGCATCCTCTCCCTGACCCCGGGCACCAGCTCCACCGCAAGCTTGTCGGCAATCTGGTACAACCCCAACGGATCGAGCGATCCCTCACCGATTCCCGGGGGATCATAGCTTGTCAGGAATGGGAACGTGACGGCCATCGTTCAGTTCACCCAGCCAAACGAACGGGTTGAAACGTGTTTATCCTTCCAGCGGCATCTCCAGCGGCCTCGAGCGCTGAAGCAAAAGCCAGTCGCCGTTTTCCGTGAGCGCTTCTCGTCCGAGATCAATCATCAGTTTTTCCGCCGTCTCCAGGTCATTCTTCTCGATGTACTGGCCGATGACGCCGACCGCTCTCCGGTACAGGGAGTCCATCCGCTGATATTGCTTCATCTCGTCCGACAGGCCGCGCTTTTCGACGTAGGCGGCCCGGGCGGCGCCTATCGCGATCAAGATGTCGACCGCCACCAGCATGACCGAGGAGATCGTCCAGTCCTTGACATCCTCCATGCCCAGGATGTTTTCGACGTTCCCGAAGTAGAAGATGGAAATCCCCTTCAGCAAAAATATTCCCAGGACGAGCAGCATGGCGGCAGTGAAGAGGCGCATCGTGAATTTTTCCTGCGCGTTCACGTTTCTCTTTTTTTCGTTCACCCTCCGTCCGAAGAATTTTCCCTGCTCGCGGACCCAGTTGTTCATGGCCAGTTCCAGGGCCTTTCTCCTGGCAGGTTCCGGCACGGGGGCGCAGGCGCCGTCCGAAAAAAGGCTGATGTTGCGGACGGAGTGGAGGATCCAGTTCATCTCACCCCTGTATTTTCGGAGATAATGATCCTGTACGTCTTCTCTCGAACCGATCAGTTTCCAGAACAGCTGCACGCGCAGCGCTTCGGCCAGGGCCCTGTAATCATTGTACTTGTCCTTGATCTCCTGCCGTTCGACGGACCGGTAGTAGAGATAGACGAGGCCCAGGATCACGGGGAAAAGGGCCAGCACGTAGGTCGCCGGCAGGAGCTCGCTGAATATTCCCAGGAATGAGAAACTGACGACAGCGCCCGCCAACAGCACCTTGAGGGCGCGCTCGGTCGTGATCTCGAACTGCGGGGCGAGGCTATCGGCGCATGCATAGAGATGCAGGAGCTTCGTCAACGCGACGGGCAGGCCGGCCTGATCTTTCGGGGAAATGAGCGCCTGGCTGCTTCGATCCACGGCACCCGGGCCGCACCGGAGTCTTGCGTCCCTATTGAAGGCGTTGATTTTCCGCAGAGTCCCGGCGTAGTGAAGTTCAGCATCCTGTATCCTCGATGCCGGGTCCGCGCTGTTCGTCTCGTCCTTTTTCCACAGGGCAGGGTACAGGATGCCATTTTTTTCGTCCATCAGGCAGTCGCCGGCCTCGGGCTTTGCCGCCGGTGACGTTATCCGGGCATCCTTGAGCTTCCTTCGCGTGAAGATGTAATGCACCGGGCCGCTGTTGGGGACGTCGAACAGGTCGTGCTTCACAATGGACTGATCGTAATTTCCGGACAGCCGGCTCCTGACAATACCCGACGTCCCCGCGGCTTCATGCAGGTCTTTGCCGTTCCATAGGGCGATGAGGATCTGGCTGTGCGCCGCCACGTAGTTGCCGGCTACGGCATACTGCCTGCTGCGGTGTTCCCCATTCGTCTTGACGGTGACCGGTGTGCTGTCGGCGATCAGCGGCATCTCGAGAATCGCTTCCGACGTGTCGAGGAAAGA
>ERZ795031.5617-NODE-5617-length-10014-cov-8.886936_pt1 | contig 10014 bp, 10 predicted proteins | sample MGYA00375123_ERZ795031 | MGnify/ENA primary metagenome ERZ795031 (study PRJEB30166, sample SAMN05720159) | activated sludge metagenome | isolation source: anaerobic digester from wastewater treatment plant | place: USA | collected 2015-04-21 ... | reverse complement strand
TTGGCGTGGAGTTTATTCCTACGAAAAACTTTTATGTGATGGCTTCTTATAACCATCGTCGAAATAGAGAGTTCTCTTTGGAGGATAAAAAATCCATCAACGGTTTCTCTTTTGGTGCCGGATTGTATGTCTATAAGTTCAATTTGGGTTTTGCATATTCGCAATATGCGGCCGCAGGAAACACTTTGACGTTCTCTATCGGCACATCCTTGGACTCGTTTAAATGAAATTAGTATGGTTGATGACAAAGATGAGAGTCATTGTCGTTTTCCGTTATTTAATGTATCTTTGAGACGAAAAAATAACATTTGAGGAGTATGTGTAGTCGTAAGATTGCCGTCTCAGTTTATTAATACACGTTATGAAAAAAATTATAGTGGCCATAGATGGCTTTTCCTCTTGCGGAAAAAGTACCATGGCTAAAGATTTGGCAAAGGCAGTTGGTTATGCTTATGTTGATAGTGGTGCTATGTATAGAGCAGTTACTCTTTTTTGCCAAAAACGCGGTTTGATAAAAAACGATGTGGTTGATGAAGAGGCGTTGAAGGTGTTGATTAAAGACATCTGTATTGAGTTTCGTCTGAATAAGGAGACGAAAAAGAATGAGACATTCCTAAATGGCGAAAATGTAGAGAACGAAATACGCTCATTGACTGTGTCTAATCAGGTGAGCATCGTTAGTGCCGTTGGTTTTGTTCGTAAGGCAATGGTTCTTCAGCAACAAGCTTATAGTAAAGACAGAGGTGTAGTGATGGATGGCCGTGACATTGGTACGGTTGTTTTCCCGGATGCCGAATTGAAGATATTTTTGACAGCTTCTCCAGAAATTAGAGCTCAACGAAGATATGACGAGTTGAAGCAGAAGGGCCAGGAGGAGAGTTACGAAGCTATTCTTGATAACGTAAAGAAAAGAGACTATATCGACCAAAATAGGGCCGAAAGTCCTTTGCGCAGAGCAGAAGATGCTGTGCTTCTCGATAATGGAAACATGACGATTGATGAGCAGAAACAATGGTTGCTTGATCGTTTTTCTGAAACATTGAAGAGAGTGAACAATGGAAATTGAAATTGATTCTGATTCCGGATTTTGCTTTGGAGTGACTACCGCTATCAATAAGGCGGAAGAGGAACTTCTTAAAGAAGAACCTCTCTATTGTTTGGGCGATATTGTCCATAACAGTATGGAGGTGAATCGTCTTTCCAAAAAGGGACTGAAGACGATTGATCATAACCAGTTCTTCCAACTTCGTAATAAGAAGGTGCTCCTTCGTGCTCATGGCGAACCGCCATCAACTTACGAGATAGCAAAGGAAAACGGAATTGAAATCATCGATGCTACATGTCCTGTAGTGCTGAATCTTCAAAAAAACATAAAAAAGGCTTACTTGAGCAGCAATACTGAGGATACTCAGATTGTCATTTACGGAAAGATTGGCCATGCCGAAGTAAATGGTCTGGTAGGACAGACCGAAGGTCATGCTATCGTGATAGAAAGTCTGGACGATTTGAACAAAATAGATTTCACGAAAAAAATAAAGCTTTTTTCTCAAACAACAAAATCTATTGGGAATTTTGATCAAATCGTAGAAAAAATCAAAGAAAATATAACAGATTGTAAAAATTTTGAATTTAATGATACTATTTGCCGACAGGTAGCTAACCGAATCCCTAAAATAATTAATTTTGTCTCCAAACATGAACTCGTTTTCTTTGTAAGTGGAAAAAAGAGTTCAAACGGAAAGGTGCTATTAGACGAATGCCGTAAGATTAATTCAAACATTCATCTGATTTCAGATTTGGAAGAATTGGATTTTTCTATGCTGGAAGGAGTAAATACTGTTGGTATTTGTGGTGCTACTTCGACTCCTAAATGGTTAATGGAGGAACTGAAGAGTAAGATAGAACGCTATCTTGAAACTAAAAAAGCTTAGTTAATCTAAGAAACAAGTTTCCTTGAGTTTTATTTTTCGATGATAAAATAATAAAAGTGTCATTCATTGTGTAACTTAAAAACGCAATATATTATGTATGAGGTTAAATGTATTGGAATATTAACGTCAGGAGGAGATGCTCCGGGCATGAACGCTGCTATACGAGCGATAACTAGAACCGCCATATTTCATGGTATTGCAGTGAAAGCTATCTATAGAGGATTTCGTGGCTTGATAACCAATGAGATAACCGATTTTAAGACGCAGAGCGTAAGTAATATCATCCAACAAGGTGGCACCATTTTGAAGACTGCTCGTTGTATGGAGTTCAAAACTCCAGAAGGTAGAAAACAGGCTTATGATAATATGGTCGCTGCTGGCATCGATGCTTTGGTTGTTTTGGGTGGTGATGGTACTTTCACTGGAGCACGTATTTTTGGTCAGGAATATAGCATTCCGATTGTAGGTGTGCCTTGTACCATTGATAATGACCTTTTCGGAACTGATTATACTATTGGATATGATACGGCATTGAACACTATTATTCAATGTGTCGATAAAATACGTGATACGGCTAACTCTCACGAACGTTTGTTCTTCATCGAGGTGATGGGTCGTGATGCTGGTTTCTTGGCTTTGAACTCTGCTTTGGCATCGGGTGCTGAGGCTGCCATAATCCCGGAAATTGTAACGGCTGTTGATCAGTTGGAAGAGTTGATCGAAAACGGTTTCCGTAAATCAAAGAACAGTAGTATTGTAATCGTAGCAGAGAGTGATATTACGGGTGGTGCTTTGGGCGTTGCTGAGAGATTGAAGAAGGAACATCCGGAGTACGATGCAAGAGTTTCTATTTTGGGTCACGTGCAAAGAGGTGGTTCTCCAACTGCTGCAGACCGTGTTTTGGCCAGCCGTTTGGGTTCTGCTGCCATCGATGCTTTGCTTGACGAACAACGTAGTATTATGGTCGGTATCGTAAATGATGAGATCGTTTACGTTCCATTTAACAAGGCAATTAAGGATGAAAAGGAACTGAATCGTTCTGTTCTTGATATCTTGAGAATCTTGTCTATTTGATTCTCACTTGAAAAACGATATATCTTTGAAGCTGTGTCTAACAAGGCACAGCTTTTTTTCTGTTCATATTATTCTTTACGTTATTGATGAAAGTCCAATAATGTCAGAAGATAAACGGACTAGGTTTTTTTGCTTGATATCCACAGATTTATTATTTTTGTCTACCTAATAATTCAAAATAATATCTAGATGAGAAATTTGAAGTGGATATCTCTTTTGATGGCTCTTTTTACAAATGTTGCTGTCGTTTTTTCTCAATCCTATCGTTCGCAAGAGACTATAGATTACATCGAGAAGTATTATAAAGTAGCGATCCGTGAGATGTATAAATACCATATTCCAGCTAGTATTACTTTAGCTCAGGGAATTTTGGAGTCGGGAAGCGGTCGTAGTGATTTGTCTGAAAAGGCCAACAACCATTTTGGAATCAAATGTACGAGCGATTACACAGGCGACAAATTTTTCAAAGATGATAACATAAAAAATGACTGCTTCCGAGTTTATGAACATGCAGATGGTTCGTACCGCGATCACTCTCTGTTCTTGACCACAAGAGCTCATTATGCGAGCCTTTTCAAACTTGACATTACCGATTATAAGGGTTGGGCCAAGGGCTTGAAAAAAGCAGGCTATGCTACCAATCCAAAATATCCTGATTTGCTGATTGCTGTAATTGAACAGAATCAGTTGTATGAGTACGATAAAAATCCTGAAAAGTATATCTCAAAAAGTGAGGCTGAAAGTTATACTTTGGATGGTAATGAGTCTACTCCAAAAGATAACACAGTGATTGCTCCGAACAATCAGGAGGGTGCCCGTTCTAATATAAATGGAGTGAAGTGTGTTCTGATCAAACCGGGTGATACTTTCTATGCCCTTTCTAAGCGTTATGGAATGACTGTAGAAAAGCTTCAGAAACTGAATGATTTTCCATCTTGGTATGTGCTTAAAGTTGGAGAATATGTTTTCTTGGAGAAAAAGAAGAAGAAAAACACTTCGGTTAAAGTTCATGAAGTAAAGGCTTCAGAGTCTGTTCTTTCGATTTCTCAAAAATATGGAGTAAGGAAAAAATCTTTGATGAAACGAAACAAACTTAAGTCTGAAGATCTAACCGTAGGTCAGAAATTGATGTTATATTGAAAATGAAGAAAATAATCCTTATAGGGTCTTTGGTGCTAAATGTTCTGTTGATGGCACTATGCATCTATATGATGTCTAAACCCAAAAAACGTGCGAAGGATATGCAGATGGTGCATTATTTTTCTCTTCAGCATAGAATACCTGTAAAAGAGGGTGATATTCTGTTTTGGGGAGGTGAGCGCTTTTCTCTATGCAATTGGATGGAGCTGATTGGAGATCAAAGGATTCGTAATCGTGCTTTGTCGGGTAATACAATCAAAGTTGCTTTGCTTAAATTAAATGAGATTCAACAGAGTAAACCCTCGAAGTTAGTGTTGCAGTTTGGCTTGGAAGATTTGTCTTCTGCTTCTGATGCTAATCAGATTATTTTAGATTATGGAGCTTTTGTGGATAGTGTAAGAAAAATATCTCCACAGACCGAAATCATCATTCAGTCATTGCAGCCTATTGATGATGTTTATTCTAAGGTTTTTTTGCCAAAATTGACAAATCTGAAGGTGTTTGATATGAACCAGCTTATTAGAAAAATGGCAAAAGAGAGATCTCTTACTTACGTGAATTTATATGATGATTTGTTGGATCCAAAGACAGGTTCTTTGAAATCTCAATATTCATTGGATGGCTATCATTTAAATAATAGCGCCTATATCATTTGGAAAGACAGAATCGTATCTTTCTTTTAAGTGAAATTAAAAAGGCTGCGTCATGAAATATGTCGCAGCCTTTCTTGTCATTCGAGAATAGCTCTTGTTTCACAACAAAAGTTTCTAATATATATGATATAATAAACAAACTTTGCACTTCACAGTGCTTGATAACAAATGTTTATGTTTTAACGTTTCTTGAAAAATGTGTTACAAAAACAATGAATATTTCAGAAAAACAGAATAAATCAAGGCTTTATTTTCCTGTTTTTATGATATATTATGAAAAAGTATTACATTTATTATATATCAGATACATTGGTCAATATGATTCAGTTAATGTAGTAACTATTTTGTTAGAATCATCTATTTTGTCATTGAATTTATGTTCTGATTTTCTTGAAAATTGGTTTGCTTATTTGTTCTGATTCATGAATTGAAGGGATGTTTGTGTGAATTTTCAAATTATTTTTTCTTTTTTTTGTTTCAATAATATGTGTTTCAAATGTAATTATAGGTCTGTAAATTGATTGTTTTTTTTAATTTAATTTCTTATTTAAGTTTTATTTAAAATTTTTATATAAAATATATTATTTATTCAAAAAATAATTATATTTGTTTAAGTCTAACCAATTAAATAACTAAATATGATAAAAACTAATTATTTATGGATGTCTGTTCTTGCTGTTTCATTATTGTTACCTATTACATCATGTGGAGATGATGATAACTCAGAGGAACCAAAACAAGAACTCCCAACTAATCCAAATGCAGCAACAAGGGTGTTGACTGTGAGCGAACAAAAAACTTTGATGGAGAACATAGGAAAGGAATTTCTAGGAAATGTAAAAGCGTCAGACTTTCAAGGTTTTAAGGATTTGTCTGATCAATTGAAAGAAGTAAATAGCGATGAAGTGAATGACTGGGCTGATGATGGAATTGATGCAATCACAACCTTGTTAAGTACTCATGTAGAAAGTGTCGATACTTTTTACACTAGTGTAGATATAACTAAATATGAGACCTATTCTCGTGTTTATAAATTGTCTGCATTTACTGGCCATTTTGAATTGCAAAATGACAAATGGGTAAGAACTGATGCTGATGATTTGCAATTTATTTTTATGGATAAAAACAATGTTAGGTGTGTGGCAAAAGTAACTTCTTCTGGTTCTCAAAAGCAGTTGCCATTCGTAAGCACTGAAGATTATTCTTACGAACAGTTTTCTTCAGATAATGGATTTGATATCTATGAGTCAACTTATAAAACGTACGAAGATTCTATTGTTGTTCCAGAAAAAATGTCAGTATCTTTAACTCAAGGAACCCAAGAGCTGGCCTCTTTAAATGTAACTACAAATATTTCAATGCTTGGAGACAGTTATGATTTATCAAATGATAAATATGAAATTTCTGCTGCTTTGAATGTAAATGGATTGGTATTTAATCTTAAAAAGGCTAAGTATACTCCAACTAAAGCGGAAGTTTCTGTCGCAATCTCTAAATCAGGTAAAAGTTTGCTTTCAATGTCGGCGTCAGTAGATGGAACATTTTCAAATGATGATCCGAATGTGTCTCAAATGAATGTTTCTATTGATATGTTGGGCAGGATGCAGATAGTAGGAACTTGTCAGGGTTCTAGTTTTTATGATTATCTAATGCAGGCAGAAGAATCAAAATATGACGAAACTGCTTTTAAATCGAATGTAAACAAGGCAAATAATCTGTTTAATTTGGATTTGTATTATTCAAGCGCTATTAAACAAGCCTCTGTTAAATTTGAATCGTTTTATGAGTCTGATGTGGACTTACAAACCTGTCATAAAGTTTGCAGATGGATCTGCTTATAGTACATTCGATGCATTTTTCACTGAGTCAGAATTTGATGGATTGATTAGTAGTTATAATGCATTAGTTGCTGATTTTGAAAACATGATGAACGGAAATTAAAAACTATACATAAAAAACGGGAGATGTGAGGTTGTAAGACCTAAGCATCTCTCGTTTTTTTTTCTTATGAAACGAGTGTTGTTTATGAGTTTTCTCCTCCTGTTTTTTGTTGCTGATATCATGGCACAAAAAGACTCTGTCAGGATGGATACGTTGGGTGCTGTTGAGGTAATTTATCAAAAGCAACCTTCGGCTATAGTGGGCTCTATAAACACGACGATGAAATGGGATTTGAAAAACCTTACAGATTTGCCTAAAATAATGGGTAATGCAGATCCGATGCATTATACTCAATCCTTACCTGGCGTACAAACATGTTCTGAATATACTACAGGCATTTATGTGCAGGGGTGTGATAACGCACATAATTATGTATCAATAGACAATGTGCCTCTCTATAACGTGGGTCATCTATTGGGATTCTTTTCTGTTTTTAATGCTTCTCATTTTTCAGGGCTTCAACTTACAAAATCGGCTCATTCGTCCGATTTCTCCAATCGATTGGGGGCGTCTTTAGATATGCACTTAGTTGATACATTGTCTTCTTCTTTTCATGGAGATCTTGTGGTGGGTCCTATCTCTTCACAAGGTACTTTTGTTTTGCCAATAGGAAAAAAGTCTGATCTTCGTCTCTCTTTGCGCTCTGCATATTTGAATTTGCTATACGGACAATGGTTGAAGTTTGACGGCTCTCAATTGAAATATGACTTTAGTGATTATAATTTGACCTATTCATATCATATTTCTAAAAAAGACAAATTGTGTTTGAATCTCTATTATGGCTATGATAAATTGGGATTGGAAGAGGCTTCAGATGTCTCTACTTTTGATTTGAATTGGAAAAATCATTTGGTTTCATTGAAATGGGATCGTCGTTTTGTAGATTGGACAATGACACATCAGTTGTATAATACCAGATATTCTGATGATCTTTTTATGTCAACAACGTCTTATTCTTTAAGTGTTCCAGCATATATAAATGATTTTGGTTATCGTGGAATTGTAAAGAATGGGTTGTTGAAAATTGGTGCCGATGTGGTTTTCCATTATATACAACCTCAAGATCCAACCCCTTCTGATAATTATGTGCAGAAGAAAACATCTCAAGAACGTCAAAATACACAAGAGTATTCTTTGTTTACAGATATACATAAAAGATTATTTGACAATTTATATGTGGATGCAGGAGTCAGAGGAGTGGCTTATTTTACGCATGATGATGGACATTATGAGTCGTTGAATCCTTCGTCTTCACTGACCTATTATACCAATGGCTTTGGACGTCTTCGATTGCATTATGGTATGTTGCATCAGTATCTTTTCCAATCTGGATTTTCCAATTTCGGAATGCCAACTGAATTCTGGTATTCGTGCAGTAAAACAAGGGAACCTCAGAAGGCTCATTCCTTTTCATTCTCCTATGATTTGGATTTGTTTAAGAAAAAGTATGCGTTTTCTTTTGAAACCTATTATAAGAAATTGTATCAGCAGGAGGAATATGTAGGAAATGTTCTTGATTTTGTCTCTTCTAACTATAAACTCGAAAATTCAACGATAAAAGGTGATGGAGAGAATTATGGCGTTAACCTTATGTTTAGTAAGAAAACCGGAAGGCTGACTGGTTGGGTAGGTTATTCTTATGGACGTGCTTTTAGAACTTTTGAAGAATTGGATTCTCAAACAAAATATCCTGCCAATCATGAGCGTATCCATGAATTAAACATAATGGCGACGTGTCTTCTTGGACGAAGATGGCATGTGGGTTCTACTTTTGTTCTCGCTTCTGGTACACCGTTTACTGCTATCTCTAATCTTTATTTGTTAAATGAACAGATTTTGGCTCAGTATGGTGAACATAATGCTTGTCGTTTGCCCCTATACAAACGCTTGGATCTGTCTGTAAGTTATGACATAAAAAAAGGAAAGAAATTTGAACATGGAATAAATGTTTCTGTCTATAATTTGCTTCGTTCTGAGAATGATTTGTATTACAGAATAAAAATCTATAAAGGCAGATTTGCATATAAACCAATTCGGTTTGTAACGGATATTTTACCGTCTATTAATTATTATATTAAATTTTGATATGGGTAGAATTTTGAGTTTGTTCATGCTTATGCTTGTGCTTTTTTTCTTGGAGCTGTTCTGAGGAAGAAACGTGGCCCGAAAGTTCAAGCCAACTGGTTGTGGAAGGTTGGATTGAAGATGGACAATTTCCTATTGTCATCTTAACCTCTTCTGTACCTGTAACTCAGACTTATCAGAATGTCGATAGTTTGGATCAATATGTGATAAAATGGGCTAAAGTGACGATTAGTGACGAAACAAATTCAGTAGTCTTAATGGGAAAAGTCGATAAAAAATATTTCCCTCCTTATGTTTATACAACTTCTTATCTGCGAGGCAAGGCAGGACATAAATATAAACTGACAGTTAGTTGTGAAGATATGTACGCAGAGGCAGAAACAACGATACCTCAGCCGGTTGAAGTAAATTCATTAAATGTGATTAAAGTGCCAGATTCAATAGCTTCATATAAAGTCGTTGCTGATTTTAGTGATAATCCTTTTGAGAAGAATTATTATAAGTTTTTTGTGGAAGTATACAACAAGGAAAAGAGATTTTTGTCTTCGCCAATGGGACTTGTTGATGATGCTTGTCTGAATATTAATTCGGAGGTGCTGATACAGCCGGGTAAAAGAATTGACGGTATAAATGAATATTCTCCCTATTTCTCAGTGAATGATACGGTGTTGGTTAAAATCACTCAGGTAGATCCTGTCAGTTATGAAATCTGGAAAGGATTTGAGGAGCTTTCGTCACTTTCTCGTAATCCTATTTATATGTGGCATGAAAATATAAAAACCAATATCTCAGGCGGGCTGGGATATTGGTGTGGTTATGGATCTTCTATCTCCTCTGTTGTTATAAAATAGCTTTATTCTATCACTATCTTATTGCCATTAATCAGATAGATTCCGTTTTGGAGTCTTATCATTCGGTTCTCGTTTTCTTTTAAATTGAAGCGATAAACACTTCTTCCGTTGAGGTCGGTCACGTGTATGGTCTGCTCCAAGTTGCATGCAATGTTTACTTCGTTTCCTGCCACTTCAAGCGATATGTTCTCTTTAGGTGCTTTGTCTATGAGAACTTCAGGTATACTTACATAAGGATCAATGTCGACATGCTTGAAATGCAAAGTCTCTTCCATCCATTTTTTATTATTGCTGTCCGCTAAAAATGAAAAAGCATAAAAAAACAGTCTGCAAAGCCTG
>ERZ795031.5614-NODE-5614-length-10021-cov-3.571744_pt1 | contig 10021 bp, 7 predicted proteins | sample MGYA00375123_ERZ795031 | MGnify/ENA primary metagenome ERZ795031 (study PRJEB30166, sample SAMN05720159) | activated sludge metagenome | isolation source: anaerobic digester from wastewater treatment plant | place: USA | collected 2015-04-21 ... | reverse complement strand
TACTGTTATTTTCTCCCGCAATTGGGTTATCGCATTCGGGCAGTGACTCGGAAAAGAATTTGCAGAAATTTGGGTTTGATGATATAATTTCTATTCACGGCCCTTGGGATTTTTATTGGAACAAGTTGATTTATCATGATGAATTATTGAATCAACAGGATACGCTTGGAAAAATTGAAGTTCAATTGCCATCCTATTGGTCCGATTATACAATAAATGGATTGACTCTTCCTGGCTTGGGATTTGGGACTTTTACTAAAACAATTGTACTTTCTTCTGATAAAAAAGGGCCAATTGGTGTTTTGATTCCAGCTATTGATGTCGCATATCAGTTTTATATCAACGGACAGTTGATGGCAAGTGTTGGAACGGTTGGAACAACGGAAAAGGATGAGGTCCCTGGCTATATGAATTCGTTGGTTGAATATTGGCCACAAACAGATACTTTGCAATTGCTTTTTCATGTTTCAAATTTCCACCATCGGCGTGGCGGAATTTGGAAGGAGGTGAAGTTTGGAGAACTGCAGCAAGTGAAAAATTACTTTCTTCGTGACCATGCGCTCGATTTTATATCCCTTGGAGTGCTTTTGGCTTTTGGCCTTTTCTACCTGATTTTTTCTTTTTTCAACAAAGAAGAGAAATCTCTTTTGTTTTTATCGGTTTCCTTTATTCTTGTCTTTATTAGGGGAATTTGTACGAATCATTTTCCTGTCAATGTTATTTTTCCATTGTCGTGGGAGTGGATGGTCAAGCTTGAGTATCTTAGTACTTTTGGCGCTTTGTTGCTGGGGGTTTGGGGTTTCTATTTCATAAAACCTATCCGCTGGATTAAGTGGGTGATGCAGTTTTTCACCGGAGCAAATATTTTGGCCTTAATTGTAATTTTAACTACCAAGGTTGCTGTTTTTTCATACACATTATATGCTTTTTATGTGTTTCTTGTCTCTTTTGTTCTTTTATATGCCATTCAATTGGTGATTGTTATGCGCAGAAACCGCAGCGTTCCAATGCTGTACGTGTTGGGGGCAATTGTATTGGTTTTTGCGGCGTTCAACGACCTTATGATTGCTGCTTCAGATAACTATATTTTCGATTTTTATATCCTGCCCCAAATGTTTATAGTTTTTGTTCTTTTGTTATGGGTAAGTTTTTTTCAACGCTATGCATCAACACTTAAGATTGAAAAACAATTGAGAAATGAACTGACGAATCTTACCATTGAGCTCGAAAGTACCGTTGAAAAAAGGACCTCACAAGTTATTGAGAAAACGCAAATAATTGAAGAACAAAACCAGTTGTTGCAGAAAGATATTAAGTTGAAAAACAGGATTTTATCAATAATAGGACACGACATCCGCAGCCCGTTGTCATTTGTTGTTATGGGCCTCGATGTTGTTTCAGATAAAAATATCGATGAAGGTTACCGGAATTCTTTTGTCCAGAAAATCCTATTTTCAGTAAGCAATCTGGCGTTACTTGTCGATAATTTGCTTTCGTGGGGATTGAGCCAGAATAAACAGCTTACAATTTATCCCGATGAATGTGATCTCTCGACACTGATAAACCGTACGGTGATGAATTATGCCGGAATCTCGGAGAACAAGAAGATTACCTTCTATCAAGATGTGCCGTCGAATGTATCCGCTTGGTACGATGAAAATACTATTCATATTGTTCTTCGAAATTTGCTCTCGAATGCGTTGAAATTTACTCCTCAGGGTGGCGAAATTTCGATCTCGCTTAAGCAAGAATCTGATCAGGTTGTTGTCTCTATATCCGACAGTGGTGTGGGAATTAGTGCTGGCGTAAAAGAATTGTTGTTGTCAGGCAATGATGTGGTTTCAACTGAAGGAACGAATAGGGAAAAAGGTACCGGGCTTGGGCTGATCTTATGCCGTGAACTCATTACCCTTAATAATGGCCATTTCAGTCTTGAAAGTGAATTGGGAACAGGCACAAAAGTTGTATTTACATTGCCTGTAAAAAGTCCACAGTAAACTTAATCAAATAAAGAACTAATCAATATTCTAACGAAAAGAGCAACTGCCGGGGCCGAAAATTCCCGAGGTAATGCTCAGGCTTTCGTGAACCATATTTGTTAACTTTGTGACCATGTCTGAAATTAAAATCTTTAAAGCATCTGCTGGTTCTGGAAAAACCTTTCGTTTGGTCGTCGAGTATTTAAAATTACTTATCAAGAACCCAACCAATTATAAACATATCCTTGCTGTAACATTTACCAACAAGGCAACTACCGAAATGAAAGAACGCATTTTGCGTGATTTGTTTTCATTATCACGGCAGGAGAACAAGCAACTATTACAGTTGTTGATGAACGAATGCCGCGTTTCAGCACAAGATGTGGAGTTGAACTCGAAGCGTGCACTTTCACTCATTTTACACGACTACGATCGCTTTGCTGTAAGTACCATCGATAGTTTTTTTCAGGGAATTCTGCGCTCATTTGCGCGCGAATCGGGCTTGTATGGTTCTTATGAAATCGATCTCGATATGGATGCTGTTTTAGCCGAGGCTTGTGACCGTATGCTTATGAGTATTGATAAAGATACTGAACTGCGCGAATGGCTAACCCAAATGGCAGAAAACCGCTTGCAGGAAGAAAAGGGTTGGCAAATAAAAGATACCATCTTGTCGGTTGGTAAAGAGCTTACTAAGAGTGTTTTTGTTGATTACAGGCTTCATCAGGGATCATTAACCGAAGAACGGGAAAACATCAAGGAACTAAAAAAAACACTGCAAACAATAAAAAAGCAGTATGAAGCAGAGTGCCGAAGGGTTGGAAAAGAGGGACTTGCTCTCATGGAAAAGCATAACCTTTCGTTTGATGATTTTAAATACAAAGGAACCTCATTCCCTAAAATGTTTGAAAAGCTTGCCAACTTCAAGGGTGGTGAGTTAAAAATGGCAAAACGTTTCGAAGATGCTCCAGATAACGTAGAATCATGGTATGGCGACAAAAAGAATACCTCCAGGATTGATGCAATTTATCACGATGGAATGAACCAACTCGTTAAGGAGTTCCTTGATTATTATGAAAAAAATTGGACAAGATATCTTACGGCTAAAGCAATTTATTCAAATATTTTCACCTTAGGGGTGTTGTCTACCTTATCGCAGTTTGTGCGTGAAGTGGGGCAAGAAAACAATTCTTTGCTGTTAAGCGAAAGCGACAACCTTTTGCGGGGTATAATTGCAGGAAACGATGCTCCGTTTATTTATGAAAAAGCAGGCAATTATTATCAGTTTTTCATGATTGATGAATTTCAGGATACCTCAATAGTTCAGTGGGATAATTTTAAGCCTTTGATTACGAACTCGCTGGCTGAGAATAACCCCAATCTTGTTGTAGGAGATGTAAAACAATCAATATACCGTTGGCGCAACAGCGATTGGAAATTACTCAATAGCAACATCAAAGACGATTTGAAAAATTACACCCTTTCAGAAGAAAACCTTAACAGCAACTGGCGGAGCCGAACCAATATTGTTGAATTCAATAATTGGTTTTTCCCTATATCTGCCGCCTTTTTACAAGACGCATATAATCAGGCGAATATTTCCTCGAATCTATATCAGTCTACTATTATTGATGTGTATGCCGACGTGCAGCAAATTGCAGCAAGCAAAAAGAGTGGAGGTATTGTCCAATGTGAATTGATTGATGAGGAAAAGCAACCCGATTATTATAGTGCTACAACCGATCGCTTGATTTCTCAAATTGAAAAGTTGCAGGATGCCGGGGTTAGGGCATCTGAAATGGCTATTCTGGTAAAAAAGAATAACCAGGCCATGGTTGTAGTCGACGCATTGCTCAATTATCAGAAGAATAACCCATTGAAACCCTATAATTTCCAGGTTGTATCTGACGATTCTCTCATTCTTGCGGTAGCTCTTTCTGTACGTTTCATTGTGTCAATGTTCAGGTTTGTAACTTCGCCAGACGACATGGTGAACCGCGCCAACATCGTTTTCCTTTTCCATCATTATATTCTGCCGCAATTGCAGAAAGAAAGCATTTTGGCTGTTGATAATGGGGAAAACAGAGACTTTAGTGGAAAATTAATTAGTGAAGACATCGCCCTTCAATTTTTCCCTTTTTTCAACAATAATGATTCAAAAGTGATTGCCAGGCATTGGGCTTCGCTTTCGATAACCGATCTTACTGCTGAATTGATTGCTCGCTATTCTTTGGATAAGCTGCCTGGAGAACAGGCAAGCTTGCAGGCATTTCACGATGTTGTTATCGATTTCTCTAAAAAAGAAGGGGGAAATCTTGCCAAGTTTCTTGAGTGGTGGGAGCTGAAAGGAAGTAGCTTAAAAGTGCAAACGGCTGTCGACCGGGATGCAATTCGCATTATGACTATCCACAAATCAAAAGGCTTGGAATTTCCTTATGTTTTTCTCCCTTTTTGCGATTGGACTTTTGATGTTTCAGCAAAATCGGGAACCAATTTAATTTGGTGTAAACCTGTTGACGACTTGGGTGAAAAATTTCCGCTGCTGCCGTTATCATATAGTAAAGTGCTTGGTGAAACATATTTTGCATCAGATTATTACACCGAATTGCTCATGTATTACATCGACAATCTTAATTTGTTATACGTGGCTTTTACCCGGGCAGTCGATGGGCTGTTTATTTTTTCTAAAGCAAATCAAAAAAATAGTTTAGACGTAGCAAAACTGCTTACTTCAACATTTAGTACCGATAACGCTTCGTCACTGTTGAGACCATTAACTGAAAGTGCGTTTTCCTACGGCACGCTTGAGTGTGAAAAACGGGAAACAAATCCGGTCAACGAAATTAACTTGTCGGGCAAGATTGATGTTAAGCTGAACCTTTCTAATAGCTTGAAGTTGCATAAGAATTATGATAATTTTCTTGAAGAATCGGAAGAAAAGATGAGTGAAAAAGTAAACGAAGGCACACTTATGCATAGTATACTTTCATTGATAGAAACTTCTGGTGATATATCATTAGCCGTGAAGCAGCTTGTGATTGAGGGAAAAATCAATGTTGGCGAGTCGTCGTTTTTTGTAGAAAAGATTACAGCTTTGCTGCTGAATGAGCAAGTGAAATGCTGGTTTGATGGCTCGTTGAAAATCTTAAATGAAACCACTATTATTTCGCCCGACTTCAACCTGAAGCGACCCGACCGGGTAATGCTGGGCAACGATTTTGCCATTGTTGTCGATTACAAAACTACTTCACTGGTTTCAGAATCGCACCGGAAGCAAGTTCTGGGATATTTGAAAAAAATCAGGCAGATGGGAATCGGAAAAGTAGAAGGGTACGTATGGTACCTGAATTCGAATCAACTAGTATATGTTAGTGAAAATTAAAATTAACTCAAAAGAATATTAAGCGTGAGAAAAATTTTAAATCCGTATCATGATTGTTCTGGCGATGAATACAATTGCTTTGGTTGTTCTCCGAACAATGGAATTGGGCTGCACCTTCATTTTTTCGAAGATGGCGAAGAGTTATATGCTGAATGGCAGCCAGATGCAAACTACATGGGATATCCCGGTATTTTACATGGAGGAATTCAGGCTACTTTGCTCGATGAGATTGGAGGCTGGGTTGTGTATATAAAATGTGAGACAGTTGGCGTAACTCAGGATATGACAGTTAAGTACTTGAACCCATTGCGAATGGACAAAGGTAAAGTTTCATTAAGAGCAAAACTCATTGAACAAACAGAAAAGAATGCAATTATTCTTGCTACAATATTTGATGGAAGCGGGAAATTATGTTCCGAAGCCACATTGAATTATTTTATTTATCCTCAATCAATTGCGGTTAAAAGGTTCTATTATCCCGGAATTGAAGCATTTTATGAAGCCGCTGAAGTACTTGATGATAATGAACTATAAATGCCTTGAATGTGGATGGAGTGGTGCCGAGAATGAGCTCCTTTGCGACTCAACCGATGCTTGTAGTGGGGTGGAGCAAGTAGATGTTTGCCCCAATTGCGGTAGTCAGCATGTAATCATTGTTTTTTCTGAAACTGGCAATTAAAAAAGAAAAAGCCCCGTTTCCGGGGCTTAATCATCGTTGGTCTGTTATTCTTTCTTTTTCGGTTTATCACCAGCAATTGAATCACGCATATTAGTATCAGCGTTAATGTTCTGATATTTCATGTAGTCCATAATGCCCAGGTTTCCATTGCGGAATGCTTCAGAAATGGCTAACGGTACTTGCGCTTCGGCTTCAATAACTTTGGCACGGGCTTCCTGTGCTTTAGCTTTCATTTCCTGTTCAACAGCAACAGCCATTGCACGTCGTTCTTCGGCCTTCGCCTGAGCAATATTTTTATCGGCTTCGGCCTGGTCCATTTGCAGGTATGCTCCAATGTTCTTGCCAATGTCAATGTCGGCAATATCAATGGAAAGGATTTCAAAGGCAGTACCGGCATCGAGTCCTTTGTCAAGTACAACTTTTGAAATGTAATCGGGGTTCTCGAGCACGGTTTTATGCGATTGCGATGATCCGATCGACGAAACGATCCCTTCGCCTACACGGGCAAGTACAGTTTCTTCGCCGGCACCACCTACCAATTGTTTAATGTTGGCACGAACGGTTACCCTTGCTTTACAAATAAGCTGGATTCCGTCTTTTGCAACTGCCGAAACCGGAGGAGTGTTAATTACCTTTGGATTTACCGACATACGTACAGCTTCGAGCACATCGCGGCCGGCAAGGTCAATGGCCGTAGCCATTTTAAAGGTAAGTTCAATGTTCGCTTTATCAGCCGATACCAGGGCATGTACCACATTTTCAACGTGGCCACCAGCCAGATAGTGAGCTTCCAGTTCATCGCGTTTCACAAAGCTAAGACCTGCTTTGTGGGCTTCGATCATAGCACGGGTGATAACTCCCGGGGGAACTTTCCGGAAACGCATAAGGAACAATTGCATCAGCGAGATACGCACGCCCGACACAAGTGCCGAAAACCAAATCCCAATAGGGATAAAGTAGAGGAAAATGAATAGGAGTATTACTGCTCCTACGATGAGTAAAAAAATGGGTAATTGAGTCATCTTTTATTCTTTTATTGGTTCTACATATACTGAGTTGCCCTCTATTTTAAGGACTTTTATTTTTGTGTGAGGATCGACAAATTGTCCGTTTGTTCTAACTTCAAGGGCTATTCCATTGATTTTTGCTTTTCCTGCAGGGGCCAAGCGGCCAATGGTTTCGCCGATATCTTCTGGCTTTATTTGACCTTCTTCAATATTTTTCATTTTCCCGTCGATATCGGTTTCGAGCATCATGGGTTTCATTGCTTTCCCTTTGAATATGAGGTATAAAAGCGTTGGAACAATAATCAATTCAACTACCAGTGTAATAATTCCCCCGGCACTTCCCATTGTTTTCCATGCAAAAAGAACAGCTCCGGCAAATGACAGTAAACTGCCTACTCCCGCAATCGAAACTCCGGGGATAAGCATAAACTCAACAAAAAGGAGTACAATCCCGAGGATGATGAGCATGATGATAATTAGTATTTCCATAGTGTAGTTAAAGGGTTTAAGTTATGAAAAATAATCCGGCTAAACAATCTTTGCATTTAGTTCCTTTTCAATAAGGGCTCTGCGTAATGGGCGCAATGTTTTGATGTCCCCTTTTTTTACATCGCAGCTTCCTTTATAATGAATAAGTAAAGTGCACTGTGTAGCTTGTTGTGGCGTGTGGTCGCATATTTTAATCAATGCATCAATCACATAATCAAAGGTGTGAACATCATCGTTTAGTAGTACCAGCTCGTGTTCCTGATCATTTAGCGCAGAATCTTCAAACCGAGGAATTTCTTTATATTTTTCTTTGGTCATTGGCCAGTCAATTTTAGTGCTTCGTTCAAAGGTATTCTTTTTCCGTCTTTTATTGCAATAACAAACGCATCTTTAACACTTTCCTGACGAATTTGATTCTGAAGTTTTACGGCATCTTTTATGTTGGTGAGTTCGCCTATGGTGTATACAATATAATTATTTTCGTCGGTATATTGATCTATTTTTCGGAGAACCGATATTTTCTTGAACAACTTTTTTGTCGACTCAGGAAGCTGTGTATTGTATTTCCCAATTTGTATCTTAAAAACAACCTGATTAGCTGTTGATTCCGGAACTTCTGTTATTGGTTCAGTTTCTTGAATTGTAGTGCTGTCGGTAAGTTGCGCTGTTGTGTCGGCAGGTTCTTCCATTTGGGGAAGTATCACAGGCAATTGCTGTTTCATTATTTTTTCTTCGTCGGCTTTTCGTATCGAGTCATTTTGCGCTGCCAGTTTCCATTTTTCATCTTCTTGGGCTTTTTTCCACCATTCTGCTTCCAACTTATTGGCAAGCATTAGTTTTTCGTCTGACAGGTTCTTGGTGCGCATGATTTTTTGCTCCAGATCGAGCACTTTTGTAGACAAATAATGCTTATTTTCACTTGAATATGATTTTGAATACTCGGTACGCAGACTATCGACTTCTTGCATCAATATTTTAAGTAATCCTGCATTTGTCCACCCGCCAATAAAGTTCTTTTTCCCTTGGTTTGTTTTAAATTGCCCTATTCGAGAATAGTATATTTCGGAGCTGATAATGAAATTAATCGTGGTGTCGATAAGCTCCGCGGGAATCTCAACAATTTCTTCTTCGCGGACCTTTTCTTTGTTTGCTTTTCTTTTTTCATTCAAGCGGTTAAGAAAGATTTCAGGATCCTCAGAAACGGTAAATGGATTGATGCTCTTTTTGCAAAGGCCAGTAAGTTTGTCAATTTCAAGTTCTTTTCTTTCAATCTTTGTGGCAAGTTTTGAGAATTCGTTATAAAACGAAGTCGCAATTTTGAAATTATTGAGGGCATGTTGGTTTTTTGCCAAAAAATAGTTTATATCGTATGGGGCATTGTCGCTCTCATATTGTTGCAACAATTGGATGGTTTTTTCTCCAAAACGGTTCGTCTCGGTAAGGCAGACTCCAGTGTAGTAATTTAACGAATAATCAGTAGGGTTTAAGGTTCTCAACGAGTCAAAATAAGGCAACGCTTCTTCATATCTTTTTTGTTTAAATAGCTCATAAACATCTATATTCCCATTTGCATAAGCAGGAAAACCACACGTTAACAAAACAATTATGATTAAAAAAATGTTACTTTGTATGTGCTTTTCAATTATCATTATTAGCGTTGTTCAATTTGTTCTAAAAGTATCAACCAATTCAGTTTTTTCCAAGTAATAGTGCAATTATAAAATAATAATATCAAAATATTAAACAAAATGGCAACATTGAAAATTGGCGATCTGGCTCCTGTTTTTAAGGGGCAAAATCAACATGGCGAAGAAATATCTTTGTCAACTTACCGGGGAAAGAAAGTAATTTTATACTTTTACCCTAAAGACAACACTCCTGGGTGCACGTCAGAAGCATGTAACCTTAACGATAACTATTCCATGTGGTTAGCCAAAGGATATGAAGTTATTGGCGTTAGTCCCGACAGTGTAGCCTCACATAAAAAATTTGCAGATAAATATGGGTTAGGTTTCAATTTGATAGCCGATACCGAACACAAAATTTTGGAAGCCTACGGTGCATGGGGCGAAAAATCGATGTACGGAAAATCGTATATGGGAGTTTTAAGAACTACCTTTGTCATCAATGAAAACGGGAATATTTCCGATGTTTTTGAAAAAGTGGACACGAAAAATCATACAAATCAAATAATTAGCAAAATACAACCATGAGCGAAGAAAATAAAGAGCTAAACAAAGAGAAACTGAAAGCATTGCAACTTACCATGGATAAAATCGACAAAACCTTTGGTAAAGGGTCGATTATGCGCATGGGCGATAAAGTTGCCGAAGAAATACCCGCAATTTCGTCGGGTTCAATAGGCCTTAATGTAGCAATGGGAATTGGAGGCTATCCGCGCGGCCGTGTTATTGAAATTTATGGTCCCGAATCATCAGGTAAGACAACCCTGGCCATTCATGCCATTGCTGAAGCTCAAAAAGCC
>ERZ795031.5610-NODE-5610-length-10030-cov-21.441805_pt1 | contig 10030 bp, 14 predicted proteins | sample MGYA00375123_ERZ795031 | MGnify/ENA primary metagenome ERZ795031 (study PRJEB30166, sample SAMN05720159) | activated sludge metagenome | isolation source: anaerobic digester from wastewater treatment plant | place: USA | collected 2015-04-21 ... | reverse complement strand
AGCAAAAATTGCCTATTGCAAACACTTGACAGTATGATATTCTATTACCAGAGCAAGGCGCTCAGAAAGGAGACAATAGCATATGAAGTTACGCGAGGCCTTAGAGATATGTATCACAAGGCATGAGGTAGGCAGAGATTGCATCAACTGCCGTTTTAAAGGCGAGGATTGTATAAAGATGCATCGCGAAGCTGTCAACAAATTAAAAGAATTAAGACAGATCAGAGAACGCAAAGAAAGTGAGGTTGAATAATATGTCGGAGTTTATTTATATTGTATCTGTACACTACCACGATTATACATTTAACAATGCCACAGACGCGATCACGTTTGCAAAGCTTGCAATAGCCGGCGGCGTGAAGTACGCGGATGTTAAGATTGTAAGAAAGGAGACCGCAGAAAATGAAGAGACCGAACATGAAGAAGAGTGAGTTTATAATCAGCGTAATAATACTTCTGCTTGCGTTCTTCTGCGGCATCGTAATTCTCACCGGAGCAAGCAATCCACCGAAGACATTACCCGCAAACTTCCATCGTAACAACAAGAGCATTAACTCCGATTGGGGAAAGGATACCGAGATGCAATACAAAGACATCACTATATTAGGTAACGACATGCACCGCATTGTAATTTATGCGGACGAGTACGAGCTTATGTGCAACGTGGTCATGGCAGAAGCTGAGGGAGAGCCATACGAAGCACAAGAAGCCGTTGCTCAGACAATTCTCAACAGATGGCTCTGCGAAGATAAATTCCCCGATACCATCATCGGAGTTGTGCAAGATCCAGGGCAATTTACAACCACAACAAAAGAGCCGAGCGTATCTTGTTGCCTGGCCGTTCGTAATGCGGTTGAGTTCTACAATACATTTGCTATGAATTACCCTAAGACAATGTATTATTTTAGGGAATCTGAATATCACCGTTTCGGTATTCCTCATACGAAGATCGGGCATTTATATTTTTCACTTGCAGAGGACGCGACAGACTGATAATATAATAGTTGCTCTGTTTGCTGTCATTTTTACACCTCCTAAATGGTAGCCTTGAACGGTACACAGACCAGTGTGTTGCGGGGTTCGACTCCCCGCCAGGGCACTCGGCATAGTGCCGCACGCGATATAATCGCAGAAAGGAATTAAGTTATGTTTACTGAGTTTAACAAGTCAAGCAAGAGAACAGTAAGAGAGGAGATCAAGACCGACTCTATGGTGTTTAAGGATCTTAAGGAATTCGCCGGAAAGCGTATTCTAGTAGACGGTTTCTTTTTCACCGAGGGAAAGTACGGCAAGCAGACCGTAATAGTAGGCGAGGGCTATAAGATTAATATCCCGAAGCGCTACACTCCCGACTTCGAAGCAATCCGCGACGACAACGCGAAGCTGTCGGCCGTTTTTGCCGGAAAGCTCGCCCTGGATAATATCCACGTGGGAGACTCCGCAAACGGAAAGACCACATATTTTGATTATGTCGACGTCGAATAAGCGGAAGCTATACCATTAACCGAGAGCGGGCTTATAGCCCGCTCTCCTCATAAGAGGGCGAAACAATGGCAAGACAAAGCTACGGAGCAGACCAAAATATACACTCAATGACTACCAGACAGCTCCGCCAATATATAGCGGACAAGTCACAGGAAGCGCAAGAGCGTTTAAATACTTCCAATATGGAAGAGGCAAGTCGTGCATTTAAAGACGCTGCCGCCGAGATCACTAATAGAGCGGGTACAAAGGTACGGCGCTCTACTTCTAATATGTCAAAATCTGAAATGAGGGAGTATGCTTACGCACTCCGGCAATTCAATTCTTTAGATCAAACAAGCACATTTGCGAAGTCGATAGAATGGAAAGAGAATAAATCACGGTACGAGTCATTTATCCGCAGCCAGGCTAAAAATGATAAGTCAGGCAAATGGGCTCAATATATCACACCTAAAGGCAACGTCTCTAAAAAGGGATATGCCGAATATAAAAATTATATCGGCTTTTTGAGAGCTCTTAAAGATGTGACCGAGCAATACGGTTATGAGACAATCAAATACTATTATCAGCAAAACAAGGGCTCAAAAGACCCTGAAAAGCGCAAGCTTTATATGGAGAAAATGCTCCTCGAGACTTTCGAAGAGGTAAAAGGAAAGAATAAGACGAGCAAAGAGATTAACGATATTTTCCGCGCTAAAATGGAAGCTTACGACGAGCGACAGGATAAGACCGAAGCGGTAAAAGAAGCGGCACAGCGTGCTAAAAAGAGCGCACCCAAAGTGATCAAGAAAGCCGCAAATCACACTAATAAGAGTAGCGGCGCAAAAGTGCCGATAAAGAAAGCGAGAAAATTAAAGGAGCATGGAAAAGTACGCCGCACAACTAGGTAACTATCCCTTTACGATCAGAATAAAGCGGAGTCATAAAAAAGGCGAATATAAAAACGTGCTTATACAATGCGAGGATATTTTTACATTTGACATCGAGACAACATCATTCTTTTATGATACAGAGCGCAAACCATTTCTATATGAGGCAGGCAAAGACCCCGAGTATTTTTGCGGGGTTTATGCCGGAGCTTTGCCTTATGTCTGGCAGTTCTCAATTAACGACAGATATTATTACGGCAGGGATATAAAAGACTTCGAGCAAGTTCTTGCTGACTTCCCTCAGGATATGCATGTCATCATATGGGTGCACAATCTGTCATTTGAGTGGCATTTCTTAGACTTCTTAACATGGGATAAGGTTTTCGCAAAATCAAAACATAAACCTATAAAAGCCTCATGTCGTGAATATCCTAACATTGAATTTAGGTGCACATTATCACTCGAGAATAAATCACTCGCTGATTGGGGTGATGAGCTCGGACTCCCCAAGCTCGTCGGCTATCTGAACTACAATAAGATGCGCACACCGCTGACACCTTTGGAAGAGGACGAGTGGAAGTACGCACAGCGCGACCTTGAAGTTATGTATCTCGGTCTTAAGCATGAACTCGAGGAATATGAGAGCTTATGGAAGATACCGCTCACGGCTACGGGCAAAGTACGGCGTATTGTCAAAGATATGCTTATGAACGAGAGAGAGTATGTAAATTACATACACAAACTCGTACCCGAAAATCCATATCAGTATAAGACCTCTATGCTCATATACCAGGGCGGCTACACGCACGCAAACAGGCAGTATGTAGGTTTTACGCTTTATAATGATGACGGAGAGCACGGCGGACACGTAGACTATACGAGCTCATATCCTTATGAAATGTGTGTGTCAAAAATGCCTTGTACGGGGTGGGCTTATGTTGAGAATGTAATCCCGCCGAAAGAGGATTTCGAGGATTATGCCTATAAAATGCACTTAATATTTTATGGGTTGCGCTCGGAGCTTCAAAATACCTACATTGCCGGAGCACATTGCACTTGCCAAAATCCGACCGTTGACAACGGTAAGATATCCGCCGCAGATGTATGCGAGATATGGATAACAGAGCAAGATTATGAGGTAATCGAAAAAGCCTATACATGGAAAAAAGTCGAGGTTGTGGAAGTATGGAGATCGGGCAAGGATTATCTTCCGAAAAAGTTTATCGAGTATGTTTTAGAGCTCTTTGAAGTAAAGGCGAAAAATCCCAAATTTAAGCCGCTTTTTAACAGCTTGTACGGTATGGCTGTTACGGCGCTGATACAATCCGAGGTTGTATGGGATATTGAGACAGAGGATTGGTCGACAAAGAGACTTACACAGGACATGATCATAGAGCACCTCGAAAAGCTCCGCAAATTTAAAGATCATAGATACTTTTTAAATTATGATTGGGGCTGTTGGATATCTAACGGCGCACGTACAAGATTATGGAATGACATCATAATCCCCTATGATAAGTATGTAGTGTACGCAGACACAGACAGCGCCTTTACTTCCAAAAAGATAGACTTTTCAGAGTACAATGACCGCATCAGGGAAAGACTTAAGAAAGTATGTGCAGAAAGGGGGCTTGATTACAACAAGACAAAAGCATATAAGAAAAACGGCAAGCTCTCCGAGCTTGGATGTCTTACCAATGAGGAAGAGTGGACGGAGTTTAGAACGCTCGGCGCAAAGAGGTACGTGGAAAGATGGAAGAGCGATGGCAAGTTACATCTTACCGTTGCCGGAATAAACAAAGAGGCTGTCGCTTGCCTTAATGATGATATCGAAAAATTTGCCGATGGTCTTGTTTTCGATAAAGACTCGGAAGATGTAACAAAGCTCTTGCATACCTATTTTGACAAACAACCGAAGATCATTTTCCCCGACGGTTATGTTTCAACACAAAAGCGCGGCGTAAACTTACGACCGAACGGTTACAAATTAACAACAGACCCGAGCTTCGACGATACATTATCGGCAATAACCGATAGACATATCGAGGCTTATGATAATCACTTACGCGGTGTATGGTTTGATGATATCGAGGAGTTATGCGATCAGTTCTTTAATGATATGGTGGTACAATAGAAAGTGAGGTAACGAATGAGTAAAAAGCGTGAATATTGGGATAGAGCGCCCTTGTTTGCAACAGGCGCGGATTATTTGATCGTATACGGGCAGAATTGCTCCGGCAAGTCATATCAGGCTAAATGCGAGGCAATAGCGAGGGCAATGAGAGGCGAGCGCTTCTTTTATTTGCGCCGTTGGCAAAGCGATATTAATCAGAATATCGCGGCAATGTATTTTGCTGATATGCCTATTGGAAAGCTCACGAATGGCGAATGGGATAATATCGTAGCATATCAAGGCAATTATTATTTTGAGCGCATAGACGAGGAAACGGGAAAGAGAGAGCGCTCCGAGTCTATCGGTTTTTATGGCGATCTTAACGAGTGGCAGAGATATAAGTCAATCGCTTTCGTAAATTATACACTTGTCATCTTCGAAGAGTTCATCACCGATGGCGTCTACCTGGGCAATGATGAATATACAGAGCCGACAATCTTGCAGAGGTTTGTAACCATCATCGCTCGTGATAGAAAGATCCAGGTGCTGATGATTGGTAACACGATAAGCCGTACAGTACCTTATTTCATGGAATGGACGCCGAATGTAGTAAAGCAGAAGCAAGGCACTATAGAAGTCTACCGTATGCACGACGAGGTTGGAGAGGGCAACGAGATTACTATCGCGGTAGAATACGGCGGTAAGATAAAAGGCTCGGGTGCAATGTTTTTCGGGCAAGCTTCCAAATCTATCATGGCAGGTGAGTGGTCCGTATCCGACCGCCCTAAACTTCCCAAAGATATCGAGGAATATGAGGACGTTTATGAGATGCTCATCGAGTATCAGACTTTCCGCTTTGTTATAAAACTTCTGATAGATAAGGAAGAGGGCACTAAGATAGCCTTTGTATATCCCTCGACAGGAAAGAGGAAGATCGAGAGACTTGTGACCGATAAGTTTACCACCGGAGTAATGGAGAGCAGATACTTATGGGATACTAATCCCGAGCGTTATATTAAAGAGTGTATTGCAAATAATAGAGTTTGTTATTCGGATAATTTAACAGGCTCGGATTTTAATAACGTGATCGCTCAAATGGATATTTGACACAAACAAATGTTTTAGTATATAAAATAGGTAGGGAGCAATCCCTATCAACTTTTTAATTTTCCATAGAAAGGGGAAACAATGAGCAATTTTGATTTCGAAGCATATAGACAGGTTTATCCCGAAGTCAAGGAAACACCGCCCGAGGTTGAGTCTGTTGTTGAGACTTTCAAACCTACTGAGGAGAAGCTCAGCGAAAAGCCTACGGATACCGAGGCGGGTGTTACCGATGATGTCGGTGTAGAAGATGCACCGACTCCCGACGAGGGAACAGGCGGGGAAGAGACCCCAAAGGAGACAACATAAATGGGTAACGTAACACAGATTCACGCACTTACTAACGACGCGCTTGCCGAAGCCCTCGGCTCGCAAGCTCTCCGTGTAAAGGATACGACATCTTTCGTATCACTCGGAAAGACACTTTCCGACGTCGAGCTTGACAAATGGTTTGGAGCTCTCGCTTGCAGAATCTCCAAGACCGTTGAGTTCGTCAAACTCTTTAAGAGAAAGAACAGAGGAATAATCACCGATTATCAGGAGTTCGGAGCATTTGTACAGAAGATTTATACTGCGCTCCCCTCGTCGGTATCAAATCCCTCTTGGGCGGCGTCCAACGGACAGAACCCACCTACCATTACCAGGGCAAACCCTTACGGCGTAACCAACACGATCACCGTAACCTCAAAGGTATTCGGAAATATCGGAACATGGTCGATCGAGTTCTGCTACGGTATGAAACAGCTCCGTCAGGCGTTTCTGTCTGAGACAGCCATGATGGCGTTTGTCAACTCTCTCTATGAGACTGTTGAAAACAAGTATACCATCGACGTAAACGACCTCGAGACCCTTGCAGCCGCTACCGGCATCGCGCTCTGCCTTGAGAACAGCAAGGCAACCAACGTACTCGACCTCTATAATGTAACCTTTAGCAAGGCTCTCGACGAGACCACATGCCAGAGAGACATGGATTATCTCGCGTTCGAAGCTGAGCAGATCACCAAGACCGCAAAGTATATGCAGGAGCCCTCTACCCTGTTCAATGTGGCAGGATATCAGACCGCCACCGCTGAGGATGAGCTTATCGTTGAGGTGCTTGCAACTTACGCAACTGATGCACAGTTTGCGCTCCGCTCCAACACATACCACGAAGAGCTTGTAAGAATGCCTCGTTACAATGAGGTTGCTTATTGGCAGTCGCCCGGAACTTCTTACGCTGAAGCTGATGTATCAGCTATCAAGATCAAGAACAGCGAAGTTGCCGTGACCAATGACAATCCACCTGTAGCTAAGGAGATCGCTGAGGCGCACATCGTCGCTTATCTCCGTGACGAGGAAGCTGTTAAGGCTTACTTCGGAGAGCGCTACATTTGGGAAGATTTCAATAAGCGTGACCGTGTTACCACACACGGCGAACAGGCAGACCGCGGATATGCTGTTGAGCCTCATGCTAATGCGTGGGTATTCTACAGAAAGTTTGTAGATCACTCAGGGGAATAAGAAAATAAGCGGGCGTACCTTAAATACGCCCGCTATTTTAGGAGATAAGCTATGACTAAAAAGAATGTTCCTGAAGCAATCGAGACTAAGCCCGCAAAGCGCAAGAAAACCAAGGAAAAGCCCGAAGCTGTTTACGTCTACCATGATGGAGATAATATAGAGCAGATTTCCAAGGCTTTGACCGGGAAGGATTACTTGACTTATAAGCTCCTTGCGGTGAACGATGTAACACCTGATACATTAACTGATGGCACTATTTTAAGATGGGGGATTTAATTATGGATTTTCAGCCTATACTAACAGCAATTTCCACCGTTGGCTTTCCTATTGTGATGTCGGGCGCTCTGTTTTGGAAGATGAACCAACAGGACAATGACCACAAAGAGGAGATGGCTAAGTTGACGGAAGCCGTCAACAATAACACGATCGCTCTGACCAAGCTGAGCGATAAGTTAAGCGAGGGATGATATGATAAAAGGTATTGATGTATCAAGATGGCAGGGCAATATAGATTTTAACAAAGTCAAGGCTTCCGGCATTGACTTTGTTTTAATCAAAGCGGGCGGCTCTGATGCGGGATATTATACCGATAAGAATTTCTTGCAGAATGTTATCGGTGCGGCATCGGCGGGCTTGCACATCGGCGCTTATTACTTTGTCGGTAAAAAGTGCAAGTCTAGCGCTGACGGTCTTGCTGATGCAATGCGCTTCGGTGAGATCATCAAAGATGTGCGCCTTGACTACCCTGTTTATATTGACTTTGAAGCGCCTGACGCTTCCAACAAGCAGGGCAATACTGATGCGTGTAATGCATTTTGCGCTTACATGGAAAGCCTGGGATATTATGCGGGCATATATGCTTCGGATATATCGGGATTCAAAGACAGACTTTATCTTAATCAGCTCTCACGTTATGATAAATGGGTTGCAAGATATGGCTCTGAGCCTAAGTATGTAGGCGCTTACGGTATATGGCAGAGTTCTTCAAAAGGGAACGTTGCCGGCATTAAAGGACACGTTGACATTGATTATAGCAAGCACGATTACAGCACTATAATCAAGAACATGCATTTAAATGGGTGGTAAATTATGGGATATATAAACACATACCTTGATTTAATGCCTGGTATTGACATCACAAAATATGCAATGGAAAACTCGACATACAGCGCCTTTTATTACTATTGGCGTGATGAGCTTTTCGGGCGCACGATGAGACTGTTTAAAGAAGTAACAGACCCCGTGCCACCCAAAGAGATTGAGATTAGGCTCATGCTCAGAGGACATTGCGGTATTGCTGTCATGCCCAGGGATGGTGAGCTTACCGCTTTCTTCGGTACTTTCAGCGGTGTGAGCAAATACTTTGATGAGAGACCGTTTTATTGTGTTACCTCTCCCATATGGAGTAAGACGCTTAAGATCGGCAGAGAAGTCGAAGTAATCGATAACAACATTCTGCGCAATCCTTTATACGACCTTATCCATCACTATGCACAGCTCCTTGCGCATGTTGAGGTAACATTCATTGATACCAATGTCAACGCACGTATGGCGGGCGGAATCCCGATCGCAACTACCGAAAAGCAGAGGACCTCGATCCTTGACTTCCTCGGTAAAGTGTTTAACGGTCAGCGTAATGTTGTAACTGATATCGGTAACTTAGGACTTGATTTTGTCGGAGCAAATACCTCAACAGCTCAGCCTGTAGAGGCTTTATGGAATGCTAGGACTCGCATCCTGGCATCATTCCTCTCCGATATCGGTGTTAAGTCCGGCATTGACAAGAGAAGTAACACCGTGACCGATGAGATAAACGCAGACACTCCCTCGCTTCTCATCAACCTTGATGATATGCTTAACTCACGCAAAGAGGGCTTTGAGAGAGTTAATAAACACTTCGGTACTAATTGGACGGTGGAGCTTAATCCCGACATCAATTATGTAAATGATTTTATCAATCCGAATGTGGATTTTGACAAAGGGGGTGTTGTTGATGAAAACGGTATTTAGTCTTTATAAGGCACTCGGAACAGGCGAAAAGCTCTTACCTACCATCACAGGCTTTGACTGGTGGGAACGCTCATATACCGCAAATGCCACGGCGCTTGACAGAGAGTTTGCCAGGAGATACCGCAACTTCAGATATTATGATTTTCTCGAAGATCGTGATACCACGGATGCGGAAAGCCTTTTAGATTTTAAGGCAGATGTTTTATCAATCCTTACTCTCAATCAGAAAAAGTATGCCGAGCTTTTCCGCATTTATATCATTGCGGATAATGACATGTCCCTCACATACAACTATGACATGATCGAGACCACAGGCGCACAGCACAGCGAGACTAATTACGGCGCTCACGAGTACGAATACGGGGGAACGAGCGAAACCAAAGGAGAGCAGACAAACACCTACGGAGCACAGACCGACACCCACAGCGTAGCGCCCTTTAATACCGCAACTCCGGCGGTAGAGAGCCAGGATACCACACAGCAATACACAAATACAGACGGAAGCCGAACGGATACAAGTCTCGCGCATACCGATACGGATAAGGCACACAAAGACGAGTACGACTCCAACGAGTGGACGCTCACAAGGCGTGGAAATATCGGTGTGCAGACAGGTGCAGACATTGCCCGCATCTTTGAGAATTTTTGGTTAAACAACAAGTTTATGCAACTGATTTTCGAAGATATCTGTAAACAGCTTTTACTAGTAGGAGAGTTTGCAAATGAGTTATATTGTTAAACTTTATTATAACAGCTCTGATACGCATGCGTTAAATAAGTCGCTTACTCTTGTCGCAAGTGATGTTGCCTGCGACCTTAAAGCGCCTGTTGATGCTGTCAGACCTGTCATCACCATTGCCGCAACTGATGCTTATGACAGAGTTAATTATGTATATATAGCCGAGTTTGGGAGATATTATTATGCTAATCCTGTTGTTAAGAATAATCAGAT
>ERZ795031.5606-NODE-5606-length-10035-cov-5.073146_pt1 | contig 10035 bp, 8 predicted proteins | sample MGYA00375123_ERZ795031 | MGnify/ENA primary metagenome ERZ795031 (study PRJEB30166, sample SAMN05720159) | activated sludge metagenome | isolation source: anaerobic digester from wastewater treatment plant | place: USA | collected 2015-04-21 ... | reverse complement strand
TGAAATCAATTGATTCATTTGATTCACATTCACCTGCGAGGTGTTCTTTCCTTGTCAGTATGTGCTAATATAATTGTCGCCTCAAACTTAGGAGGAAGACATGCCGTATTCAAGTTCGATCAAACGAGGAATTCTTAAAAGAGTTTTACCGCCTGAAAACAAAAGCATCAGGAGTACGAGTAAAGAGACCGGGATATGTGAACAGACGATAAGAAACTGGATAAAAGAGAGCAAATCTGGTAGCTTAGATGACGGCAGCGGAGAGAAGAGTCCCCGTTATCTGAGCAACCGTGAGAAGTATCATCTTCTGATGGAGTCGGCGAAAATACCGTCGGAGGAGCTTGGAGAATTTTTAAGGGAACGGGGTCTCCACAGTGAACATTTAACCTTGTGGGATCAGGAGTTTCGAGAGATGGCAGAGAAATCCGAAAACAGAAAAGACCGTAAAATGAAAGAACTTGAGAAGAGGGTCAGAGAGCTTGAAAAGGAGCTTAACCGGAAAGAGAAAGCGCTTGCGGAAGCGGCCGCACTGCTGATCTTAAAAAAAAAGCTCGATGCTCTTATGGAGGATCGCGAGGACGGCTGATCCTTGAGGAACACAAAGTTGAAATTGTTGTTCTGATAGAAGAGGCACATGATAACGGAGCGAGATATTTGAAGGCATGTGAAGTTGTCGGAATATCACTCCGGACATTGGAGAGATGGAAACTGGAAGGGATGAAAGACAAGCGGAAAGGCTCGTCAAAACGGGTAGTTAGAAAGTTGTCGCCTGAGAGGAGAGAAGAAGTGATCGCAGTCTGTAACAGTGAAAAATACAGGGACAGAACACCTCATGAAATAGTTCCGATGCTTCTTGATGAAGGGCGGTATATTGCCTCAGTACGCACAATGTACAGAGTTCTTAAAGAAGAAAAACTGCTTCATTTAAGGAACGGAAGCAGAAGACGGAAAAAGAGACCCAAACCGCCTGAAAGGAAAGCGTCTGAGCCCAACAAAGTGTGGTGCTGGGACATCACCTGGATGCCTTCACTGGTGAAAGGAATGTTTTATTATGCCTATGTTATTATTGACATATTCGATCGCTTTATAGTCGGCTGGACAGTTCATGAAGAAGAAAGTGAAGAACACAGCAAGGATCTTTTCGAAAGTCTTTCAAGAGGCAGAAACATTGTTTTTGAATATCTTCACGCAGACAACGGATCTCCAATGAGAGGAACGACACTGATCACATTCCTGAATTCAATGGAAGTTAAAGTTTCCTTCAGCAGACCCAGAACCAGCAATGATAATCCGTTCATTGAATCGTTTTTCAAAACCATGAAATACACTCCCGGATATCCTCTGAAATTCAGAAACATATCTCATGCAAGAGAATGGATGGCAGATTTTGTGAACTGGTATAACACGCAGCATCTTCACTCATCAATAGGATTTGTAACACCGGAACAGATGAGAAACGGCAAAGCACGGGAAATATTCAGGAAAAGAAATGAAGTGATGGAACAGGCAAAGATGGAAAACCCGGAATGCTGGGGATCAAGAGAAACTATACAGTGGAAAACGGTGGATGAAGTGATTCTGAATCCGGAAAAAAGATGAAGAAAAATTATTTAACAAAAGGCGACAAAAAGGTTGACACATACCGCCATAACCAGATTTGACGGTTTCAACATCATTTCGGAAAGGATCTGGGCAAAGTTTCACAATCAAGAAGATAAACATGCGATGGATAAATACATAATTAACAGTTTGGAGTTACTTTCTTCTTACTTTATAACTTCCCGTTTTTGCAAGCTTTATATTGATGACAGCAATAAAAAAGATGAAAGCATATTAATTGATGAATATTCTTTTTCAAAGAAACAGCTGTGGTTCTGGATAAAAAACATGCTTTTTCCAGATTTGTTGCCAATAGTATATAATGTATGCAAAGAAATTAAGCTTGAGGATAATTCATTAAATATATGTGATCCACTTCTTGAAAATGTTCTGGAAAAAGGAATTGCGGAAAATCATCTTCATTTTAACGCTGGAAAACCTTTTGAAATTGCATGGGATGTTGCAACAAATACGCATGAAAACTATAATGAAAAGGCTGTATTAAAAGCCGCTGTAAAAACAGAAAAGGGATATGTAAAGCTGAAGCCATATTTTTATTGTTGTGCATTAGCTAGATTTATTATTCGAAAAAATCTTGAAAACGAAAATGCAAGTCTTGAACTTGATTGTTTGAGCGAAAATTATTTCATTAAAAAACTAATGAATGCTTTTTGTAACGGAGAAGAGATAAATAAATTCCTTGAAAATGAAAATATTCATGACCTGCGACTTAAAATAAATGAAGTTATTCCCTATAAAAAACTAGAATACAGTGTTAGAAAACAAGAAGAAGAGCAGTTTATATTTAATTCGTTCAAAATACTAAGAAAAAACAAAAAGACGGATGATTGTTTTCGTAGATTGTTCAGTCAATACATTAAGATAAAGAATATTTATTTCCAATATATTACCGAGCATATTAATGAAAACAAAGGACTTGATGTTTTTCAGAATGTTTTCAAAAGGCAGAATCTTGGAGCAGAAATTAAATTTAGGGGAGATGTTCTTTACCCTTCAATCTTTGCGACACAGTTTAAAGATAAAAATATAAAAAAGATGGAGATAAGAATATCTCCAAATGAAGATACAGAAAAAATTCGGAGTGAGATTAAAGTAATTTTAAATGCATATCTAAATTATGTTAAAAAGCATGAATTCGCACCACTAATAGGAATAGTTTTTCATTTTATAAAAGAAAAAGATAAAAAGGTTGATAAAAAATGCTCGTTTTTATATGCGTGCGATAAAGAGTGTAATTATATTAATCATGGCAATATTAAAGATAAATATAAAAAACAAGCGGAAGCAATTGTTAGTGTGAGGAATTCTGTCGCAGGACTTGATCAATATATTGTTGGGATTGACACAGCAAGTCTTGAAAATAATTGCGAACCGAATGTTTTCTTTGAAACATACAAGTTTTTTAGAGAAGAGGAGAAAAAATCTGATTTTTCAAAACCTATTGGATTCACATATCATGTCGGTGAAGATTTCAGAGATATTTTAAGTGGATTAAGGCATATAGATGAAGTAACAGAAAATCTTCATTTTAGAGCTGGAGACAGAATTGGACACGGGATAGTTCTTGGAATTGATATTGATAAATGGGCCGAATTAAATAGTGTTGTGTCGGTTGAATCAGCTGAATTTCTTGACAATTTACTGTGGTTATGGGGTCAACTGATTGGAAATCCGTCTGAGCCAATTATAAATATTTCTTTTGTCGAAACAAAGATTTTTAATGTTATAAAGGATGTTTTTGGCTTTGATGAAGGAGTTTCGATAAGAGATCTGTACGAGGTTTATACTAGTAAATTCTTAGAATTCATAAGAATAAAAGAGCATGAAAAGTCTTGTTGTATTATTAATCATACAAAAAGAAAATACGATATTCGTTCACATGGTTCTTCAATTCTCAAAAACATAAAGTGGGACAGAGAGTCTTTGCTTTATTCATTTAACTGTAGATATTTTATAAAGGATTTTGAGAAACCGGTAGTTTCTTACATAACGGATGAAATGAAAAAGGTATATAAATCCATTCAAAATATTATGTGCAAAAAGCTTGCTCAAAATGGGATTGTTGTTGAGGCAAATCCCACATCCAACCTTTGTATTGGTGAAGCACAAACATTCGAAGATTATTATATAAAGAATCTAAGTTCCCCAGAGAAGGAAAATGTAATAATTACTATAAATAGTGATGATCCAGTGGTATTCAACACTACACTGCAAAATGAATATGCAGTTGTTTTTGATATGATGTTGAAAACTGGAAAATATAGTAAAAAACAAATTGTTGATTGGATTGATAAATTAAGACAAAATGGGATGGAATACAGTTTTATAAAAAGCAGGCAAATTTCAAAAGAAGAATTGATTAAAGAAGTTGAGAATATAATTGAAAGATTATGACAAATAAGGTGAAGAGATCTTGTTAAATCCTAATTCCCAATACGACATCATCATCATAGGCGCCGGTCTTAGCGGTCTGACTTGCGGAGCGCTGCTGAGTCGTGCAGGGATGAAAGTTGCTGTGCTTGAGATGGATGCGAAACCCGGTGGTTATCTTGCGGGTTTTGAGAGGAAGGGTTTCCGTTTTGATTCTTCGATCCACTGGCTTAATCAATGCGGTGAAAATGGTCTGGTTACGAGAGTTTTCAATGCGATAGATGCTGATCATCCGAAAGCTTTTCCTCAGCGAAATATTAGAAAAACTGTAACTGATTCAACGAGTTATCTTCTTGCTGACAATCCTGACGAATTGAGAGATTCTCTGATTGAGAGATTCCCTCACGAAAAAGAAGGAATACTCCGATTTTTCAAGGATGTTCGTAAAATTGCGGAAGGGTTCAGTGATTACGGCAGCAGTTTTCGCAGTATGCAGACAAGAGGTTTTTTTGAAAAACCTTACTACGGAATGAAAATGGCAAAGTTCGGGCTGACATTTGTTCCGCACGCTTTTTACAATGGTGAAGAGGGACTTAAAAAAGGGTTGAGAAAGTATTTTACTGATCCGGAACTTCATAAATTCTGGTCTGCTGAGAGCGATCTTCTTTCGTGTCTAATCCCGATCGCATGGGCTTATAACAAAGATTTCCAGCTTCCTCCGACTGGTGGTGGACAGGTAATAGCAGACTGGCTTTCGGATTCAATAGTAAAGTCAGGTGGAGAGATATTTTGCAATACGAAAGTCGAAAAAATCATTCATGAGGGAAAAAAAGCGGTGAGTGTAATAGCTCATAATAAAGGTGAAGAGCTTAAATTTGATTCCCGTTTCATAGTTGCCGCAAGTGATGTTGAAACACTGTATGAAAAGATAATGGATGTCAGGCTTTCAGACGCTGAGTTCTTAAAAAAGTTGAGAAATGCAGAGCTTTACAGTTCAGCGGTAACAGTCTCGATCGGTCTTGACTGTTCTGCGGAATCGCTTGGTTTCAATGATGAACTTATAATGATATCAAAAGAGGATGTTTTAAGGACCGATCACATTTGCGGAGATCCTCAAAAAAGCGACATCTCAGTCATGTCTCCTTCAGCAAGAGATAAATCAATGGCTCCTGACGGAAAAGGGACACTTACAATATACTGCCCCGCATATTATAGTGATTTCAGCACCTTATCCAAAGATGAATATGTGAAATTCAAAAATGATTTCGCTCATATTCTCATAAATCGAGTTGAAAAAGCACTATCGGAAAACATCAGATCCCATATTGAGTTCATGGATGTTGCAACGCCTGTTACATATCACCGCTACACAGGGAACAGAGAAGGTGTGATGATGGGAGCGCGTCCCGGAAAAGTAAATTTTAAAGCCAGGATCGCCCATTTTGTAACGCCGCTTGAAAATGTGTTTCTATGCGGTCACTGGTCTGCTCTCGGCGGCGGTGTTCCGATTGCCGTTTCCACCGCTGCCAATGTTGCATTAATGGTTTTAAAAAATGATGGAAACAGATTCTTCAAACCTCTTGGAAAATATTTTGACGGTTCGGTTTCAGTTCAGGAATTTAATAAGTGTCTGGCAAGATCGGAAAACAGCTAGCTTCTGAAAAGTTTTCTCTTAACTTCTTTCGAATATGTGTAGGCACTTGTCACACTGAAGAATATTGATCCCCAGATAAGAATATATCCCCATAATCTCGGGTCCCAGTCGATATTGAAAAGCCCTATCAATGTATTCTGATTAATCATGAAAAAGGGAAGAGCAAACATCTGGAACATTGTTTTCATTTTGCCACCCTGACCAGCCGCAACAACAACGCCTCTTTCAACGGCCACAGAACGAATCCCGAAAATGTAAAATTCGCGTGCAAGGATTATGAGGACTGGAAGGACATGCATTTCACCCATCGACACAAGAAGGACAAGTGTAAGGTTGACAATGAACTTGTCTGCAAGCGGATCAAGAAGTTTGCCTGTCACTGTGACCGTCCCGTGCTTTCTTGCGATATATCCGTCAAAAAAATCTGTAACTGTCGCTATTGTATAAAATATCCATGACCACAGCCGTGAAACAGGTGTGTCATACCATATCAGAAACAGAACGAACGGAACAAAGAATATTCTGATGCCGGTAAGAAGATTAGGGATTGTAAGGACATCTTTCTTGAAATTGATGAGCTTGTCCATGATCACTTTTCTTCTGCCGAAATCACCTGTGCTTTTCTTATTTTTTCTAAACCTTTTTACCATAGTTCCCTGCCTGTGTAGTTTTTGTAAAAGTCAGACACCTTTTCAACATATGCAACTGTTTCGTTGAAAGGTGGTATCCCGTTATAATAAACAACTGCCGCCGGTCCAGCATTATAGCCGGCAAGGGCGCTTCTTGTGTTTTTAAACCGCTTGATCATTTTCTTGAGATAAAGAGTGCCTCCCATGATGTTCTGCTGAGCATCAAAGACATCTTTAACACCGACCTCAAGTGCCGTTGCGGGCATTAACTGCATAAGTCCTTTGGCTCCTGCCGAGGAAACAGCTTTTGTGTCAAAAAGAGATTCCGCTTTAATGACACTTTTTATGAGATGGAAGTCAACACCGTGTTTAACTGAAGCTTTCTGTATTATATCATCAAAAGCTGACTCTTTTCCCGGCTTCAGTGCGTAACCCCGTTTATGTTTTACTTCACCTTTTGACTGATAAAGGGGCTTGCATGAGCGGAGATCTGAACATTGATTTGTGAATGTGTATCTATCCTTGATCGGGTCGTAGAAATAATAGATACTGACACTTGAATATAGTAGAGAAGTCATCATAAGAAAAAAAACAGAAGCTTTAATGAAGATGCTCATTTTTTTCCCTGTTTTTCAAGAGATTGGTAGTACATAAGCCGTTTTTTCATCCCTTTTGCCCTGAAGTTGTCCGGCTGGATCTTAGTTATTATGGTAAGTACCTTCATGCAGTCGGGGATCATTTTGAGAAATTCATATATCTCTGCGAGGATGAAAAGGATTTCAATATCTGGATCTTTTATCATTGTGAGTTTAAGAATATCCTCTTTTATCGGAGGATACTTGATAGTCTTTTCAAAGTCGTTCCATCTAGGGGACTTTTTCCATATTGCGAGGATCTTTTTTTCAAGTGCATCCGGATTTTTGGTCTGGTCATAGATCATTCCGAATATCTCTGCCGCACCTTCAAAGTTGCCGAGACGGAGCAACGCGGTCCCTTTGAAAATAGCTTCATCATATTCTTTCATCCGCGTAAGATCGGTCCTGCTTTTTATGGGTCCGTATCTTTTCATAAGCTTTTCAACATCAGCCCTTTCTTCAGGATTTCTAAGCATTTCATAATTTTCACTGACAACCCGGAAGAATTTTTCCGCACGGTCTCTGTTGACAACATTGACACCGCGCAGTGCATCGGGGTGAATCTTCTGAACGATCTTGAGATATGTATTGTGAAGAGCTTTTTCATCAAAATCAAAAGAGAGCCCGAACAGGTGGTATACATCTTTGAATTTTTCATTAACATCAAGAAAACTTACGAGCTTTTGATCTTCGCTCTGCTCAATGACCTCCTCTACGGTCTCTTCTTCAGTTGCCTTTTCATCAAACATGTTCGAGCGTGAAAGCATTTCCTGTATATTTGCCCTTTCTTCATCGGTGGATCGCACGACACTTGCAAATCTTGTCAGCAGAAGGAAGAAAATTGTTCTGTAATGTTTTTTGAAACTGGAGAATATTTCAATCCTTTTCTGGCCGATGAAAGATTCAAGTTCATCATGAAGAAATGTCATCGAACTTGCTTCCGGCCTGATTGAGAAATGTTCAGTCGCAACAGGTTTTATCATGGCTACAATGATGGATCGTTCTATATTTTCAACTATCCTGAATATGAAATCGAGTGAATCATATTCCTTCAGATTCACCTTGAATCCTTCAGGAAGTTCTGTTTTGAGCATAAAAAGTGTTCCGGAAGGGAGCGTTGAAATCTGAAGAAGGGATCTTTCACAGTAGGATTTTCCTTCTGTAACAATAATGTTGAACCTGTCATCTCCGTTGATAACATTTACAGTGCCCGAGAATTTTGAAAGATGGAGCGTTGAAAGGAGTTTTTCGATCCTGATCTTCAGTTTTTTTTCTGAGTTTATATACTGGTTTAAATTTTCGTTCATTTATCTCTACATAAGAAAGTTTTCTTCAAGGGCTGTCATCAGAACGCCTCTTTCTTTGTCTGTCCTTTCCTGTATTTCCCTGATCTCAGTGAGAAATTCCAATTCTCTTTTCCCTTTCAGAAACGGTTTTGCAACAGCCGGGAAAAGTTCAAGAAGAAGCTCTTCCTTTTCGTCGGATGCCAGTTTCCTGCCGCCGAATTCCCTGAGTATTTCATTGGTCTGCTTTACATGTTTTGATGTGTCATAAGGGGTTTCCTCTTTATGTCCGGCGATCTTCTTCCTGAAATCGGGATCAACAGGCCACGGAGTATGACCGTAGATGCCTTTCACAAGATTTACGAACTGAATCGAAGTGTTGTCATAAAATCCTTTCCGCTGTTCTTCGTTTATGACACAGCTTACTGCCTGTATACCCACGATCTGACTTGTCGGAGTTACAAGAGGAGGAACTCCGGCATCAAGACGGACAACAGGAACGGTCTTGAGAACTTTTTCAAGCAGATGCCCCAGATTTGCCGCCTGAAGCTGTGAAAGCATGTTGGTGTACATTCCTCCTGGGATCTGAGCGATCCTTACGATATCGTCGGGAGCGGGGAAGTTGAAATATTTTTCTATCGCCTGCGTCAGAACAGTTACTTTCTCTGTGTCATCTTTTTTTGCCGCTTCTATCGCATCGTCAAAAAGTTTTTCGATCTCGGGCGGAAGCTTGTCATGTGCAGGATCGAAATCAAGAGGGAACATCTTGTACTGATCAAAACCGCAAAGCTCCTTTCTCATTTCGAAAAGCTCTTTTCTTATTTCTCTGACTGCCTCAAGGTTGACCCCTGTATCAATTCCGAGCTTTGTTGCAAATATCTGGACAAGTTCAAAAGCCGGAGCAGCCGGCCCGCCAGCAAAGGGCATAATTACTGTGTCAACAATATCAGCGCCCTTTATTATAGCCATCAGTACACTTCCGAGACCGTATCCGGGAGTGCAGTGTGTATGAAGGTCAATAGGGATCGAAACATTCTTTTTAAGAGCGGAAATGAGCATGGATGATGTTTCCGGATCTATAAGTCCTGCCATATCCTTTATGCTTATCATGTCGGCGCCCATTTTTTCAAGCTCGATGGACTTTTTCACAAAGTAATCAACGGAAAAAAGGTTTGACGGAAGTTTTTTACCACTGAAAAACGCTTTAATTCTGTCCCTGAATGAGAATTTCGGATCTACAGTATAACAGACACAGCAGTCCGCAAGACCTCCGTTCTCCTTAACATACTTTATGGTCGACCTCATGTTGTCAAGGTCGTTGAGAGCATCAAAGATCCTCATTATGTCAATGCCGGACTTAATGGCATTACGATTGAAACCTTCAATAACATCTTCAGGATAAGGGTTGTATCCGAAAAGGTTTCTTCCCCTTGAGAGAGCCGTGAGCTTGCTGGATGATCCGATACCTTCCTTTATTTTTTCAAGCCGGTCCCATGGATCCTCGTTCAGATATCTCATAATTGAATCCGGAACTGCTCCACCCCAGACCTCCATTGCGTAAAACTGTGCCCTTCTATACATTTCAAGAATTCTGTCAACCTGTTTTTGAGACATTCTTGTTGCAAATTGAGACTGTTGTCCGTCACGAAGAGTAAGATCTCTGACCAGGAGTTTTTTCATTTTCAACCTCTATATCCTTAATTTTCGAACTATCAAGAGCTATCACACCGGGGCATTTTATCAATAACAGTCATTAATTCAATAATATTTACGAAAATAGTATTAATTTATTCCTAAATCGTTCGATTCTGAGTTTTTTCTGAATCCAGTCTGAGTTTCGTGTT
>ERZ795031.5600-NODE-5600-length-10039-cov-3.985176_pt1 | contig 10039 bp, 7 predicted proteins | sample MGYA00375123_ERZ795031 | MGnify/ENA primary metagenome ERZ795031 (study PRJEB30166, sample SAMN05720159) | activated sludge metagenome | isolation source: anaerobic digester from wastewater treatment plant | place: USA | collected 2015-04-21 ... | reverse complement strand
CCCATCAGAAGGAATGAGTTAAGGGTTTCGCCGCCGGTAGCGGCTACGGTTTGCCAGGAGCCATCCCCACGCAGATAGGTGGTGGAGGATGCGGTGCCGGTTGCAGTGATATCTGCGACTGTGTGACTGTGAGCTGTCGGCGTTCGGGCATCAGATAGCCGGGAGTCATTGCCGATGCACACGGTGGTCGAGGTGGTGCCGGTTGGCAGGTTCCCGATCGCCACCTTGGTGGAGCCATCAAGGCCGCAGTAGCCGCCAGCCGAACCCTTGTTGGCGGTCGCCTCTTTACCATTGAGCGCCGTTGAGGTCGCCGTGCTGACGGGCTTATCGGCGTCGGCAGTGTTATCGACGTTGCCGAGACCGACAGCCGACTTGTTGAGGGTCTGCCACGACTTGTCCCCGCGCCAGAACTGGCCGGTCGTCCCAGCGGTGATCGACGCTTCTTTGCCATCGAGGGCGGTCTGGGTGGCTGTCGAGATCGGCTTGCCGAGGTCGGTGGTGTTGTCGACATTGCTCAGGCCGACAGCGTTCTTGTCGAGCGTGGCCCAAGATTTATCGCCACGGTAGTACTGGCCAGTTGAACCGGCTGTAACCGTCGGTTCCTTGCCGCCGAGGGCGGTAGCCGTCGCAGTGCTGATCGGCTTATCGGCATCAGCAGTGTTATCGACCGCGCCCAGTCCGACATCGGACTTGGTGAGGCTGACGACGCCGGTGTAGCCGTTGACACTGGCGACCGCATCGGTCGAGTCCGACTTCTCCCAGACCGTGCCGTTGTAGATGACGTAGTCACCGACGCCCCAGGCGATCGAACCGGACCCGAGGTTGACAGTGCCCGCCACGCTGACGCGGTAGACGTCGCCCTGGTCGCCGGTGCCGTCGGCCAGCGTCGGCGTATTGCCGGAGGCGGACCAGGTGCCCTGATAGGACATGATCGAGGCGGGAAGCTGCGAGTAGGGAACCTTGCCCGCTGAGTCGAGGGTGGCGATACCTCCTGCTACTCCGCGGGCGCCGGTGTACTCGGCGTCGATCGCGGTGCGGGCGTCGGCCTTAGTGGCGCCGGCGGCGATGACGGCCGGCTTATCGGCGAGGGTCGTCCACGTCTCATTCGACGCCGATCCGGTGTCTCCCTTGGGGATAGCGATGTCGAAGACGGCGTTGGTGGAGGTGCCGACATTGGTGACCGAGGCGCTGCTGCCAGGGGACAGCGTGGTGACGGTTCCGACAGCGATGCTGGCAGCGGCGCCGGTGTTGCCGGTGCTGCCGGTGTCGCCTTTGTCGCCCTTGTCGCCGCGCGGGATGGTGATATCGAGTACAGCAGCGCCAGCGGTTCCGGTATTGGTGACTGATGCCGAGCTGCCCGCGTTACCGGTCGACACGGTGCCGACACTGACTGTGGCCGCCGAACCGGTGTTTCCGGTATCGCCCTTATCTCCCTTGTCTCCGCGTGGGATGGTGATGTCGAAAACGGCTGCACCTGACGTGCCAACATTGGTGACACTGGCCGAGCTTCCCGCATTACCGGTCGAGACCGTTCCGACGGAGATCGTGGCGGCCGAGCCAGTATTTCCGGTATCGCCCTTGTCGCCCTTGGGAAGCGTGAAGTCCAGCACTGCCTCACCGGAGGTTCCGACATTGGTGACGGATGCGCTGCTTCCGGCCGATACGGTGCCGATGCTGATCGAGGCAGCTGGTCCGACGTCGCCGGTCGGGCCTTTGAGGCCAGCCAGTGAGACCGGATCGGGGATGTCGAATCCGCCGAAGCTGAAGACCAGATCGGTTCCATCCAGGCGAACCCCGCCCGGAGCGATCTTGGTGATGCCGGTGGCGGGCTGTCCGGGCTGGCGGCCAACCTCGATCAGGTTGATCGTGGTGTCGGAGTTGGGAGCCTGGAAGGTGAACCCGGTGATCATGCCAGTGACGCCGTTGAACTTCACGGCAGTGAAGCTCACCTGGTAGTAGAGCGGGGTCGCCAGTTCGAGCAGCGGGGTATCGGCCAGGAGCCGGACAGGTGTGTATGTCCCGGTTCCGCCGGCGTCGGGATCGCTGCGCAACTTGAGGCGGCCATCGGCGACGTCGATCTTGGCGACCACTGGCATCGCCGCGTAGGCGATCGGGCGTGGGCTCGCGCCGGTGGCCAGGATCAGGTCGCCGGTGGCCAGAACCGGAGTGAAGGTGACGGTCGCGCTGACCGAGCCATTCGCCTGCGGGTCGTAGTCCGAGTCGGTGGCCGCATCGGCGATGACTGAGCGGAAGTCGGCTTCGACGGTGAAGTAGGTCGGGTTAGTCATCTGCAGCGTCCTCCACGGTCTCCGGGTTGGTGTCGGCGGACTGGGCCAGCTCGCGGCGCTTCTCGGCGGTCTTGGCCTTCGACGCCTGGGCGATCATGTCTACGACGGCCGACAGTCCGCCGCCGCCGGCTGCCTTCGGTTTGGCCAGTTGGCCTGTCACAGTGACGGATTGACCCGGGACGTCGTCCCATCGGAAGCCTTCGACCTCACCATCGAACAAAGTCAGACCGGCGTAGGTGATCGTCAGAGCGGACACTGTTCTCCTTGGATTAGGCAGCAGGTGGGACGAGCGTGGTCGACCAGCCGGCCGTCGTCGTCGGCGGTACAACCACCGGCGCGACCGCAGACTCGTTTGCCTTCTCGGTTAGGAATTTGAGGGCGATCTGGTAGGACGTCAGGTTGCCGTCAGGGTTACCGACCGGCGGCATAAACGGGTAGGCGGTGTGGCCGAGTCCTTTAAGCCATGTGAACGTTTTGCCGGCGGCATCAGTAAATGTCAGTGCGTTATCGGCGAATGCCATCGTCGCCAGCGATAGCGCAGCGATGGGAATGGATAGCGCGAGGTATGCCGCCCACTCGAACGGATCAGCGGTGTTGAGAAAAACATCGTTACCCGCCGACCATGCCAATCCCTGCGGCGAATCACCAACCGAGGTAATAATGTCGTCGGGATGGGCAAACTCGATCCATTTGAGCGGATCACACTCGGTAGGTTGCAACCTGCGATAGGGTCCGGTCGCCGGAAAACTACCGTGACCGCCGGTAGTCGAACCAGGAATGTCGAACGCGCCAGACCATGTGCCGCCAACGGATCCGCGGTAGTTGACGGCGCGGCGCGGATTGCCGAACATGGTGCCGCCGATGAAATCGGCCGCTTTCGATTCCAGCGCGCCACCAGATTTCGTTTCGAGCATCACGCCGGCCATCACGGCGGCGCCCTGCGAATAGCCGCCGACCGCCCACTTTTGGCCCTTGGGAAGCACTTTAACGAGGTTGGTTACGTTCTGAATCCCGGTGTCGATACTTAAACCCATGTTCTGCTGGGCGGCCGGGTAGAACACTTTTTTGGCCGAAAACATAGTGCGGTCGAGGAAACCGGTAAACGGGTCCTGCGGTGGTCCTCCGCCCCACCGGCGCGTCATACCGTTCAATCCTGCGACGAGCGCAGAATCACCGGGGCCTGGTTCGGTAATCTCGAGGTCGCCGGCCTTCGCCATTTCGGCTGTGGCATAGGACGTTCCGACGCAGTAATAAAATTCTACTGTCACGCGCCGGCCTCGGCCACATAGAGATCGTCCCAACCGTCGACCTCGGCCGAGGTGGCGCTGCGCGATCCGACATTGGTGGTCGCTACCAACCACGCCAATCCTGCCAGCTGCGGTACGGACTCATCGAAATGTGTTCGGATCGCCACCGCCCCGGTGACCGGATCACGTTTCACTGTGCCAGTCGCCGCGGTCACTGAATCACCGTCCAACCGTCAACCTGTGCGCTGCGCGCCCAATAGCCGCCCTTGAGTGCGCGCATGACGCCCCACGCATTGATGGATTCTGGATCGGTTTCGTCGGTGCGGATCGCTACAGCGTCGCCATCTGGCGATACACGGATTTCGCGGGACATTCTGGTGGGTACTCCTTATGCGTAGGAACGGTTCAACAAGGTGATGCCGAAATAGGTTGTTGTCGGATCTCCGACGATCAGTGTGTTGAGCGCGGTATCAGAGTCGTATCCGGCTGTGATGCTTTGGTTTCCGTTGACGTAAACCTGAAATGAGCATTGAACGAATCGGACGCCTCGGCCGGATCCGTTGATGAAAATTCCGACGCCGTCCTGGCCGCGCCGGTAGATGCTGCCGCCGACATAGATCAGGGGACAGATGTTGTAGGCCGTCGATAGGTTGCCGTTGATTCGCAGTCCCATTTCGACCCGATACCAGCCGGCGTTATGCGGGGTGAACGATGCTAATGCCACGTTGTAGCCGATGTCAGATGTTGCACTTTCCAACGTGTTGAAACAATTGTTCAGCGGGTTTGTGGTGTTGCTGACGCCGTAGTTACCGGCCGCCGTCGAGCGGTACATGCTGGCGCCGGAACCCAACAGCCCGAGTGAATCTTTGGGTAGATAGTTGATATTGATTGTGCCGCTGTTGATTTTGTCTGCCGGCAGATCGGGCACCGCACCGACGGGTATTTCCCCGGTGATAGTTGTTCCGTCAATCGGCGGTAGGACGTCGCCGGATAGTTCTGGTGCAACGTAGGGCAGACCAAACAGTGTGCTAACCAGTGTTCGAATTGACTGTTTCACTGTTTTTGACAGCGTTGCGTAGCCGGCGTCGCCGAACACTGCCTGACCGATGCCGTCGATCATGGTGGTGATATTGCCGTTAGCCGTGCCGGCGTTCGTGAACCCTTGCCCGGCGTAATAGTTGACGGTGCCGAGCGCGGAAATAAAGTCTGACCAGATTTTTCCGGCGCCGTCGCTACCAAATACTGCGTTCCATGCGCCAGCCCACGTTTCGGGCAGCTTATCCACCCAGGACTGCTCGACAAGTCCGGTTTTACGGACGGCGATGTCGTCGAACCAGACTTTAGCGCCCGAGTTTGCGTTCACCGCTAGCCGAACCTGAATTGAGGTGACGCCTGCCGGCAGTGAGATCTCGCCGGCGCCGGCGGTGCCTCCGATGACAATGGTCGACCCGGTCATTGGCTGGAACGTCGAGGCCGCCGAGGTGCGGGTGCTGACAACATGGGTTGTCTGCTGCACTGTGCCGATCCACGGAATGATTGACAGCACCATCGAGCCGGACGTGAACCCTGACGTCAGCACTGATGCCGACACTTTAATTTTGTCGTTGGTGGCCGTCTTGATTGACTGTTTGCTGTAGATCTGTTGCAGCGATCCGGTCGCGGTAGCGCGCAGGGCGCCGCCCGTCGAGGTAGCCGAAACTGTGTTGTCCCATGACCAGCCGCCGGCCGACTCGACTGTCACCGCCGTCGCAAAATCGCCCTGCGACAACAGGTTCGGCTCAGAAGTGTTGAGCATTCCGATGGACAGGATGCCTCCGAGGATCTTGTTTCCGATCTCGGTCAAACTGTCTTTCGATACGGTGGCCTTCTGCTCGAGTTCTCTAAAAAACCGATCCACAGTGCCGAAATCCAAAGCCACACCGTCGGCCTCGGTCAGTCCGGTGATCGCCGAAACCAACGGGCCGATGATCGGAATGTTCTTAGTAAAGTCAGTGATCGAACCTGTGATGAACAGTGATTTGAAATACTCGATGATCTTGACCAGCATGTCGACAAACGATTGCGGGTTGATGATGCCGGTCAGTGCGACGCTGATCTTCTCGATCAAACTCTGCAACGTCGGCAGCGGGATCAGACCAGATATGGCGTTGATTAGGTTGTTGAATGCTGCCAGTACCGTCGCGCCGAGCTTGTCCCATAGGTCATCGAGCCAAGTGAACAGCGGCACAAGGATATTCGCGCCCGGGCCGGTCGGCGCCGGATTCGGTGTGATGTTGGCGAACAGCCGCCACAGCCAGCCGAGCCAAGTGAAGATCGGTTGCAGCACCGACTCGACAGCGTCGCCGAACAGATCCCATACCCACGCTAAAAATGAGAACAGCGGTTGCAGCACAGAATCGGCGAATGCATTGCCGGTCGATGGTGGTGGATTGCCGGCTGGTAACCCAACGAAAACCCAATGTAGGAATGTCAAGATCGGTTGCAGCACCGACTCGACAGCGTCGCCGAACAGATCCCATAGCCAGGACAGGAACTCGATGACTGGCTTAAGGAAGCTGTCGACAGCGGGGCCGAAGTTATCCCAGATCCACTTCAGGAAGTCAGCGACGCCTTGGCCGATCGTCCCCACGATCAGCCGGATCGGTTCCAGTAGATCTTGAATTGCCAGCAGTGTCGGATCTTCGCCGTCATAGGTTCCGGCGAGTGCTTCGAGCAGCTGCACGAACTGTCCGACAACCGGCAGGCTCTCGATGAAGTCCAGCAGCAGCGGCGGAATGTCTTCCGGGCCTTGGATGTCGACGGGGTCGGCGGTGGCGATCCGTGAGTTGATCTCGGCCCAGATCTTGGTGAGGATTCCGAACGGGCTCAGATCCGACAAGATGTTTCCGCCGGTGGATGCGCCGAAGATGGCGGGCATCTGCTCACCGGCCCTATTGCGCATCGCCGTCGCGCTCTGGTCCTGCAGTCGCTGGCCGAGTGTTTCGACGGTCAGCGCGCCGATCGGAAGGTTGGGAACGCCGGCCGGTGTGGTCACCGGCTCACCTCGCGCCGCACAGCCCGTGCAGCTTTGGCGATCCGCTTCGGCGCCGTCGGAGCTTCTTCGGTTCGTGCGACGAACGAATCACCGTCGGTGTGCTGCGGCGGGTCTGGCAGCTTGACCGACTCCTGGCGGATGCCGTCAGTGATCCATGCCGGGGCGTGCACGGCTTCTGGGTCGACGAGATCGGTCTGCCGGATGCCGAGGGCGACGAGCTGGGCGGCCAGGTCGCCGACGACGGGCTGCAGCATGTGCAGCGGCATCTCGGTGGCCGTCAGTAGCGCCGACGCTAGTGCGCCACCGAGTGCCTGGGTCTGGCCGTCGATGTCATCAAGGGCCGGAACCTTCTTGGGGATTACGGTCGACTCGATGACGTGGTCGGCAAGCGCCTTTGCGCTTTCGGGCGTCAGGTCCTCAGTGCCGGTCGGTTCGGTCACCACAGTCCGATCTGTTGCAGTCCGCTCATTGATCTGGCGATCAGTTCCGCCATGCGCTCAAAGCCGTCCATCTTGTTGCGGGTCGCCCCGAACTGTGCGACAACGGCCAGGCCTTTGCCTTTGTCCCAGCTGATGTCCAGCTCGCGGCAGCGCCGCACGAATACGCGCGGCATGAGGTACTTCTGCGTCCCGCCGACGCGATCGCCGAGCCACCAGTGCCCAAACCCGTTATCGCCAATGAGCCAGGGTGTGGCATTGGCGACGTGCAGCGTGAATGCCGTGTCCGGGTCGGTCTCGCGCCGGCGGGCGCGTAGGTCCATGACGCTCGCCGCGGTGAACGCCTGGGTCACGTTGGTCGACGTGGTTTCGAGGTAGTGGCCCCAGCCTAGATCGCGCACGCGGCCGAGCAGTGGGACGCTCATGTGGGCCAGGATGGAATCGCGGTAGATAGGGTTGAGGAACGAGTCCAGGGCGCCGCCAAGGCTTCCGATGGAGACCTGGAATCCGGCACCGTGCGAGATGACGGCCGAAAGGTTGTCGCCCAGGACGTCGCCGCCATATTGGATTGCTGCAGAGATTAATTCGTTGAGTGGCTAGATTGCCTGCGCCCCACCGGTTCCCCGGCGGGGCGCAAGCAACCCCCGGCATCGACTGTCCACCGACAGTGATCCTTCCTGGGCCACCCGGCGAGCGGGAGAACTCCGAAGTCTGGATTCCGGTGATGTCACCATCTCGGTAGACGACGTAAGGATGCGGGGCCAGCGTTCCGAGGATTCCGGGGAGCCGGTAGCCGGTCTCGTCGATCGTCTCGCCGGTCATCATGTCGTAGGAGTCCTCGACATGATTAGAGAGCACTGAGGCGATCGAGCGGGTCAGGCCAGTCAGCAGGTTGCCGCCGATCGAGGTGCCCTGGCGGAATCCTGACTTGTCGACGATATCGACAAACAAGGTGCCCTGGCGGAAGTTAGTTCCGGCACCGGGCCACGGCTCCGGATCGCCGTTGATCCAGCGCCGAGTCCACAGTTGCAGCTCGGAGTCTTCGAGTATCGGCGCGGCGACGTCAAACCATGAGGTGCGGATCGAGCCGACGATAAGCGAGAGCGGAGCAACTGAGTCGCCGATGCTCCGCGGCATGACGATGATCTGCGACTGCGCCCAAAGGTCGAGCGGATTGGACGGCCACGTTGTTGGATCGAGTAAGTCCGACGGGATCGTGATGTTGGTGAACTGCAGCCGGAGCAGGTTCGCGGCAAGGGTGAGCAGCAGCCCATGATCGGCCGGGGCTAGCAGCATCCAGGCCTTGGGCTGCTGGATCAGAGCCAACGGCAGGAACGGATTTCCGGCCGTGTGAACGTGTTTAAACTCCTCGATGTCATCAAGGAAGTCGACGGTGACGACGTCGCCCTGGTCGCCGCGGGTAATTGTCACGCCGTGCTGGGGCTTCATCCGGCCGCCAATACGGGCACCCATCGTCTCGATGATGATGTGAATGTTGCGAGTTCCGCGGGAGTCTTCGTCGAGCGCCCAGAACGCAGCCCAAGTCCGACGCGGATCATCGAGGTCGATCGGCAGCTTGAGCTGGATCGTGCCGGTTTGGTTGACGATCGGATTGACCCGGCCGGAGATCTCGCCATAGACGGTTCCGCGGTAGTTCCAGTCGCCGTCATAGAGCTTGATGACGGGGCGGTCGTAGGCCCGCTCGATGCGGTACTCGCGCAGTTCGCGCGCCCACGCGGAGAAGTCGTCGTGACTGGTGCCGGTGAACGGTTCAGCGAACGCTGCGACGGTCATTCCAGACCGCTTTCCGCTGACCAGAATCGGCGCTGGCGCAGTGTCACCTTCGCGCCGATCGGGCCTTTACAGATGGCCGGCATCAGGATCGGCTCGTCCTCGGTTCCGGTGTAGGGCGGAACCTGGTAGATCGGCTCGACGCCGTTGAAGAGTCCGGCGGCGTTGGACAAGTCAGCGCTGACGTAGGTGTCCATCATTGGGTCGCTCATTACCGACAGCATCTGAGTGAGCTTCGGGGTGACGATCATGCGAGCGGCGTCCTGGCCGACCGTCCGTCCCCATTTGCGTTCCTGGCCGAAGGCGAAGTCGGGGAACTGCCACTCGTCAGCCGGATCGAATTCCCATTCCAGCCAGAGGTCCTGGTCGGTGGGATTCCATACTGCAAACCATGCGGTGTTAGCGGTATAGCTGATGGTGACGGCCTTCGGCCCCAGGAAGAGCAGTCCGGTTCCCAGTAGCCCGGAGGACGATCCGGTGAGCGTTCCAGTAGCGGTGAATGATGCGGTGTAATGCCCATCTGATCCGGTGACCGTCACATTCCCAGCGCCCACTGAGGACAGCGCAGCGAGTGCCGATTGAATGGCAGCCGGGGCGGCATCGTGGGCTATCGCGGCAGTGGTCTGTCCATTAAAGGTGAGAGTGAATGTTCCGCCGCCGGCCTGGATGGTGATCGTGAATCCCGGGGTGCCGTTCGTCCACTCTTGGACCTCTTCGGCGCCCTCGAACATCGGGTTGACGGCGATCGCGGAAACGACCGCGTGGTAGACGTCGTCGATTCCGGCGTCAAATCCGTCTTCGGTCGTGTACTTGATCTCCTTGGCCAACTTCAGGGTCAGCGAGCGACGACCGGATGGGCCGTCGTAATGCCACCGCACTTTGTTGAAGTTGCCCGGTGTCCCCCACAGGCGCTGGAATCGCGGACGGGATGCCGGGGTGAGCCAGAACGGCAGGATCATCTCGCGGATCGGGACCGATTCGCCGACGATCCGACCGCCGTGCTCGAACGCTCCGGATACCGTCCGCACGGTAAACCCGGTGTCGTAGATTCCGTCCGGGTTGATATCAAGGATGATGTCATCGTCGAGGAACTCATCGTTCGGCGCCGAGACGACGACAGAGTCGCCGTTCGATGATTCGAGGGTGATGGTCGCTACGGCCACTTAGTACCTCGCCAGTGTTGCTGCAGCGCGCTCTTTTTCGATGCGCTGAGACGCCAAGTAGGCGGGCTCGATGTCAGTG
>ERZ795031.5586-NODE-5586-length-10047-cov-4.150821_pt1 | contig 10047 bp, 9 predicted proteins | sample MGYA00375123_ERZ795031 | MGnify/ENA primary metagenome ERZ795031 (study PRJEB30166, sample SAMN05720159) | activated sludge metagenome | isolation source: anaerobic digester from wastewater treatment plant | place: USA | collected 2015-04-21 ... | reverse complement strand
CGAAGAAGCCGGGCCGATCCATCAACTCCGGCTGGCAGCCCCGAGCATCCACAACGAATGGATCGAGTCAACCGCTGTTCTCTCACGGGTCGTTTCACCCACGTCCAACGAACTCGTCTATTCCTTCACCGCGGGGATCTGGCATGCCTCGGGGACGGACAGCGAGGGTTATTGGAGCGAGAGCGGAGGGAACGACAGTGAGGAGTTCGTTCTGGACAAGAATGGGACCTACACCATCGAGTTGAGCATCACCTCCGAAAAAAGCAACCGGACGGTCGCAGACGTGGCGGTCATGATCCGTGACGGGGAACGCAGTTACTCCTTCCTCCTTGTCGCCGGACTCCTGTCCCTCTTCCTCGCCCTCCGTGCCCGTTCCAGACGAAAGACAACCGGCTCGATACCGGGTGGTCTTCTCCCGGATTGAGAACCACCCAAAGAAAGGAGTACCCGTGTGATAAAAACTGCCATCATGCTGCTCGCCCTCGGTGGTATCGGTCTCTACGGCACCATTGCCAAACCCTTCATCCCCCGGAGCGGAACGGAATTTATCCGGAAAACGCCGGGGTTGAGCCAGCCCGGAAAGGGGAGCCCCGCCCATCGCACAACGGGCTACCGCTCGCATTACGGCGGCGGACCACGCCTTGGGAAATAGCAGGACGTGAACCGTATCAGCTCGGTGCGGGACCCGTCAGCGGAAGTGGATATGCAGTACAAAATCAACCAATCAGCAACCGGAGGAAATCATGGAAAAAATCATTGAAGGCATCCTGTCGTCAGCCATTTACGGGATTCTCGGCATCATCCTGATGGGCCTGGGCTTCCTGATCGTGCGGGTTGTAACGCCCTTCTCGATCAAGAAAGAGATCGAAGTCGACCAGAACACGTCCCTGGGACTGATCATAGCGGCCGTCATCATCGGGATCTCGATCATCATCGCCGCTGCCATCTTCTCCTTTGAAAACAAGGTCGAGTCAAATCTCCAGGTCAGCGGGAGCATCGAGCGGATCGAAACCAAGAGCTATGATTCAGCCGGCAAGGTCATCCGCACGGAAACCAAGATCTACAAAGCCGAAGCCCCTGCTGCCAAACCCGCACCGGCCAAGGATGACAAGAGCAAGTGACAGAGCCGCTCGACAGAAAAAAGCAGGGCGAGGTTCGCGCCCTGCTTTTTTCGATCCTCCTGACAAGTGTCTGCGCGATCACCTATGAACTTCTGATCGGCGCCGTCTCCTCGTACCTCACCGGAAATTCCGTTGTCCAGTATTCCCTGACGATCGGGATCTTCCTCTCGGCCATGGGTCTCGGTTCCTGGCTCTCGCGCTGGCTGACCGGGGACCTGGTCGCGATCTTTGCGGATGTGGAACTCGGACTGGGCCTGCTCGGGGGACTCTCCCTGATCATCCTCTACTCCGTCTATCTGCTCGGCGATCTCTACATGCCGGTCTTCATTCTTCTCTCAGCCTCCATGGGAACACTGATCGGCTTCGAGATTCCACTCGTCACACGCATCATGCGAAGTTACGGGCCTCTCTCCAGTTCCCTCTCGACGGTCTTGACCTTTGACTATGTTGGCGGGCTGGCCGCTTCCCTCCTCTTCCCTTTCATTCTCCTTCCCGTCTTCGGCATGATCCGGACCGCCTTCGTCACCGGAATTTTCAATATTCTGGTGGTCCTTGTCCTGCTGAATGTCTTCCGTGAACGGATTGCCCGGCCCCTCCGGATCGGGGCAACACTGGGAGGATTGCTGGCCCTCTGCAGCGTGTTTTTTGCGTCCGATCCCCTGGCGGCCTGGTACGAACAGCAACTCTACCAGGACACAGTCATGCACAGCGAGCAATCGCAGTTCCAAAAAATCGTGTTGACCGGTTGGCGCGACGACACCCGTCTCTGGCTGGACGGGAGTCTGCAATTCTCGACCGTGGACGAGTATCGCTACCACGAGAGTCTGGTCCAGCCTGCCATGACGGCCCTCCCCGGGATCGAGCGGGCTCTGGTGATGGGTGGTGGTGATGGCATGGCCGTCCGGGAAATCCTCAAGCGGCCTGAAGTCAAGGAGATCCATCTCGTGGATCTTGATCCGGCCATCACCCGGTTGGCCCAGACCCATCCGGCCCTGGTTGCGGCCAACAGCAATGCCCTGGCAGACCCCCGGGTGCGGATCTTCAACAAGGACGCGTTCAAATTTCTCGAAGAAACCGGGACCGGATTGTACGACCTGATCGTCGCCGACTTTCCAGATCCGCACAACGAAGTCCTCTCCAAACTCTATTCGAGGGAAATCTATCGCCTCGTGCGCCACCGACTGGCACGGGCCGGGGTCTTTGTCACCCAGGCGGCCTCTCCGTTTTTTGCCAGGGAGGTTTTCTGGATGATCCACGCAACCCTGTCGGAAGTCTTTCCGCACACTGTCCCCTACCATGAGAACGTTCCCTCGTTCGGCGACTGGGGATTCGTGATGGCGTCCGCCATCCGCTGGCAACCCGACTGGACCCGGCTTCCCGCACGATTGCGCCACATCACTCCGGCAGTTTTTTCCAATGCACTCGGATTCGCTCCCGATTCGACCAGACCGAAGAACCGGATCATTAACACCCTCAACACACCGCGCATCTACCAGGCGTATCAACGAGGTTGGAAAAACTATAACTGACGGGATGTGCTATCTTTACCGGAACGCACCACCAGTCCAATATGGGAGAAGAGAGTCCGGAATGAAACGGCATATCCTGATCATCGATGACGATATCAGCCACGCATCCTTCATGATGATGCTGCTGGAGGATGCCGGCTACCTCTGCTCCCGGATCGCCTCGGGTGAAAAGGCTCTCGAACGACTTCAGGACGATCTCAGACCGGATCTGATCCTCCTCGACATCATGCTCGAGGGGATCGACGGGTATGAAGTCTGCAAACGGATCAAGACAGACACCCGCTTGCGCGCCATTCCCGTCATCATCCTGTCAGGGCGCTCGTCAATCGACGAGAAGATTCTCGGGCTCGAGATCGGGGCGGATGACTACCTCGTCAAACCGGTCAAAACCCGTGAACTCCTGGCCCGGATCAGCGTGTTGATCCGTCTCCGTTCGCTCCAGGAGCAGATCACCCAGGTGGAGAAACTGGCGGGCCTTGGCCAGCTGGCCGCCGGCATCGCCCATGAATTCAACAACCTGATTGGCGGAATGCTCGGATATGCACAGCTTGCCATGCTCACCCCGGACAACCGGGAAATGACCCTCAAGGCCCTCTCCGTTGTCGAGAAAAGCTGTTTCCGCGCCAAGGAACTGACGGAAAACATGCTTCTCTTCTCCACCCACAGCGACCAACCGGAGGGACAGGCGGATGTGGCGAGTACCATGGAACACACATCGGTCCTCCTCTCCAGCCAGCTCTCCAAAAACCGGATCACACTGACGCAGGAATTCACCCACAAACGCACGCTTGCCATCACAGCCAACCGGCTCCTGCAACTTTTGATGAGCCTGATGCAAAACGCCATCCATGCCATTCTCGAAAACGGTGGTGAAGAGCGCGAGATCCTGGTGTCGACCCGGGAGACCGACGAAGTGGTCCAGATCTCCATCCGGGACACCGGGTGCGGCATCCCCCAGAATCAACGCTCAAGGATCTTTGAGCCCTTTTTCACGACAAAGGGCCCGCTCGGGGGGGGGCGATATGGGTGCCACCGGAATCGGTCTTTCCGTCGCCCACGGAATCGCCTCATCCTACGGCGGCCTTCTGGAACTGGTCGAGTCCGAAGAGAAAAAGGGAAGCACCTTCAGGCTGACAATTCCTGTCTTTGTCGGGAACGGAAAAAATCCCGAAGCAATCACCGGCCGGGAATCACCGCTGACTGCCCCTGGGCTCACACTCGCAGGACTCTCGGTCCTCATCGCCGATGACGAGCAGATCTACCGGAATCTTCTCGAAGACATCCTGACCGAATTGGGTGTACGGACCGAGAGTGCCGTCAGCGGGGAAGAAGCCGTCCGGGCCAACGACCTCAAAAAATACGATATCATTTTTTTGGATTATCTTATGCCCGGAATGGGCGGGATTGAAGCGGCTACCAGCCTCCGGACCCGGGGATACTCGGGGGCGATCATCATCATCAGCGGCCGGACCATCCTCCCCAGTCTGAAAAATGCCCTGGAAATCCAGCGGGCCGACTACCTCGCCAAACCCTTCGAAATCTCCGAAGTCCGGGAGCTTTTACAGCGGATCAGCCGGCGCCAGCAGACAACGCCGGAATGACAGGCGCTAACGGCCGAACTGTTCCCTCTGCACACCCCGCCCTTCGAGCGTGATCCGCCGGGCTTCACTGAAGGCGGCATCCTCGAAACGGCTTTCGACGTCTTCCAGAACACGACCCGGATACCTGTGTTCCAGGCTCCTCGCCACCAGCCAGTCCGCAAGGACGGGATTTTTGGGAAGGACCGGTCCATGGAGATAGGTTCCCACGACAGCCTGCACCAGGGCCCCCTCGCTCCCGTCCTGTCCATTGTTCCCGGAGCCGACAAGCACCCGGCCAAGCGGGGAAACGCCGGGCCCCAAAAACGTCATTCCGCCATGGTTTTCAAAACCGGCCAGCTCGACCCGATTCCCGTTGATGTCGGACTCGATCAGGATATTTCCGATGGCACGTGTCTTGCCGGCTTCGGTCCGGACATCAAACCACCCCAGACCGGGGATGATCTTCCCGCCAAACGCCTCATACGACTTCCCGAGCAATTGGTACCCCCCGCAGACCGCGAGGCAGGCCGCACCGGAATCCAGTTCCCGCGCGAGTTGCCCGCCCTTGACCGAGAGAAAATCCTCGTAGATCCGCTCCTGCTCGGCATCCTGTCCGCCACCAAAGAAAAAAAAGTCATACCGGCCGGGCTCGATCCTGTCTCCGGGCTGAAGGGGCTCGACACTGACACGGATGCCCCGCAATCCGGCCCGGTACACAAAGGCCATCACGTTCCCGCGATCACCGTAGAGATTCATGTGGTCGGGATAGAGGTGCCCGACCCGCAGACAGCAATCCATCATGTACCGTCCTTCCAAAAATCCCTGATCCCTGCCCTGCGAACAAGAACCGCACGGATCGCATGCATGGCCGTGTAGGTCGCGATAATGGCCAGGCTCTTGCCGGGGTCTGTCTTGCTCATCGCCATTTCAAGCGCGCGAGGGATATCTCCCCCCGCCGACTCGATTCTCGAACCGGGAACCCCGGCATGGAGCATGCGCAAGGCCATGGCATCGGCCCTGCGTCCACCGGTTGTGACATTGCCTGCCCCGGCGATCGATTCGAACCCGGCATCGTAGATCCAGGAAATATCCCGTCCATCAGCCGCCAGATCATTCAACAGGATGAGGACATCTCCCCCGGGAGCATGTTGCGCCAGAATATCGAGAGATGCATTGGCTCCCGCCGGGTTTTTGACCAGCATGAGGAATACCATCCGTCCCGCGAGGTCGATTTTTTCAAACCGGCCATAGGGCGGGATGAAACCGGCCAACCAGTCAATCGCGCCCTGATCGAGCAAACCGAGCTGATCCAGAACCGCCAACGCGCCAAGGGAATTGTAGACGGCATGGATCCCGGGGAAGGAGAGTCTGACCGTGAATGACTGGCCGCCACGGTGTGCCAGACAATACTCCTGCTGCATCATCCCCAGGGCAAGCGTTCGACCCGCGGACCAATCCGGCTCCGGACGTTGCCGCCCGCACCCCCGGCAATGATACCGGCCGAGGTGTCCCATCACCCGGAGACTGTACTCGAGGGGTGCGTGACAGACAGGACAATGCCGAATGTCTGCGGTCTCTCCGCCACTGACAGGGACAGTTTCGGCAACGGCATCCACCCCGAACCAGACGGGCAGCCCGGAGCCAGTATCGGCCAGGGAAGCGGCGATCGGATCATCCGCATTGATCACGAGCCGGGGCGGATTGGCCAAGGTGGCAATCGTCTCCCCGACCCTCCGGGCCAGAATCGCGACCTCTCCGTAGCGGTCAAGCTGGTCCCGGAAAAAATTTCCGACAAGAAGCAACATCGGCCGGAGGAGTGGAAGGACCGCCGGAATCGAACCCTCATCAACCTCGATAATCCCCAGGGCCTGCCGGGGAAACCGGCCCCGGAGCGAGGCTGCCTCGATCATTGCCGAGACAATTCCGCCGGCCATATTGGCGCCACTCGCATTGGTCACGACGGGTCGCCCGGCATGCCGGACCAGTCCGGCCAGCATCCGTGTGGTCGTTGTTTTTCCGTTGGTTGCCGTCACGGCAACGACCCCGCCCTCAATGCGCGCTGCAAGCGTGCAGAGGAGCCCCGGAGCAATCCTGAGGGCTACCCGCCCGGGGAGACTCGATCCCCCGCGGCGGAGAAGCCGCGCAAGAAGGATGAGCATTTTTCCGATGATTATGGATGCAATGATCCGTATCCTTGTCATGGCAGTAATATAGATTCGGGATGCGGATGCATTCAAGCCCTTTCGGGCAGACTCGGGCAAGGCGGCAGGCATGGGAACCAACGGCGACCAGGACAGATTATCCGCATACAAGCTGTACTCGCTTGTCAACATCAGCAAGAAGATCAACTCCCTGCTGGAGATCAATGCCCTCCTTGAATTGATCATGGAAAGCTGCAAGACCCTGCTCAACGCCGAGGCCAGCTCCTTGATGCTCGTCAACGAGGAAAAGCAGGTCCTCACCTTCAACATCATCTCCGGGAAGGGCGAGGAGCTGCGGACGATGGAAGTCCCGATCGGCAAGGGAATCGCCGGGATCGTTGCCCAGTCCGGGGAACCTCTCATCATCAACGATGCCCAAAACGATCCCCGTTTTTTCAAAGAGGCCGACAAAAAAACGAATATGGTCACAAGCAGCATCGTCTGTGTCCCGATGACCACCAACAAACGCGTGATCGGAGTCCTCGAGGCGATCAATGCCCTCGACAGGGACGGTTTCAATGATGACGATCTTTTGCTCCTGATGGCACTGGCCGAACAGGCCGCCATCTCCATCACCAACAGAAAACTCTATGACCGGATCAAGGCCCGAGCCGAAGAACTCTCGGCCATGTACGAAATCGGCCAGCTTGCGATGAGCCACGGAAGCCCCGAGCGCATCCTCCAGGAATCGCTCGAAATCGTATCCCGCGTCATGGGATGCAAACGGACCTCGATTCTGATGCACGATGCCTCGGACGACACCCTCCGGGTCAAGGCCTCGATCGGGTTTGAAGGCGATGTCTCGGGCCAGATCAAAGTCACCCCAGAAAATGAAATCTCCTACCAGGTTTTTCACACGCTCAAGTTCATCTATACCGAAAATGTCGATACCGATCCGCGCTTCGGCCGCAACAAACGCTTCCGCTACACCACCCGCTCCTTTGTCTCGGTTCCGATGCAGACCAAGGAGCGCCCGATCGGGGTCCTGAATGTCACCGACAAGCAGGATGGCGGCCATTTTGATGCCCATGATGTCCGTCTCCTCCAGACCATCGCCAACCAGATCTCCGAGGTGCACGAAAACATCCGGCTCTACAACGAGGAGCGGGTCAAGCTCAAGCTCGAAAAGGAACTCGAAGTCACCCGCAGGCTCCAGGAGGCGATCTTTCCCAAGAGCTTCCCTTCCATTCCTGGCGTGACCATGTTCGCCTGCAACAAGCCGGCCAGCGAGGTCGGCGGCGACTTCTATGACTTCTTCCATTCGACCGAAGACCCGGGACAGTTCACCGCCGTGATCGCCGATGTCTCGGGCAAATCCGTACCGGCCGCCCTGTTCATGGCCATCTCCCGCTCGATCCTCAGGGCTCAGGCCGTCAGCCAGGAAAAACCGGACCCGGCCGCCCTCTTCGAGTCCGCGAACCGCCTGATCATCGCGGATTCCGATTCCGCAATGTTTGTAACAAGTTTTATGTTGCATTGTGACATCAATGCCCGCAAGGCCGTCTATTCCAACGCCGGTCACAATGATCCGATCCTCCTGCGCCGCGGCCGGGACCACTGTATCCAGTTGCACACCCGTGGCAAACCGCTGGCCGTCATGCCAGATTCGGTCTATCAGAACTCTGTCCTCGATATCGAGCCGGGCGACATCATCGTGATGTACACCGACGGAATCGTTGAAGCCAACAACATGCTCGAGCAGGAGTTCGGGATGGACCGCTTCGAGGAGGAGATCCTCGCCTGTCGCCATCTCCCCGCCGATGCGATGGCCCGCCACATCCTCCAGCGTGTAAACGCCTTTGCTGCGGAGACCCCGCAGTTTGACGACATGACCCTCTTTATCTTCAAATTCGAACTGGAGCCGAACCTGCATGCTTGATACAGAGATTCTCCAGGATGCCCTCAAACGGGGGGCCATCAGCGAGCGCAAGCTCAAGACCCTCTCCATCCTGAAAACCTGCGACAACTGGAAAAAAGTCACCCCGGTCGGTTTGATCGACCACAGGACCGTCCTGACTGCGTACCAGGGAATGCTGGTCGAACTGGACAAACGGGCCTATTTTGTGCGCCGGGAAACCCTGGCCGCACTCAAGAACGAGATCAAATGGAACGTCACGAGAATGATCCGTATCGAACAGTGAGATTTTTTCTTGCCGTTCCTCCTTCTCCTGACTATCATTATCGCGTTGCGCTGGAGTAGCTCAATCGGTAGAGCAGCTGATTTGTAATCAGCAGGTTGCGGGTTCGAGTCCCATCTCCAGCTCAAGCATGCACCCGGAGAGATGCCCGAGCGGCTAAAGGGGGCAGACTGTAAATCTGTTGGCTTGCGCCTACGATGGTTCGAATCCATCTCTCTCCACAACCGTTCAGCTTCCGGCTGAACGGTTTTTTTATGGGAGTCCGATCTGCACCAATCCCGCAGGAGATCCATACAATATGAGCTATGCACAGTTTTTTGATATCACGTTTTCCAAACCAGTCCGGTCCGTCGCGCTCTTCGGCATGAGTCTCTTCCTCATGATTCTTCTTTCCTGCAGCAGGAAGAGTGAGCATGTCGTGACAGGCCGCGGTCTCGATCCGCAGGCGCATGCTCCCCGCGAGGTAACGGACAGCTTTGCGGCCGGGGAGCCATTCTCGCTGGTCCTCGCGCCTGTCCGTTTCGAGGACAGTTATCTTGATCTGATTATCTGGACATGGGGAACAAACCCGAGTCCCAAGCGGACCCGCACGATCACACTCAAGGGGCTGGACACCCGGGAAGAGTATCTGCAAATCAGCAATGCCTTTTCAATACCCTTCCCCGGACGTTACCGGATCAGTTTCGAGCAGCTCGGAAAAACCCTGGGGTGGGCCGATGTCACAATCACTCCGACCGGGATCGCCCCCGGCCCGGAGAAAAGGTGATCCCGCTCAGCCCCGCCCCGAGAGATCCAGGGCGGGCGGTGTCACACCAAGGACACCGACCTCGAGGGCTTCAAACCAGTCGATGAAGCGGGTGACCATCTCTCCCTTGTAGATCGAGCCGTGCTGCGGACAGATCATCTCTGGCTTGAGTTCGCGCACACGCCGGCACCAGTCGTTTTTGGCCTGATTGGATGCCATCCAACGCTGGTGGAAGACCGTGATGTACGGGAGATGGGCATCGAAGTCCGAAACAAACAGATCATGGATTTTCCCCGGCGGCAGGAGTGCCGCACCGATATCCCCGCTGAAGAGGATCTTTGCCTTGGGATCCCAGAGATTGAAATTCCCGCAGGAATGGAGATAGTGGGCCGGAATCGCCTCGAGTTCGATATCACCCAAGGGAATCCGGACCCCCTCGTCAGGAATGGACACAAAGGTATCCCGGGTTCCGCCAAAATGCGGCACAAAGGTGCGCCAGAGCCAGGAGAGATGGCAACGGATGTCGGGGTTGACCTCGAGCCAGAGACCGAGGGAGGAGATGATATCGGGATCCTGGTGGGACGAAAAAATCTTGTTGATCTGCTCGGGATTGAACTCCTGACTGACCGCGGTAAAGACAACGGGAAAGATCTCCAGCCCGCCCGGATCCGTCAGGATGGCGTCATCCCCCTTGACGATCAGATATTCATTGGTATCGATGACAAAGGGCGGA
>ERZ795031.5582-NODE-5582-length-10048-cov-4.758531_pt1 | contig 10048 bp, 12 predicted proteins | sample MGYA00375123_ERZ795031 | MGnify/ENA primary metagenome ERZ795031 (study PRJEB30166, sample SAMN05720159) | activated sludge metagenome | isolation source: anaerobic digester from wastewater treatment plant | place: USA | collected 2015-04-21 ... | reverse complement strand
GATGAATATTTTCCTCGTCTAAAAAATCTATAAACATTTTTAGCCATTTTAAAAACAGCTGACCACTTCATAAATGAATATATTTTTCTAACTGTATCAGTAACTGGTTGTAATGCTTCAGTAAACATATCTCTTAATTTCTCTACAGGCGCAACAACCTCAGCTGCATGTAATTTTGCGGCTCCAGCTTTAGTAACATAACCACCAGTTTGTAATTTAGGTAATTCTTTTTGGTTTTGTTTGGATTCTTTTCTTTTATTATACCACGTTTTTACTTTGGTAGTTCCTCTTCCCCAAAGATCTTTAATTTTATTACCAACAAAAGTAACTGCCATTCCTAATTTTTCTTTTATTAATTCAGAGAAATGTTTAAAAATTCCAGTTTCCATAAACTTTCCAACAAAGTAACCAAAAATAGGAGAAGCTTTAGCTAATGACATTGCAAGAAAATTACTTTTATTAATATTAAAATCCGCACTTAAAGCTTGACCATATTGTTTTAAAGTTTCCTTTGTAGTTCTCGCAGTATCAACTAAAATCTTTTTTGAACTTTTCCCAAGAATATCAATGGTATATCCCAATTTACCCATAATTTGCTGGATGGATTTTTCAACAACTTTAACATCTCTCGTGGATGCTAGCTCTCTCATTTGAATTTGTTTAACTAGTTTTTCTTGTTGTTTAACTGTAGAAGAAATAGATCCCGAAATTCCTTTAATTTGTTTATGAAAATCTAATTGACTTTTTTCTAATTGACCAGCTAATGAATTAATATTTTTATGTACGTTGGTCATTGTGACTTTACTATCAATAGATGTATCTGATAATATTTCAGAAAATTTCGGATCTTTTGCAAAGGATTTTCCATATTGAATATTATCTATATCTTTATCATAATCTCTTGCCATTTTTTATTGTCTCCAAATTTTTTAAAAAGACTTTAATGCGCTTTTAATTTTTGAATTTAATCTAATATCTACTAATCCACATATAATTTCACTTGGATATATCAATTCTTGTAAACATCCTTTAACTGGTATTTTTCCAAATGATATTTTATATGAATCATACAGTGGAACAGTCATATATTTATATTTTGTTTTTGCTAATGCAATTAATTTATCCATATCATTTTGTAACAATATTCTTGTTAATTTAACATAATCAAAAGATACATTCTTAAATTCTTCATTTTTTAATGTTGAATATTTTTTTAATTTGTTTAATTCATTCAATAATGATGTTAATGAAACACTTGATGTTGACATTTCTACTTTTAGAAATATAAATCTATAAACATGTTCAATACTATCTTCAAGTGTTTTATCGTCTTTAAGTTTAAAAATTTCTTTAAAATAAGTAGAATAATATGAGTTTAATTCCTCTTTAAATAAACTTAGAAACTTGTTGGGATTTTGGTGAGCAAACATGTGCATCATTTCATGAGTTAACGAAAGTGAGATAGCTACATCAGAAGCTGTTCCAGAGAATACTTCATTAATATGATTACTTATTAGTATAATAATTTTATTTGATTCAAAATCATAAAATGCTAATACATAATCCAATGGGTGAGAAATTGGTTTTTTTCCTGCAACTAATATTCTTAAAATTCTTAATAATCCACCACTAGTATTATTAGCAACCCTTCTTCTGAAAAAAGTTATTATATTATTGTCAGCAAAACAAGGAATTATTAAACCAGTGTTGATCATGTTTATTATTGATTTATGAAATATTTTTCCACGCTTAGAACTTTTAATGGATTGAATCAATTTATCATTTAAAGTTTGAGACCCATATAATGGAATTCCACCTAAAGATACCACTGGTTTTAATCCTATTGGTAATGCAAATAATTCCTGTATCATGTTTACCTCTTTATAATAATTGAATAGCATTTTTAATTTTTGATGAAAATTTTATACTAGATAAAACACAAATTACTTCTGAAATATAAATTACTTCTTGACAATATCCTACTGGTTTTTTACCGAAACAAGTTTTATAAGTTTCACCTAAATTTTCAATTAGTTCATAATATTTGTTTTTATAAGGATTACCTCCTCCATGTATAATGATTGTTAATTCTATATATCTTTTACAAAGATCATAAAATTCTTCACTATTCATTTTAGAGAAAGGTTTTATTTTTTCAAATTTAGAAATAATCATTTTTGTAGTAAGATCTTTTTGAGATTCAATCCTATATATTGTTTTGTAAAAACTTTGAATAACGCTATTTAACTTTTTAGAATCTTCTAATTTAAAAATTCTTTTAAAATATTCTTTATAAAAAATAGTTAATTCATCTTCAAAAATAGTTAAAAATTCATTTGGATTTTGGTAAGAAAACATATGAACTAGTTCATGAATTATAATAGAAACTAATTTATCGTTATTTGAATTCAATTTCATATTGTCAATTAAAATAATCAGCTTTTTTAGATTTTCTTTTCCATCAACATGAAAAAAAGCATAATATTCAACAAATCTTGTTTTTTCTTCTATATCCAAAACTCTTAAAATTTTCTGTCCGGATCTAGTTTTACTTATTTTTCTTTTAAAATATGACAACATTCCTTTACTAATAAAACATGGTATCATGATTTTATTTTTTATTAATCTTTCTGATAATTTTAATATAAATTTTCCATTTTTTGATGATTTAATTGATTCAATTAATTTTTCGTTTAAAGTATCCGATCCATAAAATTCAACATCATATATTGTTATTACTTTTCTTAACCCGATAGGTAGTGCAAATAACTCCTGTATTTTTATGTTACTCATTTTTGTCCCTACCTATAAAAAAGTTCTAAAGTATTTACTAATGAATCTTCTGGTTTAAATACCGTTTCTTTTACATGTTTCATAATACTTGAAGCATCTTTAAATTTTCCTCCGGTATCATCATTCATAGCTAATATATCCATGAATGCATTTTGTGCAGTTTTGTTAACGTCCAGCAGCATCGGAGGATCGTATTTCCTCACATGCATACAAAATGCTAACGTCAATGCTAAGTCATCATGACACCCTGAATCTGCTTCAACTTTTCCTTTTTTATCAACTAACCCAATTAGTTCTAGAGCTAGTCTTTTTGACTTAACCATATTTGGAAATTGAGTTACATAAGAATATAGTGCATCAATCATTAATGGTCTTGTTTTTGCATTATTTGATAAACCTGAAACCCATTTATTTTCTCCACGTTTTTCCTTATAAACCATTCCAACAAATTCACTATTACTTAACTCTTCTGTAACCTGGTTTCCATATGAATTATTTTCAATAACAATTGAACCAGGATATTGAGCTGCCGCGTATTTTACAACTTTAATAAAATCCATAACTTTACACTTAGTTTGATATTCCCAAACTTGTTCTAATGTTTCATAATCCCATATAGTAATAGCAGACTTATCTTCCCCAAATTCAGGAGCAGTATCAACACCCATTATATAATACTTTCCAGGAATAGGATTTTGAAATTTCCAAATTTCCCCTTCAAATAATCTAAATGTTTCTATTGGATCTATACATCCTTCTTGAAGTTTTAAACAAGTTTGTTCGTCAAAGAATGAACCACCAGATGGTAGAAATTTTAGCTCAAGTTCCTGTTCAATTTTTCTTGGGTCATTGTCAAACATTTCGCACTGATTCTTGAACCAGGTGGAATCATTAGCTAATTCAGGAATATCTTTCCAGTAAATTACACATGGTTTAAACATCCCTTCTCCGGTCATAGCCTTTGAATATCTAGAAAAATACCATGCTCCCATTCCAGTTGTTTTATTAGGAGTTGATATTATTAATGTTCCATAGGGTGTTCCTGTTTTTCTAGCTTGTTTTTGAGCTGTTGCAAGAGCTGGCACAAGAGAAGTCCATGCCACATCTAGTTTATTAATGAAAGCAGCTTCATCGACCACCAAGAATCCAACGGCTTTGCCTCTTAATGTTTTCTCTGGAGCATTTGGATTTACAGTTGCAACAAATAGTTTAGATCCATTGGAAAGAATAAAACTCTGCTCTGATTTTTTATCAAAACACCCACCTTCTTTTCCTTTTTTAGGAGTCAACCAAGAGGGAAACTTTTCTATCATGCTTCTAATAGCTCTGGAAAAGTCTGTGCTTTCTTTTCCATCTTTACTCAAAACTCCAACTACTGTATTATCATGAAAATTTAATAACCATGCACAATAAGCTTGTGTTGTCGTAGATATTCCAGTTTGCCGCGTTTTGAGGACAATTAAATGTTTTTCTTTTTCTAATTGATTTATAAACTCTAACTGTTTTTTATATGGTTTATATAATTCATCACCACCTGCTAATTCAAGGTAAACATATTTAGTTGCAAAATATTCAAAATCATTTTTACATCTTAGATATTCTGTTACAAATTGTTCTACCTTATCTTTAGTTTGTTGTTTCATTATTCACCTCTATATATACTGATTCGTTCGCATAATAGTTATAATACACGAGCTAACCCAGTCTGCTGCTTCTCTTGAAAAATTAATATCACTAGACTTCAGTATATACTTCCCACCCAAAGGAATATACTCTAATGAACCACATTTCAATTTTACTGGTTCTCCAACTTTAACAAGATTCAATATTGGAAGACTTTTTTCAAGAGCGATTTGTACAGTTGACAGCCCTATTACTTCTCTTGCAACTGCTGCATTTGCAAATGTATCAGAATCATCATTTCCACTATGATCTATGTTATATGTTTCTCTATCATCTAGATTTGAATCCATTTTAATTTCGGGCTGTTTTGCAATTGCTCCAAACTTCAAACAAACATCATCTATTTTTTGTTCAATTACTCTATAGAATTCATTTTTTGGTTTAACTACATGATTTATCTTTTTAGCTTTTGATGCGAATTTAGCGCTACCTGAATATTGATTTTGTAGTGAACCATATGTATAAAAATTTTTACCATCATTACATTTTTCAATAATTTCTTTATTTTTAGCATTATCTGTAGCTAATTGATACACTGTAAATGTTTGAGCTTTATTCATTCTTTTGGTTAAATTTTGAACATATACTTTTCCATCATATTGACAGAACCCTAAATTGGTTGCTCCATCAAACAAACCAAAATTATCATCTAGATATTTAATGGTATTATATAGAGTTGTGGGTGGCAACATAATTTGATCTACTGGTTTTGAATTCTCTCCATCTGAATCATATATTAATTCACCACCCGCTTTGGATACTAATTCTTCTATTATTTGTTTAGGTGTTTGCTCTTCAAACACATCATTTACTATTGAAGTCATAATTTTAAAAGGTTTTCTACAAACAGCAATGATATTAACTAGAGTTCTATTTTTAGATGTTCCTTCAGTCATTTTTTCTTTTGGTTGAGCAGCAGAATCTGACTTGATATATTGTAATTCCATTTGAACATCTTCTAGTGGAATTTTTTCGACTTGTCTTCCTAATAATTTAATAGACAATTTTAAAGGTTCTTTTCCCATTACATCTTCTAGTATTAAATCATTTGGATCTAATGAAACACTAATTGTAACAATTTGATATGCTGTATTAATTGCGGATACAATCCTAACAGATCTCAAATCATTTGTATAATCTAAATCTTTAATTTTTAATTGTAAATCATATCCTCTAGTTGGTGTTTGTACTCTCTTTTTTTCTGGCATCTATATTAACCTTCTTTCGTTTTTCTTATTTTTCTACATACTTGTCTAATAATACATAATAATCAGATCTTTCTTTTAAATGTGCTAAAGCTATTTTTCCAGTCATGATAGGATCATCATTAGTAATATTTGTTTGAGAATCAATCTTACCATGTTCTAATTCAATATCACACCCATTTTTAAATTGCTCTAATTTAATTTTATTCCAGTCAACACCAATTTGATCTCCTATTTTTTTAGCTTCTTCTAACGTAAAACTTTTTTTTATATCTTCTTGTTCTATTAAATTCAGATATTTTTCCAGTAATTTAATACAGGTTTTCATACAAACCCTCCGCGGATATATTTATAATTTGTTCTAACAAAAAAAGAAACAAAAAATATTTTAACGGAAAACAAGGGATCAAAGAAATAAATTAATCTTCTTTGATCCCTTGTTTTTTTATTTTAACTTCTTGTTTCAATTAATTTTATAGTTTCCTCGGCTATACTATTTGTTGCAACATGTAGCGCTGTATATGCTGAAATTCTATGTTTCTTTGGTAGAGTATCAATCAAATCATATGCATAATTAAAACCTTCTGATGAATTATCTCTTGTTGCAAACAATCCATGTTTTAACTTTTTCAAATGTTCTATTACACCATTATTTGTCATTTTAATTTCCCCCGTTTAATGTTTTTAATACATTTTGAATACCAACAGGAATAACTAAAACTTTTTCTGCTATATCATCCAATAAGGCTTTTACATTAACATTCTTTTCAATTGTAGAAAAATAAGTAATTGCAAGAAATAATGTCCACGCATTAACTTGAGCGCCTTCTTGTTTATTAAGATATGATGATACTTCTAATCTTCTTTTCTTACCAATTGCTTCTAATGTATCAAAAACTGTTAATAGATGGTCTTCTGTAATTTGTGTATTAAAATTTGTTTCAATTATTTCTAAAATATTTTGAGTAAAGAATTCAACATAATTCCCAATAGGACTTGTAAATGATGTTTTAGAATGAATATTATGAACTTGTCTAACTTTTGAAATTTTATTTCTAAATCCAAAACCAAAAATTCTTGAATTATTTTCTAAAACACTAAATCCAAAAAGAAACTCTCTTGCGCCTGATCCATCATATGTATTTTTAACAACTACTTGAGGATACACATCTCCAACTTTTGGAATATTAGAAGAATGTTGAATTAAAATTTCATTAGACATTCTTGTTCTAACAGGATTTAAATAAATATATTCTCTAAATATTGGAGTTCCTACTTCTTGAATAGATTGTCTGATTCGACTATTCATTACTTCATTACCTTCAAATTGATAAAGATCAGAAACATATCCTGCATATTTATATTCTGCATTATCAATTGGAGGTTTTGTAAATAAACCATATAATGGAACATCAATACTATCTTTAGTTTGCAAATGTTTATATATTACTCCACCAATAGGATCATGATATTCAAAGCACTCATTACCTAAATCAGTTAATCCCATCTGGGCCGCTCTCAGCGGGAAGCTCAATGTTGTCATTTACTATTTCTCCTTCATTCACGATTTTTAAATCTACATTATTCCCTAATTGTTTTTTAACAATTTCTAATTTTTTCTCAAACTCTTCTGTTCTTTCTCTCGGAAATCCATAGAGTTCAATTTTTTGACGAACAACTATCTTTTCCAAATTTAAAAATTGAACAATTTGATTTAATTGATTTTGATCTATCATTTAACTCTCTCTGCTATAAATCTTAAATAAATATCTCTTCCATCAAAATCATAATTTTCTTTAATTATTTTAATTTTAAATCTTCCTTCTAATTCAAAGAATTTATAAGCTCTATCAAATGTCCAAATAGATGCATGAGGGCTACAAGTAGGTTCATTTAACAATTCAAAAGTTGTAATAATATCTTCTTCTTCAAAATTATTAGAAAACACATCTTCATCTAAAATTCTTTTAGCTAATTTTTTATAATCTGGAACTATTACATCTACATACCCTCCAATTTTTACAGATGTAGATAATAGATAAATAAAATACAAAACTTGAACTTTTGGCACATGTTCTAAAAATCTATATATTGCTATACCATCAAAAGGAATATGATATCTTTCTAAAAATTCATACACATCAAGATCCGAATTATATTCTATTATTTCATTATATTCTGTATTATCATTATGCATAGTTATAATTTCAGAAATATTGCTCGGGTCATAATACATTTTATCAAGATTAACTAACAAACTAAAATCATCATATAATTTAATCTTGGATGATTCAAATTCAAAAGGTTTTATTTTTCCTCCTGCAATATTTAAAATTGCTTTCATAATACTCCTTTATAAAAACTCAATTGCTATACTATCAAAGAATGATTTAAAATAATGATTAAAATATCTTTCTTTATCAATATCAGATGTATCTAAAATATTAATTAACGTTTCAGATATTTCAAATTGTCCATACTGTTTTAAAAAAATATTATACTTTTCTTCTCCGGATGGTATACAATATAACTTAGGATTTTGAGAAGTTAATATTTCATCTTTTATATTTTGAAGACTAACAAAAATTGAATTTTTATTAGCATAATTAATGAATAGTATTTTCTTAAAAATATTATCAATTTCTTGATATCTATTTGGAATTCCTTTAATAGAAATTTTATTACCATCTGTTGCAATAAATTTTGTTCTATCCAAAGAAATAATAAAAACAGAAAAGATTGTTTGTAAATCTATTGGAAGATATTGATCAGTGGTTTGTTTTAAAGGTTTAAGAGACATGAATCCATCATATTGTCTAATTATAATATCATCCTTCAATAGTTTATTTCTTAAGATATATTCATCTATTAAAGATTCAGTAATCGATCTAATTGTGTTTGTTAATTGAGGATTACCTTTCATTAATTTTCCAATTTGAATATTTCTTTTTAGTTTATCATTTTTTTCAATATTAGAAATATCATAGTTTAAACTTTTTAAGATGTTATAGTGACAAGCTGAAATATCATAAGAATAAACATTATTTAAAAACAATCTACAAAATTTATTAATATTCATTTAAAAATCTCTTTTAAAATGGGAGGGATATATTTATATATCCCTCCCTTCAAAATCAACTAAATAACATTAATCAACACAGAATCAATTTTCAATAAATGATTAATATCAATTACTTCTGTTTCTTTTTTTAAGAACCAATTCAATGTATTTTCTTTTGTGGTAAACTCACTAAGATATTTAATAGCTTGTTTATACAAAAGTTGAACACTTTCTACATCTACATCCTCAGAAAGTCTTTCTCTAATAGAAGGAATATCAGGAAGTTTATCTAATTTAATCGTTGTGACATTTTTCTTGATTTTAATTCTATGATAAGGAACAATCTTACCATCAACGTTAGCGCAAAATATTAAAATCAGCCCGGTTTTAACACCATACGATTTAACAAAAATTTCATCAGAATAAGAATGCAAAACTTCAAAGGTATCATTCTTAAATACTTTCATATAAACAGGCGGTAGATTTAGAATTGGTCTAGCTCCCGGATTATAAAAACTTACCAATTCCATTGAATTATCTTCTGGTTTTCCCTTCTGAATCTTAAAAATAATGCTATCTTTTACATTAATATTAGATACTTCTGCCTTTACTCTTGCAACATTATGAATAGAAGAACAATTTGCTTCATACCAATCATAAAAATTTATAAGACTAATTTCTGGAATATTCTCTTCTGATTTATCTTCAATTATTGTTTCTTTTACAGGAATATGATTTTCTGATTTATTAGATTTTTTAGTACTAATTGGAACAACCGGAGGTCCATCATTAAGATTAGTAACCATTTCTTTTAGATTTTCTATCATCTTTTTAAAAACTCCCTTTCTTTAATAAACAACTGGTACAATTGATATTCTGTTTTTTCTACCGTTAAAATAAATTACTTTATAAGTTTTATTTTCAATATCTAATTTTTCACCAATTTCTGGAATATGAATATTATCACCAATTCTTTCAATGTTAATTTTATTTTTTTTATCATCAATAGTAATAATTTTGTATTCATTTCCAAGATACATAAAAGTTTTTCCAAGCTCTAACATATTATTCAATCCTTCCATTTTTCTTTAATTCCATTTTCTCTCCATTTAGAAACATCGATGGCAGCATATGATTCTAATGCAGCGCCTGCTAATGCAAAAATCTTAATTAATTCTTCATATGCTTCAGCTGGACAAGATCCTTGTGATAAAAACTCTCTACTAGATAACATCCAAAATGGTGGATTGTCTGTCCATTTTGATACATAATATTTTTTAGATTTTTGCAAATAGTTATCTAAAAA
>ERZ795031.5573-NODE-5573-length-10059-cov-7.201020_pt1 | contig 10059 bp, 6 predicted proteins | sample MGYA00375123_ERZ795031 | MGnify/ENA primary metagenome ERZ795031 (study PRJEB30166, sample SAMN05720159) | activated sludge metagenome | isolation source: anaerobic digester from wastewater treatment plant | place: USA | collected 2015-04-21 ... | reverse complement strand
TATTATAAAACCGGATCCGGAAAGGAAGTTGATTTCTGCTGGATAGACAGATCCGGAAAAAAGAATCTTGTTCAGGTTTCTTTTGACCTAAACGATGAAAAGACAAGAAAAAGAGAAGTTTCAGCACTTTTTGAGGCAATGGGTGAGATCAATGAAAAAAGTGCAACACTTGTAACAATGAATGAATCAGGTGTGTTAGAGCTTGAAGACAGAACAATTCAAATAGTTCCGGCATGGGAATATCTGATTAATTTTGAATATAGTGAAAAAAGTGTGTTTCAGATAACCGATCTTATGCTGTAAAAAAACAGCTGTGATCACTGATTCGTCAAAAAATCCGGTATGTTGAAATGTTTTATTCCATCACGGCTGAAGTCGAACTGATCCATTGAGAGGACAAATTTCGGATAGTTGTCTGGAACTTTTTTAAGTACATCAAATTCTCTTCTGATGGTTTCTTCTGTTGCAAGAAGATAAGCAACTTGAATATATATGGTTTCATTGTTTTTTCTACATACAAAATCTATTTCTTCGTTATGTACTCTGCCGATATTTATTTTGTAGCCGCGTCTTAGCATTTCAAGAAAAACGATATTTTCGAGTACAAGATTGATGTCTCTTTCGTTGTTTCCATAAATTGCTTCCCTGATGCCGTGATCAGTTATGAAATATTTTTCATTTACCTGCAGAATCTTTTTTCCGATTATATCTTCCCTTAAAACTTTATTGAATAGAAACGCCTCCTCGCAGACTTTTATGTGGTTGAGGATCGTCTCAGGAGCAACGGTGCGGTTTTCACTTTTTAAAAATCTGGAAATGCTTGTTGCGGAAAATGTGTTTCCAACATTTGCAACAACAAATTGTATAACTCGTTCAAGCAGATCTATGTCTCTGATCTTATTCCGCTTTATAACATCTTTGAGTATGACGGAATCAAAAACATCTTTCAAATATATAAAAGATGACTGCGGATCAAGTTCAAGATTTGCTAAAAACGGCATTCCTCCAAACAGTAGATATTTTTTGAAGAGTTCTGTCTTTTTTGCATCAGGAAAAATTGCTTCCGACATTTTAATAAATTCGGAAAACGAGAACGGATAAACCTTTATCTCAACATATCTTCCGGCAATAAGAGTGGCAAGTTCACCAGAAAGCAGTTTTGCATTTGAGCCGGTTACATAAATGTCAACATCGAATGCCACGCGGAAAGAATTTATACATTTTTCCCATTCTTTTACTTCCTGAATTTCATCAAAAAAAAGATAGGTTTTTCCGTTTATTCCACTAAGTCGGGATTTTATTTCCTCATGAAGTGACTCTGCGCTTAAAAGATGTCCGTGAGTCATATTTTCAAAGTTGTAAAAAAGGATATTGGCTGGATTCACACCTCTTTCAATAAGCAGCTCCCTGATCTGTGAAAGAAGAACAGATTTGCCGGAACGCCTTAACCCCGTCAGCACCTTTATGATGTCTTTGTCGATGAAACTCTCAACATTTTCAAGTAGATGTGTTCTTTTTATCATAATTGCCTCCTGAAAAATCACGATGAAGACTATCACAGCCATACCTTTCAGTCAAGCAAAAAATTGAGATTGTATCAGTTATAACTTTCACAACATTAAAAATTTAAAATTATATCGGTTATAACTTCCATGATGTCCAGTTTTGTGAAATTCAACAGTTATATCTTACAAATATTTATGTTGAAAGAGATTTTAAATATGTTAAACTGCCTGCTGTTTTAAGGTTTTTTTAATTTCTGCGGGGATTTATGAAAAAAAACATACCTGTAATTGAATACAGAAAGGATCTGCCTTACACGAGAATTCTTCTCCATTTTCCGGGTGGAAGTTCACTTGAAGATGACAAAACTCTCGGATTTGCCCATCTTTGCGAGCATCTCGCTTTCAAATTGAGGGTAGGTGAGGACGGAATAGCGGAATTTGTTGAGGGACTTGGTGGCGGAAGCAACGCTTTCACATCAAACGACCTGATTGTTTTTGAGGTTACCGTGCTGAATGAATTTGCTGATAAAACCATCAAATTCCTTGAAAAAATATTTGCAGTTGATTTTGAGACCATTACCGATGCCGATTTCGAAGAGGAAAAAAGGGTTGTTCTTGAAGAGATGGCGATGTATGAAGATGAGCCGATGGAGAATCTTTATACTGAAATGATGAAAAATCTTTTTCCTTTGCATAGTTACGGCAAAAGGGTGATCGGTGAAAAGGAAACTGTCGGTAATGCGGCAAAAAGTGATATTTCAAAGTTCTGGAAGGAAAGAATTTCAGCAAATCCGTTCCTTGTAATAGGTGGCGGATACGGTAAAACTCCCTCGATGTCAGTATATTGCTGTGAAAAGCCGGTGAATCCGGAACATTCACAATGGAAGCACACAAGAAAGTTTGAACTGAAAAACACTCAGAAAAAGAACTATTTCATCGCCGGCTGGAAGCTTCCTCTGCAGGATGGAAAGATGGATGCGGTCTTACGGCTGATATATGCCGTGACTTACGGAATGGACGGAGGACGGCTTTACAACGGTCTTGTTTATGAAAAAGGGATACTCGACAATCTGAACATAAGTACTTTCGGCGGAATGCAGGGTTCGGTTTTCATTCAGAGCGGGGCATTTACTTCAGAAAAGGCAATGTGGCGAATTCAGAAATGGATAGAGTGCTGGGATAATTACAGATTCACCCAAAGCGAAGTTGCAAGGGCACGCGAAGTTATGCTGAGCAATGAATATTTCGGGCTGGAAGGACTTGGCGGAATGCCCGAGATCATGGGAAAAAGCTATCTGCTGTATGGTGAGACCGAAAAACTCGAAAAGGATTTTTTCTATGAATTTATGCACCTGACAGCTGATGATCTCAACCATTTCAAAGAGGAATACTTAAGTTTTGATAAAATGGTGTTCGGCATCTCAAGGTCACCTAAATGCCGTATAAATGTTAAAGAGATCGATTTCCCGTCAAAAAGGGCGGACAAAGTTGAAAATATACCTCTGACATTGAAAAGACCCGGCGTGAAGGGGGTGATAAAGCCTTTAAGCGGATCGAGTTTCATAACCGGATATATTGTAAAAAAGAGCGGAACACTTTTAAATCTGAAAGGTTACCCCGGTTCATTTAAACTCTTTCTTGATTCAATGTGTACATCGGCAAACGGGATGACAAGAGATGAAACCGAATCGTATCTTGACCGCTTCGGGATAACACTTTCCCCTGTTTACGGAAATAATGTGGGTGGCATCAAGTTTAAAGTAAGAGATAATTTTGCACTGGAAGCTATTGATATTATTCATAAAATATTTGAGAATCCAATAAAGGAGGAAGATTTCACCTCCGAAAAACTTTACACCCTTTCAAATATTTCGCTTCTTGAAGAAGAGCCATCTTTTCACATCACAAACGCGATACACGAAACTCTTTTCAAGGGAACTCCTTATGAACATTCGGTGTCGGGAACAGCTGAAGGGATAAAAAATGTTACATTCGACCAGATCGGCCAGATAAGAGAAAAATATTTTTCGAGCAACATTTTTTCAGTTGCACTCTCCGGAGCTGCAGGGATGGACATCCTTGAAAAAACGGTTGCCGGTTTTGCAAGGAACAATGTCGGAAAAACAAATGATTTCAAGTTGAAAAATGTTAATCTCAACGATAAAGTGATAAAAATTCCGATGAAGGGTCGCAAAATGGCTCATATTACAAGGGTTTTTAAAGCTCCATCGGTCTATGGCAGTGATTTTGAGAAAATGAAGCTGCTTGAAAATTATATGACCGGTCAGAAATCGCCCATGTTCCAGCTTCTTCGGGAAAAGCAGGGACTTGTCTATTCTTTCGATGTTTCCGGGATGTCAGGAGTTGCCGGCGGATATGTTGTTTTCTCTGCAATAACCACTCCGGGAAATGTGAAATCGGTTATGAATTCAATTGAAAAGGCGATAGATCATTTAAGGAAAGGGGAGATCGACAGGAAATATTTCCTTGAAACAAAGAATATTCTTAAGACTTCTTTTGCCAATTCGGTCGTAAAAAGTAATTTTCATGCATATAATCTTGCTCTTGAGGAAGCACTCGGACTCCCTTTTGAAAGTTATTTGAAATATACTGAAGTAATTGATTCAATTAAAGAAAATGATATAACTGAAACGGCTCTCAAATGGCTTGGTGACGGATTTTGGGTTGTTGCAGGGGAAATTTGATCTAAAGGAGTTTTTGAATGAAAAAAGTGATTCTGATCGCTGTTATCATTATTGCGGCAGGTTTTTTTGCGGCAAAAATATTAATGCCTGTAAAAGTTCCGGCATGTGTCATAGGATTAAAGGAATTCAACCAGCGTCTTGTTGTAATGGGAAGAATCACTCCTGCCGCAGAAGTTGTTCTGGGTTCAACAATTTCAGGACGGATATCGTCTGTTAAAGTTGAAGAGGGTGACAAAGTCGAGAAAGGGAAAGTTCTTCTTACCATTGATGATGCTGAACTCAGATCCAATCTTGCCATTGCGGAAGCGGCTGTTAATCAGGCAAAGGCAAAACTTGATCAGATATCGGGAACGGAAGTGCGTATTGCAGAGGAAACCCTGATCGAAAGAAAACATCAGCTTGAAAATGCGACTGAAAAATTTGAAAGAAGCAGAAAACTGTATGAAAATCAGTCACTTTCGAAGTCTGAATTCGAAACAGCGGAGCTCGCATTGAAACAGGCAGAAAGTCAGTTTGAAATTGCATCGGCAAGAGAAAAAAGCATTTCAAAGGGAGGGAATGATTTCAACCTCATGAAAGCTTCTCTGGCTCAGGCGATGGCAAATGTGCAGCTTTCCAGAGACAAACTTGCCGGTGCAACAGTGACAGCTCCATTTTCAGGTGTGATACTGAGCAAGAGTGTTGAACAGGGAGGCGTTGTCCAGCCCGGATCAGCTCTTTTCAAACTTGCAAGGACTGATGAGATATTTATAACAACAGACATCGAGGAAAAAAATCTATCTTTTGTCAGTGAAGGTCAGAAAGCAGTTGCATCAGCCGAGGCATATCCCGATAAAAAGTTTGATGCTGAGGTCTATTATATTTCAAAAGCGGTGGATCCTTCCCGCGGCACGGTCAGAATAAAGCTGAGGATACCCGAGCCGCCTGATTATCTGAAGACCGACATGACCGTTTCAGTAGACATGGATGTTGCAACTGTGAAGGATGTGATACTTGTTCCGGCGGCGGCTCTTGATGAAACGGACACCCCTTTTGTGCTGACAATTGAAAATGAAAAGGTGACAAAAAGAATGGTGAAGACGGGGGCAAGGGACAGCATGAATGTGCTGATATCAGAAGGTTTACAGAAAGGTGATGTGATCATCCTGCCTGAAGACAACGATTTTCCTGAAATTGGGAAAAAAGTTGAGCATGCAGAGCTTACGGAGTGCAGATAATGTTTGAAATAATGGTCGCAGTCAGGTATCTGATCGATGAAAAAAAACAGACGGCTTTTATAATTCTTGCCTGTGCAGTGGGTGTTGCTGTAATGGTCTTTCTTTACGGACTTATCAGCGGACTTCAGGCCTCTCTTATTGACAGGACGCTTGGTTCTCAGCCCCATATTGTTTCAAACGCTCACAAGGAAAAACCCAGATCAATAGTCCGCTCAGATGATAAGACAACAGTGATAGGTTCTGAAAGTCGCGGCTTTGACAGACCGCAGTACATTCTTGACTGGAAACAGAAAATATCAAGTATCGAAAATATTGACGGGATCGTTGCGGCAGCTCCGCATCTCAGGGGTGCGGCACTTGTTAAAAGAGGCGATATCGCCCGCTCTGTAATGATGAACGGTGTAGATGCCGAATCGTTTGGCAGGATCATTCCGGTCAAGAAGAAAATTATAAAAGGAAAATGGGATCTTCCCGGTGTCTCGATCGTTATAGGTAAAACACTTGCCGATGATCTCGGAGTTGTTCCCGGTGACAGAATTCAGTTGTCCACTGCTGTAGCAAGCGATTTTTTTACTGTTACCGGAGTTTTTGATCTCGGCAGTAATCAGATAAACGACAACTGGGTGTTTGTCCCTCTTAATTCAGCACAGTCTTTCATGGCACTTGAGGGAGAGATCAATTCGATCGACATGAAAGTTGATTCTATCTTTTCATCCTCAAAGATCGCCCGTACTGTTGAAAAAAGAACATCGCTGCAGAGTTTAAGCTGGATGGAAACGAATTCACAGCTTCTGATAGCATTGAGAAGTCAGTCTTCATCAAGTTACATGATACAGTTTTTTGTAATGGTCGCTGTGGCACTCGGTATAGCAAGCGTTCTGATAGTTTCAGTCGTTCAGAAAAGACGGGAGATAGCGATAATGCTTGCTTTCGGCACGGCAAGACGGCAGATAGTGAAAATATTTCTTTATCAGGGGGCCATTGTCGGTTTTACAGGAAGTGTTATCGGATCGGTCATGGGAACGGCACTTGCTGAATTTTTCAGGTCGATCTCAAGAAATCCGGACGGGACTCCGCAGTTCCCGATCGAAATAGAGCCGCTGACATATATGATAATGATACTGATTGCAACACTGGTGGGTCTTGTTTCTGCGGCAATGCCGGCAAAGCAGGCGTCAAAAGTCGATCCTGCAACGGTCATTCATTAGGAGTTTATTATGGAAACTGTAATTTCACTGAGGAATATTAAGAAATCATACGGTGATAAAGTAAAAACAGAAGTGCTTCACGGAATAGACCTTGACATAAGTAAAGGGGAGTTCTGTGCTCTTGTCGGTCAGTCCGGTTCAGGGAAAACGACACTTTTGAACATTATGGGTCTTCTTGATAAACCCACTTCAGGAACCATTGCACTGTTTGGAAAACAGATTGAAAATGCATCAATTGATGAGATTGCGGCAATAAGAGGCCGTACTATCGGTTTTGTTTTCCAGTTTCACCACCTTATCGGTGCTTTCAATGCACTTGAAAATGTGATGATGCCGATGATGGCCGCAACTGGTGGGCTTGCGACAAAAGCAATGAAAGAAAGGGCCAGATATCTTCTGGATGCAGTGGGAATGTCGGACCGGCTCACTTACAAACCTGATGAAATATCGGGTGGACAGAGACAGCGCGTTTCGATTGCGAGAGCCCTTTCAATGGACCCCAAAATAATCCTTGCCGATGAACCGACAGGCAACCTTGACACCGCAATGTCAAACGAAGTATTTTCACTCCTTCGCAAAATAAATTCTGAACAGAAGACATCTTTTCTGATTGTCACACATGACACCAAAGTTGCGTCATCCTGCGACAGAACAGTCGAAATTGTTGACGGAAAGCTGGTGTGATCAGCGGGTTATATCGGCGGAAGCCCGAGTTCCTTTAAAAACTTATTATGTGTTTCTCTTGCTTTGGTAATGTTTTTGTCAATATCAACGATTTTTTTGTTTACTTCTTTCAAGTCAATTAACTCTTCGTCCACTGAAGTGCTTACATATCGGGAAATATTAAGGTTGAATTCGTTTTTTTCTATTTCGTTCATTGAAACTCTGCGGGAGTAACGGGGTTCTTCTTTGCGATACTGATAAGTCTCGACTATTTTATTGATGTGTTCAGGCAGTAATTTGTTTTGCCTTTTACCTTTTTCAAAGTTTTCATCAGAACTTGCATTGATGAACAACACATCATCAGGCTTTTTGCACTTCTTTAAAACCAAGATACAAACAGGGATACCTGTCGAGAAGAATAAGTTTGCAGGAAGCCCTATAACGGTGTCAATATGTCCATCCTTTAAAAGTTTGGTTCTAATTCTTTCCTCTGAACCACCTCTGAATAAAACACCGTGAGGCAGAATAATTGCCATTGTTCCCTTATCGCTAAGGAAATGAAACCCATGCAGCAGGAAAGCAAAGTCGGCAGCTGATTTTGGAGCAAGTCCATGACTTTTGAAGCGAAAATCTTCACCCATTGCTTCCGATGAATCCCAACGATAGCTGAAAGGTGGATTAGCTACAACGGCATCAAACTCTAATTTTTTAGCAGGATTTATTTCGTTTAAAATATCCCAGTCGTTGAGCAATGTGTCTCCGTGGTGGATTTCAAACTCTGTGTCTTTAACTTCATGCAGAAGCATATTCATTCGGCACAGGTTGTAGGTAGTTATATTTTTTTCCTGTCCATATATTTTTCCGATGGTTCCGTTTGCTTTCATCATTTTTTTGCGGACATTGAGAAGCAACGAGCCTGAACCACAGGCAAAGTCCAACACCCGTTCAATCTTTTTCTTTTCGCCTTTTTTCGGGTCATGGCTGTCAAGTGTTACAATGGCAGAAAGAATATCGGAAATTTGTTGTGGTGTATAAAACTCTCCCGCTTTTTTGCCGGAGCCTGCTGCAAATTGACCGATCAGGTATTCGTAAGCATCACCCAGTATGTCTTTGTCAGTGGAAAACTGGCTGATCCCTTCTGCAATTTTCTGAATTATGGTACAGAGTTTTTTATTTCTTTCGGGGTAGTTTCTTCCGAGTTTTTCAGAATCCAGATTTATTTCAGAAAATAATCCCTGAAAAGTGCTTTCAAACGATTGGTTTTCTATATATTTGAAACCATTTTGTACGGTTTTGAGTAACTCATTGCTTTGGGTTTTTGCCAGATGTGCAATATTGTTCCATAAATTTTGAGGTTCAATAACATAATGAATTTTTCTGCGCATTTGCTTTTCAAATTCAGTAACATCATCAGGGTTCTTCTCATACCAAATGGATAGGGGTGTTTTACCGCCATTCCCGTTTAAAACAGGATAATCCTTACCCAATTCTTTTTTTGCCGCATTTTCATAATTGTCGCTCAGATAACGCAGGAACAGGAACGAAAGCATATAATCACGAAAATCGTCTGCGTTCATTGCTCCACGCAATTCGTCTGCGATTTTCCAAAGAGTATTACCTAATTGAGTTTGTTCGTTTGTTGTCATGTTGTTTCCATTTTGTTTTGTTCGTTAAATATTTCAGAAAATTGAAATTTATATTTTAAAAAAAATTTCATCATCTACACTCATTTTTGTTTCTCATTAATTTCTTCACTGGCTTTTATTTCCTCTACCAACAAGGCTTGCAATTCATCTTTGGGCAGCAACAGTTGATATTCGGCTACACCTATGGGTTTGTTTATGTCTTGCAAGGCGATCTCCACATCAAGGTGGTCTTTATCGGCACAAAGGATAATACCAATGGATTGGTTTTCGTTTTCACCTTTTTCCAATTTGTCGAGCAGGGAAAGATACAAATTCATTTTGCCGATATATTCGGCCTTAAAACTTCCTATTTTTAATTCGACAGCTACCAAAGAGCGCAATCCTCTGTGAAAAAAAAGCATATCTACAAAATATTCTTTGCTGTTGTATTCCAGACGGTGTTGGTTGCCTATAAAACTAAAACCTTTGCCCAACTCTAAAATAAAATTTCTGATTTTGGCAATAAGTCGTTTTTCGAGTTCTAACTCTTTCACGGGTTCAGTAATGCCTAAGAATCCTAAATTGTAGGAACTTTTAAACACTTCGTTGGCATAGTCTGCGCTTATGGCGGGGAGCGTTTGGCTGAAATTGTTACTTGCAACTTGCGTTTGCGCCCGACTGTAGCTGTCCATTTTTATGGCATTGAGCAACAAATCTCTGCTCCAGCCTTTTGTAGCTACTTCGTTCGCATAAAACTCAATGGCAGGGAATGATTTTACTTTGTTAAGCAACAATAAATTATGTCTCCAAGGCAAAACTGCGACGCTCCGTCGCAGTTTTTCATCTGCCAGGTGATAACGCTCATAAAATCGTTTCATATCCCACAAATTACGAGGCGAAAGCCCCATGTCGGGAAACTCACTTCTTAAATCTGCCGATAATTGTTTTACCACACCACTGCCATAACCTTCTTCTAACTGCTTCTCAAAGAGTAATTTTCCCAAATTCCAATAAACGGAATTTGCAGTACTGTTTACTTGCTTTGCAATCAATGTACGGGCAACACGGATTTCTGCAACAGCCTGTTGCAAAATTACACTGTATTCTGTTTGGTTTATGTTTAATTTGTTACTCAT
>ERZ795031.5569-NODE-5569-length-10063-cov-5.158873_pt1 | contig 10063 bp, 6 predicted proteins | sample MGYA00375123_ERZ795031 | MGnify/ENA primary metagenome ERZ795031 (study PRJEB30166, sample SAMN05720159) | activated sludge metagenome | isolation source: anaerobic digester from wastewater treatment plant | place: USA | collected 2015-04-21 ... | reverse complement strand
TGGCAGACCATCTCCTTTTTCACCCTCGCCGGCGACAAACGCAGCCTGGTCATCCGTTTGCCCCTGCAGCGCCACTCTCCCGCTCTTTTTCAGACAACCCATCTTACCAGCAGCTGGTACGTGGCCGAACACGGCCTGGCGATCGCTGATTTCAACGGGGATGACACGGAAGATATTTTTGCCGTGGCGACAGGGGCCGCCAATCATCTCTATCTGCTCAACCTGCTCCAGGGCGGCCAGATGGAGACCGAGAGTGCCGCAGCCGCAGGCCTGGCCGGCGTGGCCGTCCTGCCGACCGGAATCGTCAACTATGACGAAGGGGCTTCGGCGGCCGACGTCGATAATGACGGGGATCAGGATATCCTCGTCACCTCCCTCTACGGCCATAATCTCCTCTACCGCCAGATCCGCCGCGGCCGCTACCGGGAAGAATCGGAATTCGCCGGCATCGACAACTGCCTGGCGCGCACCTGCTCCGCTGTCTGGGCCGACGCCAACAGCGATGGGGCCATCGATCTCTATCTCTCCAACGAGGATTCGACCAACCGGCTCTATCTCAACAACGGTGCCGGCATCTTCCGCGATGTCACCCGCGAGGCCGGACTGCTCATCCGCCGCGGCGGCGGCGGTTCCGCCTTCGGCGATATCGATGACGACGGCGATCCCGATCTCTTCGTCCCGCGCTACGGCCTGGCCAACCTCCTCTTCCGCAACGAAGGCGCACCCCGTCCCGGCAACGTCCCCCTTTTCCGGGAATGCGGACAGGAGGCGGGGGTCGCCGGCATCGACACCCTCGCCCGCTCCACCAGCGCCAGCTGGGGCGACGTCGACAACGACGGCGACCTCGACCTCTTTGTCACCAATCTGGTTCACTCCAACCAGCTCCTTCTCAACGACGGCCGCGGCCGCTTCGAGGAGACCACAGCGGCACGGGGAGTAACCAGCCGCGATCTCAGCCAAACCGCACTCCTTTTTGATGCGGACAACGATGGCGACCTCGACCTCCTGACCGGCAGCCGCGCGCTCAACCGCTTCCATGCCAACAAAGGTAAGGGTTATTTTTACGAGGCCACAGAGGAGGCGGGCATTACTCGCCTGACCAATGCAGGCGGCATGGCGGCCTTCGACCTGGGTGAGGACGGCGACCTTGATGTCTACCTCGGTCAAGGGGAGCAGCACAGCGCCCTGTACGACAACCACTCGAATAACCGCCACTGGCTCGAGGTCAAACTCCGCGGCGACCGCGGCAACCGTGACGCCATCGGCGCCCGCCTCTGGCTCTACCGCGACGGCCACCTCGGCGAACCGGCGCATCTGCTCGGCATGCGCGAGATCAACGGCGGCAGCGGCTACAACTCGATGAACAGCCGCATCGCCCATTTCGGCCTGCCCGACGACGGCCGGTTCGCCCTGAGGGTGCGCTTTCCCGGCGGCCGGATCCGCGAAATTACCGGCATCAGCGGCGGTCGCCTGCTCGAGTTGCAGGAGTCAGAGGGCTGGTCACGGCAGCGCGCCCTGTTCGCGAAATGGGCGAAGCGCCTCCGCGCTAATCCTGAGCCCAGGCTGCCGCTCACTCTCATCGCCCTTTTCTCCTCTCTGCTGATCCTCTTCGAGTTCTACTTGCTCAGGTACAAAAAATGGCCCGTGCATACCGTATGGCTGATGGTGCTGCTCCCCGCCCTGCTCCTCCTTCTGCTGCTCATTGTGCTCGTTGCCATGCCGGTATGGCTGCACTACGGTTTGAGTCTTGCACTGCCCGCCATCGCCTGGGCCCTCGCTTTCGGGCTCTACACCTCCCGCCAGGATACCAATGACCATGCGATCGCGGATTTCGAGAAACTCTACCTTGCGGTTTCCGCGTTCTTTCACGGCGAATGGGCGTCGCGCAAACTCAACCGCATCGAGTTCTTTGTTCAGAACCTGGAGGAAGGGCGGAAGCCTGCCCCCGAGGTGGCCGAGGCCATTGCAGGCGCCATCAATGAATACTTTACTATGATTGTGCCCGAGCTGAGAAGGATCCTCGAACTTGCCTCCGGGAGCCGGATCCCCAAATCTCTTCACACCTCCCTCGAAGTGGCGATGCTCAACCTCACTACCGCTCTCACCGAACTCAAGGTCGAACTCCATCTCGGTAAAAGCGCGGCCCGGCAGAACGCCCTGCGCTGCAGCCAGATTCTGCAGATGGAAATGCAAAGTCTGCGCAAGGAGGTCGGCCGCCATTTTTCGTGCCGGGTAGACCAGCTCCTCGAGGAGAGCCTGCGGCAGAACCGCCGTCCCGGCGTGGATTATCACCTGACCTGTACAACCAGCGAGCCCCTCTGGGCGCGCATCCCCGGCGCCGCCCTTTCGCAAATCCTGGAAAATCTCCTCGACAACGCCCACGCCGCCATCAGTGCCTCGCCCAACAAGGAAATCACCATCGCCCTGGAGGGCAATGCCGATCAGATCCGCATCCGCGTCAGCGACAGCGGCCCCGGTGTGCGCACTGACATCGCCAGGCGCCTCTTTCATGAGCGGGTGAGCAGCAAATCCAGCCCCGGCGGCTTCGGCCTATATCATGCACGGGAAGTTCTGACCAAATTCGCCGGCACCGTCCGCCTCCTCGAGCAGGAGGAGGGCACAGGCGCCCGCTTCGAAATCACCCTCAAGAGGATCGAACATGAGTGACCGGCTGCGTCTTCTGCTGATCGATAATGATGCCCAGTTTGCCGCTGATTTCGCCCTGCTCGGCAGGGAGAGCTTTGTCATCAAGCACGTAATAAGCGGCGAGGAGGGAGTTGAAGCGCTGAAGCATGAGGAACCCGATGCTGTCCTGCTCGACCTGCGCATGGGCGAGGGCTGGGATGGACTGCAGACCCTGCAGAGGATACGGGAAGAGCATCCCGACCTGCCGGTAGTGATGGTCACCGATCATGCCGGTGTGGAGACTGCCGTGCAGGCGATGAAGTTGGGCGCCCTCCATTACACCTCCAAGAAACCCAATATGGGTACCCTCTACACGGTCATCCAGCGCGAACTGCGCCAGGTGAATCTGCGCCGACTCTACCTGGAGGAGAACAGCAAACATTATGGCAAACTGATCGGCGACTCCCCCGAGATGCACCGGGTCTACCGACAGATCGCCCGCATCGCCGCCGCTCCCTCCCACATCCTCATTCAGGGCGAATGCGGCACCGGCAAGGAGGTAGCGGCGCACGAGATTCACGCCCGCAGCAGCCGCGCCGGACAGCCCTTCGTCGCCGTCGACAGCGGGGCCATCGCGCCGGGCCTCTTCGAGAGTGAACTCTTCGGCCATGAAAAAGGCGCCTTCACCGGCGCCGATTCCCTCCACCGCGGCCGCATCGAAATGGCCGGCGAGGGCACCCTCTTCCTCGACGAAATCACCAATCTGCCCCTCGAAGCCCAGGCCAAACTCCTGCGCTTCATCGAGGAGCGCAGCTACTTCCGGGTGGGCGGCGAAGAGCTCTTTCCGCTGCGGGCGCGGCTCATCGCGGCCACCAACCGTGACCTGAAACAGGAGGTGCGCGCCGGGCGCTTTCGCCAGGATCTCTATTACCGCCTCTCTGCAGTGGTGCTGGAGATGCCGCCGCTGCGTGCACATCAAGAGGATGTCCCCCTGATCGCCGGATATTTCCTCAGCCGCATGCGCGGTCAATTCAGCTCCAGAATTGAGGGTTTTACAGCGGCGGCCGAGCGGGCCCTGATGCAGTATCACTGGCCGGGCAATGTGCGCGAACTTCGTAACCTGGTCGAGAGCGGTCTGCTCTACAGCCCGGGGCCTCGCATCGAAGCCCATGAGATTGTCTTTCATCCGCTGAGCGAGGGTGGACCGGAATTCTTCACCGGCCTGATGGAGAAATCCTATGCGGAGGCCAAGGAGGAGCTGGTCAAGCGTTTCAAGCGGGAATACCTGGCGGCGCTGCTGGCCCGACACCGGGGCAACATCAGCCAGGCTGCGTGCGAGTCGGGGATTGCGCGCTCCAGCCTGCACCGTATGCTGGTGGAGGAGGGGATCCCGCACTGATCCCCTCCCTCCCGCTCTCGCTCGTCCCCTCTGGCCCCACTACTCTCGCGCCGCCTCGGCCGCGCTCGTATCCATCCGCCTTGCCCCCACACCTCGCATCCACCGCACGGTGCGGGCGGATGTCGCATTGAGGAGACACGGCACCCGGATTTCGCTCGATTCACCCGCCCGGTTCCCGCACGAATTTGCTGCCTCCGCCCTGGTTGCCAAAGGAAAAACCCCTCTTTTTCACTGAATTCTCTTCAATATCACATATCTATTTAATTGATATTATTGATTTTAATACTCATCGCCCTCCTCAGGACTGTCGCCTGCAGGCGACAATTTCCCTCCCCCCTCCCGGTCTCATGTACCCTAAGATATTATTAATATTATGCTATTTTTTCACCCATTTCTTTGGCATTTTGTTTGCAATTCCCTGCTGTATAAAATGATCTCCATGGTCAGGGGGAAAGGATGCAGCTGCTCATTTTCGAAAATTCACCGGGTATTATTCTCAAGGCCCAGCGGTATCTCTCCAGGCAGGATACCTGGTATGCGACCATGGATGATGCCAATGCCCGGACGCTGGTAGCCCGTGGTGATGTGGATACCATCGTGGTGCGCAGGTGCCACAAGCAGAGGCTCCTGCGCGCACTGAGGATAGAAACAATCGAGGGGATGCCTGGGGGACGGCAGATCATCGTCCTGCCGCGTTTGGGGTGCGGAGTGACCCTCCGCAAATATTTGCGCTCTCAGCAGAGTCGGGTTTAGGGGCCCTCTATGCTGCGATGATGGGGGAGCGCCTGCCGGCCCGGGGGGGCCGGTTTGTTTTTGGCCTTGGTGTCTACCACCAGGAGAACGCAGCCCGGCCGAAACAGGATTCTCCAAAGGAGGCAATATGAGTTCATATGATTGCTGCCCCAATTGCGGTCACAAACCGCATGGATTGACTGTAGCCTACATGAATATCTATAAGTGTGAGATCTGCAAAACCAAATTTTGTCATGAGTGCCGCGGATCCAATAACGGCAACAGATACCCCGAGTGCGGGAGCGAAAGAAAATCGAAGATCGGAGAAGCCTACGTAAAGTGAGCTCCCAGAATGGAAGGCAAAGGGTCAAACAATAGATCGACTGCATTGAATATGGTATTTCGTGGAGGCGGAAAGTGTTCACAGTTAAAGTCATCTCTTCCAGCTCAGGGAAACCTTACCAGGGGGCGCGTGTGGCCGTCTCTTTCGACGGTTTTATTACTGGCGGGGTAACAAATGACGTACGCACCGATTCCAACGGCGAGGCCCACTTCGACCACGATCCCAGAAGTGGCAAGATCTTCGTGGACGGGAAAAAAGTCTTTGAGGGGTGGATTGAAGGCCGTGTCGTTGTCTATGTATAATAGCAAGATTTTACCGTCCGGAAAGCTAGTGATATTTCTCTGGTGACAGGTTATCAACGATGCCGCGGTTGAAGACTATATTGGGCGACAGGCAAGCTTACAGCGCCCCCGCGATACTGAATCGAACCATTGGATAATACCTTGGGAAATCGCCCGAGATCTGGATTTTAAGCAGTTGCGCTGGCCCGTTGGATGCCCGAAAATCTCAAGGAGCAAGATGGTCCTGTAAACCCGCCGCCCAGAAGCAGATCATAAAATTCCTTTTCTATCGGCCATGAATTGTGTATCTTTCAGCAGCACTCATCCGGAGGCAATTCATGGCCAAAATCTATCAAATCCTCGCCATCCTTCTGCTGGCCTGGTCCGCCCTCCTCGCCCAGGCCGATCTCTTTGATATCGGCACCGACCAGAATCCACCCGGCATCTCCTGGCGCTCCCTTGAGAGCCCCCACTTTCAGATCATCTTCCCGCAGGAAATCGCCGCCGATGCCCAGCGCATCGCCAGCCTCCTTGAACGCGTCTATCCGGCGGACTGCAAAACCCTCGGCATTCAGCCCGGGCCCCTCCCACTGATCCTGCACAGCCGTACCACCGAGAGCAACGGCTTTGTCACCCTCGCCCCGCGCCGCAGCGAGTGGTTCAGCACTCCACCCCAGGTCGGCCTTACCGGCCCGGTCGGTTGGTATCCCCTGCTGGCCATCCACGAATACCGCCACGTCGTCCAGTTTCAGGCGCTGAAACAGGGCTTTAACCGTCTGCTCTACTGGTCGCTCGGCGAGTACGGCTGGCTCGCCGGGGCCGGCATCTCGGTCCCGGCCTGGTTCTTCGAGGGCGACGCCGTCGTTATGGAGACCGCGCTGACCCGCGGCGGCCGCGGCCGCCAGCCCGAATTCCTCATGCCCATCCGCACCATGCTCCTCTCCGGCGAACGCTACTCCTATTACAAGATGAACCTGGGCTCCTACAAAAACTGGATCGCCAATCCCTACGAATACGGTTTTTATCTCAACACCTGGCTGCGCCGGCAGCACGGCGCGGAACTCTGGCCAGCGGTGCTCAAAAGCACGGCCAAACTCTCTTTCATCCCCTACCGTTTCTCCTGGTCCCTGAAACGCCGCACCGGCATGGGGCTGATGAAAAGCCACGCGGCCATGCTGGCCGGGCTGGAGGCTTATTACCGGACCAGCCGGCCGCAGCCGGGAACAGCACCGGAAGGGAACGCGGCAGTAAGGAGTAATCCGGGTGGGAACGAGATGGTGGGGGGCGGGAACGCGGCAGTGCGGAGGAACCAGGGTGGGAACGAGATGGTGGGGGGCGGGAACGAGGCAGTGCGGCGCTGGGACCGGGGCAATGACGGCTTCTGGACCATTTACCAGGCCCCGCGCCCGGCCGCGGACGGATCGCTGATCGTCCTCAAGATCGGCCTCGCCGACCAGACGGCCTTCATCCGCCTCCATCCCGACGGCCGGGAAGAGACGCTCCTCCACCCCAATCCGGTCGACGGCAGCCCGCACTCCCTCGCCGGAGAGACCCTGGTCTGGTCCGAAGAGGTATATGACCCGCGCTGGGGCCGCCAGGATTTCCGCACCATCAAAAGCCTGGATCTCGTCAGCGGCACCCGGCGGACCCTGGTCGCGAGGGGCCGCCACTTCGCCCCCGCCCTCTCGCCGGACGGCGCGCACATCGCCGCCATCCTCTTTGAGACGGACAACGGCTGCCATCTGGTCCTGCTCTCCGCGCAAAACGGCAGTGAAATGCGCCGCTTTGACAATCCGGCCAACGATTTCCTCATGACCCCAACCTGGTCGCCCGACGGCAGGGAGATCGTCTGCAGCAAACTGTGCGGAAGCGGCCGGGCCCTGACTCTCATCTCCCTGGATGACGGCCGCATGACTGACCTCATCCCCCCCGGCGATTGGGAGGTCACCACCCTTTTTCATGGCGGCCGCCACATCCTCTTCAGCAGCAATGACGGGGAGGTCATGCAGATCTTCGCCGTGGAGCGGCAAAGCGGCCGGCTCTTCCGCGTCACCGACCGCCCCTTCGGGGCCTTTTATCCCGCCCTCTCCGGTGACGGCTGCCGGCTCTTCTTCGGCGATTACGATCTCGATGGCTACCATGTCGCGGAATCAACCCTGGATTCATCCCGCTGGATTCCCCTCGACAGCCTCCCGGTGATGGAGAACCCCTGGTTCGAGCCGGTCACCGCCCAGGAGGCCGGCCCCGCCCTCCTCGATGACCTTGCCCCGCATAGCTGGCCGGTGCGCCCCTTCACCGCCTGGAATGACCGGCCGCGCATCCACAGCTGGCAGGTCTATGCCGACGACCCTTCCCGCACCCTGGGCGGCAGCCTCTTCGCCCAAAATCTGCTCAGCACCCTGCAGGCCTCGGCCGGATTCGATTTCGACCGGGATGAGAACGCGGGCGCCATCAGCGCCGATCTCACCTGGGCGCGGCTCTATCCCCTGCTCAGCGCGGGCGTTACCAGCGGCCATCGCGCCTCCACTTATCTCGACGAGAATGACAAAACGCTTCGCTATACCTGGAAGGAAAAGAGCGCCCGCGCCACCATCCTCCTGCCGCTCAACCTCAGCCGCAACGGCTATACGACCGCTCTTTCCCTGCAAGGCGCTGCCCAGCTGACCTGGATCAGCGGAATCAGCGACGACAACGCCTTTGAGCGCTGGGAAAACCAAAGCGGATGGTTCAGAACCATGGGCTACGGCCTCGAGTTCTACCGCTATCGCAAGTCCGGCGCCGACATCTTTCCGGTCCTGGGCCAAACCCTGCGCATGGGCTATGATCATACCCCCTGGCAGAGCCATTACCGGGGAGAGCGCTTCCTCCTCAGAGCCAACCTCTATCTGCCCGGCCTGGTCCGGCGCCATGGTCTGGCGCTGCGCGGCGATTATGAACGGCAGCGGCCGGAGAGCTACCGCTTCAGCGGGGATATCCGCTTTCCGCGCGGCTACAGCTATCGCTATCAGGACCGCATCGGGCGCCTCGCCGTCGATTACACCCTGCCCCTCGCCTATCCCGACCAGCACCTCTGGGCCCTGCTCTACGTGCAGCGTGTGAAGAGTCTCTTCTTCCATGATTACGGCTGGTCCAGCCTTGCGGGCCGCCGCACTTTTTACCGGTCGAGCGGGGTCGAACTGAGCGCCGATGTCAACTTTTTCTCCCTGCCGGTCATCCTCGATGTCGGAGTGCGTCTGGTCTGGCGCTGGCGGGAGAAAAACTGGCGCACTGAAGCGACCCTGAACCTGCCGTTGTGATTTGCTCCCCGAAAGAGTGTACAACGCATCTGTCATGATTTCAGCCTGATTGACGAGAAAAGGATTGCATATATTGGGGCTGTTCTTTACATTAACAAAAACCTGCAAACGGTTACATCTCCGTTCACCGGTGACCGATTATCGGCTATCGGGCACCCACCCTTGAGGTTCCTTATCTTCATGTAATAGCAAAACCAAACACATGTGGCCTTTGTGCAGCCGGCCGCCCCGACACCATCACCTGATCCCGGAAGGAGCAGCTCATGAAAAAATGGTTCGCCCTCTTCAGCCTCCTGATCTTCACACTCGTGTTGACACCCATTGCACAAGCCGAATGGAGCAACGGCAAGCCCGCCGACCTCGTCCTCGGCCAAACCGATTTTGTCAGCCGGGTGAGCGGCACCGATGCCAGCCATTTCAACGGTCCCAACGGCGTGGCCATCGATCCGGTCAGCCGCAAGCTCTTCGTGGTCGACCGCACCAACCATCGCATCCTCCGTTTTGGTGTGGCTGATGGCCTGACCAGCGGCGCGGCTGCCGAAGCGGTGCTCGGCCAGAGCGATTTCGCCGGCAAGAGCAGTGGAGCCGATGCGGCCAAATTCAACAATCCCATCGGCATCTGCTTCGACGCCGAAGGGCGGCTCTGGGTGGGGGATTTCTCCAACAACCGCGTGCTGCGTTTCGACGCCGCCGCGGACAAGCCGAGCGGGGCGCCGGCCGACGGCGTGCTCGGTCAGCCGGACTTTGTCTCCAAAGCGGCAGCAACCACCCGGGCCGGCATGTCCGGACCGGTCGCCCCCTTTATCGATCACAACGGCACCCTCTGGGTCGCCCAATTCAACAACCACCGCGTCACCCGCTACGATCACGCAGCGGCCAAGGCCAACGGTGCGGATGCGGACGGCGTGCTCGGCCAGCCCGATTTCACCACAAGCAGCAGCGGCCTTTCGGCCTCGAAAATGAACAACGCCAACAGCCTCTACGTCGATAGCAACGGCACCCTCTGGGTGAGCGAATTCACCAACCGCCGCGTGCTGCGTTTCGACAACGCCGCCGCCAAAACGGACGGCGCCGAGGCGGATGGCGTGCTCGGCCAGCCCGATTTGATCACCAATACGGCGACGACCACTCAGAGCGGCATGAACAGCGTCCGCTTTGTCACCGGCGATGCCCAGGGCACCCTCTATGTCGTCGAGGAGCCCAACCAGCGCGTGCTGGTCTACAGAACGCCCAGACCAAAGCCAACGGCGGCGAGGCCGACTATGTGCTCGGCCAGAGTGATTTCGTCTCCAAGCTCAATCCCATTCCGCCCACCGAGGCCTCCTTCAACATCCCCAGGGCTGCCTTTTACGATGACGTCGCCAAAACCCTCTGGGTGACGGATTTT
>ERZ795031.5565-NODE-5565-length-10070-cov-5.498352_pt1 | contig 10070 bp, 7 predicted proteins | sample MGYA00375123_ERZ795031 | MGnify/ENA primary metagenome ERZ795031 (study PRJEB30166, sample SAMN05720159) | activated sludge metagenome | isolation source: anaerobic digester from wastewater treatment plant | place: USA | collected 2015-04-21 ... | reverse complement strand
CTCTTCCGCCTCGGCAAGTATCATATCTCTGAGCTCAAATGCCGGTTTCAGAAGCATTTCTATGCTCTGCCTCATTTGAACGGTCATTTTCAGTTCCTGTTTCTGAACCAGACTCTGTTGAAGTTTTATCGAAGGGGCCATCTTTCCACCAAAGAAATTTCGAAGGCATTATAAACTATAAAAAAGGGGTTGGCAAGATATTTGCTTACAACAAAATGAAATAAAAAACTTCTTTACTTTGCTACATTAAACACATATACTCTAATCCGTTTTTTTTGTTCAAACTTAATTTAGAGAGATTACTGAAAATGTTTAAGATCGACAATTTATTATCGATATTTACAAGCGACATTGCAATTGATCTTGGAACTGCCAATACGCTGATATATGTCAAAGGGATCGGCATCGTAGCAAATGAGCCGAGCGTTGTTGCCGTGCAGGAAAAGGATTCAAGAGGGGCAAAATCTGTCAGGGCTGTGGGTAGAGAAGCAAAGGAAATGATCGGTAAAGCGCCGGTAAACATAAGTGTCATAAGGCCTCTCAAAGACGGTGTCATTGCAGATTTTGAAGTTGCGCACCAGATGCTCAGGTATTTCATCAGACATGCATACAGAAACGGAAGCTTCATAAAACCGAGGATCGCAATAGGAGTTCCTTACGGCATAACTGAAGTTGAAAAAAGAACTGTTAAGGAAGCGGCGCTCGGAGCCGGTGCAAGAGAAGTTTTCCTCATTGAGCAGCCGATGGCGGCGGCAGTAGGGGCGAACATGCCTGTAACTGAACCGACAGGGAACATGATAGTTGACATCGGCGGAGGCACAACAGAAGTTGCCGTCATCTCGCTCGCCGGCATTGTTTATTCAAAATCGGTAAAATCGGCCGGTGACAAAATGGATGAAAGCATCATTGACTACATAAAAAAGAAATATAATCTCGCCATCGGTGAAAGAATGGCTGAACAGATCAAGTGGACGATCGGCAATGCATACCCTGATGAAACCAAGGAATTCATGGAAGTTAAGGGTCTTGACCTTATTGCCGGAGTGCCCAAGACGATCGAGATCAACAGCGACGAAATAAGGGAAGCGCTTGAAGAGGTCGTTAAAGCTATCGTTTCCGCAGTCAAGACCGTTCTTGAGAACACTCCCCCCGAACTTGCCGCAGATATCGTTGACAAAGGGATCGTCCTTGCAGGCGGCGGTGCTCTTTTGAAAAACCTCGATATTCTTTTAAGGGAAGAGACCAATCTTCCCGTAATTATTGCCGATGATCCTTTGAAGTCTGTTGTTATGGGAACCGGCAAAATACTTGAAAATATTTCACTTTTGAAAACCATTTCACTGTATTGATTTGAACAGAAAAAAAATCTTTCTATATATCCTGGCGGTTTCCATCGTACTTGCTTTCGCAATACCTAATTTTATTCTTGAATACACTCCCAGATCAGTTGCAGCCGACAGCATGAAATCGTTCTTTCAGCATCAGATAGAAACTGTAAGAAATACTGTACAGATCATTATCGGACTGAAAAATGTGGGAAAGAAGAATATTGAACTTGAGCGCGAGATCTCAGAACTCAAAGTCCGTCTGATAATGAATGAAGCTATCAAAAAAGAAAATGAAGAGCTTTCAAAACTATTAAAATTAAAGGACAGCTACGGAAAATATACGATAATCCCCGCCAGAATACTTAACTTCTCAGACATAAACCCCAACAGGATAGTAGTCAGCTTTCCTCAAGAATATTCAAAGCTTATGGCTGAAAAAGCAACAGTGGTCTCAAGTATGGGACTTGTCGGTCTGGTGTCCAGCTTTCACACATCAAGGGCTGAAGTTGAACTTATAACATCAAAACAGTTTACTATTCCCGCAGTTCTTGAGAACAGAGAGGAATGCACAGCGATACTTAAAGGCAACGGGCAGTCGCTTTCAATACTGTTTCTTGACAAGGTCTGCAACATTCCATCCGCCGACGGGAAAAAGCTGCTGAGTGCCAATCTGAGTGAAAATTACAGCATTCCATATCTACCGATAGGGATCATAAGCTCTCTGAAAGAAGATGAAGGGAACATACTTTTCACAAGAGGCGAAGCGATACCTCTTTTCAAAAAAGGGAAATTGAACCATATTTTTATTATTGTCGGAACAAATACAAAAGATGAAAAACCTCTCTTTTAAATTTGTAACTCTCTCACTGCTTACTTTTCTTTTAATATCTTTCACCGCCTATATTTTAAATTTTCAGTTCATTCACATAACGGTTTTCTCGCTGATCTTCACACTGTTCTATTCCGAAAAGAAAATCAGACACAGGATCACATATATCGTTATCGCACTCCTGATATATTCACAGTTTGCAACACCCATGCCGGTTACATTCATTCTGCTGGTCTCAATACAGCTTTACTTTCTTACAGTTTCATTCTTTGAATCCACAGCTTTTGATTTTTCACTTACAGCACTGATAAACTCAATTCTTTCGGTTATTGTCATCAACATAAACCGGCTCATATATCTATATGTCTTTACCGGCGAATTCAGGGTTATTTCAACTTCAGCAAATACTGCCGTATCGGCTGTCATCCTTGTTCTTGCGTATAACCTTTTTAAACCGTCCATTGACCAACTCTTCATAAAGGACTCCTGGCTATGAGGATCCTGAAACAGTCAGAAGAAGTAAAAAGCATATATGAAAGGACAAGACTTCTGCTCTATGTAATTCTTTTTTCCTTCATCATTCTCATTGGCAGAGTATTTTATCTTCAGGTGATAAAAGGTGATGAATTAATTGAGAAATCCCGCGACAACTTCATTCTGAGTGAAAAAATATTCCCCGCCCGCGGTGAAATATTCTCCCTGGACGGCAAAGTGCTTGCAACTACAGAGCCATCGTTCAGAATATCAGTTGTTCCTGTATTCTTCCTGAAACCCGAAAGAAAAGAGGAGCAGATCGACAGAATAAGCACCGTTTTAGAACTTTCAAAAAATGAAAAACAGCGGTTCAGTAATCAGATAATGAATTGTTACGGCAGATGCCGGTATATTCCGATGCTGATAAAAGACGAAATCACGAAAGATAAAATTCTTAGTTATTCCGGATACTTGACAAATTTTCCAGGGATAATAATATCGTCAACATATAAACGGGTGTACCCTTTCAGGGAAAAAACATCACACATCACAGGATATGTTTCCAAGATAAATCAGAACGAAGCAAAGGTTCTCACAGATTATGACCTTGATGATTTCACAGGTAAGACCGGACTGGAAAAAAGCTATGAAGAATATCTCCACGGCAGATACGGAGAGACATTTCACATAATCGACCACATGGGCAGAAAGATAGAAGTTCCTGAAAACATTGACAGTTCCATTCCTCCCGCAAAATATGCCGTAAAAGGGAACTCCATAAAAACAACGATTTTAAGCTATCTTCAGGAAACTGCGGCATCTGCTCTGGGTGAAATGAGCGGGGCTGTCGTCGTCATGGAAATATCGAGCGGAAGAATACTCGGAATGTATTCGAACCCTTCATTTGATTCGAATCTTCTCTCAAGAAAAAGGATCCCTGAAAAAATATGGCGGGAATACAGCCAGAGCATTTTAAACCCTCTTGTCAACAAGGTTATCCGCCAGACATATTTTCCCGGCTCAACATTTAAGCCCATCCCTGCGATCGCAGGACTTCACTACAGAAAGATCACTCCGGCATCGACATATCTGTGTGAAGGGTGCCTTATGTTCGGAACAGACACCAAATGCTGCTGGAACAAGGGTGGACACGGTTATGTCAACCTTTACAGATCGCTTAAGGAAAGCTGTGACATCTATTACTATAAACTTTCTGAAGAGATCGGGCTTGAAGGGTTGACCCATTTTGCTGCACTTTTCGGTGCCGGTCAGGTGACAGGGATCGATCTTCCCGGCGAAGAGAGAGGCGTTCTTCCGGAAAGGACATGGTTCAATCTCAACTATCCGGGAATGCGGATAGGAAAAGGGGTGATAATGAATCTTTCAATAGGACAGGGCGATATAAGAATGACTCCGCTCCAGATAGCTGTTCTATACGCCGCGCTTGCAAATTACGGGGTGATCATCAAGCCGAGAATCGTGGAAAGCATAATCACTCCGGAAGGTGTAGTGACTCCCGTTGAAAACGAGATAATAAGAGTGCTCGACATTGACAAAAAGCATTTTGAATCCATAAACAAAGCTCTCTGGAGTGTTACCAATGAACCGGGAGGAACTGCTTATTTCCATTCTGACAGAACAATTAAAGATGCCGCCGGAAAGACCGGGACGAGTCAGGTGATCTCCAATATTGATAGAAAGAACATTGACTATACCGATGATGAAAGAAGGCACATGACACAGGATGATGCCCTTTTTGCCGCATTTTATCCATACAGGGATCCTGAAATAGTTGCAGTTGCTGTCATTGAAGGAGGCGGTCACGGCGGAAGTGTGGCTGCTCCGGTGGTCTATAAAATGTTGAAATCATATCATTTCGGCAGGAGCATTATCGAATGATACCCAGAAAAAAGATAGATCTGATGATGGTGATCCCTATAGTGACAATACTCGTTCTCGGACTTTTCTCCCTTAACAGTGCTTTAAGTCACAACATCTCAAAATTTCACATTCAGCTTATCTGGGTCGTGCTCTCGATCGGTGTTTTCATGTTTTTTTCATATTCGGACATCCGTGTTTTTGAAAGATCCGCCATTCCCCTTTTCGTTGCAAACATCATCCTCCTCTTTCTTGTGCTGATAATCGGAAAAAAGATCGGCGGGTCGCAGCGATGGCTCGATCTGGGGTTTATGAACTTTCAGGTGAGCGAACTTACAAAAGTTTCGATAATTCTTTTCATTGCCTACCGGCTTAACATGAAACCGACACTTGAAGACGGGTACAACCTTTTTGACATTCTTCCTGAATTCTTTGCCACTCTTGTGCCTGTATATCTCATTTACAAGGAACCTGATCTTGGAACAGCGCTCCTTGTCATAATGACAGCCATGATCATGTTCCTTTCCACGAAGATCAACAGAAAATGGCTGACCGGACTCATAATTTTCATTATCATATCCTCCCCTTTCATCTGGCAGTACGGACTGAAGAAATATCAGCAGGACAGGATCATCGCACTGGTGAGCTTTGTCTGGTCTGACAGCGATGATCTGAGCTTGACGACACAGTATCACACAAATCAGTCAGTTATTGCAGTCGGAAGCGGACAGATCTACGGCAAAGGTTACAAGAAGGGAACTCAGAACATGCTCCGTTTCATCCCTGAACACCACACCGATTTCATCTTCTCTGTCTTTGCTGAGGAATTCGGATTTACAGGGGTCTCTTTTCTGCTGATGCTGTATCTGCTGCTTCTTGTGAAAATACTCAATCTTATCGGATCGGTAAAGGACAAATTCTCTTCACTGATCCTTGTCGGAGGGGTTGCTCACATTTGGCTTCAGGTTTTAATAAATATCGGGATGGTGACAGGAATAATGCCTGTCGTAGGAATTCCTCTGCCATGGTTTTCATACGGAGGAAGCTCTCTCATTTTCAACGCAATCCTTTTCGGAATGATCCACAATATAAGCATAAACAGAAGATATTCATTATAAGAGCTGAATGGACAACTGGTTTCTGATAGCAAATCCCGTCTCAGGCGGAAACAGGTGCAAAAGAGAACTTGCCGACATAATCAGGATTCTCAACAGCCACAAAGTTCCTTTCACCAAAGCTCTGACAAAAAAACGGGGGCATGCGACACATCTTGCAATCAGAGCGATACTTGAAGGATACAGAAAAATAATATGCGCAGGAGGAGACGGAACGGCAAATGAGATCATCAACGGAATACTGACTCAGAAAACAGTATTATCCACAGAGATAACTCTTGCAGTCATTCCTCTGGGGACAGGCAACGACTGGGGTCTTTCCGCAGGATTCACAAAAGACCGTGAACAGATGGTAAAAGCGATAAAAAAAGGTGACACTATAGTTCAGGATGTATGCAGAACCTCATTTACAGGGACTGATGGAACTGTCAAAGAAAGGTATTTCATGAATGTTGCAGGAACCGGTTATGATGCAGAAGTGCTATTTAAAACTGAAAGGATGAAAGAATCTGGCAAACGCGGCAAATGGCTCTATTCATTGAACATTTTCACATCACTCTTTTCATTCAAGCCCACATTGACAACTATTGATATTGACGGATCGAATGTAATCAGCGAAAAAGCTCTTTCCATCAACATCGGAATCGGAAGATATAACGGCGGAGGGCTGATGCAGGTTCCCCATGCAGTTATTGACGGAGGAGAGCTTGCTCTCACTTTTATCGGTGACATCGGACGGCTTGGAATAATCAGACACTCAGGGAAGCTCAAAACAGGCGACATCGGAAAAGTTCAGAAAGTTCAATTACTTAAAGGCAGAAATATATCAATAACATCCGACAGACCTATGCTTTTTGAAGCAGACGGAGAAGCACTCGGCACAACTCCCCTCACCTTTGAAGTTGTACCGAAAACGCTGAAAGTTGTGAGCGTCAATTCGTGAATTTTCGTAGGGGCGGACTTGTCCGTCGTTTCCGTAGGGGCGAAACACCGTTTTCGCCCAATCTTTGATGTTCGGTTATTTTGATTTCGCTATCTCTTCGGCTATCATTTCGGCTTGTTTGAGGACTGTTTCGGTTGCGAGCATCTGCATATCGGGCGGATAGCCGTATTGTCTGAGGACTCTTTTGACTATTACTTTTAGTTTTGCTTTTACGCTTTCTTTTATGGTCCAGTCTATTGCGGCGTTTTCCCTGACTTTGTTGAAAAGGACAACTGCGAGTTCACGGAGTTTATCTTTTTCCATCACTTCTCTTGCACTTTTATTGTCGGATATTGCGGTGTAGAAAGAATACTCGTAATCGGTGAGTCCAAGTTCTTTGGGCTCTTTATCCATCTCTTTGATTTCTTTACCTAATTTAATGAGTTCGTCGATGACTTCAACGGCTGTAAGAATTTTGCTGTGATACCTTTTTATTGAATCTTCGAGCATTTCCATCAGCGTTCTGCCCTGCACAAGATTCTTTTTTGTCCTTGATCTGATCTCATCGTTAAGCAGTTTTTTAAGCACTTCAAGAGCAATGTTCTTGTGTTCCATATTCCTGACTTCAAGAAGGAAATCTTCAGAAAGTATCGAGATATCGGGCTTTTTTATTCCTGCGGCATCAAAAACATCAATTACTTTCTCGCTTACGAGTGCCTGATCAATAACCTGTCTTATTGTTGTTTCCAGCTCTTCATCGGTTCTGCCGGAACTGTCACGGTCGAATTTCACAAGCCGTGATTTCACCGCCTGAAAGAAACCGATCTCATCTTTTACATCCATCGCCTGATCGTGAGGAAGAGCTATCGAAAATGCCCTTGAAAGAGCCGTAACTTCATCTACAAACCGTTTTCTTCCGCTTTCCAACCCAAGTATGTGCTCTTCTGCTTCAAGTATCATCGAGAGCTTTCTGCCGGTTTCAGCTTCAAAATAGTTTTCATATTCAAATCCGTGGAACATTTGCGTGACCACTTCCAGTTTTTCAAGCATTAATGAGACTGCCTGTTCCTGAAGCATTGCCGGATCTCCCTTTCCGCCTGAATCGGAATAAAATGAAAGAGCTTTTTTAAGATCTGATGCAATCCCGAGATAATCAACGATGAGACCGCCGGTTTTATCTTTGTAAACACGGTTAACCCTTGCAATTGCCTGCATAAGGTTGTGTCCTTTCATCGGTTTATCAATATAAAGAGTATTGAGACAGGGAACATCAAAACCGGTGAGCCACATATCACGCACGATAACAATTTTGAGTTCATCATCAGGGTTTTTCATTCTGTCTGCAAGGACTCTTCTATCTTCTTTTGTTGTGTGATGCTTCGATATGACCGGTCCATCAGAAGAAGCCGATGTCATAACCACTTTTATCACACCTTTTTTAAGGTCCGGACTGTGCCACTGCGGTCTTAATGCAATGATTTCCTGATAAAGTTCAGCAGCGATCCGTCTTGACATTGTCACTATCATCGACTTTCCGAATGATCCCTCCTGTCTTGTTTCAAAATGGAGAACCAGATCTTTAGCGACTTGGACTATTCTTTCTTTACTTCCGACAAGCGCTTCAAGCTGAGTCCATTTTGTTTTAACTTTCTGGGTTTCGCTCAGTTCGTCGGTTTCAAGTTCATCATCCATTTCCTTAATGAGTTTGCGTCCTTCTTCACTTAAGCGAATTTTTGCAAGACGGCTTTCATAATAAATTCTGACTGTCGCGCCGTCATTTACTGATGCAGCAATATCATAAATATCAACATAATTTCCAAATACTGCCGGAGTGTTCACATCGGTATTTTCAATGGGAGTTCCTGTGAATCCAAGATATGTCGCATTCGGAAGTGCATCTCTCATATATTTAGCAAAACCGTAAACTACCTTTTTACCGATGACATTTCTGTTGTAATCAAGTTCATCGACTGTTTTTGCTTTGAATCCGTACTGAGTTCTATGCGCTTCGTCTGCAATGACTATTACATTTTCTCTACTTGTCAGTGTTTCATAAACATTGCCAACTTCGGGCTGAAATTTCTGTATCGTGGCAAATACAATTCCCCCAGATGCAACTTTCAGAAGTTCTTTGAGCTGATCTCTGTTTTCCGCCTGAACCGGTTCCTGACGAAGAAGCTGTTTTGATGATGCGAAAGTGTCAAAAAGCTGATCATCGAGGTCATTTCTGTCTGTTATCACTAATATTGTCGGGTTATCCATTTCAAGGACGATCTTTCCTGCATAGAAAACCATCGAAAGCGATTTTCCTGATCCTTGTGTGTGCCAGACCACTCCGCCTTTTCTATCTCCTGCGGGCTGACCTTTTACTCCGGGAAGATTGTAACTTTCAGGAGTAAATCCGATTTCTTCCAACTTTTTATTTCTGTAATGATATCCGGATGCTCTGAGAGTTGATTCGACTGCACGGTTCACTGCATAATACTGGTGATAAGAGGCAATTTTCTTTGCTGTTTTTATTGTCACTATTCCGTTAATGTCACTTTTTGATTTTTCAAAAACTGTGAAGTGTCTGATGAGGTCTAGCAGTGTCTTTTTATTGAGCATTCCTTTTATCAGCGTTTCAATCTGTCCGGTGAGGTGTGATGCTTCAGAAACTCCGTCCGAGGTTTTCCATGTCATGAAACGGCTGAGGTCTGAAGATATCGAGCCTGCTTTTGCAATAAGTCCGTCTGAAATCACTACAAAACCGTTGTATTTAAATAATGATGGAATCGCTTCTTTATAAGTCTGGATCTGCTTGAATGCTGAACCGATTGTGGCTTTTTCATCTGCCGCGTTTTTGAGTTCTATTACAACAAGAGGAATTCCGTTCACAAAAAGGATAATGTCAGGTCGCTTATTGACATTGTTTTCAATTACCGTGAACTGATTTATCGCGATGAAATCATTGTTTTCAGGGTTTTTGAAATCAACAAGCCAGACAAGATCACCCCGTTTATTGCCGTCTTTCTGATAATTTACCGTTATCCCCTCAGTCAGCATCCGGTGAAACACTTCGTTGGATGAAATAAGCTCAGGAGAACTTAGTCTCATGACCTGCTTTATTGCATCAACCCTCGCATCTTCAGGAATAGAACTGTTTATCCTGTCAACCGCCTTTTTCAATAAATCGGGAATTATCACATCTTCAAAAGAACCACGCATCGGATTATCGGAATCAGGAGCGAAATCAGGACCGTAAAGATAGGAAAAACCTTCCTTTTCGAGAAGCTCAATTGCGAACGATTCGATATGCGATTCAGTGAGGTTTGTTTTGTTTCCCATCATGCTAATCCTTTAATACTGTTAATCATGGTTCAAGACCCTCACTTCACCACTCATTAATTTTGGCAACAGGTTGTCACGCAGTTTTTCAAGTGTACGGATTTGTTTATAATTGTTCTCCATCTTTTCTACAAAACATTTCACCTGATCATCGAACTTATTTTGAATCTCTTTTGGTGGCACAGGAATTAACATCG
>ERZ795031.5564-NODE-5564-length-10072-cov-6.756614_pt1 | contig 10072 bp, 8 predicted proteins | sample MGYA00375123_ERZ795031 | MGnify/ENA primary metagenome ERZ795031 (study PRJEB30166, sample SAMN05720159) | activated sludge metagenome | isolation source: anaerobic digester from wastewater treatment plant | place: USA | collected 2015-04-21 ... | reverse complement strand
GCGTTCGCTTTCCATCGCCGCCGCGAGTATCATAGCCAAGGTGACACGGGACCGCCGCATGCGGCTGCTGGACGAGCGGTGGCCGCAGTACGGGTTCGGCCGCCACAAGGGCTACGGCACGGCGGACCACCTGGAGGCCCTGCGCCGCCACGGCCCCTGTCCCGAACACCGCCGCAGTTTCGCGCCCGTGGGCGGCGCGCCGGAGGCCGGCCTGTGGCCCGCCCCCCCGGAAGAGTGAAAGCGCCTTTAATGGGTAGATGGATGAAGATGAGCTCGCTGCTGTTGTCCGCCCTGGCCGCCGGCTGCGCCGTCCTGGGCGGCATTGACCTGTTTCCGCAGGACTCCTGGACCGCCGTGGCGGACACCACGCCCCAGGCCCGCGCCTACGCGCACTACATCGCCGCCGTCGTGCAGGAGCGCCGCGGGCGGCTGGACCTCGCGATGGACTCGCTGAACGAGGTCTCGGCGCTGGATCCGGAGGCCGTGACGCCGCTGCTGGGCCTGCTGCGGGCCTGCCGCCGCCAGGGCGACCTGGAGGGCGCCCTCCGGATGAGCCGCCGCGCGGCGGAGCTGGAGCCCCGCAACGCGGACCTGTGGCTGATCCAGGGGGAGTGCCACCACGCCCTCAAACAGTTCGACGAGGCCATCGCCTGCTTCAACAGGGCGATCGAGCTGCGGCCCGACGACCTGCTGGGCTACGGCGCCCTGGTCGAGGTGCAGGAGCAGCGCAATGACATGGTGGCGGCGGTGGACATCTATGAGCGCCTGATCGCCCGCAATCCCGATTCGGCCGCGCTGCATTACCAGCTCGCGGGCACCCTCGCCCAGATCAACGACCGGGACGGGGCGATCGCGGCCTACCGGAAGGTCATCGAACTGGAGCCGCGCGTGGTGCAGGCCCACCTGCTGCTCGGGCTGCTGCTCATGGACACGGACGAGAACGGGGAGGCCGTGGCCCGTCTGCGCCATTATCTGGAACTTCGGCCGGGCGACGCCACCGCGCTGGAATCCCTCGCGGGGGCCCTGGAGCGCTCGGGCGGCACGGCCGAGGCCCTGGCCTGCCTGCGGCAGGTGCTGGCCGGGGGCGAGGCCGCGCCCAAGCATTATTTCCAGACCGCCTGGCTCCTCTTCCGCACCGGCGACTGCGCCGCGGCGAACGAGACGGCCCCCGAAAGCGGCGCCCCGCTCCTGGCGGGCATGCTGCGCGTCCTCTGCATCCTCGCCGAGGGCGGCGACCCGGCGCAGGAAATCGCGGCGCTCGACGCGATGGAGGGCGACCTGGAGCAGGAAACCGCCGGACCGCTGGCGGACATGCTGCGCCTCTTCGGCTTTTCCGAGGCCGGCACCCAGCTGTACGCAGCCCTCGACTCGGACAACGCGGCGGTGCGTGGTTCGCGGGTGCTCCGCGGCATCCGCGGCCGCGTGCTGGAGGTGCTGGAACGCTGGTCCGAGGCCGCGGCCGTCTTCGGCGAGCTTGCCGCCGCGGACCCCAATGACCGCTGGTCGCGCTACCACCTCGCCACCTGCCATGAAAAGATGAAGAACGACGTCGAGACAGAGCGCAACCTGAAGGCCTTTCTTGAGCTGGAGCCCGACAGCGCGGAGGCGCTCAACTTCCTCGGATACTTCTACGCGGAGCGCGGCGTCAGCCTCAAGGAGGCGGAGGACCTGCTTAACCGGGCGCTCAAGCTGGAGCCTGACAACCCCTTCTACCTCGACAGCCTCGGCTGGGTCTACTACCGCCAGGGGCGCTGCAGGGAGGCCCTGGACCATGTCCAGCGCGCCGTCTACGGCATGAACACCGACGACGCCGTGCTGCGCGACCACCTCGGCGACATCCACCTGTGCCTGGGCGACACGGCACGCGCCGTCGCCGAGTGGCGCCGCGCCCTGCGCCTCGACCCCAAGATGGACGGGGTGCGGCAAAAACTGCGGCAGTATCAAGCGCCGGAAAACTAGGATTTCCCATGGCCGGAGAGGACAGGCGGGTGCCGGGGGAAAGCCCCGCGCACACCTTCAACCCGTGGCGCAAATTCTGGCATGTCACCGGGTGCGCCCTGATTGTCTTCCTGTTCCACCTGCTGAAGGGGGTGCGGGAGCCGGTGGCGGGGCCGGACCTGCTGATGGGGGTGGCGTGGGTGGAGACCGTGGCGGCGTTCCTCATGGAGGCGGCGCGGTTCCGCTCGCCGAAGGAGGAGGAGGCCATCGAGCGGCTGCCCTTCGTGCGGTGGGTGCTGCGGGGCGAGGAGCGCGCGCATGTGAACGCCTCGACGTGGCTCATGCTGGCCACGGCCCTGCTGGCCACGGGCTACCGCTTCGGCCTGCTGGGCGACGCCGCGGTGACCGGGGCGGTGGCGGTGACCGCGCTCGCGGATCCGGCCGCCTCGCTGGTGCGCCACGCGGTGCGCGGACGCTTTCCGGAATGGACGCGGACGGCGGGGCTGGCGGCGTTTTTCGTGTGCGCCATGGCTGCGCTGGCCGCCACGGGGGGAATGATGGGAAAACCGTTCGCGCCCTGGACGCTGGCGGCGGCGGCGCTGGCGGGGGCGTGGGCGGAGAGCGACCTGCTGCGGCTGGCGGCATGGGCGCTCGCGCATCTGCGCCGGATGCCCGCGCCGCACCCCGCCGTCACGGGCTGGCTACGCCGCGTCTACCCGGACGACAACCTCTACATCCCCGTGGTGGTGGGCGCGGTGCTGGGGCTCATTGGGGGCTGGTAGGCGGGGAAACCTCCGCAAACTCGGTCTGAACCGTCCCGTCGGGGGACAGATGGAGCAGGCGGTATCCCTCGGGCTTGGTGCCGTCGAAGTTGTCGCGGGTCACGGAGCAGCAGGCGGTGGTGGCGAAGAGGACGCCGTCGCGCTCCTCCACCTGGTTCCCGTGCCAGTGGCCGGCCACGGCCACACGGAGCCGGTGCCCGGAAAACAGCGCCAGAATCTCCTCGGCGTTCTCAATGCGGTAGGACTTGGTGTTCGGGCTGAGTGGATGGTGGCAGAACAGGGCGAGGGGCCGGGCGGGGTCCGTCTCCGCGAGCCGGGCGCGCAGCCAGTCCAGCTCGCCCACGGGCACCGTCACATCGCTCTCCATGCCCTCGCAGGAGTTGAACCCGATGAGGGTCCATCCGCCCAGGCCGCGGGTCCAGTGCGGCTCGCCGAAACCGCGCTGAAACTCCACCAGTCCCCGCGTGGGGATCGGCAGCACGTCGTGGTTCCCCGGCAGGGCCAGAAAGGGCTTCCTCAGCCGCTTGACGCAGGCCGCGGCGCATTCCATCTGCGACTTGCAGGCCATCCCCACGAGGTCCCCCGCCACCACCGTCAGCGCCACCCGGTCGTCCCGATTAATGGCCTCCACCGCCGCATCGGGCAGCGAGGTGGTTTCCGGCTTCGTGATGTGCAGGTCGTTGATCACCGCCACGGTCAACGGAACAGGCGGTGCCGCGTGCTGTGTGGCCGCAAGCCAGCCTCCGCCCAGTACCCCCGCGGTCCCTGCCGCGATGAAACCGCGTCGCGTCATCTTTTGCACGTCTGGTCTCCTCTGCCTCTCCGCCCCTACGCCCCCGGCACCGTGACCGTCACCCCGGCGGCCGGCGCGTGGTTTCCGTATCCGTCATAGGCGAACACGGCATAGAACAGCCGTGCCCCGGGGGCGAGCCCCGTCTCTGTGATGGTGGTTCCGAGGCCGTCGTACACCAGCATCCCGTCCTCCGGCGACACCGGGTAGGCGTCGGGCCGCCGCATCACGCGGATGCCCGCCAGGTCGCGGTCGCCGGGGTTGGTCCAGGTCAGCGTCACCCGCCCCGGCCCCGTGTCCACCGTCAGGTCCGTCACGGACGCCGGGGGAAACAGGGCTCCGCACCCGGCCAGCACCAGGCACCCGGCTGACAACAGCATGACCGGAAAGACCATTGTCCTCATCGCGCCGCTCCCGAAATCCGCCGCATGGGTCACTTCCCCGCGGCGGCCATCACCTCTTCGATGGTCACTGGGGCGCCGCCCCGGCGCTTGCTCTCGTCCGCCGCCTCCATGAACGCGAACATGTTCAGCGTCTCCTCGGGGGAGACAGGGGCGACTCCGGTCTGGAAGAATTTCACGACCTCGACGACAAGGTTGGCGTAGTCGCCGCTGTTCTCCTGCTCGCTGACGCCTTTTTCGCCGAAAATCACCACCTTGTGCGGCGTTCCGCTGGTGCGGATGCCGTAGAGCACGCCGACCCGGCCGTCGGCCCACAGGCCCGTGACCACGTCCGTGTCCGCCGACGTGGTCCGCGTCACGGAGACGCAGCCCGCGCCCATGACCGTGAAAAGCGCCTCCGTGGGGTGCACCCCGTACCAGAACAGGTCGGGGTGGTGCTCCTCCAGGTGGCACGGCCCAATGGAGATGCAGCTCTTCACCGGGCCGATGTCCGCCTTCATGGCGTCCTTCAGCGACTGGTAGAAGCGGTAGGACGACGCGGTGAAGCAGGGCACGCCCGCCTCCTTCGCCAGCCGGAAGATTTCCACCGCGTCCTTGAGGGACCCGGCGACGGGTTTGTCAATGAACACCGGCTTCTTCGCGGCGAGGACCGGCCGGACCTGCTCCAGATGCGGCCGCCCGTCCACGCTCTCCAGCATCACGACGTCCACCTGGGCGCACATCTCCTCGATGGTGTCGTATATCTTGACGCCCCACTTCTCCTGGAGCTCCTTCGTGTAGCCGTCCACCCGCGAGGCGCTGGACTCAATGTCGGCGCTGCCCCCCTTGAACGCCGCCACCACCTTCGCCCCCGGCACATGCTTCGGGTTGGCCGGGTCGTTCAGCAGCTGGGTAAACGCGGTGACATGCGACGTGTCCAGCCCGATCATGCCCACCCGCAGGTCAGCCGCCACCGCCCCGCCCGCCGCCAGCACCGCAGACATCGAAAAAAGCACCAAATGACGCATGTGTGGTCTCCTTCTCTTCCGGGGCCAATGCCGCCGCTTTCCGCCCAGCATAGCACGTCCCCCCCGCCCCCTGCACTCCCCCTCCATTGGCCTTCATCTGCGTGACTCTGACCCATCTGCGGACACCGTCTGCCCCGCACCGCGGGGGGGCAAACCTTGCAGGCATACGGGCGGTGTGTGCATCATGGCCGGGAAACGGAGCTCGGCGGGAGAGACATGGACCGGATTGCACATTTCCTGGGCAGAACGCTTTCGCTGGACGGGTTCGACGCGCCGGAGAACCGGGCGGCGGTCCGGGCGGGTCTGGCGCTGGCGGCGCTGGCGATGCTCCTGCGGATCGTGTTCTGGGCGGTCACCAACCGGTACTGGGAAGACTCGCTGATCACCTGCCTGCATTCGGAGAATTTTGCGGCGGGGTTGGGGCTGACCCATGTGCGGCCGGGGGAGCCGCCGCTGCACGGGTTCACGAGCCCGCTCAGCGTGCTGGTGCCGCTGGCGGCGGACCTGGTCCGGATCGGGCTGGGGCTGGAGTTCATCAAGCTGGTCTCGATTCCCGCGGCGGCGCTGACGGTGGTCTACGCCGTCGCGCTGGGCATCCACCCGTCGGTGCGCCTGTCCACGCCGCTGACGCTGATGGTGGCGGGGTTTCTGGCGGTGGAGCACCACCAGATCCTCTTCGGCATGGCGGGCATGGAGACGCAGCTCGCCACGCTGATTCTGGTGATGTCGTTCTACTACACGGTGGCTTGGAAACCCCTGGCGCTGGGAATCAGTCTGGGGCTGTGCATGCTGGCCCGGCCCGATTTCGCGTTCTGGACGGTCATCCCGGGGGTGTACGGCCTCCTCCACGACAGGAAGCGGCTGTTCACCGTGGTCATTCCGGTCGCGCTGGCGCTGTACCTGCCGTGGATCGCGTTCACGACGCTCTATTACGGGTCGCCGGTGCCCCACACGATCCTCGCCAAGGGCCTGGGCTACGCCAAGTGGTACGCGGCACCCGGCGCGCTGGGCGCGGCGGGCATTGTGAAACAGACCTGGACCGTGCTGGGCGAGCAGTTGCTTCTCATGATGGGGCCCACTTTCTGCGGGCATGGCGGCTCTTTCCACGCCTTCCTCTCCTTCGGCAAGGCGAGTCCGGTGGGGCTGGCCATGGGCGCCTTCGCCCTCGCGGGGGCGCTGCTCTGCGCCACCCGGCGGCGGCGCGCCCTGTGGCCCGTGGCGGGGTTCGCGGCGGTGTACACGTTCTACTACGTCTACCTCGTCCCGATCACCTTCACGTGGTACAAGATGCCGTATCTGGCGGCGCTGGCCCTGCTGGCGGCGGCGGGACTGGACGCCGCCCTCTCGCGGCTTTCATCTCCGTGGCGCCTGAAGACGCAGGCCGCCGTCGCGGCGGCGTGGGTGGGGCTGTTCGCGGCGGTGCTTCCCCTCACCTTCCTCACGGAACGGCAGATTCAGCGGGACATCGAGAATCCCGTGCGCCGGGCGGCGGGGGAATACCTGCGCGACCGGATGCAGCCGGACGAGGCGGTGGGCGGCGAGCCCCTGGGCTACATGGGCTATTTCTCGCGGGGCAACGTCTACGACTGGCCGGGCCTCGACAGCCGCACCGTGGTGGACTGGAGCCGGAAGACGCCGCAGGCACGGCGCTCGCTGGAGAACATGCTGCGCGAGCTGAGGCCGGAGTACCTGTTCCTCCGGGACACGGAGGCGCTGTATGCGTTCCAGATGCCCGCGTGGCTCAGAACCAACTACCACCCGGTGGCGGCGTTTCTGGTGGACCCGGAGAAGGCGGCGCGCATCCGGTGGATCGAAACGAGCATGGACGTGCAGTACCGCATCTACAAGAAGAACCGGCCGGACGACCCGAAACCGTATGACCAGAGCCTGTGGCCCGCCGCCCCGCCGGTGAACTACCTGGACACGGAAAAAATGTTTGTCTTCGGGGCGTATTTTGCGCAGGAAAACCTGCTGCCCCAGTCCATCGCCCACTATCGGCGCGTCACCGAGCTTGCCCCCGGCCGTCTCGACGCCTGGCACGACCTGGCGGTGGTGCTGCTGCGCGCGGGCCAGCGCGACGCCGCCCGCGCGGCAGCCGACGAAATCCGCAGACGCGGCGGCCGGCAGGACCCGGTGCTGGTGGAGGCGCTGAAGGACTGAACACCTTTCTTGGAAGGGGTGGCACCGGCGTCCACCGACCACGCGCTGGCATTCCCGCGCGTTCCTGTTTTCTGCTCCGGAAAGTCTGCGGAGGTGGGTGAACAGCAAAACAGGCGGGTTCTTGCAGCTGAAGGCGGGGCGAACGTATCATGGCCTTTCAACAGAACAGGGGCTTCCAGTCATGAAATGGATCGTGCGGGTCTTGGCCAGGCGTCTGGCCTTGGACGAGTTTGACGCACCGGAGAACCAGGCCGCAGTCCGGGCGGGACTGGCGCTGGCGGGACTGGCAATGCTCCTGCGCATCGTGTTCTGGGCGGTGGCAAACCGCTACTGGGAAGACGCCTTCATCACCTGCCTTCACTCCGAGAACTTCGCTTCAGGCCTCGGGCTGACCCATGTGCGCCCCGGCGAGCCCCCGCTTCACGGGTTCACCAGCCCGCTGAGCGTGCTGGTTCCGCTGGTCGGAGACATGATCCGGGTGGGGTTCGGACTGGAGTTCATCAAACTGGTCTCCATCCCGGCGGCCGCGCTGACAGTGGTGTACACCGTGGCGCTGGGCATCCATCCGTCGGTGCGCCTGTCCACGCCGCTGACCCTGATGGTGGCGGGAGTCCTGGCGGTGGAGCACCACCAGATTCTCTTTGGAATGGCGGGCATGGAAACCCAGATCGCCACGCTGATCCTGGTCATGTCGTTCTACTACACCGTGGCGTGGAAGCCCCTGCCGCTGGGGATCAGCCTGGGGTTGTGCATGCTGGTGCGGCCCGACTTCGCGTTCTGGACGGTCATCGTGGGGCTGCACGGGCTCCTTCATGACCCGAAACGCCTTTTCAAGGTGGTTGTCCCTGTGGCGCTGGCGCTCTACCTTCCCTGGATTGTGTTCACCACCCTGTACTACGGGTCACCGGTTCCCAACACCATCATTGCGAAAGGACTGGGATATTCCAAGTGGTACACAACCCCGGACGCGCTCTCTCCCGCCGGGGTGGCAGGCCATGCATGGCGGGTGCTTTCAAGCAGCCTTCTGGTCATGCTCGGTCCGACGTTCTGCGGGCACGGGGCCTTTCCGCACATCTTCCTTGCCGTCGGGGGGCACAGCCCCGTGGGACTGGCCGCCGGAGCGCTGGCCCTTGCCGGAGCTGCGCTCTGCGCGACGCGCCGCTGGCGGCCCTTGTGGCCGGTGGCCGGTTTCGCGGCGGTCTACACGCTGTATTACGTCTTCCTGGTGCCGATCATCTTCCTCTGGTACAAGATGCCCTACGTGGCGTCCCTGTCTTTTTTGGTGGCGGTGGGAACGCATGCGGTCACGGGATGGATGGGGCGGCGCGCAGCTTTTCCGGCCCGAACCGCAGTCGCCCTTGCCTGGGTCGGCCTGTTCTGCGTCATCCTTCCCTGGACCTTCCTCACCGAGCGCCAGATTGACCGGGAGATCGGGCCGTTGCGCAGGGAGGCGGGGCTCTACCTGCGCAGGCACATGGCCCCCGACGAGGCCGTCGGGGGGGAATCCCTCGGCTACACCGGATACTACTCGCGCGGCAACGTCTACGACTGGCCCGGCCTGAGCAGCCGGAAGGTTGTGGAATGGAGCCGCAGTGTGCCGCAGACCGAAAGGTCCATGGAAAACATGCTGAAGAGCCTCCGGCCGGAGTACCTGCTCCTGCGCGATGTGGAGGTGCTTTACACAATGAAGATGCCCGCCTGGCTGACAGGGGGCTACCATCCCGTGGCGGCTTTCGTCCTCCCCCCTGATCGGGCCCGCGCCATCCGGTGGCTTGAGGGAAGCATAGACACCGCCTTCCGCATCTACCGCAAGAACCCGCCGGGCGAGGCGCCTCCCGCACTGGAAGTGGAATGGCCTTCTGACCCGCCCGAGGGGTTTCGTTTCACGAGCACTCTCTACGCCATGGGGATGCACTACGCGCAGCGCAAGATGCCAGGTCTGGCCGCGGCGCAGTTCAGACGGGTCGTTGAGCTTGCCCCCGACGCCTTGGAGGCATGGCGCCAGCTCGCAGCCGCGTATCTGAACAGCGGGCAGCGCGACCTCGCCCGCAGCACAGTTCAGGAACTCCAACGCCGTTTTGGCGTGAAGGATCCCGTTCTCCTGCGGGCGCTTGGGGACTGACACTCTCCGGGGCGTTCTGCGCCCGGCGATTCAGGGGGAGGAGAGCAGCCCGCGTCGCGCGCCACTTTCTTCCGGCGGTCCGCCCCGGCCGCTTGTCCGTGCGAAAGGGGGACGCGACCACGCCCCCCCCTTTTTCACAGCGCTCATCACGCTGCGGCGCGCCCCGCCCATGGGCAAATCCATCCCCACCGTCCCCCCTCGGGGCGCAGGCAGCCGCAATCCGCCGCCCACGAAGAACCCGCTGGACAGCGACGAAAGGCAGGGGCGTCCCCGGCGGCAAGCGGTCTGCGGAGGGGGTTGACACTACGAACGTCTTCGTATATTATCCGGCCATGGACGCAACCGCGGGAGACACTGAGCCATGCCGGGAAAACAGACAACGCCCAATCCGACACAGGGGGAACTCGCCATACTGCATGTCCTTTGGGAGCAGGGTCCCAGCACGGTGCGCGCGGTGTGGGAGAAGCTGAACAGGCAGGGAAGGACCGGGTACACCACGGTGCTCAAGCTGATGCAGATCATGGCCCAGAAGGGGCTGGTCAGCCGGGATGAAAGCCAGAAGACACACGTCTACCGGGCCGCCATCGCCAAGGCGAAAACCGAACGCCGCCTCGTGCGCGACGTGCTGGACCGCGTGTTCGGCGGCTCCGCCGAACGCCTCGTCATGCGCGCGCTGGAAGAGAGGGACATCACGCCGGATGAACTGGCGCGCATCCAGGAACTGCTTGACCGGAAAGGAAGGGAACAATCATGAACACCGAACTGCTCTCCCCCTGTGAACCGGCGCTTCGCGCCGTCGGCCAATGCCTTGTGCATTTCGTCTGGCAGGGCCTTCTGGCGGCCGGCCTGCTGGGCCTGCTCATGGTGGCGCT
>ERZ795031.5542-NODE-5542-length-10110-cov-3.897663_pt1 | contig 10110 bp, 10 predicted proteins | sample MGYA00375123_ERZ795031 | MGnify/ENA primary metagenome ERZ795031 (study PRJEB30166, sample SAMN05720159) | activated sludge metagenome | isolation source: anaerobic digester from wastewater treatment plant | place: USA | collected 2015-04-21 ... | reverse complement strand
GAAATATGAGACGGACCTATGCAGACTAACTTTGATAATTGAATGCTGATCAGGGAGGGAATTGATGAAAAGAAGCAAACATGCCATCATATCTGAGATATTGAGCATATGCCAAGGCGGAGCCAGCAAGACGAGAATAGTATACCAGGCAAATCTAAATTTTCGAACTGTAAATCCTTACCTAAATTTGCTTTTAAAAAACAACCTCATCGCCATCAAGCCGGATAAAAACAATATCTACGAAACCACAGAGCGAGGAATGAATTTGCTGGAAGACTTTAAGCATATCAACACTCAGCTTAATGAATATGAAAGTGTAACTGCATAATAGAAAGGGTATATGAAGGCTCCTATAAGTTCATCCAGCCTTCGAAGGTGAATTACTCCAGTCTCTCTGCCTCCTTGCAACGGAGGCGGGTGATGTTGACCTGAAATGCAGCAATCCAGTTGCTAGGGCAGCCTGAGGTTCCCGAAAGTGCCAAGCTTTTAGGACCCTGCAATGGGCAAAAGGCATCATCAATTTGATATATTTTGTGTTGGTAGTATTATTCATGTTCAAAAAGGTCCTCGTTCCCACCGACTTTTCCGCATATGCCCATAAGATGCAGGAGTGCCTCTCTGAAATTCCCGGCATAGAGGAGATCGTGCTCCTCAATGTGATAGACGCCTCCAATCCTATGAACCTGGAGAAAAGGGGCTGGAGCTACAGTTCATTGATCGAGGAAGGGCAGGTCAGGCTTGCCGAGCAGGCCGACCGTCTGGTCCATCTGGGGGAGGGAAAAGACAGAAGTCCCACCGTCCGGAATGTCCTCAAGGTTATAGTCGCACCTATGAGCGGAGCTGACGGGGTAAACCTGCAGTGGCCCCCGTCCTCTGATCCCAGCATGATGATCGAGGGAGGAAGCGTAGCCGAGGCCATAATCCGCACTGCCAAAGAAGAGAAGGCATCGCTCATCTGCATGGGGGCGCAGGGAAAGGGGCTGGCGGAGGGAATGCTTCTCGGCAGCGTCTCCACTGAGGTACTGAGAAAGGGTGAGACGGACCTGCTCATCTTCCGCCACAGCATCCTGGCAGGAGGAGAGAAGGCCGGTCCGCCTGATTTATGCCGCAATATCTTAACCAGAGTAATGGTCGCCACCGACTTTTCTCCTGCCGCGGGGGCTGCTGTCTCAAGGGCAGAGGGGCTCTGCGGCACAAAAGAGCTGATGCTGGTGAATGTGATTTCAAAGGATGAGGAGTTTGGAGAGGCGGCGGCCAAGCTGAATCTCCTGCGGGAGAGGCTTGCCTCTCCCGGCAGAACTGTGAGTGTTCATGTTCTGCAGGGCCGCCCCACAGATCAGATACTATCCCTGGCCGAAAAGAAGATGCCGTCTTTGATCCTGATGGGCTCGCAGGGCAAGAGCTGGAGCCGGCAGATCAGAGTGGGCAGCACCACATTTGATGTCACCAGGAAGACCAGCTGCCCGGTGATGGTTGTCCGGCCGATGGAGAGCTGATGCTGCAAATGTCCTCATACTCGGCTTACGGCGGCAGTGGCGAGGATCAGATTGATCCCTTCGACCCCGTAGACAGGAACATCTGGCGCAAGGCGGAGTACCTGGGTCGCTACCTCTTCGCCTGCGACTTTCTGCGCCCCCACCGGCCTGAGCTGGTGGCGGATATCTCCTGCGGCCTGGGATACGGGGCGGCTGAACTGTGCAGCGCGGCCGGACGGGTCCTGGCTGTAGACGGCAGCCCTGGACTGATACAGTCTGCCGGCAGAAGGTTTGGCCTGCCGAACCTGCATTTCCTCTGCAAAGACATGGATCGGGAGGATCTCTCGCCGGAGATAGAAGAAGGCAGCATCGACGCCGTGATCAGCTTTGAGACGCTGGAGCACCTGCTCGACCCCAGCCGGGCGGCAGCGGCCTTCTCCAAAGCCCTGAGGCCGGGCGGCTACTTTATCTGCTCGGTGCCCAATGTTCTCTTCGAGTCCGGCGACAGCAGCGGCCTTCCCAGGAACAGATCTCATAAGCAGTGGTTCAATTTCGGCTCCCTCTCCCGGCTGGTGCAGCAGAATGGCATGAGAATTAGCTACCGGCTTGGCCAGTCCTGGTCCAAATCCCTCTTTCGAAGGGAGCAGCAGCTCTTCAATGCCAAACGCATCGGCAGCCGGCTGGGCAGCGATCCGGCCATGCATCGCCCGGAGATGATTCGCTGGCTATCTTATGTGGCGGCATATCCCACAGTAGAGGATGTGGACGGCTCATATTCCATAATAATAGTAGCCCAGAAGGGATGACTGCTCCCCGTCCCAAAGGACTGGGATTCTACGGCTTTTTTCTGTGCCGACAGATTGCAGTCCAATCTGAGAATGTTTATGGCAGCATTCGCGAAGGATATTCATGACATCTTATATTGAGGTTATCGTTCGACCTTCAAAATTTTAATTTTCTAAAATTATTTTAATTATGTAACACAGGCATTTTAATTACGAAAGCTATTTATATTATTTAAGTATCTAATTTATGTGTGAAAGCTGAGACTTCTGACTGCTCCATCCCAAAGTCGTGCTCCGAGGTGGAGGTGGATATCAAAAGGCTGGATCGCATGCTCGCTGCAGCTCATAGGAGCGGCATTGATGTAAAAGACAGCTATGACTTCTATGTTCTGGCATTAAAAGAGCTGAACAAAGAGAACCTGATCGATGCGTATCTCTACTGCGACAGGGCCAGGTATGAGCTCACCTCCTCCCTCAACCAGGCAAAGTTCAAAATTAAAGGCACCAGCTTTCACAGCCTGCGCACCCTCTCCTACTTCTTCAAGCTCTACGGCCTGTATGCCGTCATATTCTCTGCGCTTTCCGTTATTGTATTCGGAGCTTTGATCACCGCCTATTCATCTCTGAGCGTGATGGCTGTGCCCCTCTGGGCCCCCTTCTTTGCCGGCCTCGGCGCCTCCGCCCAGATACTGATGGGAGTGGCGGATGACCTGCGCCGCTATGGCATGGCCTCGCGCTACAAGAGGCTCTGGTACATGGCCCTGCCCCTCCTGGCAATGGTCTTCGGGTACATGGCCTACCTCGTATTCTCTTCGGGATTCATAGCCCTGGATGGCGACGCCCGCAGCCGGGAGTCATCCATTATGTTCATCTGCTTTTTAACCGGCTTTCTCACCAAATGGCTGATAGGCTGGGTCTCCCGCATCTCCCGGGATATTTAAAGAGAAAAAAATTAGCAAGCGCTAGGACCGGCTTGCAGATGCTGCTCGCAAGGTTCAGGTGCTTATTTGATCTGCGCCAAATCCCTTTTTCACCAGTATTTCCTTGATCCTTTGAATGTGGTTGCCCTGCAGCTCGATCAGGCTCTCTTTAACAGTGCCCCCGCAGGCCAGCTTGGATTTGAGATGTGTGCATAGCTCCTGCAGATCGATCTCATGGGGATCAATGCCTTGGATCACTGTCACCTCTTTTCCATACCTGCGCTTCTGGACTTTCACTGCTATCCTCTGCTGCTCCTTGGCAACCTCCTCGCAGATGCAAAGCTCCCTGGGAAGGCCGCAGACAGTACACATTTGAGAACTCATTTGGTGGCAGTTACCTCCGCAATATCCTATCATTAATCCGATTATGCTATTAATATCTAATGGTGCATCAGAGACGACCACCGGCCCCTCATGCACTACTTTTGCCACTTCTCTTCATCTCGTTGAATTTTCTATAGAGTATCTCTCCCAGGAATATCAGCAAAGCCAGCAGCAGCAGAACATCTCTCCGGGAGACCCTCTCCTGCACCGTCCTCTCGGACAGTCTGGAGGCCTCGGCCACCAGGCTGCTCTTCGCCTGCTCCTCTGTGAAGACCTTTCCTCCTCCTGCCATGATCAGTCCTGGGAGATCTGGATTGAAGCCGATGTTCCTGTACTCCAGAGGATAGTTGACTGAAAGGCCATACTGGCCGATGTAATAAATCCCGCTGCTGTTGGGGGTGAAGGTGGCAACATAGCGGCTGTCTCCCACCTTCTCCACATCCGCAGCCACCCCTACCAGGCTGGGACGGGTCTTGCTATTGATGGTTACGGATAGCGGCGTGCCCTGCCATCCATCCTCCGCCTCGACGAGGTCCTGGGAGGGCCTCGGGTCTCCCACAGCCCAGTTGACTGTGGAGGAGATGATCTGCGAGGCGGGGCTGGCATAAAGCGATCCTGCCCAGGCAGCTCCGTCGTCTGTGGACAAGGCCGCCACCCTTCCCAGGCCGTAGCGCCACACTGTCAACACCGGCTTGCCGTCGGCCATTGCCGCCAGGCGCTGGGCACCGGGGCGTGGTGTGACATCGTTAAAGCCGCTGATGCTGGCATTGAAGTCGAGGTCGGCGGTGATGTAGTGGTTCTTGTTCACTATTCCCACGGCATAGGATGTGAGGCTCTCTTCCTCCTGTGTGAGCTCTTCTGACAGCTTCTGCTGAGATGTGGTCAGGGACTCAGGGTAGACGAAGGAGGCGAACTCTGCGCCCGCCTGCGAGGCGAGGCTTCCCAGGTTTCCTGTGTTTCCGGAGAAGGCCTGCACCTGAATGAGGCGGGCTTTGGCATCCATGGCCGAGAGCAGACGCACGGAGCGTGCTACAACATCCTCATACCCCCAGAGGTTTCCGTCGGAGAGCACGATCAGCTCACCCTGGCCGCCGCTGGCGTTGAGCATATCCCAGGCCAGCTTGATGCCGTTATCGAGGTATGTGTCCTCTGTTCCGGATGGACTGAGTGCAGTTATCCTCTCCCTCAACACAGATTCGCCTCTCGAGAGGGGAATTGGGTCGAGGACGTCATAGGCTTTGGTGCCGAATACAACCAGCCCAACATTGTAGTCCCGCAGATGGGGGGACTTGAGAAGCTCCAGCGCCAGGGCCTTTTCATAGTCGAGGAGTGTGGTGCCGTCTTTTGTCCTGGTGGTGAGCAGGGAGAAGGATATATCAAGCACCAGGACCAGTGTCTTGCCGCCCTCAAAGCGGCTGGGAACGGATAGCACAGGCAGTATCTCCTCCAGGCTGGAGTTCCTGTAGCCTCCCAGGTCGAAGGCACTCTGGCCGCCCACCACCACCAGTCCTCCTCCGTCGCGTACATATCCTGCCAGGGGATCGAGCTCTTCGCTGTATCTGATGTTGTCCAGGATCACAGCCTTGTACTCCTCCGGGTCCAGCCTGCCGGGAAGTGCGGGAAGCATTGTCAGCTTGTACAGATCGTTGAGATTGACGGACAGGGGCGAAGCAGCGGATGAGATGAGAAGCACCTGGGGCTTGGGTACGACATAGATTGCCTTGCTGTACTCATCGTTGACGGGCTGGCCGTCCGCTGCAATCGCGGCTCTGAGTATGTGGTTTCCCGTCTCCATGAATGTATGGGATATCTTGATGGAGGCTGTGGTGTTGGCAGCTGCTGTGTCGCTGTAGATCAGACTCTCATCTGCGTAGACGGAGAGCTGGCCGCTGTAGCCCCGTGCCGATCTCACCAGGACCTTGAAGGGATATTCACAGCCCAAAACTGCGGTATTGGTTCCTGATATCTCCACGCCGGCATCATCCTTTTGGGGTGTGAGCTCTATCGCGAATGTGGTGGCATTGGAGGCCCTGGCCAGGGCTACAGCCTCCTCCAGGGGCCGGCCGCTGTTGCTCCAGCCATCGGAGACCAGGAGCAGAGTGCTGCCCGGCTGGCTGTACTGCACAATTCTATCTCCCAGATCTGTGACATCACCTGAGAAGGATCGCACCGGGGCGCCGACCAGGTCGGCGATCCTCGTCGCGACAGAGGGATCGAAGATCTCCATGGACCCGGTTTTATCGTCCAGGATTGAGATGGCGGGCTTCTCCGACCGCTCGGTGTGCTCCTCTACGAAGTATGGATTAGCAGCTGCGGCTATGATCAGGCAGAGGGCAAAAAGCCTCGCAGCGGCAAAGAGCCTGCTCTTGGCCCGTCGCATCACATACCAGATGCCTGGCAGAAGGAGAAGGGCCGCGGCCCAGAGCAGCTCGGGCGCGGCAAAGTACAGGCCGGAGATCATGCCTCTCTCCTCCAGCGCATGACTGCCATCTCCAGCAGAATCGCCATGGCTGCGAGGGCAATGACCCATATGGAGAGGTCCTTCTTCACAACGGTTATGCGGCTGACCTCATGAAACTGGCCGGCTGCCGGGGCTGATGCCCTCTTCAGCGACGACTCCCGCGGGTCGTACATATTGGCGGCCAGGCTTCTGCCCAGAAAGCTGTATATTCCCGCCTCATCCAGCCGCAGGACGCTGGTCGTAAGCGTGGTGGAGGGTGTAGTCACAACCGCTGTCACTCCCAGGTGAACCGTCTCTCCAGTCTTGCGGTTGGAGTCCTTTACATCAGGCACGTCTGTGATCCAGTTCACGAGATTGTACCAGAATATTGGGTACTCAGGCCTCATATAGAAGTCCGAGTCCATCTCCAGGCCGGTGTAGACCACCAGACCCCGTCCCAGTCTCCAGTAGGAGAGCACAGGAACGCCGTTGGCCTCGACCATCGTGACGGAGCCCTTTCTGGCAGAGGCCTCTGGATAGCTGTACAGTCCGATCTCTTCCATATGCAGCCCCCGGGCAAAGCCCTCCTCCCTCACCCAGAGCACCGCCGGGCCGGATGCTTTGCCGGTTACACGCACTGGCAAAAACTCGGGGCTTTCGCCTCCACCGGATGCTACGAATATCACTTTTCCCCTGTCCAAGTAGCGGTTGAGCTTGCCGTCTGAGGTGGCATTGCCTGCCACCACAATCAGATCATAGCCGCTGTATTCTGCACCTTCTCCGGCTGTATCACCCTCAGTCTGAACCTGCACATTTGGCAGGGATCGCAGGGCAGCGAGGGCGGGGCCTGCCCGGCCCAGATAAAGGACGCGCTTTTCTGTCAGGTCAGGAACATAGAGATAGGCGCGGTTGTCCCAGCCTATGCTGTCATGCACATCGAGGGCGATCTCGTTGACTCCGGGATAGGCGGTGAATGAGATGTAATAGTCGCCGTCGCTTCCGATCTGGGCCGTCCTGCCCTCAGAGCCGCCCGGACCGCGGATGGTGATTGAGGCGGATGCGCCCGGCCCGAAGTTGTGAATTCTTGCGGTGTGGTTGACATATCCCGGTCCAGGCACGTCCCATCCCTCCACCACCGCCAGGTTGTCTCCGCCCTGATAGGCATCTGCGAAGACTATGCTCACCCGGCCACCCGCCTGCATGACCTTGCGCGTCTCCTCCGGATCGTCCCCAGTCCAGCTCACAAAATCAGAGACCAGGAGGATGTGGCCGCCCCCCCCGTCCAGAAGGCTCTCCGCCAGGGCCAGGCCTGCTGAGAGGTCGGCAGAGACTGCATCCGGCCTGGCCAGGCGCAGGGCATCGGCGGCCTCTGCTGCTCCTCCCCCCTGCAGCAGCACGCGTGGGACGGAGGAGGCCTGCACGAGGCTGATCTTCTGGTAGCGCTGCAGGTAGGGAGATATGATCTGCTGGGCCTGGGACCAGCAGGCCTGCATGCTGGCCGAGCTGTCCAGCACCACTACCAGGTGGCTGCCGGCCTGGCCCTCCTCCTCCGTGTAGGGCCCTGCTGCGGCCACCGATAGGGCGCAGAGGACCAGCAGTTGCACCCAGAAAAGAGGATCGTTGATCAGGCGGCTCAGGACTGCAGACCGCTCCGCCTCGCCCTCCCGCAGAAACTGGGTGGAGGAGAAGAGCACCTCCCGGGGCCTGGGGCGTATGAGGTAGATAAGTATCAGAGGAACGGCAGACAGCAGCCCGAGCAGGGCATAGGGATTGCTAAAGGGCATTGCTATGGCCATTTCGCTTGAACTATGAAAAGGTTTGCGCAGGCCATAAATATAATAGGGGCATAACCTCCACGACAGTTCATTTCAAAATGATGCTATCAGTCAATTGAGGTATGAGGTTATGGTCAGCGCCATGGAGATCTATATGCTACTGCCCAAGACCAACTGCAAGAAGTGCGGGCTTCCCACCTGCATGGCTTTTGCCGTGGGCCTGCTGGGCCGGGAGAAGAAGATCGATGAGTGCACTCCTTTGATTGAGGAGAAGAAATACGAGGCCAAGCTCAAGAAGCTGCGGGAGGTCATGGCCCCCCTGGAGAACGCATCCGAGACAGGGCTGATCATACATCCTGAGAAGTGCTTCGGCTGCGGCAACTGCGTGGTGGCCTGTCCTGTCAACGTGGCAGCGGAGCCGACGCGCTGCGGCGTGGGGCTGGGGCCGCAGAGCGATAAAGTGATACTGAAGGTGGAGGACGGAGTGGTGGTCTCCAACAACCTCAAGGAGTGCCGGCGCTTCGGCCCGAACAGGGTACTCTGCAATGCCTGCACAGCGACCTGCCCGAGCAAGGCCATAGAGTTCGTGTGAGTAAATGAGGCGGTGAAAAAATGGCAGCAACAACGGCAACATGCACTGGATGCTCGCTTCTCTGCGATGATATCGAGGTGGCTTTGACTGAAGGCAGGCTCTCCCATGTCAAGAACCTCTGCCGCAAGGGGTACGCCCACTTCCAGTCGGCGTTTACGGAAAGGACTGATCCCGTGATCGATGGAGAGAAGGCCACTTTTGATCAGGCCATATCCAGGGCGGCGGAGATTTTGAAAAATGCCAAAAGCCCCCTGCTCTACGGCTGGTCGAACTGCACTTTAGAAGCGCAGGCAGCGGGCATAAAGCTCGCAGAGAAGCTGGGAGCGACCATAGACGATACATCATCATTCTGCCAGGGGATTTTGGTGGAGAGGATACTGGACGGGAGGATTCCCACCTGCACACTGGATGACGTGCGAAATTATGCAGACACCAGCATATTCTGGGGGGCGGACCCATCCAACAGTCATCCCCGCCATCTCTCCCGCTTCTCCTACTATCCCCGGGGGGAGAAGAGGCAAAAGAGCTATGAGGAGGAGAGGACATGCATAGCAGTGGATGTGAGGCGCTCCGCCACTGCTGATATATGCAGCAACTACTACTTCCGGGTGCCTCCGGGCGGTGACGCCGGTTTTATGGAGGCGGTGCTGGCGGTGCTGGACGGCAAGATCCCCAAAGTTGCCGATAAGAAGAAGATGATAGAGCTTGGCACCATTCTCAGGAAGACCGAGTACGGTGTCATATTCCCGGGCCTCGGTATGATCTACTCCATGCAGGATAGGATGGAGCTATTTCAGCGCCTGCTGGAACGGCTCAATGAGATCACCACCTTCAAGGTGATTCCAATGGTCGGGCACTACAACATGCGCGGCTTCAATGAGCTATTGCGGGAGAAGACAGGCTTTATCAATCGCGTCTCCTTCCGTGGCGGCTCGGCTGTACACGGCCCGGAGCACGGCGTGATAGCGGCGGCGAAGAGCTGCGACGCGGCACTTGTCATAGGCTCCGATCCCCTATCCGCCCTGCCAATGGCCACAGCGAGGGCGCTGGCGGCTGTTCCCATGATCGTCATAGACCCGCACCGCTCGCTGGCCGCTGATGCTGCCAGAGTGGTCATACCCTCGGCCATATCCGGGCTGGAGGCGGGGGGGACGGCGGTGCGCATGGACGGAGTGAGGCTGAGGTTCGAGCCAATCCTGAAGACGGATCTGCTCACGGACGAGCAGATCCTGACAAAAATCACGGAGGCGATTTAAGTGGCAGGGGAGGTGGCAGTGACCATTGTCACAGTGAGGGATATCTTCCAGGACGAGGCGGGCAGAAAGAGCCGGTTCTCAGACGAGTACAGAAACCTCAGCGCTCGCATAGTCATGGACAGGCAGGACATGGCAGCTCTCGGGGCTCGTGACGGGCAGAGGCTGCTCGTCACGAGCGATCCGGCGAATGGAGAGGGGGCGAGCATAGTTGTGACTGCCAAGACATCAGAGGATGAGGCGCATCCAGGGCTGGCATTCATGTGCAACAGCCCCTGGTCCAATCAGCTGGTTGCTGAGGGCGGGGCGGAGATTCCCGGATTCAAGAGCATCAGGGCCAGGGTTAAGGTCACAGACCAGGATGTGACCCGGATAGATGAGCTATTTTCCAGGATAAAGGGATGAGGAATGGCTGAGAATACTGAGGCGGGCCATCAGTGCAGGCCCCGTGGCCTCATCTCCATATCAGACCTCTCACGTGAGGAG
>ERZ795031.5541-NODE-5541-length-10110-cov-8.600298_pt1 | contig 10110 bp, 4 predicted proteins | sample MGYA00375123_ERZ795031 | MGnify/ENA primary metagenome ERZ795031 (study PRJEB30166, sample SAMN05720159) | activated sludge metagenome | isolation source: anaerobic digester from wastewater treatment plant | place: USA | collected 2015-04-21 ... | reverse complement strand
AAAGATAATGATTACCCTATATATACATAGGCAAATAGCAGCAAATGGCCCCTATTTCTCTTATGTTATCGATTTTCTTGATTAGTCTCAGCCAGATCCTTGATTATTTGGATGAACTCGTGTACCAAGGATTTGCTCATCTTCAGTTCCAAGGCGATATTTTCTGCAGGAGTCCCATCGCCATGAAGCTTTAGAAATTTTTATATCTTTTGATGCACTATCACATGATTCTTCGTAATGTTAAGAGTAGTGTCCCGAAATTGCTGTAATCTCGTAGCCGCCCTGTATCCTACTATCATTACTCTATTTCCATCGTTAAATACATTTTACCTGTGGCCAACTCTTCATTTATATTTATCATGATGCATCCTGCTAATCTCATGAGGGATAGATCTCTCGGGAATGCTCCCACAGGTCTGCTTCTGCGCTTCAATTCCTTATTGATGGGCTCAATAACATTTGTGGTTCGTATCCTCTTCCAATGCGCCTTCGGATACGCCTTTCAGTGGCCGCTGTCCTCAGATTCCGCTATGCTGGCGCCTAGGATCTCTCTGGGACCATCCACGCGGATCCCAACTACTACCAGCAGAGCTCTGTTCTTGTATTGGGCACCGCATCTCATCAAGAAGTAGGTGGCGTCAACCAGCAGATAGCGATCGAAACGCCCTGGATATAGGATTCTACGATAGTCATTAGCAGAGCCTGCTCTACGCGACAGTATCTTTCAATATGCTTGATTCAAATGGGAATTTTCTGAACTGAGGCTTATCAAGGGTTAATTCGCCAACGCGGGTCTTGAGAGTCCTTAGTCTATGTGTCTTTTCTCTGAGGGCTGCGCTCATCGGGGAGAGCAACACTCTGCAGATACGCCTCAAACAGCATCACCGCGTTCAGGAACTCGGTTATGCCCTGCTTCAGTCCGCCATTCGGATTGTGTAGTCCTAACTGTTTCGGGACTACACATGGAAGATGCACTACCAAAACGTTCTTATATTGTAACTATTAACGCATAAGGAATAAAATATTGATGGCGATGAAAGTACTATATCGGTATGCGGTTGGATATATAATTATATATGAAACTAAAAACCCATTATGGGATATGATAATGTCATTGCAGGAATACAATTGCATAATTCTCTTTCGGGAATAATGCCAGTGAAAGTAGAATGAATCATAGCATGAAAATATGGTCCTATAAAAATGGCTCTACAGACAGATAATCTTATGATGGTTGGATTAGGCGTTAAAGGAGACCGCCCGCCAAGTGCGCTACAGCCACAGTTGAAAGATGGAATCCATCTGCGCTGGGCATTTAAGCGTGAATTGGGCTTTCCATGGTACGGGTATTACCTGTTTAGGCGAGACCATCGCCGTGGCACTTTCGCTCGCTCTAACCTGATTAGAGTAATTGATCGGATATTAAAGGGCAAGCACTACCGTCTGTGCAATCTTGAAGAGCCTGCCTACAGAATCCGGATCCGCTTTGAATTCCAAGCATCAGGAAAGATAGAAGTAGCAGCTCTGTTATGGGATACGCCAGTAGATAAAGAGGTTATCGAAGCTGAGACGGGTCAGACTAAGACAGTTTTCCTCTCATTCGATACTATCACAGCCTTCAGGTTCTCCCTTGGCCCGGCTGGCCCAATAGCAATCCCATCAGAGATATCGAGTGTGCCAGTCTCATCCGAAGCCGGAGTGGGATGGAAACCAATACCGAACTTCTCTTACCCTATGAGCCTGCCGGTGATCCGACCGGAATACCCCTGTACCTCTGGGACCGCCGAAAACCTCGATGGAGCACGAAGCATTGCTAGAAACCGCATTCGTTATGGCAATCCTGATGATCTCACATCTTTGCCTAGCGGGGGCTATACGACCGGCACTGTAGCCGTCACTACTGGCTCTTTCGTCGTCAGGGGACAAGAAACCTTTTGGCATGTCCGGCGTAATTACCTGAATGGGATGGTTTTCCAGGTAGACGGCGATGCGACAGCATATACTGTTATGAACGTAGTCGATGATGAGAAGTTGATCCTCAGCCGGGGATATCGCGGTCCTCTTCGTGACCGTGTTCATTATGCCATCCGCCAGGATCACTTCGGCCAGCTACATGACTATCTCATAAAGCTCGTGGCCGGAGGGCCGACTTCAGGACCTATGGCTACACGATACCTGCCGCGAACGATCTATTCCATGGGAACCATCCAGCTAGAAGATCGCTCTTCAGTCGTTCGGGGAACTGGAACAGCCTGGAATAGCGATCTTGTCGGACTCGACCTACAGGTGATAGGCACTGAGACTGGTACTATCCAGGTTGGCCACGGCTGGCCTGTCGTGATAGGGACTGGCACCGACTGGAGCTCAGATATGGCCGGCATGTCTTTGCAGGTGGCAAGCGACTCTACGAGCTACACAATTGCGGCCGTAACGTCACCGACCTCACTTGTGCTCGATCATCACTTTGATGGTCAGGATAACCGCGCGGCGCATTATAAAATATTCGAGCGCACCGCATATCCAATCGTAGAGGTCATCTCCCGGACAGAGCTGAGGTTAGCTCGCCCCTACCAAGGACCTAATCGATCAGGATCTGTGGATTACATCATTTTCAGTGCACTTCAGTCCCAAGATGAAGGAGAGACGCCCACGATGCCCCTCCAATCTCCTATGGATTTGGTGCTGCTCGGCAGCCTGCATCCGGCTATGGCGCAAATGCTGGGCCTTTACTGGGCAGATTCATCGGCCGAGGAAGGCAAAGACTACGACTACCTGATACTGGCCGACTATGAGGGCCGCTTCAAGGGCATTGGTCCTATTTCGATTTGTGGCTATCTTGCAAACGAGGGATTAGATGGACTATCCGGCGTAGACGGCTATATTGTCTTCAATAAGAAACGAGAATCTGCGCCTGTCTTATCTCCACCCGGTGATCTGCAAGCTTATGCTCTGCCGGCATGGGGGCAGAGACCTGACGCCCCTAACAATGCCGGGCTAACCTGGGACCTGGGAGTCACAGATGGCAGGCTGCTGCCAGATAAGGCGGTAATGGCACATCTATGGCGTTCCGATCTAGGGGAAAATGAGCCAACGGACCCTCCAACAGATTACAGCTATCATCCTGTAACCTGGGCGCCAGGCAAAGACCGACCTGTTCTAGTCTCCTCGCTTCTCCCAGGACTGTCTCCCAAACGGCCGGCCGATTGGCCGCCATTTCCCATGCAGGTGGTTGATCGGGAGTTGCAGGATGGCTGGTATAGCTACCGGATAAGTGGCATCGATATCTTCGGCCGACACAGCCAACAGAGCGAGCCGGCAAGCTGGCACCAGTGGGGACCGATGCCCGATCCCAAGCCATGGTACTACCAGGAGCCGCAGGGAGATCGTACTATTCATCCATTTGCCATACGTCTGCTCGATAAGCTGCCTCCGCCACCACCAGCCGGGATCGAGGCGTATGCTCTGGACCCTGCAGATCCTCTGGTCGTGCAAGATGCTGCCTACAAGGAATGGCAGAGCTCACTCAGCTTGGGAGATCAGAAGAATCTTATCGGTCTGCGTGTCCGCTGGGCCTGGTCGGCAGCTCATATGCTCCAGGCGCCGGACACGCGCGAGTTCCGTCTTTACTATCAGCCGGGACGGCTCAATGCTCTACTAAGCCGCATCCTCAGCGTATCGATTGTCAGCTTAACAGAGAGCGATGTAGATGTTGATATTCCTGATAGCTCTGCTGCACGTGCGTTAAAAGGAGCAATGCTTCAAACCGGCACCAGCAGCTTCAAGATCCTGAATAGGATCGGTGGCACGCCACTTCGCCTGCGAGTCAGGAATATAGGTCCTCACTACCGTATGGGGACGATATCCGTCGAGCATAGTTCAGAGACTGTCACGGGCATGGATACCGCCTGGAGCAAAGATCTAGCGGGAACTGTCTTGCAGGTTGATGAGGAGACAGCGCCTTACCGAATTGCCAGGGTAAACTCCCCAACGGATCTGACGCTAGAAAGAGCATATGCCGGTGCAACTGGATCTAGGAAAAAGTACCAGATATATAAAGCCCCTCGCTCTGGCATCCCCTGTTCACTGGTATATCCTTCACCCCATACGGCAGGGAGGGTCTCTCTTAATAAGGATGATCGCAAGGTTGCCGGTACAGATACGAGGTGGGGAACGGAGCACATTGGTCAGATCTTCAAGGTTGCCGGGGAACACACAGAATACCGCATTATTGGGATCGAGGTTGAATCCACTCCCCAGCACATAACGCTGGATCGCCCCTACATAGGTAGGACCGGCAGCGGGCGATCCTACCAAATAATTCACCCTCTCTGTGTGGACTATACCAGAAGTGCCAACTGGAAAAAGCGCATCCATGTGTTGGGATACGATGAGCACGTCAATGTAAGAATACCGGCAAAACGCGGTGCTAATAACTACCCGTTGATGGGGAGGAGAGCTACTGTAAAAGGTTCCATCGTTTCTCTTGAGAATGCTGAAGATGCCGACCTTTCCACAGTCAGAATTAGGGAAGATGTGATCTACCTGGAAGATGACAGGGCATCGGAGATCAAGTGCTATCCCATTTTATCGGTGAATAATAATTTAGATGAATATCAACGTAAAAAAGTCACTGTGGGTGGGAGGCCCAGGATTGGCAGAGTCCCATCATCATGGATAATCGGTCCACCAATACCGCTACGCTTTTATGAGGTCTTCCTGCCAGCACCAGACTCTGCCGAAAACGGGGACTTTGATCCATCCCTGGAAAACCCAATGGTATACGCGCATATCGGCATAAGCGCAGTGGATGGAAGAAGGCATACTGAAGATGATCCCAGGTGGGCAGAGGAGTCCCACGGAGGCTGGGATCCTATCGAGCGCTATGGCAACGAAGGTCCTGTCAGCCCTCCGGCCAGCATCTTCCGAGTATTGCGGAAACGTCCCGACCCGCCCATTACGCCGCCTGCAGACTCAGATAAGGTCTACGCCACACCGGCCGATTATCACGGCCGCTCATTCTACACCTATCGCTGGCAGCCGGTAGATAACCTTAAGACACACATCTTCCGCGCCCTGGATGATGCCATCTTCAAACGAGATTGGCTGATCAGGACCACACGAATAGCTCTCGATTCAACGCTCCCCTGGCATGAGTCCTATTTCACTAGAGATACTAAAACTGAAGAAGATTATCCATGGACCCTTGAGCAAAAGCTGGAATTTGCAGGCGAGCTGAATGCCATTGAGTCTCAAAGCGACTATGGCACCCTATCAGATGGGGCAAAGGCCTTGCTGGCTCTCCTGCCCGGGAATGAAGGCAAGGTATGGGACAATGGCCTTCAGGAGCAGGATTGGGCTATTCGCGTTACCAGGCGTAGCCTCACGGCAGATCATACGGATTATTTCCCTGAGGAATGGGTCAAATCAAATGATGAGGTAAATAGGCTCAGACGCCAGAACATCGCCGATGAGCTCAATGCCATGGCAGCGCTCCTGACGGGTACTGCCGCAACAGTAAATGATACGGTAGTCACCCTAAGCGGAAATCCGGACCTGGTGCAGGTTCGGCCCAATAGAGATCTGCTCTGGCTGGCAGTAGAAGGCGAAGCAGTAGGTAGTGAAGAACGTAAAAGAAGATCCTACCGCATCAAGGCCGTAGACCAGGCTAACCATAACTTAACTCTCGATCGCAGGCCCAATTTGGCAAGCCCTATATCAGAATGGGCTATCTATCTCAATCCGTACCTTGAGCTGAGCAACGATGCCCTGCGAGTGCTGGCTGGGCTGCCCGGAAATGAGCGAGCCTTCAGCCAGGTCACAATTAAGCCCATGGATCCAACTGATTCAAAGAACTTCGACCGCAGGGGAGCAAATGATTCTGAGGACTATGAACCCGATGAGGATCTGCGTATTTATATTGACACCTTGCCGGGCCGTACCACCAGCCGGTACTTCTACCGTGCTGCCTACATCGATGGCGCACAGAACAGGAGCTATCTCAGCCTCTCCAGCCCGCCGGTCTACATGCCAAAGGTCACTCCGCCACGGACGCCAGTGATTACCAAGGTGCTGGGCGGCGACCGACAGATCACACTTAGCTGGAACTGCAGCCACGAGCCTGATCTTTCTGAATATCGCATTTATCGAACCGATGAAAAAGATAATGCCCGTGATGTTCGCTTGATGCATTTGGTCTATACCAAACCAGCAATGCCTGACGAGTTAGAGGCCTGCACGGCGAGCTGGTCTGATGTTTCTTTACGATGCTACAAGCCCTACTGGTACTGCATCACAGCATTCGATACAGCCGGCAATGAATCGCGGCCAACCTCGCCTAAGATGGCACAGGCGTTTCGAGCATCTGCCCCGCTTCCGCCGCAATGGTTATCGGCTGCATGGGATACCAGTGGCACCAGCGTTCACTTGATGTGGTTGCCGCCGGAAGCAGGTCTTTCCATTCTGGTCCAGCGACGGACCGGAACATCTCGGCGCTGGGTTACCATTTCGAAATGGCTTCCGCCAGATACTAATGCCTTCGACGATAGCAGCCCTTGTATAGGTCAAGACAATTATTATCGCTTAAATACACGCGATGAGTCTGGAAATCTCAGCACAGCCTTTATTCCCCGCCGAGTGCCAGTATGGGAGGGCTAGCCATGGAAGTAAGCATGCCGTTGGCAGTCCCGCCAGAAGGAATCGATGATCCAACCAGCTTTTATGCGGGCTTCACCGGTCGACTGAGGCCATCCTGGTCACCAGCGGACGGCCTAGTCGTCTTTTTAGACGATGATCCCGAGATTGCACGTCTGCACGCGCCTCTGAAGGTAGCATTGCGATTCATACCCGCGGGTACGGTGATCGACGAGGTTACTGTGGAAGAGGACACCCTTTTCCTGCAGACCTGGCCGACGGTCTATACCGAGCTTCGGGACCTTATCGACTCACCCGTCCCAGCTGAGATCCGCATATCAAATGTGGCACCTGACTCGGTACGTGAGTCTGTGCGACCACTTTTTACTGAGCTTGGCCGAGATGAGAGTGCCCTTGACGAATTCATGGCTGGAAATGGCTTATTGCGAGTCACAGCTGGAACCGCATTAGGAATGGCCGCTCTTGACTCTGAAGAGATGACCCCAGAAATGCCGAACCGAGTGAAGATCGATATGCTCGACGGAAGTGGTACCACTGTGAATCCCTTGCAGTTCCTCGCAGAAGTAGCCACGATTGCTGGGTTGGATATAAGTACGCATCCGCTAATGAGTCAACTCAACTTGGAGGAATGGATCGAGGTAACGATAGTTGATGCCGATGGCACGCCGCTCCACGATGCGGATTACGTGATATATTTGGCTGATGGCAGTGAACGCAGAGGCAAGACCGATGCCGATGGCCGTATTTACGAGACTGGAACCCCGATAGGCAACTGGTGGCTTGACCTGCCAGACTATCCCTCATGTGAATTTAGGAATAATGATGTTGAGGTGAGCTAATGGCTCAAGTTGGGATAGTCTCCATTAATAGTCAATATTACCGTGAGTATGAGATCGAAACCGGTGATACTCTTGCCTGTATTTGCCTACGTTATGGTTTCCGTGATTGGAATTCTGTCTATAGTCTCGAAGTTAATGAAGACTTCCGACGGCGTTACCCTAATCCTCACGAAATCAGCACTGCCTCACCCGTTAATCTCTTTATCCCGTTGATAGGTGCGCGCAGCGGGACAAGCTGTCGCGGCACAGTCATTCGCGATTATATGGTTGCCGAGATTCGGCTCCCTGACAGCAGTATCCCCCCCTTCCCAATCACTTTGCGGCAGATTGCTCCTGGCACGGGACACGCTGGTACAGAGATCATTACCGGTGCAGATGGTGAGGTCATTATCACAAATCCAGCGGCAGGCGATTGGTTCCTGACAGCAGTCGATTACATGTTGCTTCCAGCCGCCACATCAGATACCCAATATACTCCAGTACTCTTCGATTCGCTACCGTCTGAGGGCAATCTGAAAGATCCCACCAACCACATCCAACTAACGCGTAACAGAATCGACGTAATTTTCGCGCGCCAGGTCTATTATATTGTCTGTCCTATGTGCGGTCAGTCCCTGCGGACGGTGGAACCTGTTCCAGGCAACACAGCCAATAGTTGCCCTAACGATGGATTTGATTTGAGCTCAATTGAGAATGATATAAGATCAGAACCAGAGACATTCCTCAGCCCAAGGACTGGTCAGGACCTTCATTCCTCTGGGCGGCACACATGCCGCGGAACGATAATGGTGCCAACCGCGCATGGAGAGGTGACTGTATTTTGGGACGAATCCCGCTTTATCGATGCCGATGCCGGAGATTATACGCTTTGGGGCAGAGCGACCAAGAGTGCCTCTATAATTGGGAGGAGAACCTGGGGAGCTAGGCAGCCGGATGGAGATCCTAGCCGTATATGGGAATTCCATATGACGGCTCTAAACGCATCGCCAGCATACAGGACGATCGCCATTCCTAGCAATGAGACATTGCAGATGAAAACCAATGTTCTGAAATGGATGACTGTTCACCACACTACCGATCGTGCCCAAAACAGTTATGCTACTGTACGAGATTTGCAGGTCAAACAGCAAGACGAACTGCCACTGCCAAAAAGAATGGCTGATATCGCTTACCATTTCGTCATCGACGCTAATGGCAGTATCTATGAGGGTAGGCCATTGGGAATCAAGGGTTCGCATGTGGATTTGTTCAATGGTGGTAACGTGGGGATCGTCCTAGCAGGCGATTTCGAATCTCGAATAGAGAACGGGTGGAATCCCAATATTCCCACGCCAGATGCACTCCAGGCACTTGACGACCTGATCGATGTGCTAGCCTTGCGGTTTGATTTACACTCGGTCTGGACGCATCACGAACGCCATATCCAGGCAGGTAATCGAGATCCGGAAGCATGTCCCGGCGATAACCTTGAACCTCATGTTCTCAATGTGCTACGTATGAGATACCCCGGTCCACCACCCTGACTATCCAATTAGAGGAGGAGATTTTATATCAAGCTCGCCATTTATTCCCGTCAGCATGTTGCTTGAGGATATCGGTATCTTGCCAGATGATGTGGCTGTTCTCGAAGAGGGCCAAAACGCCCTCGAACGCATCGGCATTCGCAACATGCGAATCACTGAGGGAACTGGATACATAACCGTAGGTTTAACACTCGTCTTCGAGGACGAGTTGGCGGTGAGCTTGCCTGGTCTCAATGGGGTCACGCTGGCCTTCGGCGGTACCGGCAACACTTCTGAGTTCAAGATCGAGGCTGATCTGGGTGAGGACTGGGCGGTCCGGATCATCGATATCACCTTCGCCTTGCGGTTCTCCTCAGATATCTTACGTCCAGTGCGGGCCATCGATAGTGGTTTCGAGGCAGATCCCTCCGGCGGCCACGTGGAGATCGGTGTAAGTGGTACGATCATCATTGATCATAATGGTTTCCAGATAGAGGGCATGAATGAGCTAAGCCTTGCCCCCTGTATGATTGCTGATTCCGGTTTCATTATTGAGGCATCTAAGATTGCACTGGATCTATCGCGAAACACAAGCATAGCACCAACAAAGGCCGCTGGTTTGCCGGATAGCTGGATGGGCGTTTTTATGGAAGAGGCAACTGTCCATTTGCCATCAGACCTCGCTTCCATTGTACCAAGCGATCTGAAATTCTCTAATTGCTTTATTGGATCAGGCGGATTCACTGGCAAGATCGAGGCATCCTGGGAGGATTTTTCCGGCACCATCGGTGGTTTTGAAATTTCGCTCAGGACCTTTGGACTCGAATTCTGCCAGAATGCCATTACCAGATCAGATATCGCTGGGCAGATCACTCTACCATTTTTCGATGAGACCATTGACGTTAAGATTGGCCTTAGTCTAGATGGCGGAATATCTTTAACGCTTGGCAGCGAGAATGGCCTCTATACTATTACCCGCGAGAACATCATTGAGATGCAGCTTGATAGCCTGGGCATCGAGTTTGATGAAGGGATAGCCACATTCAAGCTAAGTGGCGAGATTACTCCCCTCTTCGGCAACTTCGACTGGCCCAGCTTCAAGATAAACGAGCTGTCCA
>ERZ795031.5540-NODE-5540-length-10112-cov-4.226509_pt1 | contig 10112 bp, 4 predicted proteins | sample MGYA00375123_ERZ795031 | MGnify/ENA primary metagenome ERZ795031 (study PRJEB30166, sample SAMN05720159) | activated sludge metagenome | isolation source: anaerobic digester from wastewater treatment plant | place: USA | collected 2015-04-21 ... | reverse complement strand
ATTTCGGGAATGGATTCGGGAAAGGATGTTTTTATGTATCGGATGGAGGAATGTTCATCGATCCGATTAACGGGATTTGACGGAGAAGGGCGACGTGAGGGAGGAGCGCGGGAAAGCGAGGACTGTCTGTTCTGCTGGGTTGATGCAATGGCGAGGGTCCTTGTTCATGATCGGGTGTATGCACGGTTCGATCGGTACCCGGTGAGCAGGGGGCACCTGCTGATCATTACGAAACGGCATTTCGCCGATTATTTCGAGGCCACCAGGGAAGAGAAGATCGCGATTCTCGATATGGTTGACCGGGCAAAGCAGTTCCTGGATTCCGGCTACCATCCTGACGGCTACAACATCGGGGTCAACATCGGGCAGGTTGCCGGCCAGGCCGTCATGCACCTCCATATCCATGTCATTCCCCGCTACAAGGGGGATGGTCAGAATCTTGGAGGTGGGATGAGGCGGGTGATCCCGGGAACGGGGGAGGGTGGGGAATAACCCTCCTCCTGCCCTCATCTGATAATCGGGATGGTGTTTGTCAACCTGATCTTCCTTCCTCCCCTCATCTCCGGGGTGGCTGTGCTGTTCAACCAGCAAATGATCGACTACCATTACGGGAACCTGGTGATCGAACCGAAAGAAAACCAGGGGTATATCATCGTTACGAAAGAAGGGGTCATAGAAACGGATCTTCGGGGCACACCGGAGGGGGATTCCGGAGGTGATCCCTCCGGATAATCCCGGCGTGGAGGAAAACTATCATAAAGGATGAACAGTTCCTAACAAGAGAAGCTGAGTGGTTCCCTCTGTGTTCGAGCTGTGGTAGGCGTGAACAATCCGGGGGAGCCCGTCAGGCAGCACATGGAGCAGCCTCCCTGTTATCACAATAGTGATTGAAGAAGTTTGGTTCCTGGTCGTTGTCGGTATTACGGTCATGGACCGACGGGTTGGGCAGTTCTACAAAACATTGTCGTAGTCTGATTGTTTTTGGTCTCATGTTTTTTCCTGCATGTGGCCGACGGATAGTGAGGGGAATCTGCATTTTTCGGCCACATACAGAAACAAGGAGATTGAACAGCGGTTTTAAAATTTTTGATTGGATGAGTGGAATAAATGGATCGTTCGGTTCTCTAAAAAATTATTTGTACAATTATGTGGGATGTTTATAAAATAACGGCGGTGAGAGGTTGATTTCGGGAATGGATTCGGAAAAGGATGTTTTTATTTCATGGGTTGGGGAATGTTAATATTTTGGATTAACGGGAATTTACAGGGAAGGGCGACGTATGAGGGGAGCGCGGGAATTTAGCTGAACCTGGGAGATTCATGAATAGTGTGGACCCGATTTCGTTTGAGTGTTGGTGAACTAATTGAACGATTAAAATGAAGCAATTGATGAATGTTCAACTTTATTACGAGTCTTCATATCGTAACACTTAACGGGTATAACGAATAACTTCACGGAATGAAACCGACGTTAATTAAGGAGGTCAGCTATTCCCTATCGAAGATATTCGAAGATATCGAAATGGGGGGAATTTGAGCTGCCTGACATTCAACGCCTGTTTGTCTGGACTCCTTCAAAGGTTCGGGATCTCTTTGATTCAATGAAACAAGCGTCCTTGTCATAAGAAATGAATATGGAGACTTAAATGAAAAAAAAGAGTTCCAATTCACAAAGGAAATTATTAAGAACACAATTCATTACTAATCCTAGTATTCAAAATTCGGATCAAACATTATTAGAAATCTTGTTATCCTATTCGATTCCGATTGGCAGTCCAGATAAAATTGCTGCTACGCTGTTAAAAAAATACAGAAACCTTGATGGAGTAATAAATGCAGATTACCAGGAATTATGTAGGATTAAAGGGATTAAAGAAAATACAGCCATCCTCCTAAAATTGGTGGAAGCAATAAAAAATCCTTTAATAAATCAAGAATCTTCATCAACAATTTATAGTACTCATCTTGGTTATCAACGCCGTCTCTATGAGGAATCCCAAGAAGATCTTTCTTCTACTTCCCAAATCATTGCAGAACGTATGGCGCGAATTCAAAAAGAATCGCTCTTTTTTTCTAAAGCGCTTTTAAAAGATACCATTCAGATACTCCCAACACTTCCTGATTTCGATAACCTGGAAGATCTACGGCAATATCTCATCGATCATCTGAAATATGGCTCTTCAAGCAGTCGGCAACGCTATTCTCTCTATATAATAAGACGGATGTTTCCAGACGAAATATTAGATAAATCGCTTGTGGATTTTGCCCGGAAATTTTCAGATAGCCAGATATTGAATGATGTTGTTTTTTATCGGTTCTGTAAGGCTGAGCCAATTATGATCCAAATCATTTCAGATTTACTTTTACCGATGAGTACAACGGGATCATTACAACGGGTTCATATCAACCAATACCTAAGTGAACGTTATCCATCAATCAAAGGAATAAAAGAATGGTCAATAGCAATAGTCGAAGCCCTAAATGGTTCAAGAATTGCACCCGCCGACAAGAAAAAATTATACCTTTCAGTTCGGCAACCCCTCATCCAATCATTTGCTTATATACTCCATAATGAGTATCCTACCCCAGGAGTATATTCGATCGATTCACTGCTGAAAAATCCTTATTGTAAAGCGATGTTTTGGACAGAAGAAAGTCTTACCCCAGCACTCTATGAGTTGAGAAATGTGGGACTTATTCCTCGTGTTTCAGAAATAGACACCGTTCGTCAGTTCACAACGAAATATTCGCCTTCAGAAATTGTCAACCATCTTTCCGGAGTTCAATAATGAACGACATTGAAATTATTGAAGTTCTCCGAAAAAAATTATCTGTGCCGATTGGGAGACATTTATACGGATTGCTGGGTTCTTATTCGGATTTAGAACAATTTACGAAACAATTACACAACGCAACCTATGAAGATAATCAAAAGTTTCCTGAACCTATCTCGGTTTCCTCGAGCATCCTCAATCAATTCTCTGATGAGGAATTTCATCGGATTGTGACGGATGAAGCCAAGCGGCCGGAGCCAACAAGAAAAAGTATCGAAGAAGAATTTAATGCATTTGTCCGCAGGACGCTCATCCCGAACAAGCTGGTCGTGTATAACGATCTTGAGCTTTTATTTGCGTATGGAATTGATCTCAATCCTTTCCGGACTCTTGCAACCGATGATAAACGAATCATTCTCCTGTTGCCGGGTATAAAAAAGGGAGGAGTAATTTACCTGTATCCGGAATATCAGAAGAAATTCCCTTCTCAAAAAGAGATCATCCTTCCCTCAAATCTTATTGCGGAAGACCATCTGTGGGAGCTGAATTCATGAGTCAACACTACGTCGTGGAGAGATAATTATGCAGACAGATATTACGACGGTACGAGAGGAGCTGGGAAATATATGCCAGATCCCTGAATCGATTATATCCGTCTATGTCCTTGAGAAACATATCTGGGAAAATGGAAATGATCCCGCCGCAATTAGGGAACGAAAACCTGAACTGCGCACGATCGATGAGTTTCAAATCGATCCGGTCCGGCCGTTCCTGAACGATATACTCCGCTTGATGGCAGCCCCTTACAAACCTGAGCGTGGTGCCCAGTCAGTCGGACAGGGATACTGGATTCAGGCAGAATTCGGATCAGGCAAATCGCATCTTCTCTGTTTCCTTGCATCTCTTGCTCTGGGCTCGGAGGAAGCATGGGAAAAGATCCGGAAAAAAGAGGAGAAAGGTAAGCGGGGAAAACGTGAATCGCTCTACCAGTTCTGGGAGAACGGATTAGAACAAAAGAGTACTGGGACGAACAAAGGGATCTTCGTCATCTCCCAGACCCTTGTCGGTGTCGGTGGCGGTACAGTTGGTTATGACACGAAAGGTAGGGCACTTACCGATTATATCCTCGATGCTGCAAAAAATCAGCTACAAAAAGAGACCGGGAAAAATATCTCCCTCTATCCAGTCGAACTGCTTGCAGACCGGTTCATCAGCAGAGATCTGGATCGATATCGCGCTGACCTTAAAAAATTTTTAAAGGACCCGAAATATTTCGAAGATGATGAATTTGAAGATATCGACGACTTCATCACTGTCATCCGCGAGAATAAGACGCCGGAATACAAGAAGAGCTGCGGGGATAAACTCTGGCGATTTTATCATGAGTATCTTGGTGTCCGCCCAGAGATCGAGGCCGAGACTGAAGATGTACTCAAATATATGGTGAAAGCCATCCTTGGAGAGGGCTATAGCGGCGTCCTAATCCTGCTTGATGAAGTCTCTATTTTTATGAAAAACCGGGACGAGAACCTTCGCAGCGATGATGAAAAAACTCTTGTTGTGCTCTCAAACCGGCTGGCAAAAGTTGAAAATCTTCCCGTCTGGACGGTCTGTGCTGCACAACAGGCGATTGAGAGTAAGATGGCCGGGGTAAAAAATATCATCGCGGATGATCGCTTAAAGCTTGTCTTACTCCTGCAGGAAGAGAAAGATTATTACTCGATTGTTCTGTCCAGAGTCCGTGAGATTGTCAAACCCGAGGCGATCACCGGCTATTATAATTACTATAAACGCGGTTTTTCCTGGCCGAACAGTATTGGAGAAGATGAGTTCCGGCGGTTCTTCCCGTTCCACAAGCCGGCACTGGAAGTCCTCCGTGATATTACCTACGAGCTGACGACAACGCGATCTGCTATCCATTTCATGCACCAGACCCTGAAACAGGGCATCAAACAGAACCGGAAGGAGATTATCCGTTTATGGGATTTCTTTGATGAGGCAATAGAATACGAAGAAGACCCCAGCGGGACTCATGCGGGGATCGCAGCGATCCGGACAAAACGCGAGATGGAATACAAGATTTATCTCGCTTGCAAACGGGGGATCGATGAGAAAACCAAAGGGGCCTTAAAAGTTCACCGGGATCGTGCCGTCAATGTGCTCCAGATCCTTTTCCTACATTTCATTGCACGAAGGAGTATCAGTCGGGGACTTACTCCTGATGAGATCGCGAACAATGTTTTGAGCGAGGTATCCCCCGATGCAACTATGCTTGAGAATGTCCAGCACTATGAAACCCTGGCGGTTACCCTTTCCAAGGAATTTCCCCAGATAGCCGAAAGTGCCGATGATGACGGGCAGCCGAGATTTCGGTTCATCCCGGAAACTACCGACATTAAACCGATTGATATCTGGAAGAAAGCACGAAACGAGGCAGAAACGAACGAGATGATGCAGAAGGATGCATGGTTGCACCTGCTCGCGCTTGATCGCTGGCCACTCAAGACCCGGAAAGGAACCTATGATCTTTCTCATGATGTGCGATCCATCTTCCGCGATATCGCACCTTATTCCGTCCCAAGCGAGGAAGGCCTTCTCCAGAAAAAAGGACCTGTACCTCTCGAACTAACCTGGAAGAACCGGAAGATTGTCGGGCGCAAGGAGATGGTAGACCTCCAGAAAATGATTGCAAATTCCCAACCACTCCTTCCGATACAGACTGAAGAGACCGATCAGGATTTTGCCGTCATTATCAGCACGGAACCTGTCCCGCAGCCAGCGGTAATGAAGATGCTTTCCCAGAGGAAAGATCCCCGTATTATTATCTGGACACCGGGAGATTTGTTGAACGAGGAACTCAATTTACTCCTCGATTTTGCAGCATATCGGAAAATAATTGCAGATTGTTTCGGAAAAGAGAGCGATGAAGCAAATACTATGATCATGTGGACGTCTGATCAGCTACAGACCGACCTCGGCAAAATAGAGAAAATTGTTACCAATCGATATGACCGGGGAGAGATGCATGCCCTGAACCATACGGCAATGGAATTCCATGTTGCCGGGGAGCTGGGGACCATCCTGAATCCAGTTGTTGACCAGATCCTCTCTTCAGCATACGAATCGAGGGATATTGATTTTTCAGATAGCCAGACGACGTTCACGAAAGAGTACGGTGTATATGTCATCAATGGCATTGTAAGGGCCGGATCCATTCCAAAGGGGGTAAAACGTGACAAAAATATTGATGCTTCTGAAAACTTCGGGAAAAGCTTAAAAATCATCAAAAGCGGGAACTGGCGTGAATTGGATCTCTCGCACAATGCGTTTACTGCAGCAATCGAACGCTACATCGATGAAAAGGCCGGTGACCCTTCCCAGACCATCCCCCTTGAGGCAATCTTTAAAAATTTTTCAGGAATCAACGGGCCAGATGGAAAACACTATGGACTCTCGAAGAGGATCATCCAGATTTATCTACTCTGTCTTGTCCGGACCGGGAAGATCCGTATCCATATGGGGCCGAAGAATCCTCTTGGGGAATCTTCGATCGATTATACCAATATCGATACCATAGATTTTTCCACAAAAATTCTCGACGCTATGGGAGAACTTCAGCGAATTGCCCGTCCTGAAAACTGGGATGTACTGCGCCCGTATGCCGAGAAAATCCTGGGTGAATCCATTCCAGAGAACGCAGACGATGCTGCCGTGACACTCTTCCAGAAACGGCTGTTTACCACTTTTTCTGGAGAGAAAGAACAGGCGGCCCGGACTTTGGAGCGGGCCCAATCTTTATTCAATCAGATGGCAATTACCAATCCCTACGCCCAGGATCTCGGCCGCATTGCAGCCCTCTTCTCCCTGGATATTGATGAAAACGATCTCATCGAAAAGATCCTGTATGGCATGAAAGATGCCCTCGGTTACGGTGCATTCGAACGGAACAGCTCGACCCAGTCAGAGGTCGATGATCTGGCCATCACCATGAGCCGGTATGCAGCGATTAAAAAATTCCTGACATATGAATCGGATCTCCTCGCCCTCCAGGCCTACAGGACGTATGATTTCACGGTAGAGCCTGCCCTAAAAGGTGTCCAGAAACTCGTTCAAGCGGTGAATAAGAAACTCGAGGAGCCGTTGGAATTCATCGATAACGAACTTAAACTGAAAACCTCGCTCATTGGCTCTTCCGGTTCTAAGAAAAGTGAAAAGAGTACGCTCGCGGGTATTGTCGATGAGTATACGAGCCTGTACCGTGCCATGCATGACCAAACCGTGACGGACCTGGAAAGCGCCCGCGCACAACTCGAATCTCTCACTGACGGGGAGGTAATGAGAACTATGATCGTTCTCCATAAGATTCCGGCACTCTCCGGGTATGATACACAAACCCTGAAAGAACAGGTACTAGGCAGGAAGGACCAGATCGTCACATGCGAAAAGTCCTCTGTCGCATCTATCGGAGAGGATCTCCGTCGATCTCCGGTACACCACTGCGGCATCTCATTTGGAAATTATAAAACCCTCCTTCGCAATTCTGAGGAAGCCAGGACCCTTTCTGAGGGGAGCATCAATGATATGTTTGCTCGCATGGCCGAATTCTTCCTTAATCCCTCTGTCAGAGAACGGTTGAAACAGGTGAAAAACGATCCCGCGATCAAAGGATTGCTATCTTGTGAATCACCTGAGGACGTGCAACGATATCTCATCGGGGCATGTGCTGATGGTGATGAGTTTGTTGCTGTTGTCACACGATACCTGAAAAAAGTCGTTGTCAAACCCATCAAGATCACCTCATTCACTCCCAGCTCCCGGACAATCGAACGGGAGATGATCCCCCTCATTGTTGAGGAGTTCAGACAATTCCTTGAGGCACAGTTTGATGAGCGTGAAAAGGATGAGAGCGTACCCGTCCTTCAACTTGAGTGAGGTGGGGATCGTTGCTGAAGTCATGGATATTGAGCCGCCTTGAACGGGTAAAAGACCGCCCGCGTGTTGTCATCATCGACCCCCACAAACTCCTTTCACAGACCGATGAGGGACTGAAAACATTTGCTGATACATACGGCTTTATTGTTATCTTTGCCTCGACGAATCTTGTCTTCCGTGAGCTCTATGAGCATGCCACGAAAGATCCTATTAAATTAAAACTACTACTGATCGATCAGACCCCGGTATCGCGCCGGATGATATCGTCATCCCCTCGCGCCCCACCGCTCTTTTATCCGGATCTTATCAGAGATGTGTCAGAAGAGGAGATCATCAATCTTGATCTCCAGCAATTCTTAAAAGACAAGACGGGTGATCCGAACTGGCCCAGAGAAGCGAATGACCGGAAATATGCCCGGAGCATTGTTAAGCATCTGAAGGGAGTGCTTGAAGCGCACAAGAATTTCCGGGATACCGGCAGGACGGGGTTCACGGATCAAGATTTCCATACAATTGTTGCGTTTGCATCACTTGGTCTGGGCAATGTGGCGTTCAAGAACCTCGCATCCGGGGATTACTGGAAGATCGTCTTCGCTCATGAGGAGTTTAGAGAACTGGAGGATATTGCGCCGGATTGTCTCAAACGGATTAAAAAATACCTTGAAGGGGCTCCCAAGCCATTCAACTGGTGCGCCACACAGGATCCTGCCGTTGTGATTAACAGCCTGTATCTGGCAGTCATCCTCTCACAACATTCTGATGACTGGAAATCCCTTCTTGTCCAGATTGATCCTGACGCACGGAAGTTCTCTGAGATGCCGGTCGCTGATTTGAAGAAGGCAGCATCCGACCTTATTGGAGGAGCGCCTGATAAAGCGGATCAGGACCTTGCCGCACTGGAAGAATCCCTCTCTGCCGAGTCACTCAGGATTCTCCTTATTGAACGGTTGAAGATCAAAGAACCGGCTGGTTTTTTACGGGTGTTAGAGCGGGAACACTATTCAATCCTAATCCGTTCACTTGCGCTTATTGTGGCAATCGGTGATATCCTTTCACCGGAACCGGCAACCCTTGTCCATAAACGAGTTCAGGAGGTTTTGTTTCAGGAACATTCCGGTGACCAAAAACGGTATGTTGATGAACGGAGTTCTGCTGCATGGGACAATCTTACCGAAGCCTACCGGCTGGCCACAGAAGTCCAAGCCTTGCACCAGAAACTTGCCGCCTCCCTCCGGCTGATCAAGGCAGCTCCTGCTGACAAGACGGATATACAATCCTTCTGGAAACTCTGGAATTCAGAACGGATTAACCGTCTCGAATATTACCTGTCCCGCCTTGAACGGATTGTCCATTACGGGGATGACATCCTGCTGCACCGGGCAACGGATCTTCTACCCGGTGAGTTTGGCGTACTTCTCCAGGCAATCAAAGACCGGGTCAGAGACCTGACAAAGATGGATGAGGATCTCCTCGACGAGATGAATGCGAAATTCCAGAATTATGTTCTCAAAGCGTACCCGAATTGGGTCAACGGGGATCCCGATGTTGTCCTGACGGCCCAGTTCCTCTCGCGCTGTGTGAAACCACACTGGGATCCGCTCAAGGAAGATGCCCTTGTGCTGGTTTTTGACGGGATGCGGTATGATATCTGGGATGAGATGCTCCGCCCGCTCCTCCTCAAACACATGGATGAGCGACAGTTCTATCTAGGCTGTTCGCTGCTGCCATCTGAAACGCAGTTCTCCCGGAAAGCGATCGCGGCAGGAATTTTTCCTGATTCATTTTCCCCAAACGAGGCTGAGAACCGGTTGCTTCAGCAACCGCTCAAAGATGAATTCAGAGTCACTGCCATGGTCGAGAAAGTCGAGTCCGAGGGGTTGGGAACCGGAGAGACGGTCCGTTACCATGCCGGACGGCTCGATATGATTATCTGGGATCTCTGCGATGAGACACTCCATCATATCCGTGTTAAAGATGTGAGCGGATCCGTGATTCCTGCAAAGCCGCTGGTAATTCTGTACCAACAACAAATTAAGCCAATTTTTGAACGTGAGGTGATGGCCGTGATCAGAAAACTGAAACCTGGAACAAAAGTGTTTGTAACTGCTGATCACGGATTTGGTCGTGTGGGACGAAACCCGATCTGGATCAGAGAAGAGGATGTCCCTGAATTAAAAGACTGTAATTATACCTACTGCATGCTACGATACAAAGTCGGGTTGACTTCCCTACCAGCCCATCTCAAACAGCAGATGATTGAATTCCCCCCGGCTGATCTTCGGATGCCGAAAAAAGTGGAAAAGATCGAACGGCAGAGCAAGGCAAAGCGGGTGAAAGAATATGGCTCGATTGCCTTTCCGCGGCCCGGCTTTGCGTTCGGCCGCGATCACGAGCGGTTTGATCCTC
>ERZ795031.5529-NODE-5529-length-10129-cov-3.000596_pt1 | contig 10129 bp, 8 predicted proteins | sample MGYA00375123_ERZ795031 | MGnify/ENA primary metagenome ERZ795031 (study PRJEB30166, sample SAMN05720159) | activated sludge metagenome | isolation source: anaerobic digester from wastewater treatment plant | place: USA | collected 2015-04-21 ... | reverse complement strand
TTCACCGTTTTTCAATTTAACAGGCTTGTTTTTCACCGGACCTAAAATATCTTCCGGCAATCTTCTTGAAACAGACCAGCTTTTGCCATTGTCACAGGAGTACTTTACCTCACCCCACCATGTCGATGGGCTTGGGCCAACCTTGTAAAAAAGCAGCACCGTATCACCCAAATTGTAAAGCACCGGATTCCAGCATGGATACCTCTTATTCTTGTGCTGAACACCGTTTGCAGCTTCTTCCGGCTTTGTCCATCTGCCGTTAATGAATCTGCTGGTCCATATTGCCACATCGGGATTCCCTTCTGAAGTACCGCCGAACCAGGCTGCCAGCAGGCCTTCCCGCGTCTGGCAGATTGTTGAAGCATGGCACGACGGAAAATTAACATCGGAAGGCTGGTAAATGAATTCGGAACTTACAATGCATTGTCCGCCCCGGAAAGCATCCTGCGGGCAGTTGCCGGCTCCCGAAAAAATCATGAAGGCTGATAAAAGAATGATTTTCATCCGTGTATAATTTATTTTCATCCATGTATAATTTATTTTCATCCATGTATAATTTATTTTCATCCGTGTATAATTTATTTTAATGGTCGGATGGAACCCAAATGACTAAAAATTATATGGTTACGTGTTTGTGCGTTTGATCCATGTGGGTTTCATCTTATTTGTTTTTTGAATACTACTTATAAATCTGTTCAAAAGAAATCCGGTAAGAAAAATAGTTGTTGTTCCAAAAACAATTGTCAGGTTGCTGTGAAAAGTACTCCTTAAACCTGAGAATTTTCCGTCTTCAAGAAGAAAAGGCGACAGGCTCATCCAGATTATGACTATGACACCTGCAATGACACCGGCAACTGCATCAGTTTTCCTTACGGTCTTGGATATGAAGCCGAGCAGGAACAGGCCGAGCATACCGCCGCTGAATATCGATGCCAGCGACCACCACGCGTCGAGGGCGCTTTCCACCCCTGCAAGCATTAAAGCAATTACCACGCCTGCCATGCCGGTGAGGAACGAAGAAATATAAAGAACATTCATCGACCTCTTTTCACTTGCATCCTTGTTGAAATATTTTTTATAATAGTCAGTCAGAACTATAGTTGCAGTGCTGTTGAGGCTTGTTGATACCGTGCTCATGCCTGCTGAAAATATTGCAGCTATAAGCAACCCGGTAATTCCGGTTGGTAGCTCTGCAACAATAAAATATGGAAAGATCTTGTCGCCTGATCCGGCCAGCCAGAGTTCTTCCGGGAGCAGGTCCGGCTGTGCCGAGTAGAATGCAAAAAGGGCTGTTCCTATATAGAAAAATACCATTGAAACAGGGATATAGATCAGCGATCCAAACAGGGCGGATTTTTTTGCTTCCTTTTCGGTTCGTGCACTAAGGTACCTCTGGATGTAATTCTGGTCGATCCCATAGTTTTGGACATTAATGAACAGTCCGTAAATGAGGACAACCCAGAATGTCGATTCGCTAAGGCTTGTCCCAAAGCTTCCCAGGCTGAACTTGTCAGAGGCACTGGCTATCTCAATGATCTGACCCGGGCCTTCAGGCATCGAAAAAGTAATGTATAAGGCTGCTGTAAGGGCTCCTGCAATCAAAATGATTCCCTGTATTGCATCTGTCCAAATGACTCCCTGTATTCCTCCAAGCATTGAATAAAGTGTCACCCCAATACCTGTTAGAATGATGATTGTCTTTATGTTCCAGCCGAAAAGTGCATTTAGCGGCAGGGCCAGGAGCATCAGGATAGCGCCGGTGCGCATAAGCTGAGTTAAAATATAACAGGCCGAAGCATAGGTTCCTGCCCACCGGCCGAAGCGCTTTTCAAGATAGTAGTAAGCAGATACACTTCCAATGTTTCTGTAAAGCGGAACGAAAAATTTTACTGCAAGCCAGGAGGCAGCAGGAATTGAAAGACTGAAAACGAAAGCATTCCAGTTGCTCGAATAGGCCTTGCCGGGCAGGGCCAGGAAACTAATACTGCTGACAAAGGTCGCGAAAATTGACATCCCAACTGTCCATGAGGGCAGTTTTTGGCCTCCGGTCGTGAACTGATCAGTTGTCCTGTTCCTGAAAAAGAAACTGGCACCGAAAAGGATGTTGAGGGCAATCAACCCAAAAAACACAGCTGCATCAAGAAATTGCAGCTTCATGGATTATGTTTTTTATGCATGACTTTCAAACCTGTGGTGAGCGGATAAATTTACAATTTTAATATTAGATTTGTAAATACCATATCGCCTGATAAATTAATTTCAGACACCATGAAATGTACTGTATGGTTGCTTAAGATATAAAGTTTTCGATGGGTACGGGATTATTCTGCGGAGTTTATGGATGAATTTCGTAATGCAATGATCCGGGCCCGGGAATAATTAAATGATGTTACTGAAGATTACATATTATAACAATTATTCATTCTTGTCCATAAAATAATAAATATTTAATTATCTGATGAATAAAGGATATTTCGATTCGTTTTCTTATGCAACCCCGGAGAAGGATAGAACAACCCTGTGGAACAAGATTCTTCGAAATAACAGGCTCTATTTTACTCTAAAATATGCCGGTATAGTATTTAAAACGAGAAGACAGGCCATAAGGGGAATTTACGATAGAAAAGCATGGGCCGATTCGTCGTATTTCATTTTCAGGTTTAGAAAAGACTGGAGGGAGGTTTCGCATTGAGGGTATGGAGAATATTGCAAAAGAAGATGCCCCGGTTGTTTTTGTCAGCAATCACATGAGCACTCTTGAAACAATGATTCTTCCGTGTTTGATAGCCCCTCACCGCGAAGTTACTTTCGTAGTAAAGGAAAGCCTTGTGAGCCATCCTCTGTTTGGCCATGTTATGAGATCGTGCAATCCGGTTGTGGTTGGACGTACAGATGCAAGAAAGGATTTTGAGATCGTAATGAGCAAGGGCACTGAGCTGTTGTCAGAAGGAGTTTCCGTGATCATCTTTCCCCAGAGCACAAGAAGCCAGGTATTTATTCCGGAAGAGTTTAACTCGCTGGGAATCAAACTGGCAAAGAAGGCAGGGGTCAAAGTTGTCCCCGTGGCAATAAAGACAGATTTCTGGGGGCAGGGCAAGCTGATCAAGGAACTGGGGCCGCTTGATTCCCGTAAACCGATACATTTCAGGTTTGGAGAACCTTTTGATATCTCTGGAACCGGGAAGGCGGATAATCAGCGGATAATAGATTTTATCACGGAATCCCTTAACGAGTGGAGTAAATAAATATGCCTGTTTTTTTTCAGGCATTATAATTTATACCCTGGAAATATTTTTAACTACTTTTCATATATTTGATGTCAGAGGCCATGATCATGACAAACCTGACCTGATGGAATCTGATAATGCATTAACCTTATATTAAAATCATCTGCTATGGCTATTTTAGACTGGATAGTTTTAGGCCTTTTTTGTGTGGGTCTTATTGGTATTATTGTTTGGGTGCTTCAGAAAAAAGAAGAGACCTCGACCGATTATTTTCTTGCCGGACGTGATGCAACATGGCTTGCAATAGGTTCATCAATATTTGCATCGAATATAGGTTCAGAGCACCTTGTTGGTCTGGCCGGAGCAGGGGCATCAAGCGGTATGGCAATGGCGCACTGGGAAATGCACGGATGGATTATTCTGATACTGGGATGGTTTTTCGTGCCATTTTATTCACGCAGCAAAGTGTTTACAATGCCGGAGTTTCTTGAAAAAAGATACAATAAAGAATCAAGGTCATTTCTTTCCATAATTTCGCTCGTAAGTTATGTGCTTACCAAGGTAGCAGTCACCGTATATGCAGGCGGAATAGTCTTCAAGGAAGTTTTTGGAATTGAATCGGTATTTGGTATTGATTTTTTCTGGATCAGTGCCATAGGCCTGGTGCTGCTCACAGGTATCTACACGACTCTCGGAGGTATGAGAGCAGTATTGTTCACGTCTGTTTTACAGACGCCCGTCCTTCTTCTAGGTTCTCTTACCATCCTGATTCTTGGCCTTATAAAGCTTGGGGGATGGTCGGAAATGATGGACATCTGCAGGGCCGTACCGGTTAATGAGGCCGGTGACACAATGACCAATCTTATAAGATCACATACCGATCCGGCATTCCCCTGGACCGGAGTGATCCTGGGATCGGCCATTATTGGTTTCTGGTACTGGTGCACTGACCAGTATATTGTTCAACGGGTTCTTTCAGGAAGAAATCAGACAGAATCACGAAGAGGTGCCATTCTTGGCGCCGGTTTTAAACTTTCGCCGGTATTCATTTTCCTTATCCCCGGAATGATAGCATACGCAATGAACCAGAAGGGAATGATCACTCTTACCGATTCTGATGCTGCATTTCCGACTCTGGTAAAAGAACTTCTTCCGGTAGGTTTTACCGGGCTTGTTGTGGGAGGTATCCTTGCAGCATTGATGAGTTCTCTTGCTTCACTCTTTAATTCATCAGCCACATTGTTCACGGTGGACTTTTATAAGAAATACAAACCGGATGCCCCTGAAAAAGAACTGGTAAGGGTGGGCAGGATAGCAACTGTTGTTGTCGTTATCCTGGGAATACTCTGGATACCGGTAATGAAGGGAATAGGGAAGGTATTATATGCCTACCTGCAGGATGTTCAGTCAATGCTTGCACCCGGTATAGCTGCAGTGTTCCTCCTAGGTGTCCTGTCAAAAAAAACCACCCCGAAAGCCGGATTCTATGGCCTTGTTGCCGGTTTTATACTTGGAATGACACGGCTTGGATTTGTTGTCTTCGGAGGGAACCTGAGCCAGGATTCAATTTTCCACAAGCTGTTCCTTGCACCTAACTGGCTGCATTATGAAATAGTAATATTCTTTATAGTGATAGCTCTTATGATTGTTACAAGCTTTTTTACACCCAAAGCTAATCCGGCAGCAATCAGGGGATTATATTTTGGTTCCGCAACTCCCGAAGAAAAGGCTGTTACAAGGGCAAGCTGGAATAACTGGGATCTTTTCTTCTCAGGGCTGATAATAGTGGTAATTATTGCATTTTACATTTATTTCTGGTAACTGAATGGAAAATCTTAAAGACAAGGAAATCTGGTTCGTCACCGGCAGTCAGGATCTGTACGGAGAAGCAGTTCTTCAGCAGGTTACTGCAGATTCAGGGATAATATCGGAAGCCCTTGACAATTCATCATTAATCCCTTGCAGGATAGCCTTCAAACCTGTGCAGACTACCTCTGATGCAATCTTCCGGATGTGCATTGAGGCAAACATGAACGCCAGTTGCATCGGGATCATTGCCTGGATGCATACCTTTTCTCCTGCAAAGATGTGGATAAAAGGCCTGAAAGTTCTTTCCAGACCTTTTCTTCACCTCCATACGCAATTTCACGGTGAAATACCGTGGGATACCATTGATATGGGTTATATGAATCTCCATCAGTCGGCTCACGGCGACCGGGAATTCGGATTCATCTCTACGCGTATGCGGCTTGACCGGAAAGTAGTGGTTGGTCACTGGCAGGATGAGGAAGTGGTGAAAAATATCGCGGTCTGGACCAGGGCTGCTGCAGCTTATGATGATTTTCAGAACCTCAGGATTGCAAGATTTGGGGATAACATGCGCGATGTTGCGGTAACTGAAGGAAACAAGGTAAGCGCCCAGATAAAAATGGGATACTCTGTTTTTGGATTCGGAACAGGCGACCTGGCCGATTCCGTTGCTTCAGTATATGACCATGAGGTTGACCGGCTTCTGGATGAATATAATTCAGCATACCTGGTGGCAAGAGATGTGGCTGAATCAGTTTCATTAAGAGATGCAGCCAGAATAGAGGCAGGCATGGAAAAGTTCTTGATCAAAGGTAATTTTAAGGCATTCACCACTACTTTCGAGGATCTGCACGGTTTAAAGCAACTGCCGGGACTGGCCGTCCAGCGCCTGATGTTAAAAGGTTACGGATTCGGAGCGGAAGGTGACTGGAAAACCGCAGCGCTTGTCAGGGCAATGAAAGTCATGGCATCAGGACTCCCGGGAGGAACATCATTCATGGAAGATTATACATACCATCTCGAGCCCGGCAGGATGAGGGTGCTTGGTGCACATATGCTTGAAGTGTGCCCTTCCGTAGCAGATGAAAAGCCATACCTTGAGATACATCCGCTTTCTATTGGAGGAAAAGACGACCCGGCACGACTTGTTTTCAAGTCAGCGCAGGGGGAAGCCATTGCAGCGTCGCTTATCGACCTTGGAAACAGGTTCCGGATGATCGTTAATAAGCTCGAAGTTGTGGAATGCCCCGATATGCCAAATCTCCCTGTTGCCAGTGTGCTCTGGAAACCTGCGCCGGACCTCAAAACCAGCGCTTCTGCATGGATATATGCCGGCGGGGCTCATCATACAGGCTTCAGCACTGCATTAACACCCGATTACATTGACGATTTCTCGGCCATGCTCGGAATAGAGTACCTTCTTATTGATGAAACTACTGATATTAAAACCTTCAGAAATGAACTTAAATGGAATGAAGTTTATTATCATATTGCAAACGGGATGATGTAATCTGTCATTGGAAGCCAATAGTATAGATCATTGATTCCTTTCGTTTTTTATTCATTGATATGATCTGAACCAATAATAATCAAAAGCAAACAGCATGCTTGACGAATTAAAAAAGAAGGTGTTGCAGGCTAATCTGGATTTGAAGACACACGGGTTGATTGTGCGTACATGGGGCAATGCAAGCGGAAGAGATAGTAAAACAGGGTTGATTGTCATTAAGCCTTCCGGTGTAAGTTACAAAACCATCAAAGTTTCCGATATGGTTGTGATTGATCTTGAAGGGAAGGTAGTTGAAGGTAAGCTGAAACCTTCCACGGATGCTCCCACTCATTTGCATCTCTATAAACAATTTCCTTCGGTAGGAGGTATTGTTCATACCCATTCCACTTACGCTACTGCCTGGGCCCAGGCAGGTAAGGATATCCCTCCGCTGGGGACCACACATGCTGATCATTTTTATGGAGCAGTTCCTTGCACAAGGAAGCTCAGCGCTGAAGAGATAAATGAGAAATACGAATCAAACACCGGTAAGGTGATAGTGGAACGCGTTGGCGTATCTGATCCGTTAGCTGTACCTGCGGTCCTTGTTAACTGTCATGGGCCGTTCTGCTGGGGTCTCGGTCCGGAAGACGCGGTCAGTAATGCTATTGCCCTCGAAGAAATCGCAAGGATAGCTTTTTATACCGTTCTTCTTGAAAAACGGGATGCAATTGACAAGGTCCTGCTTGATAAACACTTCGGGCGAAAACATGGGAAAGGGAAATACTATGGACAAACAAGTTAAACAGTTATTTAGAATATGCAGGATAAGTATGTCATTGGAGTAGATTACGGCACCGACTCTGTCCGTTCATTGGTCATTAACGCCCATAGTGGCGAGACTGTCGGAAATTCAGTGTTTGAATATCCCCGGTGGAAAAAAGGACTGTACTGCAATCCCTCAGAAAACCAATTCCGCCAGCACCCGCTTGATTACCTTGAAGGTCTGGAACAATCCATAACAGGTGCGCTTGCCGGACTCGGTAAAGACGTCATCATGAATGTTGAGGGGATCACAATTGATACCACGGGTTCAACACCCGTGGCGGTGGATCGATCGGGCATGCCTCTTGCCCTGGACTCCCGGTTTAATGAAGATCCCGATGCCATGTTCATTCTCTGGAAAGATCATACGGCTGTGAAAGAAGCGGCTGAAATTAATGAACTGGCCAAAACATGGGGTGGCGAGGATTTTACAAGATATGAAGGAGGAGTTTATTCATCTGAATGGTTCTGGTCGAAGATACTTCATGTGTTGCGCGGAAATAAAAAAGTAAGGGAAAATGCATGGTCGTGGGTTGAGCACTGCGACTGGATGCCTGCCATTCTTACGGGCAATACCGATCCTCTGAAACTGAAAAGAAGCCGTTGTGCCGCCGGACATAAAGCAATGTGGCATGAAAGTTTCAAGGGGTTGCCCGACCAGAAGTTTCTCATATTGCTGGATCCGCTGCTTGAAGGACTGCGCGAAAGATTATATACCCAAACATACACCTGTGATATTCCTGCCGGCCGGCTGACAAAGGACTGGGCCGGGAAACTGGGACTCAAGCCTGGCATAATTGTCGGCGTGGGAGCATTTGATGCTCACCTGGGTGCCGTGGGTGGAGAAATAAAACCGTACAACCTGATAAAAGTAATGGGAACCTCAACCTGTGACATGCTTGTAGCATCGCCTGAGGAAATCGGAGTCAGACTCGTTGGAGGTATCTGCGGACAGGTCGACGGATCGATTGTTCCCGGTATGATTGGTCTTGAAGCCGGACAATCGGCTTTTGGGGATGTATACGCCTGGTTTGCCGGCCTTCTTATGTGGCCTGTGGTTAATGTAATCCGGGGCTTTGACTGGCTTGATGCAACAATAAAGGAAAAGATACAGACCGAAACTGCAGAAAAGATCATAACCAAACTCAGTAGAAATGCTGCAGTACTTAATAACCAGGATACTGCTATTGTGGCTCTTGACTGGCTTAACGGAAGGAGAACACCCTATGCAAATCAGACTCTGAAAGGAGCAATAACGGGACTGTCGCTCGGTTCTGACGCACCGCGGGTGTTCAAATCGCTTGTTGAAGCTACGGCTTTCGGTTCGAGGATGATAAACGAGCGGTTCATCTCGGAAGGTATGCGCATTGACAGAGTACTGGCTGTTGGAGGCGTTGCGAAAAAGAATCCCTTCGTGATGCAGATTGTGGCTGATGTGCTTAATATGCCGGTAAGTGTGGCAGCATCGGACCAGACATGCGCACTCGGTTCAGCTATGGCAGCTTCGGTGGCAGCAGGGATTCACATAGATATTCCATCTGCACAAAAGGCTATGGGAGCAGGCTTTGAAAAAGACTACCATCCCAATCCTGAAAGAGCAGAAAAATATGAAAAGCTGTTTTCTGTGTACAGGAAGCTCGGATCTTTTGCAGAGGAGAACCTGACATAACCGGAGTATGACCACAAAGCCTGATGCAGGGAGATCATGGAGCAGGAATGCATTCCCTGTGGGAATGCAAAAAGGTATCAGATGGTATAAAGCAGGATTGCCGGCACTTCAGAAACCTTTAACTGATAAAAAGATATAAAATTAACATGATTGAATTCAAGCGTAAACACGTAATGAATATAATTATCAATCATGTGGGTTCCATCATACCATTAAAATTAAAATTATATAATGATGAAAAAATTACTTCTTCTTCTATTTGTCTTTATAATTCCGGCATTGAGACCGGCATTTGCACAGAAAGAATCGACCCCGGCTGTAAATCAGCTTGTGGTTGTCGCCAACAGTCCGGGTGCTGTAATAAGCAAGGATATTTACGGCCATTTCTCTGAACATTTGGGCGCCTGCATTTACGGAGGTATCTGGGTGGGAAAGGAATCACCCATTCCAAACACTGACGGAATAAGGAATGATGTCGTGTTTGCTCTCAGGGAGCTCCGGATCCCCAACCTGCGATGGCCCGGCGGATGTTTTGCTGATACGTATCACTGGAAGGATGGCATAGGCCCTCAGCATAAAAGGGCATCAATAGTAAATACCCACTGGGGTGGAGTTACGGAAGATAATTCATTCGGAACACATGAATTTATGAGATTGACTGAGTTACTGGGATGTGATGCATATATCAATGGCAATGTAGGTTCCGGAACTGTCAGGGAAATGGCTGAGTGGGTGGAATATTTAACCTCCGATGCCGACAGTCCGATGACACGGCTGAGAAAGGAAAACGGAAGGGAAGATCCGTGGAAAGTGAAATATTTTGCAATAGGCAATGAAAACTGGGGATGTGGGGGAAACATGACCGACGAATTCTACGCGAACGTAATGAGGCGTTTTTCGACCTACCTCAACAACTATGGTGAAAACAGGCTTTACAGGGTTGCCTGCGGCCCCTATGACTATAACTTTGCATGGACCGAAACCCTTATGAAAGATGATGCCACAAGAGCCAGGTTCCAGGGATTGTCAATACATTATTATTCCATTGTTGACGGATGGGATAAAAAAGGATCTGCCACTGTGTTTGGAGAAAGGGAATGGTTCCGGACA
>ERZ795031.5518-NODE-5518-length-10143-cov-5.947958_pt1 | contig 10143 bp, 8 predicted proteins | sample MGYA00375123_ERZ795031 | MGnify/ENA primary metagenome ERZ795031 (study PRJEB30166, sample SAMN05720159) | activated sludge metagenome | isolation source: anaerobic digester from wastewater treatment plant | place: USA | collected 2015-04-21 ... | reverse complement strand
CATGTGGTCTCCACCCGGGCGGGACTCCAGGCCAAATGGAACATCGAGGGCGGCCGTTTCTCCCTGTGGGCCCCCGCGGGACCCGGTTTCGGCGAGGCCGCGGTGCTGGTGGACGGCAAACCCGCCGGGACTTTCAACGCCCATTCCGAGGCATACGCCCCCTCCGCTCCCCGGTTTGCCCTCCAGGGCCTCGTTCCCGGAAGGCATACCGTCATTTTGAAGACCGGCGAGGCTGCCGTGCCCCTCGATGTCCTGGAAGTCAGGGCGGGCTGAGGGAAGAAGAGAAGAGCGGGAAGAAACCACCGATGAACGGTGATGAACACCGATACCGGGCGGGAAAGCCCCAAAGGGCAAGCATTCGCCCTTGAGCGCCGGACAAGACAGGCGGGAACCGGAGGATTGCGAGAACGAGATTGCGTCACTTCGTTCGCAATGACGGGGGGCGGCGCGGTGTCGGGATCAGGGTCAGGAGGCGGCGCGCCGGGCCTGATTGCCTTCGAGAACCTTTTGCCGCTCGGCTTCGGGCATGCCGGGGCAGACGCCCGCCTCACTCCGGCGCAGTTCTGCCTTGGTCTCGGAGACGGAGAGCGGGATGCCGGCCTCCTTCTTGATGTCCATGATCATGTCCGAAAGCTCGTCCCAGAGTTCGGCGAGCTCCCAGCGGGCCTTGTCGAGCAGGGCGACGGCCTCCAGGTAGCGCTTCTGCTCGCGCAGGGTGATGGCCTCCAGGCGCAGGCGGAAGGCGTCGCCGTCCTTGTCGCCCAGATTGGTCCAGATCGTCAGGGCCTCCTGGCGCTTCGCCAGGGCCTCGGCCTTCAGACGCTCGGACTCTGCGGGGTCGGCGGCCTGGGAGGCCTGGGTCATCAGCGCCTCGGCGGCCTTCTCCGCGATCCGCGCCTTGTTGCGCTGGATGCGGCGGGGGGCGACTTCCAGGGCGGTCTGGGAGTCGGGGAAGTTCTTGATGTAGTCCTCCCAGCCGGCGAGCGCCTTCTCGTACTCCCCGTTGAGCTCCTGACTGATGAAGAGCTGGCGGGGCACCCAGCGCTCATGGGGCAGACGTATGGCCTCGGAAAGGTACTTGACGGCGTTGGCGTAGTCCTTCATCTTCTGGTTGTACACGGCGAAGCCGAGGTCGAAGAAGAGCTTGTAGTTCCGGGGGTTCTTCCGGATGCCGTCCTTGAGGAAGTCGATGGCCAGGTGGTAGTAGCGCTCCTTTTCACCGACGCAGGCGCCGTAGCGGGCATCCCACTCGCGCTGGGGCCAGGGGGTGTCGAGCATCTTGGCGGTGGCGTTGTAGCTGAGGTGCCAGGCGCCAACGAGGTAGGCCTCGACGAACTGGGGGTCGAGGGAGACGCAGGTCTTCATGAGGGCGACCATGCGGTACATGTTGCCCTGGTGCCAGAAGCGGTCCACCTGGATCCAGACGAAGTTGGCGGCCACCTTGCGGAACCCGAAGAAGAGGTTGAACACGCTGACCCCGCCCTGCTGGGCCTCGGCGTAGGCGATGTCGCGGGCGAAGCGGAGCTTGTTTTCCTTGGCCAGCTTCAGGAATTCGGCTCGGGGGGCGGCCAATTCCGCGCTGCGGGCGATGTCCCAGAGCCGCCGGTCGTTTTCATGGCTTCCGGAGACTTCGGCGATGGCGCTCAGGTCCTCCCCGCCCTCCGCGGCGCCGCGTGCGGCGGCCTCGCGGGCCAGTTCCTGGAGCTCCCCGGCGACGGCGTTGCACTGAGCGAAGAGCTCGGCGTCCCGGTTTTCCCCGGCCTCCTCCTGGAAGAGGCGCTCGTTGACCGCGGCGGCCTGGAGCCAGCGGTAAAAGGCCTCGGACTCGCGCAGGTGGCGCACCCGCCTTCCCTGCACGGCGCCGAGGGCCATGAGCAGGGCGAAGACAAGCGCGAGGGTCAGCCTGGGGAAGCGGCGCATGGCGGTCAGACCTCCTTCCGCCAGAAGAGGAGCCAGGAGAGGATGAACCCGGCCAGCCCGTACTCCAGCCCGTAAATGATCAGGTTGGGGATCTGGAGGTCGCGCGGCGGGTCGTTGGGCATGCCGTTGACGATCTGCATCTTGAGGCTGAAATTCTGGAGGTTGGGCAGTATCTCATACAGCCACTTGGCGATGTCGCCCGCCAGGGCGTCCAGCCACTGCCGGTCTGCCCGGCGCGGTTCTGCACGTCCTTGAGGTACTCCGTCAGGTTGCCGGTGATGTAGATGAAGAGGCCGGCGATGGTGGGCACGACGGTGGAGGTGGAGACGCAGGAGACGGCGAAGGTGAAGGCCGACACGATGAGGAACTCGAAATAGGTCAGCAGGATGGACCAGAGGAGCAGGGTCGGCCAGACGTGCTGGTAGTAGTAGAGGGCGAAGAAGAAGAGCGCGCCCATGAGCAGGAGGTTGACGATGATGATGAGCTGGGCGCCGAGGAACTTGCCCAGCAGGTACTGCCAGCGGCGCAGGGGCTTGGACAGGATGGTGTAGATGACCTTGTTCTCCACCTCGCCGGGGACGACGGAGGCGGAGATAAAGACGGTGATGAGCATGCCGAAGATGGAGATGGCGGAGACGCAGATGTCCTTGATGAGCTTGACGTCAATGTCCGTCTCGGCGGAGGGGTCGAGGAAGGAGGAGATGAACCGGGACCCGAAGATGACCAGAAGGCTCAGGATGAGGAAGCCGAGGAGGGTCTTCTTGCGGATGCCCTCGCGGTAGGTGTACACCGCGATGGTCCAGGGGCCGCGGAGGATTTCAGCGAATTTCATATCAGGCACTCCGGCTCGTTTTTGCGGCGCCGATGACGCGCACGAACAGCTCCTCGAGGGTTTCCCGCCTCGGGGCGACACTGACCAGTTTGAGGCCCAGCTCGCCGCAGCGGCGGATGGCGTCGTAGGCCGAGAGGCCCTCCGGGGCGCGGAGCTTCCCGCGTTCGCCCAGCCGGTCCTCGACGCGCAGGCCGGCGGCCTCGGACTTTTCCACCAGCTCCGGGGTGAGCCCGTCCACCTCCAGCGCGGTGTCGCGCTGCAGCAGGAGCTCGTCCAGACGGCCTTCCGCCTGGAGCACGCCCTCGTAGAGGATGCCGGCGCGGTCGGAGATCATCTCGGCCTCCAGCAGCTCGTGGCTGGAAATGAGCAGCGTCTTGCCCGCGTTGCGCAGGTTGGCCAGAATGTCGCGGATTTCCTTGCGCGCGATGGGGTCCAGGCCCGTGGTCGGCTCGTCAAGGATGAGGAGCTTGGGGTCGCTGATGAGGGCCTGGGCCAGGCCGACCCGCTGGCGCATGCCCTTGGAGTAGCTGCGCACCAGCCGCTTGCGGGCGTGGGCCAGCCCGACGAGGTCAATGACCTCGTCGAGGCGGCGCTTCAGGTCCCGGCCGTGAAGGCCGTAGAGTTTCCCGTAGTACTCGATGACCTCCTCGCCCCTCAGGAACTCCGGGTAGTAGGCCCCCTCCGGCAGGTATCCGATGTTCCGCTTGACCGCTGCGGAGTGGATGTTTTTCGCGCCGAAGACCTCAAGGCTTCCTGAAGTCGGGAACAGCAGGCCCAGAATGATCTTGATGGTGGTGGTCTTGCCTGATCCGTTCGGCCCGAGGTAGGCGAAAATCTCGCCCTCGTTGATTTCGAGGTCAAGGGCTTTCAGGGCGTGGACGTCCCTGCCGCGGAGGGCGCCCTCGTAAATCTTGGAGAGTTTGGTCGTCTTGACGGCTGTGGACACGGTTTCGGTCCCTCTCTTTTTGGGTCCCGGCCAAAGATGGGCGCATGCTGCACCGGGAACACAGTTCCGCGGCGCAATGTTCCCTGCCTCCGGGAAGCCCACGCGCCGCGGCGTCATGTGGGGACCCAGCCCGCCGCGCCCCCGCAACATCGCGGCAAAGTCTATCAGGAACCGTCGGAAGGAGTCAAAGGCAACCCGGGCGGACCGGGGGGGGCGGCGCCCGGAGGGCGGATTTGGGAAAATTCTTGTCGCGCCGGGAAAAAATGTCTATACTGTGTCCAGCCCAAGAACGCGGGAAACTGGAGAACGCCGGATGCCAACCTTCACCTACACGGCCAGAAACCGGGCCGGCGCCCGGGTGCGCTCGACCATTGTCGCGGACAACCGTGACCAGGCCGCGATGCGGCTGTCGGCGCAGGGGCTGACCCCCGAGAAGCTGGTGGAGACGAAGACGCACTCCGCCATGAAGATCGCGCGGCTGAACCGGCGGGTGAAGAGCCACCATTTGCTGGTGTTCACGCGGCAGCTCTCCACGATTGTGAGTTCGGGCCTTCCGCTGATGCAGGGTCTGGACATTCTGGCGGAGCAGGCGGAGGACCCCAACTTCGCCAAGATCATCGCGGCCATCAGCGAGGAGGTGGAGTCCGGCGAGACCTTCTCCGACTCCCTGCGCAAGTTCACCCGCGCCTTTCCCGAACTGTATGTCAGCATGGTGCGGGCGGGCGAGGCGGGCGGCGACCTGGACGGCGTGCTGGAGCAGCTGGCCAACTATCTGGAGGCGAGCGAGGAGTTGCGGCGGCGGATCCGGTCGGCCATGACCTATCCCGTGGTGGCGTTCAGCATGATCATCATGATCGCCGCGGGGCTGATCATTTTCGTGGTGCCGCAGTTTGCGGGCATTTTCGAGCAGATGGGGGGCAAGCTTCCCCGCCCCACGCAGATCCTCATTGACATAAGCCACGCGCTGCGGACGTGGCAGGCGTGGGCGGTCCTGATCGGCGGCGCTGGGGGGCTGACCATGTTCCTGCGCGTGTACGGGAAGACCCCCTCGGGCAAATACACACTGGACTCTCTGAAGCTGCGGGTGCCCATTTTCGGCATGCTGGGCCGGAAGGTGGCCATCAGCCGGGTGACCCGCACCCTGAGCACGCTGACCCGGAGCGGTGTGGCGATCCTCCAGGCCATGGAGATTGTGGAGCGCACGGCGGGCAACGAGGTGTACGCCAAGGCCATCCGCGAGGCGGAGGAGAGCGTGCGAAGCGGTGAGACGCTGGCGGAGCCCCTTGTGCGGGCGCAGGTGTTCCCCGCCATGGTGACGCGCATGATCGCGGTCGGCGAGAAGACGGGCGCGCTGGAGACCATGCTCGCGAAGATCGCGGATTTCTACGACTCGGAGGTGCGGGCCACGGTGGACGCCCTCACGAGCCTTATCGAGCCCCTCCTGATCGGTCTGATGGGCGTTGTCGTGGGATTTATCGTTCTCGCCCTCTTCATGCCGATCTTCACCATGACCCAGCTCGTGCAGTAGCCGCCGAAGGGACGGCCCCCGGCGCACGCTGAAACCAGGGAACGCGGCGGAGAGTCCCTCCAAGGGACGGGTGTTTCCCGCCATTTGCGCGTCACCCAAAGAAAGGAGAAGTCATGCCCAACGAAAAAGAGACTCTGAAGGGGCGTTTTGCCCTGACCCGCCGCCAGTTCATCGCGGGGGTGGCGGGTGCTGCGGCCCTTGCCGCCGCGCCCACCCTGCCCGCCTGGGCGGACGAGGACAAGCGCCCGTCGGTGGCGGACAAGATCTTCAACCGGCCCTACATCACCTGGCAGAACGACCCCTGCACCACCGCCACGATCACCTGGCAGTCGGCGGAGGCGCCGAAACAGGTTCTGGTGCGCTTTGACACGGAGAAGCGGGAGGGCAAGGTCCGCAAGTACGCGAAAGAGGCGGAGGGCCGGAGCTGGACCATCCCCTGCCTGCCGGGCCGGAGCATCAACAGCGTGGAGCTGACGGGGCTCACCCCCGGCACCCGGTACTACTTTGTCCTGGCCGAGAAGAAGAGCGGCGAGACCACCGAGCACAGTTTCAAGACCATTCCCAACGACGGCAGCCCCCTGCGCTTTGTGGCGGGCGGCGACCAGAACTGGGGGCCCGTGGCGCGGAAACTCTGCGAGTTGGCGGGGCGGGAGGCGCCCATGTTCACCGTCATCGGCGGCGACCTGGCCTACGCAAACGGCGACCCGAAGAACATCCGCGCGTGGGACAACTGGTTCAAGAACTGGATGGACGGCCAGGTGACGCCGGACGGCCTGATTGTGCCGATGGTGCTGGCCATCGGAAACCACGAGACGAACAAGCTGGAGGGCGGCCCGGAAGTCCGTGCGCCCTTCTACACGGGTTTCTTCCCCCAGGGCGGCAAGACCTACTTCTCCCTGCGTTTCGGCCCCCTGCTCCATCTCATCGCGCTGGACTCCGGACACATCGTCCCACACGCCGAGCAGACGGCCTGGTTCAAGGAGGTGGTCGCCAAGAACGCGGACGCCAAGTACCACATCCCCACCTACCACGTGCCCTTCTTCCCCTCGCACCGCGAGTTTGAGGGGGGGCTTTCCGTTGCGGGCCGGGAGCAGTGGATGCCCATCGTGGACGAGATGCGCGCGCCGCTCGCCTTTGAGCACCACGACCACACATTCAAGCGCAGCTATCCGATCCGCAACGGCGAGAAGGCTGAGGACGGCACCGTGTATCTCGGCGACGGCTGCATGGGCGTGGGGCCCCGGGAGATTCTGGACCCGCTGCCCTGGTATCTGGAAAAGGCCTCCTCCACGGCGCACATCTGGGTGGTGGACATGGCGGACGGAAAAATCGCCTGCCGCGCCCTTGACAAGGACGGAAAGGAGTTCGACAGCATCACGCTGAACCGCTGACCGCCGCGCGCGGCGGCCGTTTTGGGCATTGGGTGCCGGACAGGATGTGTCCGGCACCCCTTTTTTTTGCTAGAATCCCCGCCCTATGGCCGCAGTGAACGACAAGCCCGTCATCATCCAGTCCGACCGGAGCATTCTGCTTGAGACGGACAGCCCCGCCTTCGAGGACGCCCGCGACAGTCTGGCGCTTTTCGCCGAGCTGGTCAAGTCGCCGGAGCACATCCACACCTACCGGCTGACGGCGCTGTCGCTGTGGAACGCGGCGGCGGCGGGGATCACGCCGGACCAGGTCATGGAGGCGCTGGAGCGCTTCACCAAGTACGACATCCCGCAGAACGTGACGGCCGAGGTGCGCGACACGATGGCCCGGTACGGGCGGCTCAAGCTCTACCGGGAACTGGACGGCCGCCTCGCGCTCGAGTCCGATGACCCGTTGCTGGTGATGGAGCTGCTGCACCAGAAGCTCCTGCAGCCGTACATCCAGGGGTCGCCCGACGGGCGGCGCATCTTCATCAAGCCGGAGGAGCGCGGCAACGTCAAGTGCGCCCTGGTGAAGCTGGGGTTCCCCGCCGAGGACCTTGCGGGCTACGCCGACGGCGCGCCGCTTGAGGTGTCGCTGCGGGACCAGTGCCTCTCCGGACGGCCCTTCGGCCTGCGCAAATACCAGCGGGAGTCGGTGGACGCCTTCTACGCGGGCGGGGCCAACCGGGGGGGCAGCGGCGTTGTCGTGCTTCCCTGCGGCGCGGGCAAGACGGTGGTGGCCATCGGGGTGATGGCGGCCGTCAAGATGCACACGCTCATCCTGACGACCAACACGGTGGCCCTGCGCCAGTGGAAGGCCGAGCTGGTGGACAAGACCTCCCTCCGCGAGGACGAGATCGGCGAGTACAGCGGCGACAGCAAGACGATCCTCCCCGTCACCATCGCCACCTACCAGGTGCTCACCTTCCGCAAGAGCAAGGACAGCGAGTTCATCCACTTTTCCCTCTTCGACGAGGGGCAGTGGGGGCTCATCGTCTACGACGAGGTGCATCTCCTGCCCGCGCCGGTCTTCCGTGCCACGGCGTCGCTCCAGACCCGGCGGCGCCTGGGGCTCACGGCCACCCTCGTGCGCGAGGACGCCCGCGAGGAGGATGTCTTCAGCCTCATCGGCCCGAAGAAGTACGATGTGCCGTGGAAGGTGCTGGAGAAGCAGGGCTGGATCGCCCAGGCGGTCTGCTCGGAGATCCGGATCAAGATGCCCGCCGACGTGCGCTACCAGTACGCCATCGCGCAGAAGCGCGCCAAGTTCCGCATCGCCTCCACCAACCCCTGCAAGCTGCGGCTGTGCGAGCTGCTGGTGGACCGCCACCGGGGCGACAACGTGCTGATCATCGGGCAGTTTCTGGACCAGCTTGAGGTGCTCTCGAAGCACTTCAACGCCCCGATCATCACCGGGGCGACGCCGGTGCGGGAGCGCGAGCGGCTTTACGGCGCCTTCCGCACCGGGGAGATCAAGCTCCTCATCGTCTCCAAGGTGGCGAACTTCGCCATAGACCTGCCCGACGCCAACGTCGCCATCCAGGTCTCGGGCACCTTCGGCTCGCGGCAGGAGGAGGCCCAGCGCCTCGGGCGCATCCTGCGCCCCAAGGCCGACGCCGGCTGCGTCGCCCGCTTCTACTCCCTCGTGACGCGGGACACCTGCGACCAGGACTTCAGCGTCAAGCGCCAGCTCTTCCTCACCGAGCAGGGCTACCGCTACGAAATCCTCGACGAGGACGCCGTCTGACGGGTGACACCGCGCGGGGCCCCTCACTCCTCCAGGAACAGAATCCAGGGCTGCTCTAGCACCTCAATGAGCCGGCGGAGGAATCGGGCGGCGTCGGCGCCGTCGATAAGCCGGTGGTCGTAGGAGAGGCTGAAGGGCAGCATGAGCCTCGGGACGAACTGCCCGTTGGCCCATACCGGCTCCATCACGGCGCGGGACATGCCGAGGATGGCCGTCTCGGGGGCGTTGATGATGGGGGTGAAGGCGTGGCCGCCCAAGCCGCCGAGATTGGTCACCGTGAAGGTGCCGCCCTGCATGTTCTCCAGGGCGAGTTTGCGGTCGCGGGCCTTCGCGGCGAGCTCGCCGAGCTCGACGGACATCTCCACGATGCTTTTCTGGTCGGCGTCCTTGATGACCGGCACCAGCAGGCCGTTGGGCGTGTCCACGGCGACGCCGATGTTGTAGAAGTGCTTGTAGACCGCCTGCTGCCCCGCCATGTCGAGGGAGGCGTTGAATTTCGGGAAGCGCTTGAGGACCTCGGGCAGGGCCTTGAGCACGAAGCTGGTGATGGTCAGCCTGCCCCCCGCCGCCTCCACCCTCTTCCCGTATTTCTTCCGCAGCTCCTCCAGCCCCGTCACGTCCGCCTTGTCGAAGTGGGTCACATGGGGGATCGTGGCCCAGCATTCCGCCATGTGCTCCGCCGTCTTCCGGCGGATGGCGCTGAACGGCTCCACCGTGGTGCCGCCCGGGGCCGCGGAAGCGGGCGGCGCGGCGGGAGCGGACGGGGCGGGGGCCTCCTCCGCCTGCGCGGCGGCCGCCGGGGCCGCGCTCCCCTGGGCGAAGGCCAGCACTTCCTGAAGTGTCACACGTCCCGACGGGTCGGCGGTGGGCACCTCGTTCAGGTCAACGCCGAGTTCGCGCGCCTTGGCGCGCACGGACGGCGCGGCGCGGACCAGTCCCGGGCGCGGCACGGCCCCGGCTGGAACGGCGGCGGCAACGGGCTGAACGGGCGGGGACACAGGCTGGGCGGGGGTCGCAGGCTTGGGGGCCTCGGCCACCGGCGCGGGGGCGGGCTGTGCCGCGGGTTCAGGGGCCGTGGCTGCGGCCTGCGCGGCGTCCGTCTCCACAAGGAAGACGACATCGCCGGGCCGCACCGCCGCCCCCTCCCTCACCCGGATTTCGGTGATTTTGCCCGCGACGCCGGAGGGGATTTCGGCCACCGCCTTGTCGGTCTCGATCTCGAGGACATTCTGGCCCTCGGCGACAACATCGCCCACTTTGACCAGCAGCTTCCCCAGGGTTCCGGAGGCCACGTTTTCCCCCAGCTCGGGGAGCTTGAATTCCTTGATCATCGGTCAACTCCTTGTGCATTCAGATTGGCGTCGTCCGGAACGCGCCCGAAAATCACTGTGTCAGCGGATCCGGCTTGTTCGGCGAAATCTTGAGAAGTTTCATGGCGGCCTTCACCGCGTCGAACCCGATGTCGCCGCGCTCCGCCAGGGCGCGCAGAGCGGCCAGGGTGATGAAGCGGTGGTCCACCTCGAAGAAGTCGCGAAGCGCCTCGCGCGACTCGCTCCTTCCGAACCCGTCGGTGCCGAGGCTGACCAGCCCTCCGGGCACCCACCGGCTGATGCTGTCGGGCAGCATTTTCACATAGTCCGACGCGGCCACCACGGGCCCCTCCGCCCCCTCCAGCATGCGCGTCACCCAGGGCTTTCTGGGCTTGGCGCCGGGGTGGAGCAGGTTCCAGCGGTCGGCGGCCATGCCGTCGGCGCGCAG
>ERZ795031.5512-NODE-5512-length-10150-cov-9.510253_pt1 | contig 10150 bp, 8 predicted proteins | sample MGYA00375123_ERZ795031 | MGnify/ENA primary metagenome ERZ795031 (study PRJEB30166, sample SAMN05720159) | activated sludge metagenome | isolation source: anaerobic digester from wastewater treatment plant | place: USA | collected 2015-04-21 ... | reverse complement strand
TTTGAAAATCGGCCTGTTCAAAGTCCTCGGGTGAGAAGCGTCGTAACTGCCCCTGTTGCAGCATCCGATCCAGCTTATACACCAGCTCTGGGCGGCGCATCAGCAGGCGCAGGCAGTGCGCCTCCAGCGAGCGCGCCAGCCGGGCGGGGCTGGCATCAGCCAGGGCGGATGAGGTCTGCCGGGGCCCGGGCAGGTTGGGCCGGCGGCGGGCTGGGCGGGTGGCAGGCGTGGTGGCCGAACCGGTCAGGGCGCGCTCATCCACACGCAACAGGCGGGCCAGCCGCTGCCGGTAATCGTCCCGTTCCACCGCGTTGGGGATGTCTTCAATCAGTGGCAGCACCCGGGCTGCAATCTCGCTCTTGGCCTTGGGGTCATCCAGATTGTGGCTGGCTGCCAGCGTTTCCATCACATGCACCACAATCGGGCGCGCCTCGGCAATAATCTTTGCCCAGGCCTGCGGGTCTGCCAGAGCCACCTCATCCGGGTCGGCTCCCGGTGGCAGGGTGGTCACGCGCAGGTCGGCTTGCAGGCGGGCCTCGTGCCGCAGCAGCCCGCGCGCATCAAAGCCCATTTCATCGCTGCGGTCCAGCGACTGGCGGGCAACTTCCAGCCCGCGCAGCGTGGCCTTTTCTCCAGCGGCGTCGGCATCCAGCGCCAGCACCATGCGGCGGCTGAAGCGCTTGAGCAGCCGGATCTGGTCTTCGGTCAGCGCCGTGCCCATCGGCGAGACGGTGTTGGCGAACCCTGCCTGATGCAGCACAATCACATCCAGGTAGCCTTCCACGATCACCACCTGGTCGGCAGAGCGGATCGCCTTGCGTGCCTGGTCCAGCCCGTATAACAGGCGCCCCTTATCAAACAGGGCCGTCTGTGGCGAATTGAGAAATTTGGGCACGTCATTGGGGTCTAAAATCCGGGCGCCAAACCCCGCCATGCGGCCCAGCGGGTCGCGAATGGGAAACATAATCCGGTTGCGGAAGCGGTCGTAAAACCCCTCGCTGCCCTGCCGCTCAGTGATCAGCCCCACAGCCAACAAATCGGCGGTAGAGTAACCCTTGCCGGTAAAGTAGCGCAGCCCGGCATCCCAGGAATCGAGCGCATAACCCAGGCCAAAGGTCTCAATTGTCGCATCGGTCAGCCCACGGCGGGTCAAATAGTCACGGGCAGATTTACCGGCGGCATTTTGCAGCAGGTGATGTTTGAAAAACGTGACCGCATCTTCCAGCAGCGCGCGCAGGCGCTCGTGAGCATCTTCCTCTTCCTGGCGCTCGGGTGTCAGCGGCTCCAGCTTGATGCCAGCGCGCTCCGCCAGGTGGCGCAGCGCTTCGGGAAAATCCCAGCCTTCCTTCTTCATCACAAACTTGAAGATATCACCACCCTCGTTGCACTGCCCAAAGCAGCGCCACGTCCCCGACTCTGGAAAGACCACAAAAGCTGGCGTACGCGAATTGGGGTGAAACGGGCAGAAGCCGGTGTAGTTCTTACCACTCTTCCGCAGCTTCACCGTCTCAGACACAAGGTCCACAATATCAACGCGTGACTTGATCTCATCGATGTTCGACATGGCGATGTGATTCTATCACGAAAGGGGGGTGGTATAATGGCGAAGCGACAAGGATTAATAATCGTATAGGTGATAAATTGAGTCAGCGGCCACTCCGGGTTTGTTATTTTGGTACATATCGAGCAGAATATTCGCGTAATCAGATCATGATTGAAGGCCTTCGGCAGGTCGGGATTGAAGTCATCCTGTGTCATGAGCCCTTCTGGCAAAGCATTGAAGAACGCGTTCAACTGACAAAAGGGGGATGGAAGAGCCCAAAATTTTGGGGCCGGGTTGTGCGGGCTTATACTCGGTTAGTCAGGCAATACCAACAAATTGGCGATTACGATGTCATGGTTGTTGGGTATCCTGGACAATTTGATGTCTTTCTGGCGCGGTTTCTAACTCGTTTACGTGGCAAGCCGTTGGTCTGGGACGTTTTTATGTCAATATACCTGGTTGCCCTGGAGCGCAAACTGGATCAAGCCAGTTCATTCACAGTCAGCATGCTGCGCTGGATTGAAAAATTAGCTTTGCAACAACCAGATCGATTAATTCAAGATACTGCGCCATATGTCGATTGGCTGTCGGCAACACATCATGTTCCATCTGGGAAATTTCGACTGGTTCCCACGGGAGCTGATGACCGTCTCTTTTCGCCGCAGCTATCTGTACCGGACAGAAATGATGTTTTTAAAGTGCTTTATTACGGGACGTTCATCCCCAATCACGGTGTACCTGTAATTATAGAAGCCGCACGTTTGCTTGCGGATGAACCAGACATTAAATTTGAGCTTATTGGACAGGGCCCCGATCAACCTGAATCTGTCCGGCGGTCACAGGAATACCAGTTGAGCAACATCACGTTTGTGAACTGGCTGGAAAAATCAGACCTGTCTCAACACATTGCTGCGGCCGACCTGTGCCTGGGCGCATTTGGCGACACCCCCCAATCCTTAATGACTGTGCAAAATAAAATATATGAGTGCCTGGCCATGCGAAAAACGGTTCTGACAGGCCTATCACCGGCTACTCTGGCTGCTTTTGAGAACGGTGTGCACCTTGCTTTATGCAAACGAAATCCTCAAGCCCTGGCAACTTCTATTCGAGAACTGCACCAGAATCCGGTGCTTTGCCAGAACATGGCTGAAGCAGGATGGCAGTTGTTCCACCAACATTACGACCTGCTGCACATCGGTCAAACATTTGCCGCCGCGCTGAATGAATTGGTAAAATCTTAATAAAAATGAGCGACATTGCAATTGCCGCTCATTTCAGGAAAGCTATTCGCTCAAGATCAATTCCGTGACCAGATCTCAGGGCCGTAATCGTCTGCTGGTGAGTTGGTTAGATTAATGATCGAACCATCCAGATTTAGCCGGAAGATATCTTGCTGGTCATTGTTATTGGCATTAAAGATAATACACTGGCTGTCTGGGCACCACATGGGATTTAACTCGCCAGTTTCAGGAGAGTTGGTTAAACGGATCGTTGACAGATCGGCAAGGTTAACCAGATATAAATCCTCTCCACCATCGCGGTCAGACTGGAATAGAATGTATTTCCCATCGGGCGACCATTTGGGATTAACGTCTCGTGCAGGGTGCTGAGTGATGTTGGTGTAATTATTTTGACCCAAGTCGGCGATGAAAATATCGCGCGCTCCGTTACGATCACTGTCAAACGCAATTTTGCCGCCATCCACCGACAATCCATACAAACCGTCAACCCCTGTGCCATTGCTGACATTACGCAGGTTTTCCCCGCTCGGGTCAATCATATAAATATTGGGTAAGCCATTGTAATCTGTTCTAAAAACAATGTGGGCGCTATCTGCAGTCCAGCTTGGAAGATTATCGCTGGATTGGTAAGGCGTCAGATTAAGATAATTATTTCCATTGGTTTTCATGACCATAATATCTGCATTTTGGTTATATCCAACAAAAGCAACCATGTTTCCATCAGGGGAGACAAAGATCGGTGTTTTAATGACCTGAGGTGTGTCGGTGATTTTGTTCAGGTTTTGACCATTCGCATCCAGGGAATAAATATCATTCCCCTGCTCGGTAGTCAGACTAAAGAACCATTTTTGGGCCTGTGGAGCCCAGCTATAACCTTCAATTGCGGCATTGGCAGGTAACCCGGGAAAATCAATCGTTACCACATCCCCACCATTTAATGGGATGACGGAAAACTCAGGTTTTCCATCTTTGTCAGAAAGGAACAGAATTCCTTCTGGTGGCAGTTCAGTAGAAACCGCTGGGGTTGTGCAACCGGCCAGAATGCTGACAAGAAAAACAATGAACAGAAGATAGGTATTTTTTTTCATAATTTACAGACCATGAAGAAGAAATTGTTTATTTTGCAAGTCGAGGCCACCTCAATTGAGGTGGCCTCGATATTAGCTGTAAAGCGGATTGAAGCTTACGGGAGGACGTTGAAGTCGTTCCAGCTGTACATCGAATCTTTCAAATTGATGTTCCGCTCTTCGTTCGTGAAGCTGACAATGTCGCCATCGCAGGTCACAACTGCAGCGCCCAGGAAGCGGCAAGCACCGCTGGCGCACCACTGAGCATCGGTGTTGATGTCACCGCGTTCGCCGCCGCCGGTGCCTTCGTAGAGGTCAATCAGGCTGTTAGCGGGAATGGTGTGTGTGTAGGTAGCGGTGTGCCCCGGAACCGAGCTTTCAGGACCAGAGGTGTAGGTAACTTCGCAGGTGATTTCTGCACCGGTGAGGTTCAGAATCTGGGTGCTGGTGTAGTAGGTGTAGAAGTCGGACAGGATGATGGGCAGGGAGACAGAGGTTGTCGCCATGTTCACATCGGAGCCCAGCGTGGAACCACCCTGGCTGCTGCCAGTCGGGATGGATTCGGTGTTGATCTGCACAGCAACAGGAACTGCAGTGGCGCAGGTGGTTTCGCCGTAAGTGCCCGTCACAGATTCGATCGCCAGAGCACCATAGAACCGGGTGAAGGGAATGTCGTCATCCAGGTCAGACTGATCGTCTGTAGCTGTGGTGCCATCGTAGCGCAGAATACTCATGAGAGGATCAATGACATGGACAACTTCCACAACCGCCGAAGCATCGCCGCCATCAGAGCGCAGGCTGCGATCGGCATTCGGGGTATAGGTGAACTTGACGCAGGCCGGGAGGGTCTCGTCGAGGTTCAGGACGGTGGTGGCAGTGTAATAGCCGTAGTAACCGCGCATATGCACCGGAACGGCCTGCATGGTCGAACCTTCGGTGATGCCATTGTAGGTCATCAACTTGGTGGCAACGGTGTTATGCTGATTTACAACCACAGCCAGCGGCTGATCTGAGGTGATGATGGCGCTGCCCAGGAAGCGACCAGTGAAGTAGCCGGAGCCATCGGGGGCACCCAGGGCGGTCATGTCTTTCTGGCTGTGCAGGATCGAGGCGTTCATCGGGATGACGATGGCGGTTTCGGTGAGGGGAGCACCTGTCACGATTCCACCCTGTTCGCCAGGGATGTATTCGATTTCGACATTGGCATCGGCAGTACCGACATTCATGATGAACATGTCAGTATAGTAATTGAAGTAGTTGTACATAACGGCGGTCAGGTAAACCGTGGTGGCGCCTTCAGAAACACCAGCATAGCTGGCGAAAGGCGGCACGGGGCTGGTGGTGTTGCCATCAGGATACAGCTCTTCGTTGACGATGACCTGCACCGGAGAGAGAGAAGAGACCGAAGCAGAATACAGACCTTCGCCCAGTGTGGTTTCTTCAGAGGGGACACGAACCAGCTGAGAAGCACCGCCGGCCAGATCCTCAATGGTGCGGGTGGCAGCAACTGCGCCATTGCCATCGTAATAGGTGATCGTAACATCAACAGGGTCAATACCAGGATTCACAACCTGATAAACCGTGCCGATATAGTAACCAGCATACTGTGCATTCGCCAGCGAGACGATCAACAGCAGCATTATGGCAACTAACGGCAGAACAACACGTGCTTTCTTCATGGCTTTTCTCCTTTGAACAAATCTTGGATTTGATATAGTTTACCAAAACCAACCTAACGCGCCAATAATCCTTTTGGAGTATTTTAACCCGCCGTTTAAATACCCAGTTGTTTTCCCCACAATATACGACATAACCAGGCCCATATAATCTCCACAATGGTCATCAATATCCGAAATCCCACGGCTAGAACGATCCCAACGCCAAATGGAATCCATTGGCTGAAAAGGCTGCCAGAAATCATCTCTTTCAATCCAAACCCGGCAGGCAGAAATTGACTGATAAAACCAACCAGAGCTGAAAGCGTGGATACAGCCATGACATCACCCCAACCAGGCACATCTCTGATTAGCCCCAGCGTTGTCAGATATAATGCCAATCCGTCCACAATCCAGACCAGTTGATAAATCACCAGCCAGGCCAGGATGGCGCCGCGGCTAATACGGTCATCCAGCGGTGTTCGCCGGATCCAATGCAGGAACAAATTGAGTAAGTTGACAAAAAGGTTTGGGAAGGCTACCAGAACGGCCGTGCTAACCAACCCAATGAGCATAAACAACCACCATGGAAATTCTGATGGAATGGTGGAGTAAAATGGCATGAAAATCAGGTAGCATAAAATCCCATTCAATCCAATTAGGCCCATTTCAAGGCTGGTTGCAATGGCAATGACCCGTGGCGGCGTTTCATTAGCAGGGTAAAGGTAAAAGCGTCCTCCCAGATAAAACAGGGGGGCCGGAATGCGCCGTGCGGCCTGTGATAATCCATAGACATAAAAATTTTTCTGCCAGCTTTTGCTGCCGCCTAGGTTGGCAATCATCCAGTGCCAGTTAATCTGCATGAGCACTAAAGCAAACCAATGCACGATGACAGCCGCAGCAAGGTAACCCCAGTTGATCTGCCACTGGAATGAAAATAGCGTCTCGCGCTCGCGATAGATGGTGTAGGCCAAAAACAGAACTAACAGAATCAGCAGTGCCGTGATGATTTTTTTGGAAGGGCGCGCGCGCAGAATTTTTTGCCCTACATCTCCCAGCCATTTTCCCGTGGCTGACCAGAACTTCATCTGAATTTATCCGTTGCTACTGTCTTGATTTTGTGGCGTGCGCTTCTTACAGACAAAAATCAGATTGTAACTCAGGTTGACAGGAATCCAAAAATCCTTGAAGAGGCGGTAAAACACGTTGTAGAAAAACCAGAAAACTTCGCGCCCTTTGCGAAACGCCCGGGCAAAACCAACGTTATATTTCCGGACTTCTACTACCGTCAGACCATTTCGGTTTAAGAAATCTTCCCATTCAATCCGGGTTGCAAACCGTTCATATTCCTGCTGCTCAGGCAATATCCCCCCAGTTTTGTAAACATTATAGATCGCCAACAGGTTGTGAGAGTTGGGCAGTAAAATGGCTGCAGTGCCGCCTGGCTTAAGCACGCGACCAATTTCCGCTGCGCCTGCATCTGGATTAATAAAATGTTCCAGGCTTCCCAGGCAGGTAATATAATCAAAGGTGTTTTCAGGCCAAGGCAGGTGCTCCCCATCACCTTGAACAATTACGCGCTGTGGGTTTTCCTCCAGACCCTTATGGATGGCTACGTTGGACAGCTCCAACCCAATGGAATGCGCCCCGCGCTGGGTCGCAATATCCAATGAATATCCCATTCCGCAGGCCACATCCAGATGCAAACCGTCTTTAACCCCGGCACTTTCAATCAACAGAGCCTGTTGTTCGATATTGTGGTGTTTGCCCAACCAGCCGCTGCCGTATAGATCATCATAAGACTTATGTAGATCATCTAGCGAGGTTGGTTTCTTTTGGACAGATGCAGTTTGGTTTGAATTTTTCATGGGTCATCCAATTGACTTTCTGAATTAGAGCGGAACCGCAGTAATAATAAATGCATTCCCATTTGAGTAGCTTTTTTGAACTTCAAAAAAAGCCAGGATAAAGGCCAATGGGTAGGTTAAGAGCGCCAGCGCTGCTCGCAGAGTGGGCTTTTGCCAGCACAAATAATTTAATTCAAAGGCTAGTTCGCCTAACTTGCTGTAGGTTGCACGCATTTCAATAATCTTAAACCCACAGTTTTGCAGCAACTGTTCAATTTCTTGGGTTGTGTACTCTGGTCGGACATGGTCGGGCGTGGTGTATTTTCTAAAAGGGGGTAAAAAGCGCCAGGCTTCTGCGTTCTGGCGTGGCAAGTGCAGAATCAACACTCCGTCTGGCTTCAGGCTTGCTTTTATCCGCATCAGCGCACCCTGATCATCTTCAATATGCTCAAGCACGTCCATGCTCAAGACAACATCGTAGATCATTTCATCAGACATGTCTGTCAGGCTCTGCTGCCTGAACTGAAGATTGGAAAGCTGCTGGGCATGGGCAATTTTTTTGTTTGTTTCAACGCGTTGGGCATCAAATTCAGCGCCCACAAGTTTCCATTTGGGGTGTCGTTTTGCAAGCCAGAACAAGGCTTCAGCCTGCCCGCAGCCAGCATCTAAAATAGAAATCGACTCAGGAAGTGATAATCGGTTGATCACGTGTAAAACATGTGCATTCCGAATCCGAGAGTTGATGCCCAGTGGGCCCATCAACCAGGTGAATAGCTTAACCAGTGGATGTCGGTGTCCAATGCGTTGCTCACGCCCCAATTGCCAGAACGCCAACAGATTCAGCGGTTGTATTTGATTAGAAAGAAGGCCCTCGTATTCTCTCATGGTTTAGGCATTGTTCTAATCTTCTCGCGAGCGTCGGTTATGGCGCGCCGTTTCTCGTCAAAAATTTCACAATCGAGTTTTACTAGGTCGGGGCGTCGGCGGATTAGCAGATCTGCAAAAGCATACCGGATAAAGCGCCAGTAAGGCCCCAACGTATTGCGCCAGGCAGGCAAACCGCGGCGAACCATCGAAATATAACTCCAGTATGTCCAGTTGTATTGAACCCGCAGCAGGCTGGCGTGTGAATCCTGATGCTGGTGTTCAACACAAATTTCAGGATCGTAGATGAGATGATAACCCTGTTGCCGGATCCGTAACCCGATTTCAAGATCCTCGCCAGCGTTAATACGGTAAAACGGATCAAACCCGCCGACCTTTTCAAAGACAGATCTTGGGTAAGAGCAGCACAATCCGAATAGGTAAGGAACATCAGTTTTAATGTAAGAACCGAAATTCTGCGCTCCATGCAGAGCGCGCCACTCGTCAAATATTGTTTCGACCCGGGCTTCAATGCCTCGCCCTCCAACCCCCCCAACCAGCAGATCCTGGCTATGGTTTTCATATGCCGCAATAATTTTCTCATTCATGTCGGCTGTAGCGTAAGCATCCGAGTCAATAAAAATCAGGATGTCGCCCGTGCTGTGCTGGGCTGCCGTATTGCGGGCGACTGCCGGGCCTTGATTTCTCTCGCTTTGCACCAACTGAACAGGTAAAGTTTTGATGATTGCAACTGTATCATCAGTTGAACAGTCATCTACAACAATAATTTCATCTATCGGATGTGTTTGCACCAGCAGGTGTTCAATGACCCGTTTAATATGACGTGAGCCGTTGTAGCATGGAATTAGTGCTGATGTTTTCATGCGGTTTTCAACGAAATAGATGCCTCGCGCCAATCTGGTTTAGAAGCTGCGCCAAAGCACCAGGCTATCTTTGATGCAAATATGGCGGGCAGCGTGTAGATAAACTTCCAATATTTCGGTTGAATGAATATTTTCAAAGCTACGCCCATGGCCAACAGCGGTGATAATAAACGTAAAACCCAGGGTTGGCGCAGCCAATCTGGAAAACTGCCCGGGCTATCTGGTCGGCGAATTTTAGGAGAATATTTACCCTGCATAAAACCGTGCTTTAATAGGTGCCTGAATGAATTTCGGGGTGGGGCATGCAGAATCCAGAAAGTGGGCTCAAACCACCCAACATGCCCGGCTTTGGTTAAGCGTTCGGTTAAATCGGCATCTTCTCCTGCTGGAACCGGGTAAGTCTGATCAAATCCGCCAATGGCTTCGAAAGCAGATCGCCGGATAGCCAGGTTGAGGCTGGGAAAACTGCTTTTCTGCCCGGCTGGCTGCCAAACCATAAACTCATGGAACATGCTCAAGTTATCCGCCAGGGTCCAGTAATTATTTGTGGCGGTGCAAACGCTGCCGCCAATCACATCAAATTGTCGGGTTGCCAAAAATTGGTCAAGCGTTTTGAGCCAATCAGGTGGGGCAATGCAATCGGCATCAAGAAATACCAGAAAATCCCCCCGGGCTTGTTGAGCACCGCGGTTTCGGGCTTCGGCTGGTGAGTAGGGTCGTTCTGTTTCGTCAAAATGAACACGTGGATTGGGCGATAGTGCGTGAATGTCATCCCTTCCAACGACAATGATTTCAAAAAGATCTGTTGTTAGCGATTGTGCAATCAGAGAATTGATGGTTTTGTCGATTACTGGAGTGTTTAAGTTTGGAATGATGACGCTAAACTTCATGGCAGTGATTATACCATAGCCCTGTTAGCGCTATGAAATCGATGAGCTTTTATTTTTCTAGATGAAAGGCTCTCCAATGTGCTGCTTATGGCTTACAAATGCTAATGATTGCCACACCTGCTTCATTATATAAAAGCCCGGTTCCCTGCTGTATCAGAA
>ERZ795031.5511-NODE-5511-length-10152-cov-3.965336_pt1 | contig 10152 bp, 10 predicted proteins | sample MGYA00375123_ERZ795031 | MGnify/ENA primary metagenome ERZ795031 (study PRJEB30166, sample SAMN05720159) | activated sludge metagenome | isolation source: anaerobic digester from wastewater treatment plant | place: USA | collected 2015-04-21 ... | reverse complement strand
CGTAGACGTCGGCCGCAACATCGGCGCAAGGCTACAGATGGACCAGGCCGAGGCAGACAAGAACATTGCCCAGGCGAAGGCCGCCGAGAGGCGCTTTGCCGCGCTCGCAGTGGAGCAGGAGATGAAGGCCAGGGTCCAGGAGATGAGGGCAAGGGTCGTCGAGGCGGAGGCAGAGGTGCCCAAAGCTATGGCCTACGCCCTCAAAGAGGGCAAGCTCGGCGTCATGGACTACTACAACCTGCTGAACGTGCAGTCCGACACCCAGATGAGGGAGAGCATCGCCAAGGTAGGTCAGAAGGGCCCCGGCTCGGAGGAACTGCCTCCGGAAGGCGGCAAGTGATGTCAGCGGGCTTAAGGAGGTGAACCCTCCATGGACGAGCTGTTCGGTTCTCTGATACCGATGGTATTTTCGATCATCTGGTTCCTGATTGTCGTTTCCACCGTAGTCAGGATATTCAAGTCCGTCGCGAATGCCTCGAAGAACAAGGGCAAGGGATTCGACCAGGATACGGTCAGGAAGAAGCTCGAGGAGCTGAGGAGGACGCTGGGTGAGATCGAGGAGCAGAAGAGGCGGGAATCCCAGGTCGGGATGCCTCCTGCATCTCAGTATCCAGGCCCTTCCAGGCAAGCCCCGCAGCCTGTCACCAAGAGGGTCATAAAGTCCCGGTTCGAGGATTACAGGGGCGAAGCGCCCGGGCAGCAGGCCTACGAGGGGGCTGAAGGCGCGGGCATGGAAGGGACCTCCGGAAGCCTGGAGGGCACTTCCCAGGAAAGCCTCAGGGAGTGGGAGATGTCCTACGACCAGCATATGGGCGGGCTGACCCCATTCCAGATGGAACTGATGGGCGGCAGCATGAAGGCCGATAGCACAGAAGGCATCGGGTCCGAGGAGCCCAACACGGTCAAGGGCGTAGATACCTTCGAATCCTGGGCGAAGGAGCCGATAGAGGGCTTCGAGGAAGGCTCGCTGGAACAGCAGCTGCAGTCGATGATGAGGAAAGAGGAGCCCGAACAGGTGGACCTTGTCGGCTGGATCGACATGAAGGAGATGGCAGACGCCATAGTCTGGCAGGAGATAATGTCAAGGCCACTGGCCCGCAGGCGCTTCGAGGGCTTCCGGGCAAGGAGGGCCTATTGACGGCCATCAGGCAATCCGGTTGCGCCTCCGGCGGCAGATAACCTCCGGGGCGCAACTGCACATTTTCGAGCAACAGAGGACAGAGGATGGAGGATGGGAGACATAGACAAGGAAACCAGGTTCACCGTATTCGATGCGCAGGAAGCAGCCCTTATCTTCGGTTCGGGCGACGAGATATTGAAGCTCCTCGAGTCGGAGCTCGGCGTGGCAGCCAACTCAAGGGGGGCGGACATAATAATCAAGGGCGAGGAATATGAAGTAGAGCTGGCGCTTACGGTGCTGGAGGATATAAGGCGAGTGATTAGGTCCGGCAACAAGGTCGGCATAAGGGACGCCAAGCATGCCCTTGACATGGCCAGGGCTGGAGGAAGCGTGACGCTCAGCTCTGTCCTGAACGACGTGATACAGGTGACCAGCCGCGGTAAGCAGATCAAGCCGAGGACAGTGGGGCAGAAGATATATGTAGACGCGATCCGCGAAAGCAACATGACCTTCGGGATCGGCCCTGCCGGAACCGGCAAGACATATCTGGCGGTCGCAATGGCCGTCGCGGCTTACAAGGCAAAGCAGATAAGCAGGATCATCCTGACCAGGCCTGCGGTTGAGGCGGGGGAGAAGCTGGGCTTCCTGCCCGGGGACATCCAGGAGAAGGTGGACCCTTACCTTAGGCCCCTATATGACGCGCTCTGGGACATAATGGGCCTGGAGGGCTTCGAGAGGCTCAGGGAGAAAGGGCTGCTCGAGATAGCGCCCCTGGCTTACATGAGGGGAAGGACGCTGGACGATGCCTTCATAATCCTCGACGAGGCTCAGAACACGACCAGGGAACAGATGAAGATGTTCCTCACCAGGATGGGCTTCTCATCAAAGGTGGTCGTGACAGGGGACGTCACGCAGATAGACCTTCCAAAGGGGCAGGAGTCCGGGCTTGTCGAGGCCGCCGCTCTTCTGTCCAACGTCCCGGGCATCGCCGTAGTGCACCTGTCCGAGCAGGACGTGGTGAGGCATGAGCTGGTGCAGAGGATCATCAAGGCATATGAGACGCTCGAAGAGAACAGGAACGGTGTGCTCTTCCAGCCCAACGAAACGGAGAAGGTGCAATGAACGACGCTCCTTCCAAAGGGAGTGCAGCAAGCTCGGGTTTCGCTGCAAGGGTCGGCCGTAAATGGGTGAGGGGGATCATCCTAGTTTCGGCATGGGTGGTCTGTTTCGTCCTGCTTTCTACAAACATAACGCCGCTGGCTGTCAAGCTGGAGGTAGGCAAGCCCGCCATGAGGACCGTAGTAGCCCACAGGACAGTGGTGAACATCGCTGCGACAGAAGCCCTGAGGCAAGAGGCAAGGAAGAACTTCCTGCTGTCCTCGGCGAACAGCCAGGCTTTCATGAGCATCAACGAATCGGTCTACGTAGTGGCCGAAAGCAGGCTAGATACGCTCTTCAGCCTGCTTGCCAGGGAACGTGGCACGGGCGCAAGGAGCACGGCTGCCAAGGTGGACTCGCTGTCGAAGTCGCTTGTACAAGCCGGCATACCTTCTGTGCCGCAGCAACTCCTGTACAGGCTGATGGAGATGCCCGCCGAAAGCCTGGGCGAGGAGCTTTCGGCCGTCAAGAATTACGTGACATCCGTTCTCAAGAACAAGAAAGTGCTTGAGTCCAACCTAGCTGCAGAGAGGAAGCTCGCAGAAGCGGGCCTCAAGCAGCTGGGGCTCAGCGATGAAGCGGCAAAGCACGCGTCTGAGCTGGCCGGCATCTTCATCGAGGTCAACACCTCTGTGGACATAGCCGCCCTCGAGAAGGGCGCGGCCGAGGCGGAGGCCAACGTGCAGCCCGTCTTCATCCAGAAGGGGACAGTCATCGCCAAGATGGGCGAGATAGTAACCGAGGAGCAGATAAACCTAACGAAATCGCTGGGGCTCATGAAGGGGATGGAACCACTTTGGGCCAGGATCTCCCTGGGCCTTTTGACGGCCCTCATCCTAGCCACACTGGCCTTCTCCCTTTTCTGGATTGGCACCGACGGCTGGAGGAACGTAAAGAAGTTCGGACTGGCCTTGATACTCGTGACCGTGAGCCTGTTCATGTCGTGGGCGGCCTACAGATACCTCGGCAAATATGGGCCCCTCTTCGTCCCGCTGGCTTACATCGCGATGTCGCTCACCCTTATGGTTGACACAAGGACCGCCATCACTGCCAGCGTTGCAGCGCTCATATTCAACGGCTTCATGTTCGAAGGTTCGCTGATGTCGTTGCTAGGGCCGATGGCGGGCATAGTGCTGGGCATACTGACGGCCAGGGGGCTGGCCGACAGGTTCAGCATGGTAAGGGCGGCCTTCTATATCGCTTTGTCGACCATGGTCTCAGGTGCCGCCATTTCCGCCCTGACGGGCGAAGCGCCGAACGGGGGGCTGGTCCTTGCATCTGTAGCCAACGGATTGACAAGCGCTGTGCTGTGCCTTGGCTCGATGCCATTCGCCGAGGTCGCCCTCGGCCTTGCGTCACCGTTCAGGCTGCTTGAGGTCTCCAACCCGGGTAACGAGCTGCTGAGGAAGATAATGATGGAGGCGCCCGGGACATACCATCACAGCATAGTGGTGGGCAACCTGGCCGAAGCGGCAGCTGCGCGCGTCAAGGCCGATCCATTGCTTGTGAGGTCGGCTGCGTTATACCACGACTGCGGCAAGGTAAGGCAGCCGGGGCTGTTCGTCGAAAACCAGGTCAACAAGGTGAACCCGCACGACGAGCTCCCGCCGGAAGTATCGGCAGGGATCATAATAGAGCATGTGACCTACGGCATGGAGCTGGCAAGGGAGCACAGGCTGCCAGCCAGCATTATTGACATAATCGCGCAGCATCACGGTAATTCCAAGGTGTGGTACTTCTACCATAAGGCGCTTGCGAAGTACGGGAAGGTCGAAAACGAGGACAAGTTCAACTACCCGGGCCCCAGGCCACAGACCGCGGAAGCCGCCCTCATCATGCTCGCCGACATAACCGAAGCGAAGGTGAGGGCCATGAACACGATGGACAAGGAGAAGGTCGGCGAGGCCATACACAGCCTTATCAGGGAGAGGCTATATGCGGGCGACCTCAACGAGACGCCACTTACCCTTAAGGACCTAAAAGCCATAGAGGACAGCTTCGTTAGCACCATATCAGGCGTAAAGCACGACAGGATAGCATATCCGGGCCAGGCCCCCCTCTTTAACAGTCAGGAGGACGAGGAACCGGACGAGCTGCCCAGGGAAGACGAGGGACAGGAATAGATGCATGAGGTAATCGTAGATACTGCGTTCGAGGGGGAAGTGCCTTCCCCGGCGGACGAGAAGGCGGCCAGTCTGGCGCAGGAGGCCATCAGAAGCTGCGTGGGGATGTTTGCCAAGGAAGGTTCCTACGAAGTATCCGTACTTATCACCGATGATGTGGGGATAAGGAAGCTGAACAAAAGCTACAGGGGAAAGGATTCCAGCACTGACGTGCTGTCGTTCCCCCAATGGGAGGACGGGCTGGCAGATGGCGACCCGGGCGAGGTCTCCCTTCTCGGCGATATAGTAATCTCGCTGGAGACGGCAAGGAGGCAGGCAGCGGACTTCGGCCACACGGTCGAAAGGGAGGTGGCCTACCTGGCGGTACACGGAACGCTGCACCTTCTGGGTTACGACCACGAGGACGAAGCCGACAAGGCCGAGATGAGGCTGGCGGAGGAAGAGGTCCTGAAGGCATTAGGCCAGGGGAGATAGGCGAGGAAGGGACCCTCCGGGCTTGCTGGAACGGGCGCGGAGAAGGTCCGATTAGAGGTGCTGCGATTGAAGATAGACAGGCAGGGCCTGCTTGAAAAGGCAAAGCTGGCAAAAGAGAGGGCTTACGCCCCATATTCCGGCTACAAGGTGGGGGCGGCCCTCCTTGACAGCCACGGCAGGGTGTGGCAGGGGTGCAACATCGAAAACGCCGCCTACGGCTGCACGATATGCGCCGAAAGGACGGCGCTCGTAAAAGCGATATCCGAGGGCGTCAAGGACTTCGTGGCAATAGCGGTAGTCGGCGGCGACAAAGGGCCGGCCGAGCCTTGCGGACAGTGCAGGCAGACGCTCGTGGAATTCAACCCAGAGCTCGAAGTGGTCCTTGAGGCGGAGGGCGGAGAACCGGTCAGCCATAAGCTCTCCGAGATGCTCCCCTGGCATTTCAGCCCGAAAAGGCTCGAAGGAGGAAATGATGGGCGCTGAAAAAGGGGGGCAGGAGTTCCGCTCCGGCTTCGTCGGAATAATAGGCAGGCCGAACGTCGGCAAGTCCACGCTCATCAATTCGATGATAGGGCACAAGGTGGTCATAACCTCGGACAAGCCGCAGACCACCAGGAACAAGATTGCGGCCATAATGAACAAGCCCGGCCTCCAGGTGGTTTTCATAGACACCCCGGGCATCCACAAACCCAAGCACCTGTTGGGAGAGAAGATGAACAGCCAGGCGAGGAACGCGGCAAGGGACGTTGACCTGGTGCTTTTCGTCGTGGACGCTAGCATGTCCGGGCATAAGGGCGACTATTTCGTTTCGGATGACCTTGCGGCGTCGGGCGCCAGGGTGTGGCTTGTGATGAACAAGTCGGACCTGGTGGAGGGCGAGCAGGAAGCCGAGGTAAGGGGGCGGTTCTCGGATCTTACAGGCTTCGAGCGGAACTTCCTGGTGTCGGCCCAGTCGGGGCGGGGAGTAGGGGAACTGTTGGACGCAGTCTCTGAGGTCATGGAGCCCGGCCCCCAGTTCTATCCCGAAGGGATGTCGCTCGACCATCCTGAGGAGTTCGTAGTCGCCGAGCTTGTGAGGGAGAAGGTATTCCGCCTCACAAGGGAGGAGGTACCCCACTCCACAGCGGTAATCGTAGAATCCATGGAGAACAGGGGCGCAGACCTTGTGGACATCTCCGCCGTGATATATGTTGAGAGGGATTCACAGAAAGGCATAATAATAGGCGCGAAAGGATCGATGCTCAAGGAGATCGGAACCCAGGCGAGGCTGGACATCGAGGCGATACTCGGAAACAGGGTGAACCTGCAGCTCTGGGTAAAGGTCCGGGAGAAGTGGAGGCAGGACCCGACGCAGCTATCCAGGTTCGGCTATGACGACGGAGGGGAAGAGGCTTGAGCTTGAGGCTTGACGATTTCGACTACGCCCTGCCCCAGGAGCTGATCGCCCAGGTCGCCGCCGAACCCAGGGATTCTTCCAGGCTCATGGTCCTCAGGAGGGGGAAGCCCGGGGCGGAGCACAGGCATTTCAGGGACATGAGGGAATATTTGAGGAAGGGCGACGTCCTCGTCCTGAACGACACGAGGGTCCTTCCGGCGAGGCTGTACGGCGAGGGCAGTACGGAGGTCCTGCTTCTTAAGCGGATGTTCGACGATACGTGGGAAGCATGGGTGCATCCGGGCAGGAAGTTCAAGCCGGGGGCAGTCGTCCCGCTTTGCGGCGGAAGGCTGGCCGCTAGGGTGGAAGGCATCACCCCTACCGGGGAGAGGTATCTTGCCCTTCAGTCCGATGAGCCCGTCGACGATGTGATAATGCAGACCGGCTACATGCCGGTGCCGCCTTACATCAAGAAGTATCCGGACGACCCTGAGAGGTACCAGACGGTCTATTCCCGCGTTACGGGGTCCGCCGCGGCCCCAACCGCCGGCCTTCACTTCACCAGGGAGCTCCTTGATGAGATAAGGGAGATGGGGGTGGAGACTGCATGGTGCACATTGCACGTCGGGCTGGGCACTTTCGGGAAGGTGACCGAGGAGGAGGACGTGACCAGGCACAGGATGCACTCCGAGGCGTTCAGCATCAGCGCTGATGAGGCAGACAGGATCAACCGGTGCAGGGCTTCGGGCGGGCGCGTCATCGCGGTAGGCACCACGTCTGTAAGGACATTGGAGACCGTATCCGGCGAAGACGGCCTAATACGGCCGCAGACGGGCTGGACAGCTGCATATATCTACCCGGGCTACAAATACAAAGCCGTAGACGGGATGATAACGAACTTCCACCTGCCGAAATCGACGCTCATCATGCTCGTGTCGGCTTTCCACGGGCTGGACCTCACACTTGAGGCTTACCGCCTGGCCGTAAGGGAGAAGTACAGGTTCTTCTCGTTCGGCGACGCCATGATGATAATCTAGTTTGCAGGAGGTCCGATGTCTGGCATCGATTTCAGGATAATCGGAAGGGATAAGGGCAGCGCCGCGAGGCTGGGCGAGCTGAGGACGGGCCATGGGACGATAAACACCCCCGTCTTCATGCCGGTGGGCACTCAGGCTACAGTAAAGACGATGACCCCCCATGAAGTAAAAGAAGCAGGCGCAGGGCTGATACTTGGAAACACATATCACCTGTACCTGAGGCCGGGGCACGGCCTCATCGAGAGGTTCGGAGGGCTTCACAGCTTCATGAACTGGGACAGGGCCATACTTACCGATTCTGGCGGATACCAGGTTTTCAGCCTTTCGGGCCTGAGGAAGATAAAGGAAGACGGGGTATGGTTCAGCTCACACATAGACGGGTCGAGGCACTTCTTCAGCCCTGAGAAGGTAATGGAAATCCAGATGGCCCTCGGGTCGGACATAGCCATGGTGCTGGACGAGTGCATGCCCTTCAACTCGGACAGGTCCTACGCCGTGAAGTCCGCAAAGATGTCGACAAGGTGGGCCGAACGCTGCAAGGCCGCGCACACGAGGGACGACCAGGCCCTGTTCGGGATAGTCCAGGGCGCGGGCTTCGAGGATATCAGAGTCGGCATGGCGGCCGACCTTGCCGCCATCGGTTTCGACGGCTATGCTGTAGGCGGCCTTTCTGTCGGCGAGAGCAAGCCGGAGATGTACAAGGTATTGTCGTACACGCTACCCGCCCTCCCCGAGGACAGGCCCAGGTACCTCATGGGGGTTGGAAGCCCGGATGCGATGCTTGAAGCCGTTTCGATGGGAATTGACATGTTCGACTGCGTACTGCCGACGAGGATAGCAAGGAACGGGACGATCTTCACCGATGAAGGGCGTTTCATAATAAGGGACGCAGGTTCTGCAGAGGATGCGCGTCCCATCGACCCGGGATGCGACTGCTACGCATGCAGGAACTTCTCCAGGGCCTACATAAGGCACCTCCTGAAGGCGGGGGAGGTCTTGGGCATCAGGCTGACGACCATGCACAACGTCAGGTTCATGATGCGCTTCATGCAGCGTATGAGGGATTCGCTGGCCGAGGGGAGCTTCTCCGATTTCCTATACAAGCAGAGGGCGATTTGGTGTAATATAAAATAGTTAATCCAGAAAATGAACGTGGAGGTAATTAGATGACAACGGGCACTGGCAGCTCAACTTTCCTCATCATATGGGTCGTGGCGCTTTTCGCGATGATGTATTTCCTCACGATCAGGCCGCAGCAGCAGCAGAAGAAGAAGCGCGAGGCCATGATGGCATCGCTCAGGAAGGACAACAGGGTGATAACCATCGGCGGCTTCAGGGCCGTCATAGTTGACGTCAAGGAAGACGACCTCATCATAAACATCGCCGAGGACAGCTCGCAGGAGATGCTCTGCCGCATAAAGAAGTGGGCGATCAACGCAGTGGAGGGCAAGCCCGAGTTCGCGGAGAAGCCGGCAGAGAAGAAGTCCTGAGGCACCTGGTAGAAGGGGAGGTTCCTCTTATGAGAAGAGCGGCGCTGCCTTTGCTGGCAGCCCTGATATGCGTCGTAATGTTCGCTGTGCCTTCAATGACCGCCAACATGGCGGCTGAGACGACCGCCGTGGCATATGTCACGGCGTTCCAGAAGGGCAACTGGGCGGAGGCTAAGCTCCTTTCGGCGGATGCCGCCTTGAGCTTCGTAGAGCTCGTCGAGGTCAGAAACGGCACGACCGACGGCTTCACCAAGGTTGAGGCTGTCCAGTCGGAGCAGCTCGGCGACTCCGTAAGGGTCAAGGTTTACTACTCCAACAAGGACGGCAAGATAGTCCCAAGGTATGTAAAGGTCAAGAACATAGCCGTAGGCAAGGACGCCGTAGTGGACGACAAGCTGGTGGCAGCAGACTGGGTGTCGGCCAACTACACCAAGGGGCTGTTCAAGACTCCGGAGACCATCAACGGCGTGACGCTGACGGTGCTTGGGTATCTGCAGTTGGGCGACGAGATAAAGTTCGACCTCTACATAACAAACTCCAGCAAACTGGACGTCTATGTGATGCCGATGCAGGAGTCGTTTTACGTAGTCGAGATCGACGGGACGTTCAAGAAGAGGTACTTCCCGCTGGTGCCCGACAAGGTGACAGACGGCCTGCTGAAAGCGGGCATGAGCGTGCGGACGTTCGCGATGATGCCGTTCTGGCAGAAGGACCCGGCGGCGGCAGGCCTCAAGGGCGAGAAGATCAGGTGGGTATTCTACCTGCCGTTCGGGCCCATCGACCAGTTCGCGGTAGAGTACCTGTAGAAAACGGCAAGCACAGCGGCCGCGCCTTCCGACGGCTGGCGCGGCTTATCTATCCGGAGGTTAGAAGATTGTACAAGGCTATCACTTTGAAGGACGTCAGGGAGAACCCCGTTATAATGGCCTTCCTGGACAGAGGGGCCAAGAACATAAAGGCCATGGGCTACACCGAGCACGGCCTTCGCCACGCGAAGCTAGTGTCCGACATAGCCGACAACGTGATGAAAAGGCTGGGTTTCTCTGAAAGGGACGCACAGCTTGCGGCAATAGCGGGCTACATACACGACATCGGCAATTCCATCAACCGCGAGCATCATGGCCTGTTGAGCGCGAATCTGGCGGCTCCTGCGCTGCTTGACATGGGCATGGACCCCGAGGAGGTTGCCTTGGTCATATCCGCGGTCGGCAATCATGAAGAGGAAATCGGGCACGTCGTCAACCACATCGCCGCGGCATTGATCCTCGCCGACAAGACCGATGTGCACAGGACGAGGGTCCAGGTAAGCATGGACGATTCGGAATTCGACGTCCACGACCGCGTGTGCTACAGCGTGACCAGCTCGTTTTTGGAC
>ERZ795031.5499-NODE-5499-length-10160-cov-5.284711_pt1 | contig 10160 bp, 3 predicted proteins | sample MGYA00375123_ERZ795031 | MGnify/ENA primary metagenome ERZ795031 (study PRJEB30166, sample SAMN05720159) | activated sludge metagenome | isolation source: anaerobic digester from wastewater treatment plant | place: USA | collected 2015-04-21 ... | reverse complement strand
CACGCGCAAGGCCACGGCCGAAATCCGCGACCGCATCTTTTCCCAGATGAAGAGCCTCAGCAGCGACGACGCGGATGCCGCCGGACTGCGCGCCAATCTCGAGCCCCTGCTCGGACGCCACTGGCAGGAAAGCGACCGGCAGTGGCTGCTGCAGGTGCGCGAGGAAATGCTCACCAACAAAAGCCAGGTCCAGATCAGCACCATCGATGCCTTTGTCAACCGTCTCTTCAAATCGATCATCTCGCCCTACATCGGACTGAGCAGCTACGCCATCAACAGCCGTATGGATCCGCGCTATTACGCTTCCCTCTACGCCTACGCCCTTGAGCCCGAGAATCTCGGCATCGTCAAGAGCCTCTTTGAACGCTCGCAAAAGCGGACCCTCACCGACTATGAAAAGCTGGGGCACGGCCTGCTCGATGCGCGTTATCTCTTCCACTGCATCAGCCGTGACAACGTCAGCCACAGCCCCCAACCGCAGACCGCCGCCAGCCATCTGGCCGCCTTTCAGGCCCGCATCGATGCCCTGCTTGACCGCTTCGAGGAGTATCTTGCCAGGGAGAAACCGTTCATCGAGCCCCGTACGGCCCTGCTCGGCAGCTGGTACGAAATGCTCTTCGGGGAAGCCGAAGCGGGCAGCACCTGGCTGGATCGGGCGCGCACCCGAATCAAGGACGCCGCCTTTCTGCGCCAGAACTTTAAACAGATCATCAAGGAGCCCAAGTTCTGGAACGGGGGCTCACTGCTGCGCAAAAAGGATGACAAGCAACTCGCCGTCGAGCTCAAGGCGAGCCTCGAGGAGGCCATGCGCGAGCTGGCCGATTTCCTCTATTGCAGCGATTTCCTGCAGGAGGAGGCCGAGCTGGAGCAGTTCGCCGCCATGCTCCTGCGCAAATATGATGAACTGCGCTTCCGGGATCAGCTTTTCGGCTACGACGATATCGCCTGGTATACCTACAGGTACCTCTACGATCCGGAGCTCTCCCTGGTGGAGGAGGATTCCGTCACCAACGCCTTTTACGAAATTCTCACCAGCCGGGTGCGCTTTCTCCTCATCGATGAATTCCAGGATACCAGCCTGCTCCAGTTCAATATCCTGCGCCCGCTCATTCGCGAGGTCACCAGCGGGGAGGGGGTCCGGCCCTACGGCGGGATCATCGTCGTCGGCGATGAAAAACAGTCCATTTACGGCTGGCGCGGGGGGGAGCGCGATCTGCTGCGGGCGTTGCAGATGCGCCTCGATGAGAGCGAGCCCGTCCGCCTCGACACCTCCTACCGCAGCAGCCCGGTCATCATCGATTTCGTCAACGATTTCTTCGGAGGCGCCCCGCTGCAGCAGCGGCTGGCCGCCATCGGCCTCGATTGGCCTTATGAATCCTGCCGGACCGCCCGGCTGGAGATGCCCGGCAGCATTCTGGTCGCCTTCCGCACCTACAGCGACGGCGACGAGGCCGGCGATCTCGCCAGCCAGCGCGATGCCTGCGCCGAGATGGTCAGCAAAGAGATCGTGCCCCGGCTGCTGGAGGGGACGCTCCGCCCCAGCGAGACCGCCATCCTCGCGCGCGAGAATGCCAGCCTGCACGCCATCGCCGATATCCTCGATGAATACAAGATCGATTATGTGCTCGAAAGCTCTCATTCCCTCCTCGAACACCGCGCCATCAAGCCGGCGATCTACCTGCTGCGTTATCTGGCCACCCTCAATTTCGATGAGCTGCTCAGGTTCTTCCGCTCCGATTACATCCTCGCCGGCGGAGCAGAGCTGAAAGAAATCCTCCTCGCCTTTCGGGATGCCGACGCTGATGCCGCCCCGCGTCCGCTTTGGCAAAAGCTGGCTGCCCGCCTCCCCGGGAACGAGGCGGTGCAGCGCTGCGCCCGTTTTCTCAAGTCCGCCGCCGGTCTGGATCTCCTGACCCTGTGCAAACGCATCTTTGAGGATTTTTCCGTCACCCGCATCTTCACCCAGGAAAACGACAGTAAAAATATCGCCTTTTTTCTCCAGATCGCCGCCGGGTTTTGCCATAATCAGCGTGAATTCGAACCCTCCCCCTCCGGCTTTGTCCGCTACTGCGAGCAGCACGAGGAGGACGAGGGCTGGCAGCAGCTCGGACTCGAGGAGGTCGAGGCCATCCGGCTGCTCACCATCCACAAGTCCAAGGGGCTTGAGTTCGGCAGTGTTTTTCTCTTCTGGCCGATGACCAGCCCCCGGGACTCACATGGCAGTCTCCGCAGCTATGTCCGCTATGACGAGCAGTTCCAGCGCATCGAGGAGCACGCCCTCACCTACAACCTCGATGGGGTGCTCGCCGCTTCGAGTGCAGGAGGACTGGTGGAACGGGAAGCAAACCGTGCCTGCATCGAGGAGCTGAATGCCTTTTACGTCGCCGTGACCCGGGCCCGGAGCAATCTGGCCATCTATATCGTGGGCAAGAACAGGGAGGGATTGGAGGGGCTGCTCGCCAGTGCCGAAGCGAGCGAGAAATCCTCGGCTGCGCAACTGATCCTCACGGCTATGCACGAACTGCTCGCGGGACAAGGCCGCCTGCAATCTAAAGATGCGGAGGCGGCGGAGGCACGCTGGGGGGAATGGCGGGGGAGCCAACCCTCCGCTGCCCGGCAGGAGGGGCTGACCCCCGGGGCCCTCACAGGCTTTCTCGATCCGGAGAGATCGGCCTGGTACCGGCCCGACCGTGAACGCTTCGAAAAGGAACGCTTTCTCGACTACAAGAGCGTCTACATCAATAAACGCCGCGTCGACCGCGGGAATCTCGTCCACCACTATCTCTCGTTCATCGAATTTGATTCACCCGCCGCCCGGCAGCGCGCCGCCCGGCGGGCCCTTGCCGATTACGGCAGCCTGCTGCGCCCCGCTGATATCCATCTCCTCATCGAAAGGGTGGAGGCCTTCATCACTGCCCATGCCGACTATTTCTCCGCCGCCAGGTGGGAACGCGTCTTCACCGAACAGACCCTCTATGCCCCGGACGGCCGGGAAGAGCGCATCGACCGCATGCTGGTGAGCGACGAACGCCGGGAGATCCTCATCGTCGATTTCAAAACCGGTGAAAGCCACGACCAGGCCCAGCTGGATGAGTACAAACACACCGTCTCCAGCCTTCCCTATGTGCACAGCAGGGGCTACGCTGTGCGCGGGATCTTTCTCGAGGTGGAGATCGGTTGATTCGGGCCGCCGCCGGGACGAGCCCGGCAGAAACCTCAAACCACCAGCAGGAAATGACCAGTCAGGAGGAGAGCGTGCCAACGAGGCAAATTGTTCCCGAAGAATGGTTCAGCGAAAAAAGCGCCCTCGACCGCCGCCTCGGCCTGACCGAGGCCTTTTCGATCCTCATCGGCCGCATCATCGGCTCTGGCATCTTCAGAACCCCCGCACCGATCATGATCCTGGTCGGCAGCGTCTCGATGTTCTACGGGGTCTGGCTCCTCGGCGGCATCGCCACCCTGCTCGGGGCCTTTGTCTACGCCGAGATGGCGGCGATGATGCCCAAATCGGGCGGCCCCTATGCCTTCCTCCGCGCCGCCTATCCCCCGGTCTGGGCCTTCCTGCGCGGCTGGGCCATGTTTTTCGTCTCCGAGACCGGGGCGATCGCAGCGGTCTCGATCGTCTTCGCCGAATACAGCAACTCCCTCTACCGCCTCCTCACCGGGGCCGCCTTCAGCCGGGGCGTCGAGGTCCTCATCGCCCTGGCGATCATCTGGCTTTTAACCCTGGTCAACTGCTTCGGCGTCGCCCTCGGGGGCAAGGTGCAGAACATTCTCAGCCTGCTCAAGCTGATCGCTCTCGGTATGGTTATCGGGGTCTGCTTCGCCAGCGGCGGCAGCAGCACCCATTTCAGCCAACCCTTCTGGCCGGACAAATTTACCTGGGGTTCTCTTCTGGCCATGGGGGCGGCCATGCGTTACGCCTTTTTTGCCTTCAGCGGCTGGGAGGGGGCGACCTACGTGGCTGAGGAGGTGAAAAATCCGCGCAAGAATCTGCCCCTCTCGCTCATCCTCGGCCTCACCGGCGTGATGCTCATCTACCTGGCCGCCAACAGCGCCTATCTCTTTCAGCTCCCGGCCGCCAGTATCGCAGAATCCAAATGGGTGGCGGTCGATGCCGTCGAGGCGGCTGTGGGCGGGATCGGCGGCATCCTCGTCAGCCTGGCGGTGATGCTCAACACCTTCGGCAGCGTCAGTTCACAGGTGCTGGTCAAAGCGCGCGGGGTCTATGCGATGGCGAGGGACGGCCTCTTTTTCCGCTGGCTCGGCGAGGTCCATCCCCGCTACAAAACCCCCAACCGCGCCCTCATCGTCCAGGGCCTCTGGGCAACTGTCCTGCTCTTCGCAGCCGGCTTCGCCGCCCATGCCTATGAGACCATCATCGACTTTTTCTCCTTCACCTCGTCGATCTTTAACATCTCCACCTTCGCAGCGGTCTATGTCCTGCGCAGGAAATATCCCGATGCTCCGCGCTACTACAAGGCATGGGGCTATCCGGTCACCCTGATCCTGGTGCTGATCATCCAGGTCTGGTTCATGGTCACCACCCTCATCACCGCTTTTATTCCCTCGCTGGTCGGCATCGCCCTGACCAGCACGGGATTGATCTATTACTATTTCAACACACGCACCGGCGCGGCGGTTGGGAAATGAGCCGCAGCGAAGGGAGAGCCATGAACTCATACATCGGCGCCCTCGACCAGGGCACCACCTCCACCCGTTTCATCGTCTTTGATCGTTTGGGAACAATCATCGCTTCGGCCCAGTGCGAGCATCGCCAGATCTATCCCCGCCCAGGCTGGGTGGAGCATGACCCGGACGAAATCTGGCAGAACAGCTGTCTGGTCATTGAGGAGGCCATGATGCGGGCCCGGCTCAGCGCCGCCCAGCTGGAAGCCATCGGTATCACCAACCAGCGCGAGACCACGGTGATGTGGGGGCGCCAAAGCGGCGTCCCCCTTTACAATGCCCTGGTCTGGCAGGACATGCGCACCGACCGCATCATCGCTGGTCTGGCCGCAGAGGGGGGAAAGGAGCGTTTTCGTGCCGCCACCGGGCTGCCCCTGGCCACCTACTTTTCCGCTCCCAAGATCAAATGGCTGATCGAAAATGTTCCCGCCGTCGCCGCCGCTGTGCGCGAAGAGCGGGCCCTTTTTGGCACCATCGACACCTGGCTGCTCTGGAAGTTGAGCGGCGGCCGATGCCATGCCACCGACGTCACCAACGCCAGCCGCACCATGCTGCTCGATCTCGCCTCTCTGCGCTGGGATGAAGCGATCGCCTCCGCCATGGGCATCCCGGGCCACATCCTGCCCGAGGTGCGTCCATCCTCCGGCTTTTTCGCCGAGGCGGCGGCGCCCGACGTGATTGCCGGCGTTCCCCTCCTCAGCCTCATCGGCGATCAGCAGGCTGCCCTGGCCGGACAGGCCTGCTTCCAACCCGGCCAGGCCAAGAATACCTACGGCACCGGCTGCTTCATGCTCCTCCACACCGGCGCCAGGCCCATGGCCAGCGCCCATGGCCTGCTCACTACGGTCGCCGGCCAGCGCGCCGGCCGGCCTGCTGCCTATGCCCTCGAGGGTTCAGTGGCCATCGCCGGGGCCCTGGTGCAGTGGCTGCGCGATAACCTCGGCCTGATCAGCTCCGCACCGGAGATCGAAACCCTGGCGCGTTCGGTGGAGGACAACGGCGGCCTCTATTTCGTCCCCGCCTTCTCCGGTCTCTATGCCCCCCACTGGCGGGAAGAGGCTCGCGGGATCATCGCCGGATTGACCCGCTTCGCCAATCGCGGCCACCTCGCGCGGGCCGTGCTCGAAGCCACCGCCTTCCAGACCCGCGAGGTCCTCGATGCCATGATCAAGGACTCGGGGATCGGGCTCGCTGAACTCAAGGTCGACGGCGGCATGGTTGCCAATCAACTCCTCATGCAATTCCAGGCCGACCTGCTCGACGTGCCCGTGGTGCGCCCGAAGGTCACCGAGACTACCGCTCTGGGTGCGGCCTACATGGCGGGACTGGCTTGCGGCTACTGGCGTGATGAAGAGGAACTGGAACGGAACTGGCAGGTCGAAAAGGTGTGGCGGCCGGAGATGGGGGAGGAGCAGCGCGAACGACTCTACAGCCGGTGGCGGAAGGCTGTGGAGCGCACCCTGAACTGGGTTGAACCCGATTCGCCCGCAGCTGAGCCCTGAAGACCGGCGGTGCCGGCCTCCAGGGCTCTGATTTGCGGCTAGAGTCCCAGCTCGGTCAGCACGGGATAGGAGGGACGGATGTCGATCGGCACCTTTTTAAGGGCCTCGACCATCCCCTGCATCACCGGGGTCATCACCCGGTACTTTTCCACGAATTTTTTCGCCCCATCATAGTCGCCGGTAGCCTGGAACATCAATATCTCCTGTGCCAGGCTGTAGAGGGCCGGAAGCACCCTGGTTTCATCCAGGGTGAGCTTGCCCTCGCCGTCGAGCAGAAAAGCTCCCCGGTCAAAACAGTAATTCCACTGGATGGCCACCCCCCCGCCGTGGGCCTCGTTGATCCCGAAGCGGATCGAGCGCAGCATTCCGCCCAGATAGCTGGCGTACATGCCGTACTCCATCTCTGCGGGGAAAATCCCCTTTTCCATCATCAGCTTCATGTTGATGATGCCCAATATGTCCGCCTTGCACTCCTCCAGCACTGAATAGAGTTCCTTTAATTTGCGGGCGCCGTCGATCTTTTCTCCGCTCTCCAGGGTGATCATCCCCGGCCCGAGGCCGTGGCTGACCTCATGCATGAGCACATGGTTGAAGTAGGCATCGAAGGAGACGGCGGCAAGAGGCCTTTCGGCCAGGACGGTCTCGACGATCGGAATCCAGCATTTCTCGTATTTGGCCTTGGCAATATTCTTGAGCATCACCTTCTTGGACCCTTTGGCCTCGCGCACACGTTCATCGTTGGGCAGATTGAAGGCAGTGGTCTGAACCCCCGCCTTGGTGTCTCCGGCCGAAAACAGCTCCTGCACCACCTTGATCGGGGAGGAGCTGCCCCGGCCGAAATTCTTGTACTGGTCCGGGATGGGTAGATTGGCTTCCATGTCGTTCAGAAAACCGGCGATGGCCTCGAGTTTTTTGCTTTCGGCGTGGTCGACGAGGCAGACGAAGGCTTCGTAGGCCGCCTTGTAATTGAAGAGATTGTCCTCATAGACTTCGTAGGGTCCGATCACCACCTCGAGGTCGCCGGCCAGGTCCATCCAGGCCATGTCGCTCTCGTAGTAATCGTCCGTTCGCAGCCCCTGCGCGCGCAGCCGCAGGAAATTCACCAGGGTGGGATCATCGCTGAAATTCGCTGCGGCCTCGAGGTGTTTGGCCGCCTCTTCCACCAGGGGCTGCCAGTAGGTGTGGAAGGGCACCGCCGCCAGGCGCCTTCCCTCGCGCCGGATCACAGTGAAGGTCCCCTCAAAGGCCGCCTTGTCCTCGGGATGGGCAACGATCCAGGCCTCGAATTGGTCCCGGGTCAGATCGTGGGGATAGAAACCGGCCCCGGCCGGCTTGGCCTCTCCGGTCAGCCAGGGCGCGTCGTGGTCGAGGCGGTTCCAGGGGCCGAACATGAGGCGGAACATCTCCAGATAGGGGGCATTTTCGGGGGATTTGTCACCTTCGAGCTTTTTGAGAAGGGCGGGATTGTCGGGATGAACCTGGCGCAGGAAGAGCTGGTCCATCACTGTAGCCGCGCGGATGATCTCGCCCAGGGCCATCCTGTCCGCAGGGGAGAGAGATGTGAGATCACAGTCGAGAGCAACCGGTGCGAGTTTATCCAGTTCGGCCTGGACGGCCGTTGCGGCCGCCCTGGCCGGAAAGTCGGCCTGCGTGCGGCAGCCGCAGAGGGCGAGGGCAAGGATCATAAGGACTCCGATTGGGGTGCGCATAAGGACTCCTTCATTAGAGTACATCAACGGGATAAGGTGGAACTCGGGAATTTAAGCCCGGAGGGAGAAAAATGCAAGCCTTAAATGAAGGGAGCGCCGGACGTGCAGCCGTCCGGCGCCGGCGGATCAGATCGTCCCGCTCAGGGTGAGCATGTAGCTGCGGATGGGCTGCAGGGTGCGCTCCATCTGGGTGTGGTTGTGGTTGCGCGCGTTGTTGATGTGGCCGCTGAGCGACCAGTCGCGATAATGCCAGGTGAGATGGAGGTCGAGGGTCTTCTGCGCCACCCGGTCCTCGCTGGGATAGAGTTTGACGTTGTCCAGCCGCGAGATATAGCGATAATCGGCGCTGATCTCAAATGGGCCGGCGGTATAGAGCAGGGTGGTCTGCGAGATCTGGCGCGGCCGGTAGGCGAGGGTCTGGTCGAGTTCCAGATCCCGGGGATCCATCCAGGTATAGGCGCTCTGCAGGGAGAGGCCGGGGATCCCGGGCTGCAGGCGCAGGCCGGTCTCGATCCCGCTGATGCGGGCACGGGTGACATTGGTGAACTGGATTTCCTGGGTGACCGTGGGTTCAGGCTCGATCAGATCCCAGTAATCGCTGCGGAAGGAGCTGATATCCAGCGAAAGCATGGGAAGGAGAATCAGCGTGGCGCCGGCCTCGTGCGACCAGGCGGTCTCCGATTTCAGATCGGGATTGGGAATCAGCTGCAAGCCTGAGTAGACCGAGTTGGAGAAGCGTTCGGACATTGAGGCGGCGCGGAAGCCGCTGCCCGACGAGCCGCGCAGACTGAGCCAGGGCCTTGCATGCCAGACCAGCCCCACCTTCGGACTCAGGTTTTCATCCTGAAAGCCGGTGTCGACCCTCTGCAGGTCGTAGCGCGCCCCCAGGGTGAGGGCAAGACCAGCCAGAAGCCGGCGTTCATTCTGGATGTATCCGGAGATGACGTACTGGGTGTGGTCGCCAACCAGTCCGGATTCGACAATGTCCCACGACTCCTCGGTGCCGAAGGTAAGGGCATTGATGTTGGAGAACTGATAATCCCCCTGGATCTCCAGACCGATGCGATTGGCCTGTGAGGCGTTGAGATTGTCGTGAAAGTAATTTTTCCAGAAATTGCGGAAATAGGAAAGCCGCGTGTTGAGGGCGAACCTGGAGCTCGCTGCCCAGCGGTGGAAAAGATTGAATCCGAACTTGTCCGATTTTACCTTGTCGCCGATCGCTTCGGGGGCGACCGAGAGGGCCTCACTCTGGCTGCGCCACATCAGGCCAGTGCCGTTGTCGTTGGTCTCGAAATTGCTCGACAGGGTCAGGTTGGCCTTCGGGGTGAGCTGGCGCTGCCATTTGAAGAGGCCGTTGAGGCGCTGATACCAGCCGTTCTGGGCATAGCCGGTGGACTGGTGGCGCCCGAGGGCGACCATCACATTCGATTTGCCGATCCGGCGCGAATGGTCGACATCGAGATCGTCAAAGTGAAGGAGCCGGTCAGTCCAGCGCCATTCGGCGTATAATGGTTTGTCGTAAAAACCGGCCGAGAAGCGCACATGGGTCACCGGATTGGCCGAGGCCTCTTTGGTGATGACATTGACCACTCCGCCGAGAGCGCTTGAGCCGTAGAGGGCGGATCCCGCGCCCTTGACGATCTCGACGTGATCAACCTGACTGGCGGGGACCATACTCCACTTGATGTCACCGCTGTCGCCGGGCATGACCGGCACGCCGTCGATGAGCATGAGCACACGGCTGCCGGCGCCGTAGTTATAGCCGGAGGAGCCGCGGATATTGATCTGGCTGCCGATAAAATTGACCCCGGAGGCGTGCTCGAGGACCCGGTCGAGATAGACCTGGTTTTTCTGCGCCAGCTCGCGCGTGGTCATCACCCCGACGCTGGTCGGTGAATCCTCAAGGCTCTGGCGGCGCTTGCTGGCCGAGACCACCACCTCACCGCTCTCGATCAGGGTCGGCTCGAGGGTGACATCGAGGGTGACGGTCTGATCGGCAGTCAGAGCGATGCCGCGGCGGTTGAAGACCAGGTAGCCGACCGCTGAAACGCGCAGCTCATAGTTACCTGGCGCGAGGGAATTGATGCTGAAACGCCCCTCGGCATCGCTGTTGACGCCCAGGACCGTGCCCTGGATCATGACGTTGGCCCCGGGGATGGGCTCACGGCTCCTGGCGTCAATGACGCGGCCGCTGATCCGGCCGGTGTGGGCAAGGATGGCGCCGGGAAGCAGCAGTGCCGCAGTCAGCCAGAAGAGAAGG
>ERZ795031.5490-NODE-5490-length-10177-cov-3.705197_pt1 | contig 10177 bp, 7 predicted proteins | sample MGYA00375123_ERZ795031 | MGnify/ENA primary metagenome ERZ795031 (study PRJEB30166, sample SAMN05720159) | activated sludge metagenome | isolation source: anaerobic digester from wastewater treatment plant | place: USA | collected 2015-04-21 ... | reverse complement strand
TACCAATTGCTATGTTTTTGAATTCAGCACACTTATCTCACTCATTTTCAGATTGAATTTCGAAAATGAGAATTATTTTTTGATAAGTTATAGATTCAAGTAGCAAGTGCAAAATTACGAATATTTTTAAAGAAAGCTGATTTAGGATCAATAAAATTTAATTTCTTTCTTGGTCTCCTATTGATTTTGTATTGCACTTGCGTTATTTCGGTATCTGTAATTTCGTTAAAATCTAATTTTTTAGGAATATATTGTCTTATTAATTTGTTTGTATTTTCAATGGTTCCTTTTTCCCAAGAGCAGTAAGGATGAGCGAAAAATATCTTAGTATCAAGCATTTTGGCTATATATTTATGTTCAGTGAACTCAAGCCCGTTATCAGTAGTGATTGTCAGAACGAATTTTTTGTATGGTAATAGCATGGAAGCCACCGTCTTAGCCAATTGATTAGCATTCTTACCATATTTAAGTTTTCTCATTAACATGAAAGTTGTTGAGCGTTCGACCAGTGTTACAATATGTGTTTTGTTTTCTTTCCCTGAAATACAGTCCATTTCCCAATCACCCAATCGAGCTCCATTAGCCTGATTCGGACGGTCTTCTATACTAACTCTATCCTTTATGCGCACTCCATTACCTGTTAATATCTTATGTCTGTGTTTTAATTTATGTCTACATGATTTCCAAAGACTGCCACCACATTTCCTGTCAAAACGAATATATTGATATATCGTTTCTGCTGAAACATATGGTTCTCCTTTACGTCTTAAATAGCCGGAAATCTGCTCAGGAGACCATTCTTCATTTAAAAGGAAACTAAATATTCGTTTTCTCATTTGAAGGTCAAATTTACGATCTCTACACATTCTGTTTTTTCTCTCATCACACTTTTTTTGTGCCTGACGATGATGATATTGATACTTGCCACTGTTGCGTTTCAACTCGCGATATATTGTACTAATATGCACATTTATCGCATTGGCTATCTCTTTTTTGCTCTTTCCGTTTTGGAGTAGTATACTTATTGCATACCTTTGCTCCGAGTTCAATTGATTGTAGTACATAACAACACAAAATTAGTTGATCTTAGGGAGACTTCGGTCTCCTTTTTTTTGTATTGCTATCGAATCTTGTATTAAAAACCATAATAACTTTACTGCGACAAGTTATTTACGATTTTTAATACCTTTTCTTTATCATCAAATTCAATTCTTTTATGCTTTTTGCGTTTCGCACTTCTTATTTGAATTTTCAATGTTTTATATAACGTAAATAATTGACGATTATATATAACTAAAATGATTTTTTTTTTGCATATAGTGGTAATCATTAATATGATATGCTATAATTATATTTATTTTGCAGTAATTCTGTTTTATTGTCTAATAGTATATTGTATCTTTGTACCTCAATTATTTATTATGGATAAAGTAAGTTATGCCTTAGGCTTAAATGTAGGCAACAATATTTTAAGCAGTGGAATTAAAAATTTAGATTTGACTAATTTCGGTCAAGGAATAAAAGATGTAATGACAGGAGAAAATCCACAAATGTCTTACGAAGAAGCAAATGACGTGTTAAATAAGTTTTTTAGTGAGTTGGCCGAAAAAATCAACGGCAAGAATAAAGAAATAGGAGCTGCTTTTTTGGCTCAAAATAAGTCAAAAGAAGGAGTTATTGAGTTAACTAGCGGTTTGCAATACCAAGTTTTGAAACAAGGTGAAGGGATTAAACCGGCAGCAACCGATCGTGTACAATGTCATTATGAAGGAATGTTGTTAGACGGAAAAGTATTTGACAGCTCTGTAAAACGTGGAGAACCTGCTGTATTCGGTGTAAATCAAGTTATTAAAGGTTGGATTGAAGCTTTACAATTGATGTCGGAAGGTTCAAAATGGCGTTTATTTATACCTTCAGAATTAGCATATGGTGCATCCGGTGCAGGTCAAGATATTCCTCCTCATGCAACGTTAATTTTTGATGTAGAACTAATTAAAGTATTGAAATGATGAAAAAGCTTGTTTTCATTTTATGCGCTTTTGCATTTTGTTTTAACGTAATTCAGGCGAAAAAGAAAACTGTTCAAAAACCTATTTCTTTTGAATTGGCAACTGAGGCTGATTCAGCAAGCTATGCACTTGGTGTAAATATGGGAAGTCAGATAGCTACAAATTTAACTAAAGATGGTTATCGACTTGATATATTTGCTCAGGGTTTTAATGCTGCATTATTTTCAGCTCCTACAAAAATTTCGGTTGATTCTGCCGAAATATTTTTGAATAACTATATGCGTAAAATGGAAGAAGCTGCAACGAAATTCAAAATTAAAGAACAAGAAACTTTTTTAGCGGAAAATAAAAAGCGCGAAGGTGTTAAAGAAACTGAGAGCGGTTTGCAATATTTGATTGTAAAATTAGGAACAGGAGAAAAACCTACGGCTACAGATAAGGTAAAAGTTAATTACGAAGGCTCATTACTAAATGGAACTAAATTTGATAGCTCTATTGATAGAGGTGAACCATTAGTTATGCAGCTAAATAGAGTAATATCAGGTTGGCAAGAAGGATTACAATTGATGCCTGTCGGCTCAAAATTTGTTTTCTATATTCCATATGAACTAGCTTATGGAAAACAAGGAGCAGGACAAGTTATCCCCCCATATTCGACTTTAATATTTGAAGTTGAATTATTAGAAATAGTAAAATAACAATTATAATTTAATTTATTTTAATCATGAAAAAAACGGCAATTTTGACAGTTTTAGCTGTCGCAGCAGGTTTGTTGATGACATCTTGTAATAACAAATCAGTGAAAGTAGAGAGTAATTTGGATTCAATTTCTTATGCAGCAGGTATTGTTAATTCATACGGTCTGACTCCTTATTTGTCAGAGAAAATGGAGATCGATACCACATACATGGATGAGGTTATACGCGGTATTAAAGAGGCATCAGGTGCTAAATCCGAAAAAGAAAAAGCATATCTCGCAGGTTTGCAAATTGGTTCTCAAATACAAAGTCAGATTCCTTATATGAATGAATCTATCTTTTCTTCAGACACATTGACTAAAATAGATGAGAAGCTTTTTTATGAAGCATTTTTTGCTTCTTTAAAGAAAGATTCACTTATGATGAATGTAGAAGACGCTTCTTCATTTATTAAAGCAGAAAGAGACAAACGTAACGTTGCTGAAATGGAAAAATTATATGGATCAAACAAACAAGCAGGTATCGCTTTCTTGAATAATAATAAAACACAAGAGGGTGTAGTTGAAACAGCTAGTGGTTTGCAATATAAGGTCGTAAAAATGGGTAATGGTGCTAAACCTCTTGCAACAGATCGCGTTAAAGTTAATTATCATGGTACATTAATAGATGGTACTGTATTTGATAGCTCAGTTGAACGTGGTACTCCTGCAGAATTTGGTTTAAATCAAGTTATTCAAGGTTGGACAGAAGGTTTACAATTAATGCCTGTAGGTTCTAAATTTACATTTTATGTTCCTTATCAATTAGGATATAATGATCGTGAATCAGGCAGCATTAAACCATATTCAACACTAATATTCGATGTTGAATTATTGGAAATTGTAAAAAAGTAAGATAATTAAATCAATTTTATAATAATCCCGCCGTATTTTTATATGGCGGGTTTTTTAACTTCAATATTATTAAATAATGGAAAAAGTAGATGAACTTGATAAAGAGATTCTGCGCATTATAATTAAAAATGCTAGAATTCCATTCGCAGAAGTGGCTGAAACATGCGGTGTGTCGCGTGCTGCTATACATCAAAGAGTTCAGAAATTGATGGATACCAGTGTGATAGAAGGTTCAGGATATGCAGTTAATGCTCAAAAATTAGGATATTCAACATGTACATATATAGGAATCCGTCTTGAAAAAGGTTCTATGTATAAAACTGTTGCGCCTGAATTGAAAAAAATTCCTGAAATAACTGAATGCCATTTCACAACAGGTGCATATACGATGTTGATTAAGTTGTACGCACGTAATAATGAACATCTAATGGAACTTCTTAATGATAAAATTCAGGAGATACATGGAGTTGTTTCGACCGAGACCTTAATTTCACTTGATCGCAGTTTTCAGCGCGAGATACCTATATTTTAGTGCAATAATTCTTTGTCTGAGGTTTACCAATAAACCACAGGACAAAGATCTTTGCGTTTCGGTTTAATAACATATATCAGTGATAATTCATGAGCCCACGTTCCATTCCCTTCTGTGGACACATTGAAATCGCATATATAAAACAGCTGAAGACCTTTATAATGTACGCCAACCATAGCAGATGCTATATTAGAGTCTATAAAGTTACTCTTAAAAGCGACACCTAATATTAAAGGTTTAAATGCAACTCCTGCACCCAAATATGCTGCATTAAAATTATATTGGTGTTGGTAATTCGCATTGATGAATAGGTATGTAGATGACAGATCTCTTTTTTTATACAAGCCGCTCTGATGTTTAAAGTCGTACAAATAATTTATGTGGGCAACATATTTTCTATAAATTTTATTCCTATTCTTATCGATAAAGCCATTGTCCGGTTCAGATAAGTGGTTTGCTGAAAATCCTATTGTTAGTTTATTCTCCATAACAAAAGCAATACCGGCAGAAAAGTCTCCAATAATTCGATTATCATTTTCAAAACTTTCAAGTGTAGTGGGGTTGATACCTCCTGAGCCGGGGTCGTATTGGTCTTCAAATATAAGATTGCCGTATCCAAAATAATTTAAGAACAGAGAACCCTGTATACCTAAACGAATAAAATATCCATCTGATAATCGTATATTATGAGAGTATACCAGCGCAAATTCGTTAGTTTGGAATATTCCGTCAGACATATTATCGTAAGTGTAGGCAAAACCAAGAGAGCACATCTGCTTATAAAAATTTTGGTCGTATGATACACGTGCGGTGTGGTATCTATTACCTAAATTCATCCATTGTTGGCGATAATTTGTAGCAATACGTATGGCGTTTGCATTACCTGCTAATGCAGGATTTAAACTAAATGGGACTATGTTATGATTGCTGAAGGTATAGTCTTGTCCGCTCACTTTTACACAGAAAAGTAAGATTAAAATGATAGTGCATGACAAGAACTTCTTCATGCTATTTATCTAACAATTGTAACATATCCTTTTTCAGTTCCTGATTTGACAACACCCTTATAGTCGCTTGTATAATTAACAACCCATCCATATATACCCCATGGACAAGGAACTCCTTTATAATTTCCATCCCAACGATCGGCTGTACTTTTTCCGGAGTATACAATTTCTCCTAAGCGGTTATAAATAATGAATTCGAATTTTGTAAAATACTCTCGTGCTTTAAATCCAAAACTGTCGTTCAGTTCGTTTCCATCAGGTGTAAATGCATTCGGTGCCCAGAAATCTCGCCATGTATATACAGCTTCTTCTCCCGTGTATACACATCCGTAAGCATCTACCGCAACAATATTAATTAAGAATGAATCTCTGCCTGCTATATTGTAATTGTATGTAATATTATTTCCTACTAAAACATCAGAATTATCATCCATATTCCAATTCCATGTTGTATTTGTTGGGGTAATTCCGGTTAATCTAACTTGACTGTTACCTTCTTCAAGGTAAGTAGGGTATACTTCAAAGTGTATGCTGTCGCGTGCTTGCGGAACTAGCAATACGCTATCCTCATTAGTTAAACATCCATTAGAGTCTGTAGATCTTACGCGTACTAATGTTGTTTCGTCAAAGTCAAGTAACAATTGATCAGCAGAATTGTATGCAACCTCAGACATGAACGGAATGCTTTCCCATGTATATTCATTCCCTCCGCTAGCTCTCATAATTACAGTATCAGGCTCATTAGGGCAGGCTTTCTTATAATCGGTTTGCAAAATTAATTTAGATACTTTATATACATCTACTTCAAATTCGGCATCATCTTGGCAACCATTGGCAGCAATACCTGTAACGGCATAATGTTGACGTTTTCTGATTGAATCGGTTATGAATGCAGTTTCTTCTCCCGAATACCAAATGTATGATTCAGCTCCTGATGCAGCTAAACGGAATGGAATACCCGGACAAACAATTTCATTACCGGTAATATTTACGGTAGGAGGTGTTTTGACATTTATTCTGATGTCGAGTGATGCAGTACATTTTTGTAATGAACCACTTAATCGTATTATTTGATTACCTTGGGGTTTTAATTTTAATACCGGTGATGTTGATAAAGTGTCACCGCCATAGGTCCAATTGTAGCTTGCAGCACCTTGCCCTAATAATACTATCGAATCGCCAAGGCATGTTATCGTATCTCCATCAAAAGAAACAATAGGCTCTTGTACTACATAAACAAAATGTGATGCATAATTTGAACATCCTAGATTATCAGTACCAACAACTTTAAATGTTCTACTTTGCGAAAGAATTGTTTTCATGGTAGGTCCTGAACTCATTGCAGCATCATTCCAATGATAGGTTTCTGCTCCCGAAGCATTTAATGTAGCTAAGCCGTCTCTGCAAATGTCTTCATCACCGGTAATTGTTATTGTTGGCAATTGATTAACGGTAAGGTCAAACGTGTATGTGTTGGAACATCCATTATCTCCTGTTCCGACAACACTATATTGAGTCGAATAATTAGGTGATATTACTACAGAATCTTCATATACTTCGTTGCTCCATCTGTATGTTTCAGCTCCTTTGGCAGTTAATGTCAGAGTATCGCCTTTGCAGATAGATTTTTTACCGTCAACCCAAATTGTAGGAGCACTCTTGGTATAAATAGGAATATATAGTGTGCTTTCGCATCCATTTAAAGTTCCTGTTACCCAAAATTCAGTACCCGGCTCCGATATGGTTGTGTAGTAATCATTTGTTGAGCCATCTTGCCATTCGTACGAACTTGCACCGGACATTCTTATAGTTACTTCTTCTTTTACGCATACAGAATCTGATCCATGTGGTATTAGTTCCGGTATTGGCAAACAATGAATATTAAATGATGCTTTGTTTTGGCATCCCTTATCATCGTAACCTACAACTGTAAATGTACTATCTTGGCTTATATGCGGATATAATGTATTGCCTGCATAATTGCCATCCCACAAATAATACGAACCACCATTTGCTTTTAATTCTGTGAAGCTATCATAACATATATCGCGATTACCATCAATAGTGATGTGCGGTAAAATGTTAATATTTACTCTAAAGGTATCTGTTGATGCGCAACCATTAGCAGCAGTTCCTGTAACAATGTAATCTGTTGTTACAAATGGTGATACGTCTATGCTTTGCGTCAAATCACCTGTATTCCATTTGTATGAACTTACATTACCTTGTGTGGTAAGGATAGTGTTTTCTAGCATACAAATTTCGTTTTTACCTATAATTTCAATAACAGGTAATGATTTAACTACAATAGGTATTGTAAGTTGAGCAGAACATCCTTGCGTTGTACCGGTAAATGAGTATGTTGTGCTGTATTCGGGTTTCGCTACATAATTACTATTTATAGTTCCATCATGCCATTGATATGCATTTGCACCATCTGCTTGTAGAATTACTTTTTCGCCGTGGCATATTGTTGTTTCACCGGTGTAAGATAATACAGGTATAGATAACCGAAGAACTGTTGTACTAGCTGAACTTTTACAATTATTCATATCAGTACCAACAACGGTAAATAAAGAATCTTTGGTAATAACCGCTTGATAGTTTGCTCCTGTTATTGTTCCGTTCCATATGTAAGATGCGGCTCCGGAAGCGACAAGTGTTGCTGTAGAACCGTCGCAAGTTCCATTAGGAGCATCAATCGATATTTCGGGTAATGGATTTACTGTCAATAAAAATTCCGCATCAGATGAGCATCCATTGGTATCAGTGCCGCTTACATTATATCGCGCCGTACTTACCGGAGATACGGTTATTTGTTTGTCGGTGTGTGATGCTGCATCTTTCCATAAATAAGTGTCAGCACCATTAGCAGTTAAAATTGTCTCTTCTCCAAAGCAAATAGCGCTTGAACCTGAAATATATACAGATGGAAGAGGCAATACTGTTATAGAAATTTCAATGCTTGATGAACAAGTTTGAGTTGTTCCATATACAATTAATAGTGTATCTTGTTTAGGATTTATAGAAACCATGCTACCAACACTATTATCATTCCATCTATATGCGCTAGCTCCTTGTACTGTAATTCGAGATGTTTCACCCAAACAAATTTTGTCATTACCTGTATATGTAAGGATTGGTAAATCAATTTTTGTAATGGTTTTTGTAGCCGAACTTTGACAATTGTTAAGGTCAGTACCGATAACTGTAAATGTAGAATCTTTAGTAATAGTAGGTTGATAATTAGCTCCCGGAATATTACCATTCCAAACATATGAATTTGCACCCGATGCGCTTAGCGTAGCAATTGCTCCATTACAAACGGCGTTTGGTGCGTTAATACTTATAATGGGTAAAGGATTTACGTTTAGTGTAAATTCTGCGTCTGAAGAGCAGCCATTACTGGATGTTCCGGTAACATTATAAATACTCGAATTTAAAGGATTTACAACAATCGAATTACCGGTACTTCCTGCTGCATCTTTCCAAAGATATGTATCTGCTCCATTTGCTGTTAACGTTGCTGAATTTCCAAAACAAATTTTATCCACTCCCGAAATATAAACTGAAGGTAATTGCTTAACAACAATAGGAATATTAATTGTTGATGAGCATCCTTGCAGAGTACCGGTCACTATTAATAAAGTGTCTTGTATAGGATTTGAAGCAAAACTATTACCTGTTGCATTCTCATTCCATCGGTATGTACTTGCTCCGGAAACAGTAATTATTGCCATTTCTCCCTTACAAATTTCATCATTACCTGTATGTGTAAGGATTGGTAAATCGATTTTGGTAATGGTTTTTGTAGCCGAACTCTGACAATTATTAAGGTCCGTACCAATAACGGTAAATGTAGAATCTTTAGTAATAGTAGGTTGATAATTAGCTCCCGGAATATTACCATTCCAAATGTAAGTAGTAGCACCCGAAGCAGTTAATGAAGCATTATTACCATAACAAATAGCATTAGCTGCGTTTATGCTTATTACCGGCAAAGAGTTTACTGTTAAAGTAATTTCTGCGTCTGATGAGCATCCGTTAGTAGCAGTACCTATAACTCTATAAATACTTGTGTATAAGGGAGAAACACTGATAGAATTGGTTGTACTATTTGCAGCATCATTCCAAAGATAAGTATCTGCACCATGAGCAGTTAAAGTAGCAACATCTCCAAAACAAATTGCATCCACTCCCGAAATATAAACAGATGGTAGAGCTTTTACAGTAATTGGAATATCTAAAGTTGACGAGCATCCCTGCATCGTTCCTATGACGGTTAAAGTTGTGTCTTGTTTAGGTGTGACAGACAAAGAACTACCACTTACACTTCCCCAATTATATGATGATCCGCCGGATACTGTTATTCTTGTACTTTCTCCATAACAAATGGATGTGTTGCCTGTGTATGATAATACAGGTAAATCTATTTTTGTAATTGTTTTACTAGCAGTGTTTTGGCATCCTTTGGTATCTGTACCGACAACTGTAAATGTAGAATCTTTAGTAATAGTTGGTTGATATGTGGCACCCGGTATAATTCCATTCCATATATAAGACGCTGCTCCTGATGCAGATAATTCAACCGTGTTGCCATAGCAAGCAGAAGTTGGAGCAGTTATGTTTATTATTGGTAAATGATTAACTGTAACATTATAAGTTGCATCCGACGAACATCCGTTAGCAGCAGTACCGGTTACTCTATAAGTGGTTGTATTTAAAGGAGATACATTTATTGATTCGGTTGTGCTATTGTTTATGTCATTCCAAAGATATGTAAGAGCTCCATCGGCTTTAATAGTTGTAACATCATAAAGACATATTTCATTATTTCCTGAAATGTATACTGAAGGTAATGGTTTTACAGTGATAGGAATATCTAAAACAGAATTACATCCTTGCAAGGTTCCGGTTACACTAAGCAGACTATCGCGTAGCGGAGTAAGAATAGCCATATTTCCGATGCTATTGTCGTTCCATTTGTAAGATGAAGCACCGCTTACAGTAATTCTTGTGCTTTCGCCGTAACAAATTT